>ERZ795053.140-NODE-140-length-87172-cov-10.392656_pt1 | contig 87172 bp, 99 predicted proteins | sample MGYA00375137_ERZ795053 | MGnify/ENA primary metagenome ERZ795053 (study PRJEB30182, sample SAMN05720284) | activated sludge metagenome | isolation source: Anaerobic digester | place: Hong Kong | collected 2014-12-17 ...
AGCGGACACGGCGCTGCTGCTGACGGAAAACACGGCCAACCTGCCGGACGAAACGACCCTGCGTGCGCTGGACGATCCGCGTGGCGGGGCGCTGCGCTGCATCCTCGCGTCGCCCTGGTTTGGCGCGGAATTGTTTTGCATGCTCGCGCTGGAGCGCGCGTGCCTGCAGGGGAGCTTTTATCTGCCGCCGAACGCGTTTACCGTGCTTGAAGGCGCTGGAGCGGGCGAGGCGCTCGCGGCGTCGGAGACGTTCGAGAAGGCGAAACGCGCGGCCGGGACGGCCTTTGACGGCTGATACGATCCGGGTACGTTGGAGGCTCCGCTTACAAACCACCGCTTAGGGCGTGTTTCCAAAATCCGTGAAGCGCATTTTCGCCATCTCGACTTGCATATTCTTGTTGAAAAGTCTCGCCGCAGCACCACGAGCTTCTGCGTTTTTCGCCTCAATCTGCAAGCCGATTCAGCAAAACTGCATCTTCCGGACTTTAGAAACACATCCTAGGGCCAAGCCCTAAGAACCCCTTTTTTCAAACATTTTGCACAATAAAGAAGGGATTCCCAAGGAATTGTCCCTGGGGGAGCGGAAGGAATCGCCTGCGAAAAAACGTTCACGCAGACAAACCGCCCTGCCATTTTTCTCAACGGCAGGGCGGTTTTAACGTTAATCTGTTTTTACCAAACCCTTCGGATGAAAGCGTCCACGATGCGGACGTATTCTTCCGGGTGTTCCTTCTGCGGCCAGTGTTTGCAGCCGCGCATGATGTACAGTTCGCCGAGCGGCGCCGCGTCGGCCGCGCGGGCGGAGGCCTTTGCCGGAACGAGCGTGTCTTTTTCACCGTTGATGAACAGCGCCGGCATCTCCAGTTCACAGAAACGCGCCGTGTAGTCCGGCGTGACCCCGTGACGGGAAAGCGAACTGACCTGATAGTCGTGCATAGGCGCGTCCGCGTCCGGCACTTTGCAGAGCGCGACGATTTCGTCCACAAGTTCCTGCTTAATGTTGCCGGGGTCGCCGAACAGCGAGGAGCGGATGCTCCAGCGCGCCATGGCGGGCGAATTCGCAATCCAGCGGTAAGAACGCTTTTGCAGCGACGTATGCACAAACCAGTAGTAGAACCAGTGGCAGGGCATCCGGCTCACAAGACCCCATGCGTCGACGGGGATCAGCGCGGCGACCTGCTCCGGGTTGCGGAGCGCATACCCGATTGAGAACGCGCCGCCGAGCGAAATGCCGCTTAAACAAAACGGCGATAAACCCAGCTGGGAAACGACGTCCTCCAGGCACGCAAAGTGCTTTTCATAAAATTCGCTTCCGGCCATATCGTCCGGTTTGCTGCTTTTGCCGTAACCGAGCATGTCGACTGCGTACGCGGTGTACGTTTCCGGCAGGGCGGCCATGACTTCCTTCCACGAAAGCATTGCGGAGTCCAGCCCGCCGCCGTGCAGCAGCACGAGCGGGATCATGCCGGAGCCGCTTTTATAAACATGCACGCTGTATTGCCGGTGTTTAAGCGTAAACTCTTCCATAACGCGCCGCCTCCATAAAAACCGGGAACGGGTACGGGTTCAGCGGGGGTTTCGCTTTGCGCGAAGAACGAAAAACAGCACGATCGCGCAGGCGAGGATTACGATTCCGCCGACGAGCAGCCAGTTGACGGACGATGATACGAAGATGGACGTGGGGCCGTCCGCGCCGCCGATGATTGTGGTATTCATAAATGAAACTCCTTCGGACTTGCAGTAAAACGGATTCCATTGGCATAAGCAAGCCCGAAAGAGAGTATAGCACAAAACCGGGAAAAACGATACCCGGCGGATCGCGTCAGTTGGCCGTGTGCGCCGGCGTTTCCGTGCGCTTGTCGCCAAAGAAGAACAGCGCGACCGTGCCGGGGCCGGTATGCGAACCGACCACGGTGCCGACGCTGTTGATCATAACCTTGCCGTCGAGATGCGGGAAGGTTTTTTCAACGAGTTCGGCGACCGCTTTTGCGTCCTCCATGCAGGCGGAGTTGGAGAGGAAGCACTTGCCGCTGTAATCCAGCCCGCCCTGCGCATGCAGTTCCATCTGGCGCACAATTTCGCGCACGACGCGCTTTTTGCCGATGATCTTGAACCGCGGCGTAAGGTGGCCGAGGTAATCCATGTTCATCAGCGGGATGATGCTCAGAACGGAGCCGACGACGAACGAGGCCGCGGAAATCCGTCCGCCGCGTTTATAGTGCGTCAGATCGCCGGAGAAGAACCAATGGTGGACGTTGAGCTTGTTTTCTTCCGCCCAGGCGTGCGCCTCGTCGAGGGACGCGCCGCTGTCGCGCAGGTCGGCCACCGCGTCCACGAGCAAACCGTAGCCGGAGGATGCGCCGAGCGAATCGACCACGCGAATCTGCCGTTCGGGATATTTTTCACGCAGCTCTTCGGCGGCCAGCGTCGCCGAAGCGTAGGTGCCCGATAGTCCGGAGGAAAACGAGATATGCAGGATGTCCTTTCCTTCTTTCAGAAATGGCTCGAAAAAAGCAAGGAATTGGTCGACGTTGACCAGCGAGGTCGTCGGCATTTCGCCGGCGGCTATACGCGCATAAAACGTTTCAAACGGCATGCTCACGCCAAGATCGTCCGGGTATTCTTCGCTGTCGAAATAAAAATGGAAGCAGACGTAGGGGACGCCGCGGCGCTCGAAGTATTCCTTCGGCAGATCGGCGGTCGAACAGCAGGTTAAAACAAATGGATTCATAATAGCTTCCTCCCGGTAAATTCGAATAATTGATGACGATGCGTCCGATCAGAACGCGATGATAACGCCTTTTTCGTTGGCGTATACGCTGCTCAGCCCGCGTGTCGGCAGAACGACGATTTCCTTAAAGCGGCAGCGCGCTTCGATGGCCAGGTGGAGTTCTTCGGCAAACGACGGATTCCCGCAGTGCGCAATGACAAGGCTTTCGCCTTCGGTCGGACGGCCGCTGCTTTCAACGGCGTCAACGAGCTTTCTGAGCGCCTGCTTCCAGCCCTGCGCATGCGAAAACAGGGAAATATTTCCGTTGCCGTCCGAACCAAGGATCGGGCGAATATGGAACGCGGAAATCAGCTTCCCCGCAATGCGGTTCAGACGGCCGTTTTTGAGCAGGTTGTCGACGCTGTCCAGCACAAACAGCGTGCGCATGCCGGAAACGAACGCTTCGGCACGGGAGATGATTTCTGCTTTGGGCAGCCCGTCGCGGATCAGGCGGCGCAGTTTCATAATCAGCAGCGCTTCACCCGCGGACGCGCTTTTTGAGTCGAACACATGCACGTTTGCGCCGCGCTGCTCCGCAAGGGATTTCCCAAGCAGCGCGTTGGAATACGAGCCGGAAAGGTTCGACGAAATGGTGACGGCGAAGGATTCCTTTGCGCCGCAGAACGCTTCCTCATAGAGCGCAGGATTCGGCGCGGCGGAACCGATGCGCGACGTACAGGCTTTCATCTGCTCCATGAAGCCCGGCAGGTCCAGCGCGTCGTCGTCGCTATAGGACGCTTCGCCGAGCGTCATTGTCAGCGGGACGGTGACGACGTCAAGCTCATTTTTCAGTTCGTCGGTCAAATCACAGCAGCTGTCCGCTACGATCCGTATGTCCATTTTGCGTTTCTCCAATGCCGCCGTCCGCCTGCCGGTTAAGGGCGTAATTCTGTACGGCGCTTTGATGCATTATACCGGGAATCATTCACGTAAACCTCAACTGGCGAGGATATGCCGGGAAAAACGAAAAAAGAGCGCTGTTCTGCGCACGCGGTCTGCGCGCAAAACGGCGCCCAAACTCCGGGGAAAGGGAATTTGTTTTAAAAAAATCCGGAACGTCTGCTAGACTTCTTCTATCTCAAGTGAAACGGAAAAATTTGTGCCGGCGCCTTCTTCGCTTTGGACTGAGACGTCCCCGCCGCAGAGCGTGACGATGCGCTTGACCAGCGCCAGTCCAAGACCGCTGCCTTTGCCTGCGTGCGAACTGTCCCCCTGATAGAACTTGTCGAACACGCGCTTTTGAACCTCCGGCGACATGCCGATGCCGGTGTCGCGGACCGAGACGAGCACCAGACCGTCTTCCGCGCGGCATGTGATGGAGAGCGTACCGCCCTGCCTGGAAAACTTGATTGCGTTGTCGATGAGGTTGCTCCAAACCTGCGCAAGCAGCGCTTTGTTACCGTAAAAGCGCACTTCGTCCAGCCCGATATCGATGGTCAGTTCCTTTTCTTCCCAAAGGGTTTCGTAGTTGAGCAGGACCCGGCGAATTTGTTCGTCCAGTTGAAAGTATTCTTTCTGCAGCACGATTTCCTGATTTTCCAGATGGGACAGCGAGAGGATGCTCTGCGTCAGGCGGGACAGCCGGCCGGTGTTTTCGAGAATGCGCGCGGCGTATTCCTGCTGTTCGCTGCGGCTGAGGCGCTCGTCCTGCAGCAGCATGGCGTAGCCTTCAATGGCGGCGAGCGGCGTTTTGAACTCGTGGGACACGTTGCTGATAAAGTCGCTGCGCAGCGTTTCTGTGTTGGAAAGCTCCTTGACCATGACGTTGAAGTTGACGGCGATTTCCTCAATTTCCTTTGCAATGCTCCGCTCGTCGAGCCGGACGCTGAAGTCGCCTTTGGCGACTTTTTTCGCCGCGTCGTTGATTTTGAAGATCGGCTGAAGCATCCTTGTGGAGGTATACGCGGCGATGCCGGTGCCGAGCACGATGGTCAGCAGACCCATGTAGGTCGAGCTGGTCAGAATGGTCGTGAGCGTGCCGATTTGGAGTTTGAGCAGGATATAGATGATGCCGTAGGTGAGCACCATCGACACCGTGATGATACCTGCGATGATTACCGCCAGAATATAGGAAACTTTCGCCCGGCTGTGTTTGCGGCGCTTCTTAGACATCCCGTTTCACCGCCTTGTAGCCGAGCCCGCGGATCGTGACGATTTCAAACGGTGCGCGTTCCTTGAAGCGGTCGCGCAGGCGGCTGATGTGCACGTCCAGCGTGTGCGGGTCGCTCTCTGTGTCCATGCCCCATATTTCGTCCATGATCTGCTGCTTGGTAAACACCTTGTTCGGGCTGGCGAGCAGCTTATAGAGGATGTAAAATTCCTTCTGCGGGATCACAAAACTTTCCCCGCCGAGGGTGATGGTCAGATTGTCGTAGTGCAGCTCCATGCCGTTGAACGCGATCTTTTTTTCGCTGACGATCTGCGCGCGCTTGAGCAGCGCGTTGATGCGCAGGATCATCTCGTTGACGTTCACGGGCTTGACCATGTAATCGTCCGTGCCCGCGTTGAAGCCGCTTTCCATGTCCTCGAACGCGTCTTTGGCGGTGATCATGAGCACGGGCATGTCGTAGCCGTTTTTGCGGAGCGTGCGCACCAGCTCGTAGCCGTCCATGTTCGGCATCATGATGTCCGAAACGATCAGGTCGATATAGTGCTTTTCCAAAACGTCCCAGGCGGCGAGGCCGTCCTGTGCTTCATAGTAGACAAAGCCGTGCTTGGAAAGCACCGTGCAAAACAGCTCCCGCAGCGCGCGGTCGTCTTCCACGACCAGTATCTGAAACATGCGCCGTCCCCCTTTTATTACCGGAATCAAATGTTACTATACCATGCCCGCGTCAACATTTCTTCAATGGCGCTTTTATAAAACGCGGCTCACGCAGGGCGCGCTAAAGCGCCTTTTCGTACAGATAAAACAATCCCTTGCGGAAGGTGACTTCGCCGGTCTTTTCGTAGCCGAGGCGTTCATAGAGGCGAAGCGCGTAAGGGTTAAGCGAAAACGCGTCGAGGCGGACACTCTCAAAAGCCTGCGTTCGCAATGTATCTTCAATGAACGCCATCGCCTGCGCCGCGGCGCGCCGGTGCTGAAAATCCGGATGCACGCAGAGACGGTGGACCACGCAATAGCGGGAGTCCGGCCGCCGCCAGGCTGCGAGCGCATATTCCGGGTCGCAGCGGGGGCTGAGCGTAAACGCACAGACGATTCTGCCGCCGGCTGTGCCCGCGTAGAGTTCGTCCCTTGCCAGATCGTCCGCGAGTACTTCCGCGGACGGGTATATTTCGTCCCATTGCGGGATGCCCTGCGCGTCCATGTGCCGTATGGCGGCGCGAAACAGCCGGACGATTTCGCCCAGATCGTCCGCTCTTGCTTTGCAAAACGCGATGTTCAGCGGTTGGTTTGGCTGCGTCATGTGTCCTCCGGGATCGCGGCGGCAAGCCGCTGTTTGAGTTTATTATGGCACAGCGAAGCACCCGGCACAATATCGCGCAAACCACGGCGCCTTACTTCGTCAGGGTTTGCAGGCGGTGCGGCAGATGGTATAATCCCGATAAGGTTTTTTTCATATGCGCCGCGTTTGCGGCGTAAAGCGGAGAAAACGGGAGGCTGGTCTTGACGGAATTTTACCGCTGTGACGGAGGCGACGCGGTTTTTTTGCAGCTTACGCGAGCGCTGGATGACGACCTGAACGTGCGTTACGGCGCGCAGATGGAGTTTTATAACGCGTTTAACAGCACGGACGGGATTGCAACGGCGATCGTGGCGCTGGAGGACGGTGTTCCGGCGGGCTGCGGCTGCTTTAAGCCGTTTTTGGACGACGCCGTGGAGATGAAACGGATTTTCGTCCGAAAGGAATTTCGTGGAAGGGGCGTTTCAAAGGAAATCATGCGGCGGCTGGAGGACTGGGCGTATTCCGCCGGCTTTCAGCGCGCGGTGCTTGAAACCGGAACAAGTCAGCCCGAGGCGATTGGGCTGTACGAATCCGCCGGATACCGGCGCATTCCGAATTACGAGCCGTATATCGGCGTCGGCAACAGCGTTTGCTACGAAAAGCGGTTCGGCGGCAGACAAGGATAAACAGACAGCCTGAAGCGAGGGCGGGAGGGAACGCAGGATGCGGAACTATGATTTTGACTGTTTTACCGCGATCGACGTGGAAACGCCGAACCGGTATGCGCGTTCCATCTGCTCGATCGGGATCGTGCATGCAGAGCCCGGCGAGCCTGCCGTGCAATTGCACTATTTGGTCAACCCGGAGGACGATTTCGACGGAATCAACATCAGCATACACGGCATCCGCCCGGCGGACGTGGAGGGCGCGCCCGCAATCCCGCGGCTTTGGGACGAAATCCGGCAATGGTTTTCCGGCGGACTCCTGCTGGCGCATAACGCGGCCTTCGATCTGCCGACCATGAAAAAGTCGCTTGGACGGTACGGTCTCTGCCTGCCGGAACTGTCTTACATCTGCACGCTGCAAAAATCGAGGAAGCACATCCCGAAATATGCGTTCGGCAGTCACCGCCTCGGCGCGCTCTGCGAAGGCCTCGGCATCCCGCTGGAGAACCACCACAATGCGCTCGACGACGCGCTTGCGTGTGCAAATCTCTATGAGTACCTCAAAAGTCACTATGGCTGTACTGCGGCGGACGTGAAGGTGTTTCGACCGTAGGGGGCCGCGCTTAATTCGGGATAGAATAAGAGCGAAAAACCGCCCGGAACGGGCGGTTTGAGACCGTCAAAAAACTTGTTTTTTGACGGGATAACCGCTCTTTGCCTCTCGTCCTTCGGACTTCCGGGCGGCAAAGAGCACAGAGAAACCGCCCGTTCCGGGCGATCCGTTACGCCGGATGAACCGGCGCAGCCGGAATCAACGGGTTAAGGACCGCAGCCCTTAACAATCCCAAGGACTTTTTTGACAGGCTGAAACCGCCCGGAACGGGCGGTTTTGTTTGTTCTGAACATCGTAAAAATAAAATGCGAAACACAATAAAAAGATATTGACAATATAGTGTGACACACAGTATAATACAGCCGAGGTGATACCATGCCGGAAAACGAACACATGCAGAGCCTTTTGACCGAACTGCGGCGGGGCACGCTGACGCTGGCGGTGCTCGGGAGCCTGCAGGAGCCGCGATACGGATATGCGTTGTTGCAGGTACTGCAGGCAAAAGGAATTGAAATCGAAGCCAACACGCTCTATCCGCTGCTGCGGCGGCTGGAGACGCAGGGACTGCTCAAAAGCGACTGGGACACGAGTGAAAGCAGGCCGAGGAAGTATTATTCACTCAGCGAAAAGGGAAAAGAAGTACAGAAAGAACTCCTGCTGGAATGGGAACGGATGCAAAAGAGCATCGCGTCCATCTGCGGAAAGGACGGGGAATGATGGAAACCGCACAGAATTTAATTGAACGGTATGTTTACGACGTGACGCGCCGCCTGCCGGAAACGGAGCGCGCGGAGGTTGAAAAGGAACTCAAAGCGAACATCTTCGACATGCTGCCCGAGGAACCGGACGAAGCCGCGGTGCGGGACGTGCTCACACAGCTCGGCGCGCCGCGTACGCTTGCCGAGCAATACCGCCAGAAACCGCGATACCTGATTTCGCCCGCGTATTACGACGAATACGTGCGCGTGCTCAAATGGGTACTGCCGCTGGTCGGCGTTGTGGTGATGGCCGTCGGGATGCTGATTGCGGGCTTCGACGCAATGAAGGACGAAGCGGTAACGGTCGTCGGCGCGATTGCAGGCATTCTTGCAAAAGGCGTCGAGATGGGCATTTCCGCGGCGCTTCAGGCGCTCTTCTGGACGACGCTGGGCTTCGTAATCGCCGAGCGCAGCGGCGCGCGGGAAGATAAAAACGGAAAGCCCTGCTGGAGCGTGGACGACCTGCCGGAGATCAGCGTCAATGAAAAAGCGAAGATTCCGCTTTCGGACGGAATCGCCGAACTGGTCGTGACGGTCGTGTTCTCCGTGCTGGCCATCCTGTATTGCAGGAATGCGCTTCCGTTTGCGTTTGCCATAACCGGCGGCGGACTGCAGGTCTACACGATCTTCAGCGAAGCGTTTCTCGCGGCCTGCATTCCCGCGATTGCGGTGACGGCGTTTCTCGCAATTTTGAAGGCGGCTGCAAAAATCAAGGACCGCCGCTGGTCGGTTCCCGTTTGCGTGACCGCCGTGCTGCAGCAATTGGTGAGCATGGGTCTTTCGATTTATCTGATGACCCGGCCGGACCTCTTCAGCGAAGAATTTTCGGCGTTTATGGGGACGCTCAACATGGGCGCGCTCAGCGGCGTTCCGTGGATTGGACCGAACGGCTGGCATCCGATTTTGATTGTGCTTGTCGTTTTGACCATAATCGGCAGCGTTTCGGAATCCGTCAAGGTCGTGCGGCTGACGGTGAAATACAGTAAATAACCGCGTTTCTTCGGTTAAAACCAGACAAGGCAGATACAAAAAAAAGGCGCGAATAAGCGCCTTTTAGCCTGATAAAAAAGCCTCTGGGATTGTTAAGGGCCGCAGTCCTTAACCCGTTTTTCCGGCTGCGCCGGTTCATCCGGCGGAACGGATCGCCCGGAACGGGCGGTTTCTTCGTGCTCTTTGCCGCCCGGAAGTCCGAAGGACGAGAGGCAAAGAGCGGTTGCTCCGTCAAAAAACTGGTTTTTTGACGGCCTCAAAGGCGCGAATAAGCGCCTTTTTTGTGTGCCGGCAAGAGGGTACGCCGAAGAGTTCGGTGCCAAATCACGGCATGGACCCCAACCGGTTTAAAACTGGATTTTGGAAGCGTGCTCAATGCGGGGACTCCCAAGGGATGCATCCCTGGGCTTGAGTGCAGGGGTGCCCCCCCTGCAAAAGAACTTTGCCGACAGAGTAAAGGCGCGCAAATTACCGCTTCTTTGGCGGAATCGGTTTGCGGCCGTCGTAGAAATGCCGGTACCGCACGAGGTCGTCCGGCGGGAACGGGTTTCCGTGCGAAGGATAAATGCGCTTTGGATGCAGCGCGAGCATTTTGTCCCACGAGCGGCCGAATTCAGCGGGGTCTTCGAGCCAGATGGTATGCCGGCCGGGACTGATGACGGCGTTCATGGCCGCGTCTCCGCAGAGAAGGTCGCCCGTTTCCTCCAGATACAGGCCGATGGAGTCGCTTGTGTGTCCCGGCAGAAACAGCACGCGCAGCGGCAGCCCCAGCGTAAGGAACGGCTGGTCCGCTTCACTTTGCAGGACGACTGCGTTTTCCGGCATCGCGACCGGCGGGAACGAGTGCTCCTTTTTCACCAGCGCGAACAGCGTTGCAAGCCGCGTTGCGTATCCCGCGCCCGGCGGTTCGCTGTTTTCACCGGAGGCGAGAAGCGGGACGCTTGCGGCGTTGAGTACGAGCGTCGCGTCCGTCTTTTGCAGCAGCGCAGACAAAAAGCCCGCGTGGTCGTCGTGCGCATGGGTCAGAAAGATGTATTTAAGCCGGTCGAGCGGCGCAAGTGCGGCAAAGCGCTTGTAAAACGTTTCCTCGCCGCCGGGATAGCCGGTGTCCACGGCGATCCAGCCGAGCGGCGTTTCCAGCAGGTAACTGCGCACGGCGTAACTGCCGATCTCGTGTATCCGAATCTGCATTTGCTCCATCCTCCGATCGTTTCGATTGTATCATACGCCGGGTAAAAGCAGCAATTCAAACGAAAGACGGGGGGACGTCCGGACGAAAGCGAAAGAACTCGTTTGTGAACGAAACGTGAAACGTAAGCCGGACGGATTGACAGCAGGAAGACATTCTCATAGAATTAAGACAAGAAATTCTTAACGGGTTAAGAATACCGGGAGGCAGGAGAATGGACAAGCGGCTCAACGATTCCGAATGGATCATCCTGCGCGCACTCTGGGGTGCGCCGCCGATGGACCTCAGCGCGATCATCCTGCGGGTGCGTTCGCAGGACCCGGACGTTGGCTGGGACTACAAAACCTACCACAGCTTTTTGCGCATCCTGCTGCGAAAAGGATATGTGAGCGCCGAAAAGCACGGAAAGAACAATCTTTACAGCGCGGCGATCACCGAAGATCAGGCGCTTTCCTACGAGACGGAAAGCCTGATTTCGCGCAGGAGTTACTATGGCTCGGTTTCCAGCCTTATGGTGCACATGGCCGAGCAGGGGACGCTGACGAGCCGGGAAAAAGAAGAACTCGTCGCGCTCGCGGCCAGACTCGCGGAGGAAGACGCGAAAACAAAGGGCTGAATGCCGCAAAAACGACGATGCAGGCCTTTGTGCGAACGAAAAGTTCTGTACGAAGGCCGGGGGGATTTATGGAAGCGGACCTGATTGAAAGACTTGCGGAGATATCGGTTTACAGCGCGATTATCTTTGCTGCGGTGCTGCTGTTTCGGCTGCTGCTGAAAAAGTGGCTGTCGCCCGCGCTGAAATATGCGCTTTGGTTCCTCGTGGTGCTGCGGCTGCTCGCCCCGATCACACTGGAAAGCGGATTTCATTTTATTACGATACCGGCGGGCGAAGAACCCGCCGCGGCGGCGCAGAGCGGTATGATCGAGCCGACTGTCGTATCAACGCCCGTGCCGGAGGCGGCGCCGCAGGCGGAGGACAACGATACGGCGGACGAGCAGACGATTGTCCCGACGCAAAAAGCGGAACCAGTTCAAACGGCGCGCCGTTTGAACTGGCGGCAGTGGGTCGTGCTGGGCTGGGCGGTCGGGGCCGGGACGGTGCTGATCGGCTACGCGGTGCTCTCCATTCAGCTTACGCGGCGCGTCCGCCGCGTTGGATGCGAGCCGGGCGAGAAGACGCAGGAACAGTACCGGCAGGTCAAAGATGGACTGCATATCCGCGCGGCGGTGCCGATTTTTCTGATGCCGGACATCAAAAGCCCGGCGCTGACAACGCAGCTGTGTCCCAAACTGCTGTTGCCGGACCGTCTGCTTTACAGCGCGGACAGGGAGGACATGGCGTTTGCAATGGCGCACGAATTGATGCACTACAAGCGCAGGGACTATCTTATTTGCCTGCTCGTCGCGCTGCTGCGCGCCGTCTACTGGTTCAATCCTGTGCTTTGGATTATGCCGCGGCTGATGCGGCTGGACATGGAGTCCGCCTGCGATGCGCAGGTCGTGCGCAGTATGGACAAACGGCAGAAACTCAAATATGTCGGCCTCCTGCTTACACTCGGGCGGGAGGAACCGGAAGAATCTTACGTTACGGAAGGAGAATGAACCGATGAAAAGACTTTCCACCGACCATCTTCTGACGCTGGGCATGGCGCTTTATGGAGACAAAAGCGCGATGGAGCGGCGCGTGCGCGGCGTTTTCGCGCGGCGCAAAAGCCCGAACGGCGTCCGCGCGCTTGCGCTCATACTCTGCTTAATGCTGGGCGTCGGCTGTTTTACGACCGCGTGCAGCGCGGGCAGCGCGCCCACGGCGAGCGCGGGCGACGCGGCGGTTTCCGGCGGGGACGCGCTGGTTTCCGGCGGGGATGCGCTGGCTTCGAACGGAGACGCGGCGGAAGACTCTGGGTACACGAAGGAAATGGCGCTGAGGAGCCTTGCAAGTGAACTGACGCTGCAGCGGCAGTATATGGCCCCGCGCGTCGGCAACGCCGTCAAAGACGAACTGGGAAGCTGGATCGTCGGCGAGAACGTGAGTGCGGCGGACACTTCCGCTGCGACGGCGGCGTTTCTTACGCTGGCTAACCGGCTCTTCAATACGCAGTATGCAGAAGACGACATGATTGCGACGCTCTATCTTGACGAAACCGGCAACCGCAGCGATCTCTGGCGTATCGATTCAAGCGACGGCGTGCTCTGCGGCGCGCTGGAGGCGGGAACGCTGAAGCTGATCAGCGCGGATTGCGCCACCGAACCTTCCGATACGCTGCACGAAAGCCTGCAGGACCGCGATACGTCGTCTGAGTGGTATGCATGGGGGGAAGATCTTGATTTGAGCGATGCAGTCGGCAGGATTGCGGGGATACTGGGTGACGAGGCGGGCACGGCCGTGGTTCATTCCGGCGTCAGCAGAAGAGTACTGACCAATGGCTGGGACGTGCGGCCAGAGTTTTATTTCCCGCTCGGCGACGGGACCTATTGTCTGGCGAGCGTGTTCGGGGACGAAAACCTGACGCTTACCGCCGTTGGGATTTGTGAAGACGAAGCCTGCGCCATCGAGAGCGTGTTCTGGCGTGCCGACCTGCTCTGGGAAGACGAGATTACCGTCATGAAAGACCCGCAGGATTTCCGGCCGGGCGAACCGGGCGCGGACGACATGACCAAGGAAGAAGCGCTTGCGTTTTACCGGACGCTCGTCGATACGGCGGGCATCGTTCCGGGAACGGACGCGGCGGTGGCGGGCGAGCCGGAAACGCAGTTTTATATCGACTACTCCGGCGCGCGGGAAAACTACTGGCATGTCGAGGGCGCGTACGCAAGCTTCGATTTGACGAGCCAAACCGGGCGCATGCTGAACATGACGTCGGACGGAAAACTCGGCTCCGCACTCGGTTTGACGGGGATTGCATATGAGGACATGGGCAATCAGACGTATCTGGATGCGACGGAGGCGCTCTTTAACGCGCTGTTTGGAGAAGGCAGTGTGGTGAAGGTGGAACTCAACGCCGTTTACGATGATCATTATTGCACGACCGATCCGATCATGGCGGACGGCACGTCCTATGAGATTCAATTCGGCGACGGACTGATTATTGGCGTCACGGCGTTTGCCGCGCTGGACGAGACGGGATTCGGAGCCGACCCGAACTGGGCGGCGGACTGGATTTACGTCAACACCGAAACAGGCGAGGAAATCCACATGCAGTGGTAGCAATCCGGCCGGATACAGCAAAAACGGGCTTCGCGCGCAGAAAGAAACGCGCGAAGCCCGTTTTTATGCGTGCGGTCTTGACGGTTGCGGCGAAACGCGGTACGATAATTCTTAGAATGTCGGTCGGAAAACCGACACGCGGAAACCGTTTCATTCCCAAATAGGTGCACCGATCATTTCTCTCATCAAAGCAAAGACAAAAAACGACAAAGGCATATAAAAAACAGGATTGCGAGGTTCGATATGGAACGTTACAGCGCTTATATTTCGGAAAAACGGCGCGCAGTGCGCACGCCGGGAAATCTGGTCGACGCGGACGGCAAATGTGCCTTCGGAACGTTTGAACGGGAGTTTCAGCGGATGGACTTTGTGCGTGCGAGGCGGCCGACCCAGGCGCCGCAGCTGCTCAACCGGCTCAAACTGACTCTCTGGCAGGCGACGGAAGTCTGCTTCGACGAAGGGGTATTGCTGCTGGCGGTCTGCGATATGGGTCTGTTTTGCAAGGCGGTGCACGTGTTTTACGACCGCCGGACGAAGAAGCTGACATCCTGGGAAGCGAACCTGCCCGCCGGAAAGGCGAAGATCGCGCCGAACCTCGTCGGCGGCAGCGTCACGTCGGCGGAAAACGGGAAATGCGCGGTGCACTATGTAAACCGTTTTGACGAAGGACGCTGCGAGGTTTCCGGGAGGCATGTGTCCGGCGGCGACACGATTGCATACGAGCTCACGCTCACGCGTATCAGCAAACCCAGCATTGTGAGCATTCCGTTCGGCCCGAACCGCCCGCTCTACAGCCAGAAGGATTTTTTCCGTGCACAAGGGACGATCACCGTAAACGGAAATACGTTCCAAAGCAACGAGCGTTCCACCGCGGTTGTGGACGACCATCGCGGCTATTATCCGCGGCACGCGCACTACGACTGGGTAACGACCATGGGGATTAACGAAACGGACGGGGAAGCGCGGCTGTTTGCTTTTAACCTCACGCGCAACCAAAGCGTGAACCAGGCCGATTTCAACGAGAACCTCATCTGGCTGCAAAACGAGACCAGCCTGCTGCCGCCGGTCACGTTTTCGCGGGAGAAGCCGAGCGGCGCGTTCGACGGGCACGCCGTATGGACGGTTCGGGACGAGCACGACATGGTCGGTGTGCGCTTCCTGGTGGACGCGCAGTTTGCGATGGTATTGCACACGGGGATCGTCAACATAGACTACTTTATTTCGTTTGGCAGTCTGGAAGGGTTCGTGCGCGGCGAGGACGGCAAAAAATTCGTGCTCGACGGCATGCCGGGCATCGGCGAAGACAAAACGCTTCTGCTGTAAAGCGGAACATTTCGAAAGAACACAAGGAACGCCTTATCGGGCGTTCTTTTTCTGATTGACATATATAGAATGTCGATCTATACTCATATATAGAAAATCTACATATAGGAGGCGGGCGATTTGGGAATCGACAAAACGCTGGTGACGCGAAGCACGTCGCTGATGCTGCTGAAACTGCTCGAACAGGAGGATATGTACGGCTACCGAATGATCGAGGAGCTTGCCCGCCGGTCCGACCAAACGTTTTCGCTCAAGGCGGGGACGCTCTATCCGCTGCTGCACACGCTGCTGGAGCAGGGGTGCGTTGAATGCTACGAAAAAACGGCGGAGAGCGGGCGTGTGCGCAAATACTACACGCTGACCAAGCGTGGCCGCCGTGCGCTTGCTGAAAAACAAGCGGAGTGGGAGACGTTTTCGTCCGCCGTGGACAAAGTGCTGACGGGAGGATGCAGCCTTGCGTCGGTCTGAAGAAGAAAAGCGCTTTTTAAGCAAGGTCTGCGAACAGGTGCGCTGGAAGCAGGCGCACGAGACGATCGCCCGCGACCTGTCCGCGCATATCGAGGATCAGGCGGAGGCGTTTGAAAAGGCCGGTTACGGCGAGGACGAGGCGGCCGGGCGCGCGGTGCGCGAAATGGGGGATCCCGTGGACGTGGGGCTGCTTTTGGACGCGAGTTACCGGCCAAAGCTGGAGAAGCGTCTGCTGATTTTGCTCGGGCTGCTTGTTCTGGCGGGCGTTTTGGTCCGCGCGGCGTTTTATCGCCTGTCGGCGGCCGAATGGCTGACGTACGGCGCGGCGCTGCTGCTTGGCGCAGGATGTTTCCTTTTTATGCTGCACGTGAATTTTTACCGAATGCTGCAATACGCATGGCACATGGAGATCGGGTTTATTCTGATCGCCTGCATCATACCGATTGTCTGGTACAGGCTTTCCGGCGATCGTTTTAACATTAACTATGCACAGATGCTGTGGCTGTTGTTTCCGGTTATCTATGCGCTGGTCGTCTGCCGCATGCGCGGCACTGGCGTTGCCGGGCTTTTGGCGTGCGGACTGCTGTTTTGCGTGCCCCTGGTTTTATGCACGATTGGGTTCGACACGATCGGGTTATACGAAGCAACCGCGGCTGTGGCCTGCCTTGCTGTCACGCTGGTGGCAATTTTTACGAACGTTTTCCAAGGCAGCCGCGTCGCAGAAACGATTCTTACGCTGGTTGCCTCAGCCTGCGGCGCATTTTGGGTTTTGGTTTCCGAACCGCACCGCTTTGCGCGCCTTTGCGGGATGTTTCGTCCGCAGGACGATCCGCTTGGTGACGGATGGCTGACGCTGCGGATCCGCGAAATGATTGAAAAGGCGGTCTGGTTTGGCAAAGGCAGCGCGCTTTCATCCGACACACAGGCGTTCGCCGCGCGCAACAAATCGTTTGCAAGCGACTATGTTCTGAGCTATCTCATGTATGAAAAAGGGTACATCATAGCGGTGGCGCTGCTTATACCGGTCGCAGCGTTTCTTGGGTTTGGTTTCCGGCGTGCAAAACGCATCGGCAGCCGGCTGGGGAAACTGCTTGCCACCGCCGTACTGACGATTTTTACAATGCAGACCGCGCTGTATGTTTTACCTTGCTTTGGGTATCCGTTTTTATCTTCTGCGTTTTTCCCGTTTGTTACGGATGGGAATCTGCTGCTGATTGTGGATTTCCTGCTCGCCGGGCTTCTCTTTTCCCTGTTTCGGACGGACGCGCTGTATGCAGACCCGCCGTGCAGGCGGCTGCGCCTGAAATTCAGCATTGAAAAGTGAATGCGGCGGCGGGTGTTTGCGGGCAGGAAAAGAGGTCGGTACCTGCCTGATGCAGGGACGCGGTCCGGCCGGCCGTTCGCTTGTGATTTTTCAGCGGAGGGCTTTCAATGCGCGTGCCGATAATTTAATATGGCTTTGACAATTCAGAATAAAAATGCAACAATTAAAAAAGCATTGAATATTCCAGATTTGCATTTGATATAGAAGTTGGAAAGCTGATTGGCCGATGGCGATTTTGTCTGGACTGCAGCTCCCGAAGGGAAAGCGCGGGATCACTCGAAAAAAATTTGCTTCGATTGCAATAACCATTGCCTGCCTGCTTGGGCTGGCATTGGTTCTTTGTTTTAAGTTTTTTGGCCGGTCGTCCGAATCCGCGTCGGGGCAGCTTGTCATCAGCGAGGTGATGGCGTCCAACCGGTATTCCCTCGTCAGCGAAAGCCTTGGGACGCCGGACTGGATCGAGCTCCACAACGAGTCCGACGAGGACATCGACCTTTCGGGATACAGCCTGACAAACAACGTTAAAAACCTGCGGAAATTCACGTTTCCGGACGTTGTGATCGGCGCGGGAGAATACCTGATCGTCTATGCCTGCGACATACCGGAGGATGGCGGCGGCGACCTGCTGGCAACTGGTTTCAACATATCGAAATCGGGCGAAAATCTTTTTCTTTCGGACGAATATGCCGGGCTGATTCAGCAGCTCGAGGTGCCGGAACTTTCCACGGACATATCCTATGTGCGCAGCACTTCGGGCGAGTACGGGTTTACGTATGACGCCACGCCGGGCACGGCGAACGACGACGCTTCGATCAGCGCCACGCTTGCGCAGCTGCTGGACGCGGCGTCCGGAAGCCTGGTGCTCAATGAAGTCGTTCCCTATCCGGCCGAAGGCTCCGCGTGGGCGGAACTTTACAACGATTCCGACGAAGCGGTGCAGCTGAGCAACTATTTTATCAGCGACCATTCCGACGATCCGCTGCGCTTCCGGCTGCCGGAATATGTTTTAAAACCGCATGGCTTTGCGGTCGTCTGTTTTTCGTCCGGGGATACGCAGACCGTTGACGGCTGGCTGACGGCCGATTTCTGGATTGGAAAAGACGACGTTACGCTGCAGCTGACCAACGCGGACGGGACGCTGGAGAGCATCCTGACATGGAGCGCCGATCAGCCTGCCGGGGTTGCGGTCGTGCAGGGCGACGAATACCGCATTGCGGTCCCGACGCCCCTGGAAGAAAATCCGGACGAAACGTGGACGTTTCAGGAACCCGCGGCGATGACGGAAAGCGACCCCGTCGTAATCAGCGAAGTTATGCCGGTCAACAAAGGGCTGTTTCCCGATCAGGACGGGGACACGAGCGAATGGGTCGAAATATACAACCGTTCTTCCGCGCCGGTTTCACTTTCGGGATATTACCTGAGCGACGATCCTGAGAACCCCGCGCAGTATGCGCTGCCGGAGCAGACGCTCGGCACCGGGGAATACCTGGTCGTCTGGCTTTCGGGCAAGGATACGTCGGGTGGGGAACTGCACGCGAATTTCGGCTTGTCTGTCGGGGAAACGCTGACGCTGACCGATCTTTCAACCATGCGGCAGGATACTTGCACGATCGACGGAGACTGCCCGCAGGACGCAAGTTTTTCAGCGTCCGCGGACGGCGGCGTGCTTTACTATGGAACGCCTACGCCCGGCTATGAAAACGCAAAGCCGTATTCCCTGGCTGAGCAAACGGGCTGGTTCGACTCCGGCGGCGTCTTTATCAGCGAAGTTTCGGCGTCCGGCGACACGGGCGACGACGACTGGATCGAGCTGTATAACGGCTCGGCAGGCGACGTCAGCCTTGACGGATGGTCCCTGACCGACGATTTTGCAGAGCCGGACAAACTGCAGCTGTCCGGCGTGACGGTTTCCGCCGGGAGTTATTACGTAATCGACCTTGCGTCAGCCGGCGAAAGCGCCGCATTTGGGATTTCGTTTGAGGGCGAGTCCCTTTTTTTGCTTGAGCCGGACGGCCGCCCGCATAATATTTTCCGGACGGGCGTGCTGTCGGCGGGCGTTACGAGCGGACGGATCGTTTCGGACGAAACGACCGAGCGCGTTTTTTTTTCCGAGCCTACGCGCGGAGAAGCTAACTCGTCCGTTTCGTTTTCCGGATATGCCTGCTTGCCGGCATTTTCGGAGACAGAATTATATTGGCAGGACGCTTTTTCGCTTGTGATCGACGCTGCGTCGGATAACGCCGTGGTGCGGTACACGACGGACGGCAGCTATCCAACCGAAGAATCGGACGTTTTTTCCGGCGCGATCGATATTGACGAAAGCTGTGTGGTGCGCGCCGTCAGCTTTCAGTCCGGGCTGCTGCCTTCCGCGTGTATTTCGATGACCTATCTTTTTTCCGAGCCGCATACGATCCCGGTCGTTTGCGTCGCCGCGGAACCGGACGAACTGAAACCTGTTTTAAAAACGACACAGCGCGAAAACAAACCGGAATGCGCAAGCGAGCTGTCGTATTACGACGAATCCGGCGCGTTCTGCGTCAGTTTCCGCGCAGGGCTTCGCGCGAAGGGACGCTCGATGCTCCGGTATTCCCAAAAATCGTTTTCCGTCAAGCTTCGCGGCCGGTACGGCCAGACCAGCGTGACGTATCCGTTTTTCGGTGAAAGCGACATCATAACGTATTCGGCCTTTTCACTGCGCAGCGGCGGGCAGGACCGCGGACGCGCACGGCTCCGGGATTCGTATTTTTCGCGGCTGGCCGAGGGACTTTTTATCAACAACATTCAAACGCAGATTGTCGCGCTTTACCTGAACGGATCGTTTTACGGCATATTCGACCTCAACGAAGAACAGGACGAAAGCTACCTTGCGTCGCACTACGGGGTGGACGAGGACGCGGTCGACGTCATCAACCGAAACGATGAAGTAAAGGAAGGCTCGGCGGACGAGTTTCTGCGCGTCCGCGAATTTGCCGCCGAGGAAGATTTATCCGACGACGCAGTGTATACGCAGTTCTGCGAGTGGGTGGACGTCGACTATTTCACCGATTATCTGGTGTTCCGCAGTTATATTGCCGACACGGACCTGATCAATCAGGCGTACTGGCGCTCGCAGGATTATTCCGTGAAGTGGCAGCCGATCCTTTTCGATCTCGATTACGGGCTGTATGGCAACGAATACGCACAGTCCTATAAAAAGGATGTATTGAGCCAGTATTTTTCCGAGGATGGCGTCCCAAGCGCGGACAAATCCAAAACGTATTTCGAAATTTACATCGGGCTCAAAAAGAACGCCGGTTGGCGTAAACAGTTCGTGGAGCGGTATGTCGAATTGATGCACACGACGCTTTCGCCGGAGAACATGCTTGCGCTGCTCGACGAGATGGAAGGGGATTATCTTACGGAGATGCCGCGGCAGGTCGAGGCGATTGGGTTCCCTTCGTCCATCGAGAGCACACAGCAGGGATTGGAGCAGCTTCGCGACGCAATCCAACAGCGGCCCGCCTATGCGCTCGAGTATTTAAAAGAAAATTTCCCGGACGAAGCGGACTATATCGACGAATTGGTGCGTGCTTATGAATAGGGCGGTCATGTACTGAAAGCCCCATAGTACGGCCATTTCGTACGGCTGCCCTGCCGGCGGGGCGTCGCTGCCGGCCGCCCCGAACGGCTCGCAGAGCCGTTTTTTTCGCGCGGATTCAGATTCCCTTGAATAACAGACATTAAAAAGGCGCATACGCCTTTTTTTAATGGTGCGGCCGGAGGGATTTTCCGCTTAGGCTGCTGGCAGCTTACGTGCCTGCCAATCGTGCGTCACATTACCAATGTTTCTGTTTAGAGGTGTCCTATCTGCATAAAAGTGTGTTTAGAAGTGGGTTTTGGGGCAAAAGGAAAGAGCCGATAACGCCCGAGTTTATCGGCTCTTTTTAATGGTGCGGCCGGAGGGATTTGAACCCTCAAGCTTTCGCCGACGGATTTTAAGTCCGTTGTGTATGCCGTTCCACCACGGCCGCAACGAAATCATTTTACCATGCTGGAATGGAATGTCAATTCGCTTTTTCTGTGCCGGAATACTAAGCCGGCCTGCTAAAGCCCGAAGACGATGCCGACCGCCGCACCTGTTAGAATATAAAAGATTGGGTGGATATCCTTTGTCTTCGGCAGCTGCAGCAGCGTAAAGAGCACCGCGAACAACATGACATTTTTCCAGTTGAACAGCTGAAGGAATCCGTCCGAGAACGCGCCGGTGATGAGCGCGGAGCGCATGACCGCCCAGCAGGCGGCGGCGATCAGTCCCGTTACGGCGGGTCGGAGCCCCGCAAAGACGTTGCAGACGAGCTGACTGTCGCGATATTTTTGCAGCGCGCGCGCAATCAGGGAGATGATAATGAAAGACGGCAGGATCACCGCAAGCGTGGCCGTGAACGCGCCTGCAACGCCCGCCGCGCTGTAGCCCGCGAACGTGGCGGCGTTGACGCCGATCGGCCCGGGTGTGGATTCGGCGATGGCGGTGATGTCGGCCAGCTGCAACGTGCCGAACCAAACGGGGTATTTTTCCATCATTTTCAGAATGAACGGCAGTGTGGCGAGTCCGCCGCCGACGGCGAACAGCCCGGCTTGGAAAAATTCGAAAAACAGCAAAAGAATCGTCGTCATCGCCGTATCCTCCCCGCAACCAGACCGGCGAGCGCCGCGCCGGCAACAACAACGATGGGGGACTGGCCAAGCACGGCGACTGCGACGAAGCCAAGCACGCAAAGGACGATTCCAAACAGGTTTTTCACGTTCGAGCGTGCGAGGCGGACGACCGCCGCCGCGATCAGCGCGGCGACAGCGACGCGGATGCCGTCAAACGCGTTGGTGACCGCCGGCAGGTGCCAAAAGCGCATGAGCGCGGACACGATCACGATCACGAGCAGCAGCGGCACGGTAATAACGCCGAGCGTCGCCATTGCGCCGCCCCAGAAGCCGCCGCGCTTCTGGCCGATAAACGTCGCCGTGTTGACGGCGATCACGCCCGGCGTACACTGCGCAATGGCGAAGTAATCCAGCAGTTCTTCTTCGCTGGTCCAGCCGAGGCGTTCGACCAGTTCCCGCTCCAAAAGCGGCAGCATGGAATACCCGCCGCCAAACATGAACGCGCCGATTTTTACAAACGTAAGGTAAAGCTTAAGCAGGTTTTTCATAGTTTAATAAACATACCACTGATTGACAAACGCGGCAAGGTAAAACACAAACAGAACCGCACAAACGACGGTTGCGAGCCGGTCCGCCCATTTCTTTTCGGTGATGGCGCCGAGCGCGAGCGCAAGCGGGAACGCCGCCGTCAGGTAACGCGGCGCAGAGAGCAGCCATGTCGCGCCCATGCAGACTGCGTAGTATGCGATGAAGTACGCAACGTTCGAAGCGCGAAGCTTATTCTGCGCGCCTGCGACGATACCGAGCGAGGCGAGCATATACACGATGCTGGGGACCCAAAGCCCCAGAATCATGCGGGTGTTGTCCGCAAACGTGGTCGTTGCGCTGTGCGTGATGGTCGAGGCGGACGCAAAGAACCAGCCCAACTCCTGATGCCACTGTTCGCTTTGATAGGTCAAAAACGTCAGCGCACTGCCCGTTACGCAGTAGTTGATATAAAGATATAACAGCAGCCCGCAGGGGATCAGCAAAAGCGAAAGTGCGTTGCCCGTCATTTTCCATTTCCACTTGTTGTCGCGCCTGTGCTCCGGCCGTTCGCGGACAATCGTGCCGACCAGCTCAAAGCAGGCGGGCGCAAACACAAGAATGCCGGGCATGCGCGTAAACGCCGCAAAGAACCCGGCGACGCCCGCAAGCGGGTAAAGATTTTTTCGGACGCTGTAAACGCAAAGCACCGAAAGCAGCAGGAACAAACTGTCCGAAAGCGGCGCGGAAAAGAGGAAGGACGCGGGTAAAATGCAAAGATATTTCAGCGCGCGGAGCGCACCCCGCCGGTCGGTGTCCAGCAGGGCGAGTTCATAAAAGAGATACGCCGCAATCACCCAGCAGAGGTTGGAAACGAACAGACCGCTGACGAGATAATTCTGAAAAATAAAGTTGAAAACCCGTACCAGAATGGGATAAAACGGCAGGAAAACAATCAGCAGGCGATCGTCGCCGGTTGCAACATAGCCGTTTTCCGCGATGTTGAGGTAATGCCGGCTGTCCGTCCCGAGCTGGTTCCAAACACCAAGATTTTCCAGCAGGCCGCCCGTGTACCCGGCCTGTCTGAGCTGGATGATATACGCCAGCACGAACAGAAGCACGCGGAAGAGCACGAGTGAAAGCGTCAGCTGCAAAAACGGGTGCAGGCGGCTTCGGCGGCCGCTGCGCCTGCCTTCCGGCGGGCGGACGGGCAGCCATGCGGAACGGCTCCATGCGCTCATCCACTGCGGGATGAACCGGATGCCGATCAGCGCAAATAAAAAGGCGGTGGCCGTCGCCGCGAGGATTGCGACCGGGTCGTCCGGCGCGCTGGTGAGTACCCAGCGCGCAAACACCGTAAATAATATGATCAAGGGTACCGATGTAAACAGTACCCTTTTCCAGAATAAATTTTCCTGCCGAAGTCTGTCTTTATGCATGCTTACTCCCGAAGCGCCACGCAGGGTCCGAGAATTTCCGCCATCACGATTCCGTTGCGCACCTGCGAGACGTCCCAGACGAACGCAGCCTGCTCCATGGAGGTACCCAGTGCGTATGCGGCGTCATGTGCGGCGGTTACGGCGTCCGGCGGGCAGTTCGGGCGAATGCCTGTCATGCTCGTTTCTTCATGCCGGTGTCCGGACTTGCCTGAGAAAGTGACGACGTGCTCGGGGTCGACACGAATCTGCTTGAGCGAGGACGTTTTTTCGCTCAGCGTGGAGTTAAGTTCATGTTTTGGCGTTCCTTCGTCGCGCGAGGCCATGCCTTCGGAGGAAACGCTTCCCTCCGGAGCAAAGGAAGGCTTTACGCTGGCCGATACGCGCGGAGCGATCGGCGCGGTGCGGACCGGCGCCTGCGCAGCTTGCTGCTCGGCGGCCATTGCCGCGGCGCGCTGTCTTGCAGCGCGCTCGCGAGCAGCCTTTTCCTTTGCTTCACGCTGTTTTTTTCTGGCGATGAGCGGGATAATGACCCACGCGAGCACCAGTATAATCCAAAACGTTTGCATGGTTACTTATTTTCGGTGGGCGTGGGATTCGTGCCCTTACCGATTGCAGAACGCATCTCGGTGTCCGACATGATGTTCTTCATGCGGTAGTAGTCCATAACGCCGAGTTTCCCATCGCGGAACGCCTGTGCGATGGCTTTCGGCACTTCGGCTTCGGCTTCGATGACGCGCGCGCGCATGCCGGCCATTGCCGCTTTGTTTTCCTGTTCCTGCGCGACGGCCATAGCCCTGCGCTCTTCGGCTTTCGCCTGTGCGATGCGCTTATCGGCTTCGGCCTGGTCGATCTGCAGCTGTGCGCCGACGTTGCGGCCGACGTCCACGTCCGCAATGTCGATGGAGAGAATTTCAAACGCGGTGCCCGCGTCGAGGCCTTTGTCCAGAACGGTGCGGGAAATACGGTCGGGGTTTTCCAGAACGTCCTTATGGGTCTGGCTGGAACCGACGGTCGTAACGATGCCCTCGCCGATACGGGCGATGATGGTTTCCTCGCCCGCGCCGCCGACCAGCCGGTCGATGTTGGCGCGCACGGTCACGCGCGCTTTGGCACGAAGCTCGATGCCGTTCATGGCGACCGCCGCAATGATCGGCGTCTCAATGACTTTGGGGTTGACGCTCATCTGCACGGCGTTGAGTACGTCGCGGCCGGCGAGGTCGATTGCACAGCTCTGTTCAAATCCCAGCGGGATGCCGGCGCGCTGCGCCGCGATGAGTGCGTTGATGACGCGGTCCACGTTGCCGCCGGCGAGATAGTGCGCTTCCAGCTTGTTGATGGAAACGTCCAAACCTGCTTTGGTCGCTTTGATCAGCGGGTTGACGATGCGGCTCGGGACAACTTTGCGCACGCGCATACCGACGAGTTGGAAAATGCCGATTTTAACGCCGGACGCACGGGCGGAAATCCAGAGCCCAAGCGGTACGAAGCTGAAAAACAGCACAAGGAAGATGATTGCGAGAATGACAATGAGAATGGGTCCGAACATAATTACCTCCTGATTGATTGTTTAAAGAAAGGTACTATCACGCCGAAACAGGCGATCGAAACCGGTTCGGGACTACCGCCCGGAAAGCGTTTTCAGGCACCAGATAACGAGATACATAACGCCGACGAAGGCAGGGATGCCGACGCAGAGCGCAATCCACTGGCGAACTTTCACTCGCTTTGGCGCTTCCTTTGCGGGTTCGGGTTCGGGCGCCTCCGAACCGCCGCATTTGGGACAGGCGCTCAGAAGATCGGAATAGAGAACGCCGCATTTTTTACAGTATTTCATACGAAAGGAGCCGCCGGGGTCACTGATCCGCGCCGTCTGCGGCGGGAGTTTCCTCCGGCGTGTGTTCGCGCACGAGGATATGCAGCCCCTCTGCGCGCACGACGACGACGGTTTTGTTCTTTTCGATGAAGGCGCCGGCCGTCATTACGTCCACGCGCTTCCCTTCGATCTCCGCGATGCCGGAAGGACGAAGCGGCGTGATGGAGACGCCGGTTTTGCCCACGAGTTCCGCTTTGGCGCTGACAACTTCCGGAACGGAGGTCGAGTCGACCTGATCGTTCAGAACGAGGAAGGAACGCGAAAGCCTGCCGCGCTGGAGCGAGCGGATGATCCAGATGATTGCGAGAATGATAATCAGCAGCGTGATGGCGATGATATACAGCGCAACGCGCGGGTTACCCCACCCGACCTGCATGACGACGACCGCAATCAGCGAAAGCAGGCCGGACACGCCGGCGAACCCCACGCCGGGTGTGAACATTTCCACAGCTAGCATGAGCAGCCCGAAAATCAGACAGATAATGCTGGGGATGGCGGTTGGGCCGAGCAATTCCAATAAACTCATCAAAGTTGCCTCCGATCGGTTCCATTTTTATTATTATACCATATCGCACGGTAATCATAGGAAAAAGAATTATTAAGGATACGTATCAAAATCGTGTCAAAAATGAAACAGGGGAAGACAAGGCTATGCGGATATAATAAAACGCCCGAACCGGGCGCAGAGCCGCCGTCAATGCGTTCAGGGCTCAATATAGAATTCACAGATCAGGTAATCGCCGTCGGTGCGCTGCGTTTTGTAGGCAAGAAACGAAAAGGCGTTTTCGCGGTCGTCAAAGCTGTCGTCGTCCTTTTCAATTTGCGTTGCTTCTTCGGCCCAGATACGCATGCCTGCTATGGAAAGGTTGTCGTCCGCGTCGCAGGCCGGCATCAGGTCCGTCAGCAGCGTGCGGACCGCTTCGCGGAAGGCGGCGGCCGCTTCCTCGGCGTTGGCGGCAAGATACCGTTCGATGGCAGATCCGCTCTTTTTGCTGCCCTCAGCGGGAAACGGAACATTGAGCACAAAGGACGAAACCGCGCCTCGTTCGACGGTGTACGCCAGGCCGGCTTCGGTGGGCGGCGCGCCGTCGACGGTCAGCGTCCAAACCCGTGCCTCGGATGCGGACTGCTCCGCCGAATAGAGATCGCTGGTTTCCAGATGTGCAACGAATACGGATTCCGGCACGCCGGAAAAGACCGGCTCGGCAGACGCGGCGGCGGGCGACGGCGCTGCGGCGGCGGGCGAAGCGCTTTGCGAAGCGGCCGCCGTGTCCTGCGCACGGGAAAGCAAATAGATCGTCAGGGCGGCCGCCACGACGAGGATCAGGAATACGATATTGACAAACTGTTTGGAAAACAGGCGTTGCATACGGAAAAAACATATGAGCCGATGAGAAAAGTGCGGGCGTTGAGACGCCTGCGCACCGGCGCTTGCAGTCAGTGTAACATTAAGGAGACCGACGTGCAACGCGATTTACACGTGCCGCACACAAAAGAATATGCAGGCGCGAGAAAAAGCGCTCACCGACCGGCGTCGATCGGGAAGGAAACGCTTTCAAAACCAATGAAAAAAACTTTGCGGTTGGTGCTCGCGGCGATGACGTGTGCACGAAGGAGCAACAGCATCGGTGTGTGCGTTTTAAAGCTTTCAAACGGGAACTGACAGGTCGACTCAGCGCCGTCGCGCATGACCCGATGCAGCATTTCGAGAACGGCCAGACGCTGCAGGTCGCTGCAGAAAAGAAGAACGTCCGAGCTGTGCGTGCGGAAAGCAGAATAATCGATTTCGAGAATGGCGCAGAGTTTCTGATTGACGCGCAACAACTCCAGAACTTCGTCGTGCAGTTCAAACAGGCCGGCCGGGCCGACGAAGTTTTTAAAAACAGACGTTGCGTCCGAGACGGGGTCCCAGAGTTCCTTTACGTCGATCTGGCTGAGCAGTGTGTAGTCGTGGACAAAATCACCGACGTCCCGCTGGAAAAGCAGTTTTTCAAAAGCCGTGACCGGAAGCGGGCGGGAATATAAATACCCCTGCACGACGTCACAGCCGATCGACATCAGATAATCCGCCTGCCGGAGCGTTTCCACGCCCTCCGCGATGACGGAGATATTCAGCCAGTGCGCCATATGCATCACGGAATTCAGGATTACGCCGCCGCGGCCATGACTGCCGCCCTCCTCGTCCTCGTGCAGGAAACCCATATCCAACTTGAGAATGTCGACGGGTACGTTTTTAAGCGTGTTCAGTGAAGAATAACCCTTGCCGAAATCGTCCATCTCCACCACAAAGCCCTCGTCACGCAGTTTGTTTACGACGGAGAGAAGCTGAGAGGCGCTTTCGATATAGGCGGTCTCCGTGATCTCAAGGCGGAGATTGCACGGCTCGACGCCGTAGCGCTGCACCAGATTGATTAACGAGCGGCAGAAATTCGGCACCTGGATATCCACGCGCGAGATGTTCACAGAGACAGATATGTCCGGAAGGCCCTGCTCCCGCCAGCGGGCGAGAAGGCGGCACACACTGTCCCAAACGAAGTAGTCAAGCCGGCTGATGAATCCGTTTTTTTCGAGGATCGGTATAAACGAATCCGGCGATATCATACCTTTTTCCGGGTGGTTCCAGCGCACAAGCGCCTCGGCGCCGACGAGCTGATGGGTGCGGTGGTTATACTGCGGCTGGAGATACACTTCAAACTGCTGTTGTTTGAGCGCGGTCTCAACATCCCCGATCAGCGCCTGCTCCTCGAGAATGTGCTTGCGCATGTATTCGCTGTAGTATGCGACGCGGCGCGCGGCCCCGCCTTTGATCGAGCGCAGCGCCATCAGCGCCCGGTCGCACATCAGGCTCACATCCAGCGTGATATCTTCGATATAAAAAATACCGAGCCGCGGAGAAAGGACGAAATTCGGCTGAAACGCGCCGAAACGGCTGGAAAATTCAACGAGGAAACGGCCTGGTTTAAAGCCTTTGGAAGGGGCGCAAAAAGCGAAGTGGTCCGCTTCCAGATGCCCGAAAACGGCGTCCAGGGAGAACGTTTCCCGAAGAAAATCGCCGATTTCAAGCAACAGACGATCGCCCGCCTCCATTCCGAACAGATCGTTATACGCTTTGAATCGGTCCAGGTCGAAGCGGCCAAGCAGATACGCCTGCGTGGGGTGCGTTTCCAGCATGCGGTGCGTTGCGGCATAAAACCGCGTCCGGTTATAAATACCGGAGATTGCGTCGTATTCCGCAAGATAGCGATATTTTGCGAATGCGGCATATTCACTGTGCTCGATTGCGTTTTTCAGCCGGGAAACGAGAATGGAAGGGTTAATGGGTTTTGGCACGAAGTCATATGCGCCGAGTTCCAGGCTCCGCTGCTCCGTCGCGCCGTCCAGCGAGTCGGTGAGCACAAGCACCGGCAGGTCCTTCAGGCCGGGGGCGTCGCGCAGGGCAGCAAGAAACGAGAAGCCGTCGGGGCTTGACCCCGAAAAGCTGAGCAACGCCGCACTGATATGCGAAGCGTTTTTGCCGGACAGAGCCAGGAGCGCTTCGCTGCCGTTTTGGGCTTCGATTAATTCGTAAATTGAAGAAAGCGCTTCACGCAGGAGCTGGCGGCTGTCGGCGGCGTCGTCTACGATCAGAATCTGCTTGAGCATTCTGTCCTCCCCGATAGGATACGCCTGTGCGTAAGAATATAGAACGACCAAAAACCGGGTGGCCTCGCGACTTGGAAGCGGGTGGATTCCGGTCCAAAAACAAGTAGCGGCGCCGCCTCTGCTCAGACGGGCGAGCTAAATGATAAAATTTTGTGAAGAATGATACGCGCGGCATTCTGAAAACGCCAGTACAGCTAATATAACATGTTACATATTGAAAAGCAAGAACAGACTGCGAAAGGAAAAGCTCTGTGAAACAATGTGACAAAACGTTTTTTCAATTTCGATTCTTAAAAAAAGCGGGGGAAATTACTTTTAAAACGAAATGTTAAAAGCGTTACAAATTTCAATAGGATTATAACAAACAATAACAGGTTAACAGCGGCGCACGACACAAAAAAACAGCCGTGCGCTTTTGCATCCGGGCACACGGCCGTTTTAAATTAGATCGATCAGACGGGAAGGGCCGCCTCTCCGGCGCCGTCCCGGACGCCGAGGATACGCGCGGCGATTACATCCGCCGCACCCGCGCAAACATACTGCTTCTGCGCGTCGAGCATGCGCGCGCGCTGCGGCGCGTCGCCGCTGAGGCGGACGGCGTTGTCCGCGGCGCTGGTTTCGTCCGGCGCGAGAACGGACATGCCGCGCTCGGCGAAGAACTGTGCGTTGAGCGCTTCCACGCCGGGAATCGGCGGCGTATGCACCATCGGGATACCCTTCACGGCGGCCTCGGTGCTGGAAATGCCGCCGGGCTTGGTCAGCAGTACGTCGCATGCGTCCATATACAGCGGCACCTGATCCGTAAACGGTACGGCGAGCACGCGCGCGTCTCCGGCAAAACTTCCCTCAAGGGACTGAAGCAGCCGTGTGTTCCGGCCAGACATAACGACAATCCGCGCGTCGCGGCCGCCTAGCCGTTCGATGAGCTTTTTGGTCAGTTCAAGCGCGTTGCCGCAGCCTTCGCCGCCGGTCATAACGAGAAAACACGGCGTGGCGCGCGGCAGGTCCAGCGCAACGCGCGCATCGTCCCGCTCGGTCCGGGCGGCGTATGCGGCCTGAACGGGGATGCCGCTCGAAACGAGCAGCCCGGCGGGAATCCCGCGCCGGACAAACAGCGGGTTTAAGTCTGCATGCGGCGTGAACACCGCGTCCGTTTCGGTTTCTTCCAGAAACGGGATGCAGGTATAGTCCGTGGAGACAAAATATGTCCGCGCGGAGAGATGGTGCTTTTTGCGCAGGTAGGTGAGCGCTTCGGCCGGAAACAGGTGCGGGCAGACCGCCGCGTCGATGTCGTTTTCAACAAGATAGCGCTGCAGGTTTTCCGCGTACAGCGCGTTGGCGAAATACACGGGCGACTTGCGGCGCTCGGAACTCAAAAACTCGCCTGCGGCGTACATGAACCCGAACGCCCGCGGCGTTTTCACCGCGATGTTGACAAACGCGTTCGTGATCGATTCCGAAACGTTGTCCCCCAAAAACGCGAGCGCATCCTTGATTTCGCATTCTGCGTCGCGCGCCTCCAATGCCTGCCGGACGGCAAGGGCAGCCGAATTGTGTCCCTGACCGGTCCGGCAGGTCAGCAGTACCGTCTTCATGCCGGTTTCCTCCCAGATGAATATGATGCCGATGCACGGCGCATCCCAAACGCCGTTTTCAGCCGCATTTACTATAGCCGCAGCTGCGGCAGATTACGCAGCCGCCTTCATGTTCCACCCGACTGCCGCACTCGGGGCAGAAATGGACTTCGCCGGCGGTCGCGGGTTCGTCCCCGTTTTCCTTCGGGATGAACGGCACGTCCGTATTGCTGGTGTCCGCGCGGGAAGCGACTGCTTTGGTCTTTTCCTGCGCGTCCGGCGTGCCCTGTTCGCCGCCGTTGTCGATATATTTGCTGACTTTCATGAGCACGCGCGCGATCCCGTCCGGGCAGGACGTGCAGCTCATGTTCTTCTGCCGTATGGTGGAAGGGCAGCGGATGCCTTTGAGCTGGTCGTATACTTCGTTGATCGAGATGCCGCTGCGCAGGGCGATAGACGTCAGCCTTGCGGTCGCTTCGCTCTGGCTCGGGCAGCCGCCCGCCTTGCCGGTGCTGGTGAAGACCTCGCAAATGCCGTTTTCGTCGTAATTGACGGTGACATAGAGCGTGCCGCAGCCGATGCTCATCTTTTCGGTGAACCCGCGGGTAACGAGCGGGCGCGGGCGCGGTTCGATTTTGCCATAGTTTTCCGGGAGTTCAGCCGGTTCAGCCGGCGCGGCTTTGCCGTCGTTGACCTTGCCGATGTTGAGCACCTGTCCGGTACGGCTGCCGTCGCGGTAGATCGTCACGCCCTTGAGCCCTTCCTGATAGGCGAGCAAGTAGACCGAACGGACGTCTTCGCGCGTTGCGGATGCGGGGAAATTGACGGTCTTGGAGACCGCGTTGTCCGTGTGATGCTGAAACGCCGCCTGCATGCGGGTGTGGTCCTCCGGCGTGATATCGTGCGCGCAGACGAATACGCGGCGCACGTCTTCCGGGATTTCCACAAAGTGCTGTATGGTGCCTTCGGCGGCAATGCGCTTGAGCATCTCTTCACTGTCCAGCCCGAGTTCATGGAGTTTTTCCATCAGCAGCGGGTTGACTTCGACCATCTGCGTGCCGTCCATGACGTTGCGCACGTAAACGAAGGCGAACACGGGCTCCACGCCGGAAGAGCAGCTCGCGATGATCGAAAGCGTGCCGGTCGGCGCGATGGTGGTGACCGTCGCGTTGCGGATGGGATCCTCGTCTTTGAGCGTGCTTTCGGGGAAAAGCGGGAACGCGCCGCGCGTTTTTGCCAGATCGCGGCTTGCCGCGCGGCCGGTTTCCTCGATGAACGACATGACCCGGTCCGCAAACGCAATTCCTTCCGGCGAGTTATACGGGACGCCGAGCGCGAGCAGCGCGTCCGCAAAGCCCATCACGCCGAGGCCGATTTTGCGCGTGGAACGCGTCATTTCCGCGATGTGTGTAAGCGGATAGTTGTTTACGTCGATGACGTTGTCGAGAAAATGCACGGCCTGTCCGACGGTCGTTTCCAGCAGGTCAAAATCGAATACATAACCGTCTTCCTCTTTTTTCAGCATGGAAACCAGATCGATCGAGCCAAGGTTGCAGCTTTCGTACGGCAGCAGCGGCTGTTCGCCGCAGGGGTTCGTGCTCTCGATTTCGCCGACGGTGGGGACGACGTTGTCCCGGTTGAGCCGGTCGAGGAACACGATGCCCGGTTCGCCCGTCTGCCAGGCCGCGTCCACGATCTCGTCGAACACCGCGCGCGCAGAAAGGCGGCCGACCGCTTTTTTGCTCTTGGGGTCGATCAGGTCGTATTCCGTGTCTTCCTCCACTGCGCGCATGAATTTTTCGGTCAAACCGACGGAAATGTTGAAGTTATTGATGTCGCTCGTGTCGCTTTTGCAGCGGATGAATTCGAGCACGTCCGGATGGTCGACGCGCAGGATACCCATGTTCGCGCCGCGGCGCGTGCCGCCCTGTTTGACGGCTTCGGTCGCAACGTTGAACACGCGCATAAAGCTCACCGGGCCGCTGGCGACGCCGCCGGTCGAGCGGACGGTCGCGCCCTTTTGACGCAGGCGCGAAAACGAAAACCCGGTGCCGCCGCCGGACTTATGGATGAGCGCGGCGTTTTTTACCGCCTCGAAAATTGCCTCCATGCTGTCCTCGACGGGCAGAACAAAGCAGGCGGAAAGCTGTCCGAGCGGTCGTCCGGCGTTCATCAGCGTCGGCGAGTTCGGCAGGAACCGCAGGTTCGTCATCAGCTCGAAAAACGTTTCCGCCGTGGCGCTCACGTCCGCCTTTTCGTCGTAGAGCCGGTCCGCTTCGGCGACCGCCTGCGCGACGCGCCGGAACATTCCTTCCACGTCCTCGATAACGTTTCCCTGCTCGTCCTTTCCAAGATACCGCTTTTGTAAAACTTTCATTGCATTGTCGGAAACACTGGCCATGACGGCACCCCCCGTATGTTGCTTTTTAATCTATTTTACCCACCAAGAAGGCAAGACGCCCGTTCCAGGCGCAAGCTCATCATAACACTATATCTGGTATACGACAAGACGAAAACGACCAACATATTGCGAATTCACAGATCGTTTACGGTTGCAGCACAGCCGAATCCGCGAGAAAAAACGAGGAAGCGCGAGCAAACGGAAATGTGATTATTGCAAGATGTGCCGTTTCCCGCGATGTTGTGTGCTTTTGCGAAAAAGAAAAAAAGCCGACCTGTAAAAGGCCGGCAAACATACGGAAAAATGGTTTCAGCGCTTGTAATCGAGGATTAAAAGCCTGCTGCTGCCGAGGTTTTCCCTCGTCAGCGAACAGGTGTTGGCGTTGAGCTGGTGCACGCTTCGTTTGGCGTTTGCCTGCAGCAGGGGCTCCAGCCCGTCCACATCGAAATGCAGCGCGGGTGTTTTGTAGTGCATGGGGATAAATACACGCGGATTGAGTTTTTCCGCAATGGCGCTGGCAAGACGGTGATCGATCGTAAATTTACCGCCGATGGGCGCAAAGAGGATGTCCACCGGGCCGATGGCGACCGCCATGTTGTCGTCGAGCATGTGCCCGAGGTCGCCAAGGTGCAGCAAAACGAGCCCGTCCATCCAATAGCGGAAGACGATGTTCGGCCCGCGCTGCGCGCCCTGCTGGTTATCGTGGAATGTGGCGAAGCCCGTAACGGGAATTTCACCTGCCATATGCTCGCCGGGCGTGCGGATCACAAGCGGAGACCCGGCCACGCTGGAAAGACAGTTGTGGTCAAAATGGTCGTGGCTGACCGTGACCGCGTCGCAGGGAATGTCATGCAGCGCGTATCCGGTCTCCTTGTCGCAGGGATCGGTCAGAATCGAATAACCGTTTTCCGCGGTCAGCAGAAAACAGGAGTGTCCGTACCAGGTGATTTGCATAACGTTTCCTCCTTTACCGGAAAGTTTCAAACTTTTGCAGACGCAGGATAACATAAATGCGCGGCTGCCGCCGCGTCGCGTTTAAACGGAATGCTGCAGTGAAATAAAAAAACTGTCGTGCGAAGCCGAGATGCACCGGCGGAGCGGTACGCCGCGCCGTTGACGGTTTCACAAATTATACTACAACGTCCGCAAAAAGCAAGCGTTCGGTTCAAAAAGCGGCTTTCGGCGTATCCGGGCGCCCGGACAAACGGCTGTGCGCAGCCGCCGAAAGCAGGCGTGCGCAGGCGCCGCCCAGCGCGCCGCATGTTTCGGCCAGGGCGGGGCGTTCGCGCGGCGGAACGGAATGCAGCATGTTTTCCGCTGCGCGCGCGGCACGGGCATAAGCCGCGCCGCTCTGATGCGCAAGGACGCAAAGAAGCAGCGCACGCTGCGGCGCGGAAACGCGCGGACACCCGCCGCCGCCGTGCCGCGACAAAACGAGCATGCGGTTTATGGCGTGGTCCTGCGCGGCGCAGTCCGCCGCGGGCAGCGTTTCGAGCGCACGCAGCACAAGCGCATCGTAAAATGCGGCGGAAAAGTCGAACAGCATCCAGCCGCCGGCCATGCGCGTGTCCTGCAGCAGCGGCGCGCCGTGGAATTCGGCGGTGTGCGCGCAGGAAGCGCCCGTCCCCGAAGGCGGCCGCAGGCTAGCCGCCGCGTGCCGGGCGGGGATGCAAAACGACGCGGCGGACGGATGCGTCCCGTCCGAAAAGACGACGGATGCAGAGAGTGCGGAGCGAATTTCGTTTTCAAGCGTCTGGCTCATATTGAAAGTGTAGTTCCGGCAGGCGGCCGTGTCAATTCCGCGTATGCAGGAGCGGCGCACAACGCCCCGGATCGGACGGAAATGAAAAATTCCTGTGCCGCGGCGAAATTTTGCGTATCCTATGATATAATGTCTGCGTCCGGCGGCAAAAGGCGGTTTGTGTTGTTTACTGCAAAGAACAAACGGGTTTTCGCCGGGCGGGACCAAAGGGGAAACGACCACACCGGAAAGGGGGACGCAATGGCGAACAAACAACTGCGCTGTCTGGTCACGGTTCGGATTTTCGGCGAAGACAAATGCTTCGGGCCGGGCGTTGCGGACTTGCTCGAACGCGTCGACCGGCTGCACTCGCTGCGAAAGGCGACGATGGAGATGGGTATGGCGTACAGCAAGGCATGGCGGATTGTGAAAGTTGCGGAAGAAAACCTAGGGTTTCCGCTGCTCAATTCCGTTACGGGCGGCAAAGGCGGCGGCGGCGCGGAACTCACGCCGGATGCGAAGCGTTTCCTATTATCATACCGAAAGTTCGAGCAGTCGGTCCGGCAGTATGCCGACGAGGCGTTTGTGGAGATTATGGGCGGCTGAACGCCGGGACACGGTGCACAGGAAAAAGTGCGCGTGCAAATTTTTGAAGCAAGGAGCATAACGACGATGCATTTTACAAAGGTTCACGGACTCGGCAACGATTTCATCCTTTTGGACGGCAGGACGCGGCAGCTGGATTACCAAAAGATCGCGCCGGCGCTCTGCCATCGCCAGACCGGCATCGGTGCGGACGGGCTTCTGATCGTTCTCGGCAGCGATAAGGCGGACGTACGTATGCGCGTTATCAACTCCGACGGGAGCGAACCGGAGATGTGCGGCAACGGCATCCGCTGTTTTGCGAAGTATGTTTACGAGCGCGGAATCGTAAAGAAGACCGAGTTTGCCGTGGAGACGCTCGCGGGGGTCATGAAACCGAAGCTTGTGCTCAAAGGCGGCGCGGTGGCCGGCGTTACGGTCGACATGGGCGAGCCGTTTCTGGAATGCAAGCAGGTTCCGGTGCTCGGCGAAGGAATGTGCATCGACCGCGAACTGACCGTGAACGGACAGGCGCTGCGCTACACGAGCGTGCTCACCGGCGTGCCGCATACGACCGTTTTCGTGGACGACCCGACCGATCGGAAATGGATGGGCATGGGCTGGGACGTTGAACACGCGGACGTGTTCCCGAACCGCACAAACGTCGATTTTGTGCGCGTGATCGACGATCACACCATCGAACTGCGGACGTTCGAGCGCGGCTGCGGACCGACGCTTGCCTGCGGCACCGGTGCGTGCGGCGCGGCGGTAGCCTGCGTCCTCAACAAAAAGACCGGGCGCGGCGTGGACGTGCAAATCGAGCTCGGCACACTGCATATCGACTGGGCGGAGGATAACCATGTTTACATGACCGGCCCCGCCGAGATCGTCTTCGAGGGCGAAATCGAAATTTAACCCGAAAGTGGTCTGAAAAAGCGGCTTTAACGCCGCTTTTTTTGTATCAAAAGTTCGTTTTACTCCGATGCGGGCTGATTTCTTCCTTCGGCCATTGCGCGGGCGCGGTCGGTGTGGTACGCTGTTTGAAACAATCGTTTCTTAATTATCTGATATCAGCTGTTTTCAAATCATATCGAGGGGATGGAATGAACTCTATGGAAGCAAACGATACCGTCGGCTCCGTTGCGCCGTCCGCCGCCGAAGCGGAAGCGCTGCGCCAAAAAACGTTTAATCGAAACAAGTGGTTCTTTTCAACCAGCGGCATCGGGCGCGATATGTCCTATGCGCTGATCGATTCGTTCCTGCTGGTCTATATCCAGTTCGGGGTTTCGCTCACACTCGCGCAGTTCACCGCGCTGAGCCTGATCATCGGCGTGGGCGGCCGCGTCTGGGACGCGCTCAACGATCCGCTGATGGGTGCGATCGTCGACGGCTCGCACTTAAGGTGGGGCAAGTTCCGCCCTTGGATCCTGCTTGGCGCAATCCTCTGCGGCTCGGTCATCATCACGATGTTCAACGTGCAGAGTGTTACCGGCTGGCGGTTCGTGGTGTTTATGACCATCATGTATCTGCTGTGGGAATCGACGTTCACCATGAACGATATCGGCTACTGGTCGATGCTGCCGAGCCTTTCGAGCGTAAAGAAAGAGCGCGACTCCGTCACCACGCTGACGGTGCTCTTTGCGGGCGTCGGCGCGATCATCGCGCAGGGCATCATCCCGCAGGTGACCGTCGGCGACATGCGCGCGGGCTACCGCCTTGTTGCAATCGTAATCGCCGCAGTATTTATCGGCAGCCAGGTCATGACGTTCTTCTGCGTCAAGGAAACGCCGCGCGCAAAGGTGGAGATGGAGGAGAACATCTCGCTCAAGCGCATGTGGAAAACGATCATAAAGAACGACCAGCTGCTCTGGATGACGCTTTCCATGCTCTTTTACAACGTCGGCAGCACGATGCTCATCGGTCTTGCGGCCAACCTGCTGTACATGGAGATCGGCTACAACGGCACGCTCTATTTCTACGTTGTGGTCGCTTACGGCGTTACGATGGTGGCCGTCAACGCGCTCTACCCCTGGGTGGTAAGCAAACTAGGACGCAGGAAACTGCAGAACGTGAGCATTACGACGGCGATCATCGGTTATCTGGTCGTCGCCGCGATGGGCTGGGTGAGCTTCTTCCCGTTCAATATCTGGATGCTGTGTCTCTTCTGCATGCTGATTTCGGCAGGGCAGTCGCTCTTCTATATGGCGTCCATCATCAACATGACCAACTGCGTGGAATACAACGACTACAAATACGGCGAGCGCAGCGAGGCGGTCGTTTCCACGCTCCGCCCGTTTATGGCAAAGTTCGGCTCGGCGATGCATACGCTGCTGATTACGCTGGTGCTTGCGGTGTCCGGGACGTTTCTTCTGAGCCAGTCGATCAGCACGCTGGAAACGCAGCGCGACTTCTTCGACCAGCAGAACGGGACGGCGCAGATCTACTATATTACGCAGATGCAGCGCTATCTGGATGAATTCGCCGGGCTGGAAAACGGCACGGCGGAATACGACGCGGCCGCCGAACAGGCGTCCGCCGAGATCGCCGCGGACAGCGCAATGAACACGTATCAGATCGACGTTTCTTATGTGCCCGCGCTGGCAAACGCGATGATCGTCAAGGAAACGGCGGACGGGGAGACGGTTGAACTCGGGCGCCTCGACACACTGGACACGGGTTTGATTACGGACGACGGAAGCACGTATTCGCTTGTGATCGACGACCTCAAGAGCGGGCAGGAGAGCGCGGCGAACCTCAGTTTCCGCGACCGCAGCACGACGACGATGCGCGTTTGGGTGCGCGTTGCGGTCACAATCGTGCCGATCGTGCTGCTGCTTGCGGCGCTCTATACACAGAAAAAGAAATTTGTCATCGACGAGGAATATTACGATAACATGATCGCCGAAATCGACCGCCGCAAGGAGGAGGGCGCGGAGTCGTAACTCCATACGCTCCGTGCAAGGCAAACGCGCCGGGAGAAATCCCGGCGCGTGAACTTATCAGAAAATCCTGAGGATTCGTTACGGTTGCAATTTCAACTTGTTTTTCGACCGCGGCATGCCCTGCGTGTCCGCGGGGAAACGGCTTCCCTCGTCAAAAAGCTGTTGATTGACGGTTGCGAGCGGCCTTTGGTCACCCCGTTTTGCCGACAGAGCCGCACGTTACCATTCGGACGCTTCCGGGAAGCAGTGCATGTGCGTCGGCGAAAGCGCGCGGTAGCCTTCGCTCAGGCCTTTCCATGTGCGCAGGGAAAAGCGGACGGAGCGCAGCTTGAAATACATGCAGATATCCTCGATCGTCTTTTCATCGAACTGGCTTTTGTGCTCCATCAGCGCTTCTTTGCGCGTGGCAAACGTTTTTTTCACCGGGACGTAAACGTTCGGCTTGTCGGTGTAGTAAAACGCAAGTCCCTTTACGCTGTGGCTGCCGGAAGCGCCGATGCTCTGCATCACGCTTTCAAACGGCGCCATGTTCATGGACATTTTGGCCGCAAGGCCGGTTTTAATGTGGTCCATGTGGCATTCGCTGATCACGTTCGGGTCGGGCGCGAACACAAGGTCCGGCTTGAGGCGGACGATCTGCTTTGCAAGCTCGCCTGCCGCGTCCTCCGCGGCGTACATCGCGCCGTCGTGAAACGGGAGGAACGTAACGTCCGTAACGCCGAGCAGCTTTGCCGAGGCGAGCGCTTCTTTTTTGCGGATTTCGACCAGTTCGTCGCCGTAGAGCGCCGGATCGGCCGCGCCCATGCATCCGTCGGTCAAAATCACGAACGAAACGTGTTTTCCGGCGTTTGTCAGCGCTTTGACGGTCGGCGCGCAGGCGACCTCGATGTCGTCCGGGTGCGGGCCGATGAAAAGATACCGTTCAAAAGCCATGGGCTTGGGCAGCGGGGCGACGTGCTTGAGTATGGCGCGAAACATGGCGGTTCCTCCGATTTGATTGTTATTTTGTAATTTTCCGATAGAATCAGTATACCACGCCGCGGACAAAGCGGCGGTGCAAAAAGATACTGGAGGTAAAAATGCCGGTACCGGACGTAAAACAAATGCAAAGGGCAGAAGAAACTGCGGGCGCGCTGCCCGCCGCGTTTGCGCTCGACCCGGCGCTGAAGCTCGCGCAGGAAGGAATCGCCGCCATGCTCGGCTTCGGCGGAGCGGCGGAGGGAAGCGATATCCGGCTGCATTTTGCAAAGGACGATTCACTCGGCGAGCAGGCATACCGCATCCGGGCCGAAACGGACAAAATCTCCGTGGAAGCGGGCGGGGAAGCCGCGGCGGTCCACGCGGCGGCCGCGTTGAAACAGCTTTCGCTGGAACACGGCGGAGCCGTGCCCGTGTGCGAAATTGCGGACGAGCCGCGTTTTGGCTGGCGCGGGGTTTCCATGGACGTATGCAGGCACTTTTTCCCGCTGGAAGCGCTGAAAAAACTTGCGGACCTCATGGCGTTTTACCGCATGAACCGGCTGCATCTGCATCTTTCGGACGACCAGGGCTTTCGCTTTGAGAGCGAGCGCTTCCCCAAACTGAACGAGGTCGGCTCGTTCCGGGACAGCACGCTGGTCAAAAAGGACGGGGTGAAACGGCAGGACGGCGTGCCGCACGGCGGATACTACACCAAAGCGGAACTGCGCGAACTCGTGTGTTTCTGCAAGGCGCGCGGGATTGACATCGTGCCCGAACTGGATATGCCGGGACACGCGCTGGCGATGATTGCGTCCTATCCGGAGCTGGCCTGCTTTCCGAATGAAAACGGGGAAGTCGGAGTCGCCACGAGCTTTGGCGTGAGCGAGTTTTCAAAAATTCTGCTCTGCGCGGGGAAAGGGGAAACGTTTGCGTTCCTTTTTGCGCTGCTGGACGAACTCATGGACGTGTTTCCGTTTGAATTTATACATCTCGGCGGGGATGAGGCGGTCAAGGAAAACTGGAAACGGTGCCCCGCCTGTCAGGCGATTTTGCGCGAACAGGGGCTTGGCAGCGAACGGGACCTGCAGGGGTGGTTCCTCAACCGTGTAAAAGGGTATCTTAAAGAAAAAGGCAGGAAGGCGATCGTCTGGAACGACGGGCTTTGCAGGACGCTGGAAAACGACGCGGCCTGCCAGTATTGGGTGCCGTTTTCCAACGGCGGCGCGCGCAAAACCGCCGCATGGGTCAACGGCGGCGGGAGTATGATTGCAAGCGACTTTCTGCATCTGTACTTCGACTACCCGTATTCCGCCATTCCGCTGGAAAAGACGTTTCGTTACGAACCGGTTTTGCACGGAATCAAAAAAGAACGGCAAAGCGCCGTGCTCGGCGCGGAGTGCGCCGTCTGGACGGAGTGGATCGACAGCGAGGGAAAGCTCTTTTTCAACGTTTTGCCGCGGCTGGCCGCGGCGGCGGAGGCGATGTGGCGCGAAAAACCGCGCGGCTACAAGGCCTTTTTAGCCGACCTGCAGCCGCATTATGCACTGTATGAGCGGCTTGGGCTGAACTATGCAAAAGACGCGGAACGCAAAGAGCCGTTTTGCCGGCGTGTTAGAAAGGCCGCGCAGTATCTGCTGCGCGATACGCATGCCGAACTGACCGAAAAAGGATGCGGTGACACGGGCGGTTGACGGCTCTGCTATAATGAATTTAAACGGGCGGCCGACGCCCGGGCTGCGAACAAAACAGACACGGAGGGAACTGACGATGAACGAAGTATTGCAATCGCTGAAAACGCGCCGTTCCGTGCGCGCATATCTGCCCAAACAGGTGGAAAAGGAACTGCTCGATCAGGTTCTTGAGGCGGGGACGTACGCGCCGACCGGCAGCGACCGGCAGTCGCCGGTGATTGTCGCCGTGCAGGACCCGGCGACTGTGAAGCAGCTTTCCAGGCTGAACGTCGCGGTGCTCGGCGGCAGCGGCGACCCGTTTTACGGTGCGCCGACGGTGCTGGTCGTGCTTGCGGACAAGGCGAAGAGCAAAAACACCTATCTGCTCGACGGCGCGGCGGTTTTAACCACGCTGGCAAACGCGGCGCATGCGCTCGGCCTTTCGTCCTGCTGGATTCATCGCGCGAAAGAAACGTTTGAAAGCGAGGAAGGCAAGGCGCTGCTCAGAAAATGGGGGATCGAGGGCGATTACGTCGGCGTGGGCAACCTTGTGCTCGGTTATGCGGCAAGGGAACCCGGTGAAGCGTCGCCGCGCAAAAAGGACTATATCGTCCGCGTATAGCGCCGCGGTCATTTAAGAAATGGAACTCGAAAAATACCTCAAGCGCAAGGACGCCGCGTTTGCGTATGCGGACGCGGCGCAGGTCGTGTTCGACCCGTCTTTTCGTGCGCTCTGTGAACGCAACGCCTGCGGATATTACGGGAAATGCTGGATGTGCCCGCCGGACGTGGGGCCGGTCGGCGAACTGATTGAAAAAGCGAAATCCTACCGGCGGGTGCTGGTGTTTCAAAGTGTACACAAAATCGAAGATTCGTTCGATATCGAGGGTATGCATGAAGCGGCCGTGCGGCATAACCGCCTTGCACGCGGCGTACGCAAAACGCTTCAAAAGAACGGACGCGCGGACTGTCTCGTCCTTGGCGCGGGTGCGTGCGGCGGATGCAGAACATGCGCAAAGCAAAAAGGCGAACCCTGCCGCTCGCCCGAAAAAGCGGTGATTTCGCTGGAAGCCTGCGGCGTGGACGCCGCCGCGCTCATGAAGCTCGCCGGGCTGCAATCCGGCGGCGGCGAAAACATGGTCGTGTATCTTGGCGCCGTGTTTTTCAACTGAATACCGGAACAAACCGGGTTTCCGCTTTTATGCGGCGGCCCGGTTTTTCACGCCGGCGGCGGATTGTTTCCATGAAAGTGGATTTTTGCGTATCGCCGCCGGTCAAAAGACGGTCTTTGCGGAGCTGGCGGTAAAACCGCTGCTTCTGTTCAATTTGGCGGAAATGTGGTATTCTATACGCAACATTCAAATACTGCGAAACGGAGGGGGCATAACATGAAGAAAAAACGGGCTGCAATCGCGCTGATTATCTGCATTATGATGCTGCTGACCGTGGGCTGCGCATCCCAATCGGCGGACAGCGGCGCAACGATGGCTGTCGCCGAAGACGAAGCGTACGATGTCTCCTATGCGGAGACCGCCTCGAAGGCGGATTACGACGGCTATGCGCTCAGCGACGAGGCGTCAAGCACGGAATTAAGCGAGACGAACGAAACCGGCGATTTCGACGTGCGCAAAATCGTTTACAACGCGACGATGAGCGTTACGGCGGACGATCCGGAAAAAGCTTTGAATGAACTGACCGCTAAAACGGAGGAACTCGGCGGATACATTTCGAGCACCTATACCACGACGGACGACGACGGGGCGTATTATTCCACTGCGACGCTGAAGGTTCCGGCGGACCAGCTCGACGCGCTGGTCACTGCGGCGGAAGCGACGGGCAAAGTGGACAGTTACCGCCTGAGTTCGGACGACATTTCTCTTTCCTACTACGACATGCAGGCCAGGCTGGACAACGCCAAGGCCGAAGAAGTGCAGCTTTTGGAAATTCTCGCGCAGTGTGAAACGGTCGAGGATATCCTCGCCGTGCGCGCGAGCCTGACCGACGTGCGCGCCGATATCGAAAGCTACACCGCGCAGATGAACCTTTGGGACAACCTTGTGGCGTACGCCACGCTGGACGTGACGATCAACCGCACGGCAAAGACCGTTGTGGAAGGCGAAAAGGAACTCATCAAAATCTGGAAAGCGTCCGACGTTTGGGACAAAATGTCGCGCGGTTTCAGCAACAGCGCGCGCTTTATGGTAAACGCCATCGGCGCGATCGGCATATTCCTCGCGGTTGCGGCGATTCCGGCGGGGATTCTGTTCCTTGCCATCGGGCTGCCGATTATCCTGCATAAAAAGAAGAAACGCAAAAAGGCGCTGCAGCCGCAGGAAGCGGAGCTGGAGCAGGGCAAGCCGGACGAGACGACCAAGCAAAACGAATAATTCATCTATATAAACAGGGGGACGGAACGTTGGTAACAATCAAAGAGGCGGCGACCAAAAAAGAACTGGTCGACTTTATGGAATTCCCGCTTACGCTGTACCGGGACAATCCGAATTATGTGCCTGATATCCTCTCGAGCCAGGTGGCCGACATGCAGAGGGACAAAAATCCCGCGTTTGCGTTTTGCGACGCAAAGTGTTTCCTGGCTTATCGCGACGGCCGGGTCGTCGGGCGGATCGCGGGGATTCTGAACGAAAAGGCGAATGCAAAGTTCGGCAAAAAGTACCTGAACTTTACGCACGTGGATTTCATCGACGACGACGAAGTGGTGGACGCGCTCTTTGATGCGGTGGAAGCCTGGGCAAAACAGCTCGGCTGCGAAGCCGTCCATGGGCCGCTGGGTTTTTCGGACATGGACCGCGAGGGGATGCTCGTGGAGGGATTCGACCGTCCGAGCCTGTTTTACACGTATTACAACCATCCGTATTATATGGAGCAAATGGCGCGGCGCGGCTACGACAAGCAGGTCGACTGGGTCGAACTGCGCATTACGCTGCCGACGGAGCCGGACCAGACGTTCACGCGGATTGCCGACTACGTTAAAAAACGCAAAAAGCTGCATGTGGTCAGCCTTGGCGATTTGCCGATCAAGCGCATCATGGAGGACATGTTCTCGCTCTACAACAACACGTACCAGGTGCTTTTCGGCATGGTGCCGATGACCGACGAGCAGATGATCAAGTACACCGGCGAATTCCGGCCGATGGTCGACAAGCGCACGACTTCGTTCGTGTACAACGACAAGGGCGAAATGGTCGCGTTCGGGATCTGCTGCCCCGCGCTTGACAAGGCGATGCAGAAAATCAAGGGGCGCACGATGCCGTTCGGCTGGGTTTCGCTTTTGCGCGCGCTTAAGGGCAAAAACGACACGGTCGATTTGCTGCTGATTGCGGTCCGGCCGGACCTCCAGGGAATGGGCGTCAACGCCATCGTGCTCGACGACATGCAGAGAAAGCTCATCAAAGGCGGTTTTCGCTATGCCGAGAGCGGCCCGATGCTGGAGCTCAACGAAAACATCCTTTCCCAGTGGGAACGGTTTGAAACCGAGCAGCATAAACGCCGCCGGTGCTTTGTGAAGGAACTATCCTAACCCATCCGTATTCCTTTGCGGCAAATGGCCAAAAAGGCGGAAATAGTGTAACAGGAGGCTGAACTCGATGAATCTTTCCAGACCTACGAAAACCATATGGGTGATTGCGCTCATACTCGCAGCGCTGGCGATTATCAGCAGGTTCGCCAACATCCCCGTAATCGGCGGTTTTATTTCGGCGAACGATTTCTGGGTTATGACCGTGGCGTATGGACTTTTGTTCCTGGGGACGCTCTTTCGCGGGCTTTAAGCAACCCCGCAGAAAAAAATACCGGTGCACGATGTCGTGCACCGGTATTTTTGCGGATCGGGACAGCAAGCTATGGGAAAAACGGATGGTATGCGCCTTGACCGATTGCCCTGCGGGCATTAAAATGGGAACATGGAAAATAGGATTCATCAAACCGCGCGCACGCAAGGCGGCACGTGGCTGATCATAGCCCTCAGCGTCGCGGCGGGAATCGTCGCGCTGCTCGTGCCGGTCGCGCTGATTGTGCTGCCCGCGCTCTGGGCGTATCTCGGCGCGCGTACAAAACCCGCGTGGATGGCGCTGCCTGCGCTGACGTATGCTGTCGGCGCGTTTCTGCTGTACCAGCCGGTTTCAGCGTTCGGGATGATCCTGACCGCCGCCGGGACGGCCGCTGCGCTGTATTACCTGCAGGTCAAGAAAATGAGCGGCTCTTATACGTCGATGACGCTCGCCGGGATACTGCTGGTCGGGCTGTATGTCAGCGTATGCATGCCGGGCGTGCTCTCCGGCGAGGGCGCGTTTGCCGCGGTACAGGCTGCGGCCGACGAGATGGTCGATTTTTACAAGACGGCATTCGTGAATTCGCCGAACGCAAACGCGGAGTACGCCGCGCTTGTTACGGAGTATCTGGATGCGTTTTCGGAGTCCGTGCCGTCCATCGTCGTGCCTGCGCTGTGTATTTTTGCCGGCGTAATGGGTCTCGGCAATTTTTTGTTCTTCCGGCTGTTCTGTAAAAAGCATTCCGAAATTTCGCTCGCGCCCATGCGGGCCTTCCGGCTTTGGACGCTGCCGCGCAGCATGATGTTCGGGTTGTTCGCGCTTCTGATCGGCGCGCTGCTGCTCGAATGGTCGGACTGGCAGTACGCCGCCGCGCTGTCCAACACGGTGAACGTTCTTGTCGGCATGCCGCTGCTGCTGCAGGGGCTCTGCGTGATAGACTTTTTGATTGCGCGCTCGGCAAAAAACAAGACAGGCGCGCGGGTCGCGACCTACGTGCTCGTCGGCGTGCTTTTCGGCATCGCGCAGATGCCGCTGATGCTGGTCGGCTGCTTCGAACAGCTGTTCCATTTCCGCATGCGCGCGCAGAACCCGCCGGCGCCGCGCATCTGAACGGGCGGAGGCGCAGACATCGCCCACGGAGGCTGAAACGGACGCTTCGATACCGGCCGGGCCGGTTGCCGCATCGAAACGCCCGGTTGTTTTATACACTGCTGCAGGAGGGAACGGATGAAGAAAGCAAGGACTTGTTTACCGGCAGTCGCCGTGATGCTGGCACTGCTTTGCGCTGCCGTTTTCTTTATGCCGAGTTTTGCGCAGTATCGTCTTGTGACCGTGCTGATCGCGATTGGCGTTTCCGCGATTTTTCTGCTGATTTGCAGGAGCGTTGAAAAAAAATGGTATGCCGAGCAGCAGAAGCTCATGGATTCCGTGTTCCGGGAAAATGCGTTTATTGCGGCGCGTTTGATCAATCAGGTTTCCATCCCCTGCGCGCTGGTGGATGCAAACGGGCACGTCGCCTGGCGCAACGAAGGGATGAAGAAGATTTTTGAGGAGACGGACGTCCGCGTCGTGCAGCCGCATTTCAACATCGAGGCGCCACTCGTTGCCGAGCCGATGGAATACGCCGGCAGCACCTATCAGGTGATGAGCGTTCCCGTGCACCGCAAAAAAGACGCGCGGGACATGGTCTTCCAGTATTGGATCGACCGCACGGAGGCAGCGCACTATCAGCGGCTTTTTGAAGAGCAGATGCCCTATGTGGCGCTGATTTATATCGATAACTATGAGGAACTCGCCGCAGACGTGCAGTTTCACCGCACCAGCGTATTCGGCGAAGTGGAGCGGCTTGTGGCGAACCTCGTTTCGGGGATCGACGGCATCTACCGCCGGTATGAAAACGGGCGATTTTTTATCGTGTTTGAAGCAAGGCATCTGGCCGAGCTTGAAAAGCAGCGATTTCCGCTTCTGGAACAGGCGCATGCGATCGACACAGGCACCAACATGACCGTGTCGCTTTCGATTGCGGTCGGCGCGTCGGACCGCGTGGCCCGTTCCGATGAGAGCGCGCGCCAGGCAATGGAACTCGCGCTCGGGCGCGGCGGCGATCAGGCGGTCATCAAAAAAGGCGGCGGATATGTGTTTTACGGCGGCAAACGTCAGCCGGAGGCCATGCAGTCCCGCGTAAAGATGCGTCTTTTCAGCAAGGCCCTGCGCCAGCTGTTTGAAAACACGGGGGATATCTTCATCACCGGCCATAAACGGCCGGACATGGACTGCATCGGCGCGGCGCTCGGCGTGGCGACCTGCGCGAGGCAGACCGGTTCGCATGCATACATCGTCCTGGACGAGGAAAACGCGATGATCGACCACGCGGTCGAACTGATTAAGCAGGACCGCACGTACAGCGGGATGCTGATTACGCCCGAACAGGCGGAGCGCACCATGCGTCCGAGCAGCGTGCTGGTCGTCGTCGATACCCAGCGTATCGGCTCGCTGATTGCGCCGAAGCTGCTGGAGATGGCGAGCCGCGTGGTGGTGATCGACCATCATCGCCGCGGTGCGGACCATATCGACAACCCGACGCTGCATTTTCTGGAGGCGCGCGCTTCGTCCGCAAGCGAGATTGTGACCGAGATGCTGCAGTATTTCGATCCCGGCCTGCGTCCGCCCGCGTTCGTCTGCGGGACGCTGCTTGCGGGCATCACGATCGACACCAAGCATTTTGCGTTTAACGTCGGTTCGCGCACGTTCGAGGCGGCGGGATACCTCCGCAAAAACGGCGCGGACATCGGCATGGTCAAGCAAATGTTTCAGGACGATATGGAGAGCTACGGGGACGTTGCCAACACCGTGCGCAGCGCGGACGTGCTTGCCGACGGGATTGCGATTGCGGCGGTGGGCGAGGACGTGAAAAACGCGCCGCTGATCGCGGCGAAAGCGGCGGACGAACTGATCGGCATCCGCGGCATTGAAGCGGCGTTTGTGCTGGGCAAGGAAAACGGGGACGTCAGCGTGAGCGGGCGTTCGCTCGGCGGTGTCAACGTGCAGCTCGTCTGCGAAAAAATGGGCGGCGGCGGACATCTGACGATGGCCGGCGCGCAGCTTGGAGACATGGAACTCGACGAGGCGGAAGCGCTTGTGCGCGGCTACGTGGAACAATATAACCAGGAGGTCGAACAAACAACATGAAAGTACTGCTCGAACAGGATGTAAAAGGCACCGGGAAAAAAGGCGAGATCATAAACGTTTCGGATGGATATGCGCGCAACTACCTTCTGCCCAGGAAGCTGGCGACCCCGGCGGACGCACAGGCGATCAACGCGGCGAAGATTCAGAAAAGCGCCGCCGCGCACCGGAAATTTCAGGCCGGCATGGCGGCAAGGGACCTTGCAAAGCAGCTCGAAGGCGCCTCGGTCACCGTCCGCGCGAAAGTCGGTGAAAACGGCCGGCTGTTCGGCGCGATCACCGGCAAGGAAATCGCCGCCGCGCTGAAGGAACAGAAGCAGGTTGAAATCGACAAAAAAAAGATTGCGCTTTCCGAGCCGATTCGTGCGCTCGGGGAATACACCGTGCGCGTGAGTCTGTTTGAAAACACGTTCGCGGCGGTCAAGGTCGTCGTCGAAAAGGAGTAACGTTCAGGCCGCCGCGCAGGCAAAGGAGCACGCGATGGAACAATTCGAGCCCGTAACCGCAAACGAAGAAACGCAGCAAAAAACGCTGCCGCACGCAGGCGACGCAGAGCGCAGCGTACTCGGCAGCATGCTCATCGACGCGAACGCGCTGGAAATTTGCCTCGAGCAGCTGCGCGAGGAAGATTTTTACGTGCCTTCGCACGCGGTGATCTTTGCGGCGATGCGCGATATCCGGCTGTCCGGGGATGCGGTCGACCTCGTGACGCTTTCCACCGAACTCGAACGGCATAACCGCCTTGAACAGGCGGGCGGATTGACGTATCTGACCGACCTTGTGACGTTTGTGCCCACGGCGGCCAACGTCCAGAACTACATCGAGCTGGTCGAGTCCAAGAGCGTCCAGCGGCAGCTGGTGCGCGCGGGCGGCGAGATCATCCGCGACGGCATGGACGACGAAAAGGAACTGGAAGAAACGCTCAACGCCGCCGAGCGCCGCATCTACGATATCTCCATGCGCAAGTCGCAGGGCTCGCTCGTGCCGATCGACCAGATCGTGCCGGAGGCCTACAACCTCATCGGCGAGCTGGCGCAGCGGCACGGCAAGATCACGGGCGTTGCGAGCGGATTTACCGAGCTCGACCGCCTCACGAACGGCTTCCAGAAGAGCGACCTGATCATCGTTGCCAGCAGGCCGGCGATGGGAAAATCCAGCTTTGCAATGAACATTGCGCAGTACGCGGCGCTGCACGACGACCGCACGGTGGTCGTGTTCAGCCTGGAAATGAGCGCCGAGCAGCTGGTGATGCGCATGCTCTGCACGGAGGCCACGGTCGACTCCCAGCGCATCAAGGAAGGGCTGATCGGCAACACCGAGATGGGACAGCTCATGGAGGTTATGGACCCGATGAGCCGCGCGCGGGTATATATCGACGATTCCAGCGGCGCGAGCGTGCCGCTGATCCGCAGCAAATGCCGCAGGCTCAACGCACGTGTCGGGCTGGACATGGTGATTATCGACTATCTCCAGCTGATGCAGTCCTCCGGCGGACGCAAAAACGACAACCGCATGCAGGAAATTTCCGATATGACGCGTCAGCTCAAGCTGCTTGCGCGTGAATTGGACGTGCCGGTCATCCTGCTCTGCCAGCTCAACCGCGGGCCGGACCAGCGCGCCGATCACAGGCCGATCATCTCGGACCTGCGCGAGAGCGGCTCCATTGAGCAGGACGCGGACATGGTCATTTTGCTGTATCGTCCGGCGGCATACCCCGATACGCAGGAATGTGAAAACGGAGACAACACCAGCCAGATCATCATCGCCAAGCACCGCCATGGCGCGACGGGTGTGATAAAGCTGCTCTGGCAGGGCGAGTATACGCGCTTTCGGACGATCGCAGGCGAGCAATAACGGCGGCACGGGAGAAGAGGGAATTCATGAAAAACACGGACATGTTCGAGGACCTTTCCGCAACGCTTGCGGCGAAACTGTTTGAAGAAACGACCTATCCATGGGAAGCACTGCCAAGGATCAAGGCGTTTGTCAGAGAACTCGGCGAAACGCTGGACCCGGCGGAATACGACCACCCGGAAGAGGACGTTTGGATTCACAGGAGCGTGAAGCGCTACCCCAATGTGTTTATAGCGGGGCCGGCGATCATCTGTGCGGACACCGAACTGCGGCCCGGCGCGTTTATCCGCGGGGCGGTGCTGGTCGGCAAAGGGTGCGTGGTCGGCAACTCCACGGAACTCAAAAACTGCATCCTCTTCGATCATGTGCAGGTGCCGCACTACAACTACGTCGGCGACAGCATCCTCGGCAGTTATGCGCACATGGGCGCGGGCTCGATCTGCTCGAACGTCAAAAGCGACAAAACGCCGGTCGTCGTGCGCGGCGAAGTCAAAATTGAAACCGGTCTTAAAAAATTCGGCGCGATACTGGGCGACCATGTGGAAGTCGGCTGCAACAGCGTGCTCAACCCGGGCACCGTGCTGGAACCGTACGCCTCGGTCTATCCGCTTTCGCGCGTGCGCGGCGTTGTGCGGCGCGGCTACATCTTTAAGGCGCAAAACGAAATCGTAAAACGGATTTAGGTTTTGCCGCCGCCGGTTCGGGACGCGGAGACGCACCGGAACCCCGGCGGTTTTCCCCTGTAATTTTCGTGCCGGCGGGCGCGAAAAAACGCGGTGTTTCCGGCGGGGCGCGCCAGGCGCGCAACATGTCGGACAAAATGTGAAAAGCTCGCAAAATTCCATACAATTCCGATTTTTGCCGATATCGTTCGGCTATAATATGCATATGGCTACATTCAGACATCATTCGCGGTATCTTTCCTTCCGCAGGCCGCAGGGCGCGGTCTGCTGCGGCACGGGCGTCCATATCGAGGCGGAGTGCGGCGGGGACGAGATCGTACGGATTCAACTCAGGTTATACGAACAGGACGGCACGGAAACGTTTTTTGAAATGCCGGTCGAGGGCGGCCGCGCAAAAACGGACGTTCCCATGCCGGAGGCGCCGTGCCTTGTTTGGTACTATTTCATGATCTCCTTAAAGGACGGGCGGACGCTCTATTACGGCGCGGACAGCGGCGAAGGATCGCTGCAGACGCACGAGCCGCGCGCCTACCAGATCACCGTGTACGACGGCGCGTTTAAAACGCCGCAGAGCTGGTGCGAGGGCATCGTTTACCAGATTTTTCCGGACCGCTTCCGGCGCAGCAGTTGGGAGGACTTCTATGCACGCGCGCAGTATCACATCCAAAAAGGAAGATTTTTGCGCCTGCACGACCGCTGGTCGGAGGAGGTTTGCTATACGGCGGCACCCGGGCAGGAAGACTATGAGCCGGACGATTTCTTCGGCGGGGACTGCAACGGCATCCGCGAGAAGCTGCCCTACCTCCAGGAACTGGGCGTGACGACGATTTATCTCAACCCGGTTTTCGAGTCTGCGAGCAACCACCGTTACAACACCGCGGATTACAACCGGATCGATCCGATCTTCGGAAGCGAAGAGGAGTTCCGCGCGCTTTGCCGCGAGGCGGGCGAGCGCGGCATCCGCGTGATGCTCGACGGTGTGTTTTCGCATACGGGCGCGGACAGCCGGTATTTCGACAGATACTCGCGCTATGAGGACGAAGGCGCTTATGAAGGCGAAGATTCGCCGTATTACAAATGGTATACCTTCCATGGCGACCGCGACCATTACGAAAGCTGGTGGGGCTTTGCGTCGCTGCCGAACGTAAACGAGCTGGAAGCGGGTTACGCCGACTTTATCACCGGCGAAAACGGCGTGCTCAAACACTGGGCGGACTGCGGCGCGCACGACTGGCGGCTGGACGTTGCGGACGAACTGCCGGACGAATTCATCCGTTTTTTGCGCAGGCGCGTCAAACAGGACGACCCGGAGGGCGTGCTGCTCGGCGAAGTTTGGGACGACTGCTCCAATAAATACGGACCCGAAGGCCGCCGCGGCTATGTCAGCGGGGACGAACTGGACAGCACGATGAACTATCCGTTTACGGAGGCGGCAATCGCTTTTCTGACCGGGCGGACGGACGCATACGCGCTTAACCACGCGCTGCAGACGCTGCGCGAACACTATCCGAAACCGTTTTACGACGCTTGCCTGAACCTGATTTCTTCGCATGACATCATCCGCGCGGCGACGGCGCTTGCCGGCGCGCCGGACCGCAATGCGATTTCAAGGAGCCTGCAGGCGGCGTTCCGGCCGAGCGAGCAGCAAAAGCAGAAGGGGCTTAAAAAGCTGATTCTTGCGACCGCGCTGCAGATGGCGCTGCCGGGCGTTCCCTGTGTGTATTACGGGGACGAAGCGGGGATGACCGGCATGGCCGACCCGTTTAACCGCGGCGCGTATCCATGGGGTTCGGAAAACCCGGAAACCATGGAGGCGTTTACCGCGCTGATGCATGCGCGGCGGGACACGGATGCGCTCAAACGCGGGCTTTGCCGCATGGGTGCGCTCTCGCCGGAGGTATTCGCCGTGGTACGCTATCTGCCGCAGGGCGGCAAGGCCGCGGTGCTGATGATCAACCGCAGTGAGAAGGTGCAGAGCGTTTCGCTTAAGCCGGAGCGGCTCGTCGAAGGGCCGGACGGGGAAACGCAGCTTGCGCTTGCGGACACGCTGACGGACGTGCTGAGCGGAGAAACGGTCGGCACGGAAAACGGAGAACTGAAAACGGCGCTCGCACCGCTGAGCGCACGGCTTTGGATCGGCTGACCGGGCAACTGGCGGCTTGATGGAGCAGACAACAGCAACAAAAGAGGGATACGCATGTTTCAACGGCAACAACGATATCTGGACGAACTGAACCGCGCGATGCTCATCACCGCGTTGATCCTCACGATTATCGGCATGTTCTTTTTCCAGTACGGCACATGGCCGCGCTATGTGATTACGGGACTTGCCACGGTACTTCTGGTGCTGCTCATGCTGCGCCTTTTCAGCAAGGACCAGAGCAGGCGGTACCGTGAGAACGTAAAGTTTTTAGCGGTGACGACCGATGTAAAAAACTGGTTTCGCAGCACGTTTAAGGGCGGCGCGCGCACGCCGAAGCAGCCGAAGACGCACCGCGCGCGCAAAGCGCGTAAAAACCCGACATGGAGCGAGATTAAGCAATATAAATATCTGATCTGTCCGCAGTGCACCCAGCGGCTGCGCGTGCCGCGCGGCAAAGGGCGCATCCGTGTGACCTGCACGCGCTGCGGCAACGTGTTTGAAACAAAAAGCTGAAGCCGCGTGAAGCAATCGCGGACAAACTGCGAAAAAATTGAAAAACGATATTGTTTTTTAAAAAAGTATGATATACTAGCGAAACAGTAGTGATTATACTGCATGCAATTAATATAAGACGGAGGAATACGACATGCAAGCAACCAAGGATATGCTCATCCAGCAGGTCATCGAGCTGGACGAGGGTACGGCCGAAATTCTGATGAACGCCGGCATGCACTGCCTGGGCTGCGCAATGGCGCACGGCGAATCGATCGAGCAGGCCTGCGCGGTGCACGGCATCGACGTGGATACGCTGATTGGGCAGATCAACGCGTACCTGGCAAAGAAATAAACAAACTGTACGCTTTACGCAGGCCGCCCGGTTTTCCGGGCGGCCTGTGTTGTCTGCGGCGGCGCTGCGGGCGGATCATGACACATTCGTTCACAGCGGCGTGCGAAAACGGGCTGGAATCGCGCGCCGTTCCATGATAAAATACAAAATAGTGTAAAAATCGGAGGGGTGCATGTTCGGCTATATCAGGCCGCTGGAATGCGAATTGAAAGTGCGCGAGCAGGCGGAGTACCGCGCGCATTACTGCGGCGTGTGCAAGGCCATCGGCAGACGGTACGGCCAGATCGAGCGGCTTGCGCTGAGCTATGAGTGCGCGTTCCTGGCGGCGTTCCTTACCGCGCTTTCCGGCGGCAGCGGGTATTCGCGCGGCAACTGCGGCCCGCGCTGCTACCGCGGCAAGAGGCCGATTGCCAATCCGTCGCCCGCGGTCGATTATGCCGCGGACATTAACGTGCTGCTCGCCTGGTATCAAAAGGCGGACGACGCGCTGGACGAAAAGCGTTTTTCCACCGTCATGTCGCGTGCGGCGCTCCGGCGTGCTTACCGCAAAGCGGCGCGCAGGCATCCCGGCTTAAACAAAGAACTCGGCGCGAGCATGGACCGCCTGCACGAAATCGAAAAAGGCAAAATTGCGTCCACAGACGAACCGAGCGACGCGTTCGGGCAATTTCTTTCCGCCGTTGTGCTTCATGCGCCGAACCTGCCGGAAGCGGAACGGCAGGCCAGCGGCTGGATGTTTTACAACCTCGGCAAATGGGTCTATCTGGCCGACGCATGGGACGACCGCGAAAAGGACGAAAAGCGCGGCAGTTACAATCCGTTTCTGCTCAACGGCATGGCGGAGAGCGACGCGGAATTTTTGATGAATATTACACTAAGCGAAACGCAGAAGGCGTTTGACTTGCTTACGTTTTCGCAGCCGTACGGGCTGATTGAAAACGTCGTGTGGCTGGGGCTGCGGAGCGTCCAGCGGCGCGTTTTGGGACAGGAATGCAAAGCCGGGGAATGCGGAAATGCGCAGCCGGCAAAGGAGAGAACAGATGAACCCCTATAAAGTTCTGGGTGTGAGCGAGAACGCCTCGCAGGAAGAAATCCGCAACGCTTATCTGGCGTTGGTCAAAAAATATCATCCGGATAAATATACGGACAATCCGCTCAAGGAACTGGCCGGCGAAAAGCTCAAGGAAATCAACCAGGCCTACGAGATGCTCACGAAAAAGCAGTCTTCGGCGGGCAGCGGCGGTTCCTACGGGCCGGGGAGCGCATACGGCCAGAGCACACGCGGCTCCGGCAGTTATTCGAGGCCGGGCGGTTCGACCTACAGCGGGCCGAACGCCGCGGAGTTCAACCGGGCGCGCTCCTGGATCAATCAGAACAATCTAAACGCCGCGCGGACGATTCTGGACGGGCCGAATATTGTTCACAACGCCGAGTGGAACTATCTTTACGGCGTGATCTATCTGCGCCAGGGGTGGTATGAGAAAGCGCATGCGTGCATCAAACGGGCATATGAGATGGAGCCGGACAATCCGGACTACCGCAACGCATACGTTTCGCTCAACAACTCCGGCAGGCCGTATGCCAACACCGGTACCAGCGGGATGGACGCTTCGCCCTGCTGCGACGTCTGCTCCGCGCTGATGTGCCTGAACTGCTGCTGCGGCGGGGACTGTTGCTAAGCCATCGGAAACAACTGGTTTTCAATGGGTTAATCGTTCTCTGCCGCTCTTTCTCCGGACTCGCGGACGGCAAGGAGCACAGAGGAACCGCCCGTTCCGGGCGATCCGTTACGCCGGATGAACCGGCGCAGCCGGAATCAACAGGTTAAGGGCTGCGGCCTTTAACAATCCCAAGAACTTTTTTGACAAGCTGAAGCGCCCTGAACGGGCGCTCGAGACCGTCAAAAAACCCGTTTTTTGACGGGATAACCGCTCTTTGCCTCTCGCCCTTCCGGGCTTCCGGGCGGCAAAGAGCACAAAGAAACCGCCCGTTCCGGGCGATCCGTTACGCCGGATGAACCGGCGCAGCCGGAATCAACAGGTTAAGGGCCGCGGCCCTTAACAATCCCAAGAACTTTTTTGACAGGCTGAAGCGCCCTGAACGGGCGCTCTTTTTTATGTCGCTGTTCAATTTATTTCTGTGTGGAGTCGACTATGATATCACAGCTTTGTTCGATGTTCAGCGCGGAAAAATATGCGTTTTCCAGTGGAATCCAGCGCGAACGGAACAATTCGAGCATCCGTTCGCCGTTCCGCGCGCGGATGCGCTCCAGCTGGAGCGCAGGGGCGACGCGGTAAAAGATTTTCAAATCGTAATACGGCGTGAGCAGGGGATGCAGGCTGTATGCGCCCTCCACGATGGAAACGGCGCGCGGCGCGATTGTTTCGCGGGCGAGCAGCCGGTCGAGGTGGCAGTCGTATGGTTCGACATGCGCAGGCTTTCCCGCCGAAACCGGCAGGAGGATATCGCGCAGGAAGCGCTCCGCGTCCACGTTGCCGCCGGGCTGCGAAAGCCGTTCGGGCGTGCGCATGTGCGGCTGGAGAAAATAGTCGTCCATATGGAAAACATTTGCGTTCAGCAGCGCTCCGAGCTGGGCGGCCGCGGTGGTCTTGCCGGCGGAACTGTTCCCGTCGATGGCGATGACAACGCGCAGCTTGCCGCGCAGCAATTCGGAAACGCGGGCGGCGATTTCGTCGTCCGCCTGATCGGTAAAGCGGTTTGGGCGTGTCGGCTGCATGGGTTCTCCTGTCGAAAGTAATTTAGTTGCTTTGTTCTATGGCCTGCAGAAACTTTGCGCAGGCGAGCAGGTCCGCCGACCCGCCGGGGCTGGCGCGCCACATGCGGCATTGCTCGTCCAGCGCGCGGATTTCGTCCAGCATGTTTTCCCCGCCGGAAAGATAGCGGTTTGCAATCTGCCGCGCGCTTTTTTTCAGTTCGGATGCAATCTCATCGCCGCAGCGGTCGAGCACGTTCGCATCGTCCGTGCGCTCGATCAGCCGCAGCAGCGCAATCAGCCATGCGTCCCATTCGCTCGCGTTGGCCGCAATCGCTTCGTGGTATGCCGGCAGGGCGACCGAAACAACGCCGGGATAACCCGCCTCCGCTTCGCCGCGTGCGCCGCGCGCGCCATAGCGCAGAAACGCACGTCCCGCATGCGCGCCGAGCTCCTTTGAAACGCCCTCGCAGACCAGCGCCGCTTCCGCCGCGATTGGCAGAGGGCGCAGTTTTTCGTCGAGTTCGCTCCTGCGCCCGGCGGCGTAGCAGAGCACGCCGAGCAGGAAGATCGCGCCTTTATGCGTGTTGACACCGCCCGTTGCAAGCAGCATCGCTTTTTCCGCCTCAACGCCGTCCGCACGAATGGCGGAGAGCCGCCCGTTTGGCGGGAGCGCCGCATCCGAAACGCCGGCCTGCGCAAAGCGGCCCAGAAACGGGCGGATTGCTTCCGCGCCTTTGAGCAGCGTCGTAAGGTCCATATCGGTGTGCGCGCCGTTGTTTTCCGCGTCCACAAGGCCGGGTTTCGGCGTAAGGCGCGCTTCAAACACCAGCGCTTCGTATGCGGTTTGTCCGATGAGTTCCGGGCTCCAGATCATAACGTGTTCCTCCGGATGTAGTCGAGCGTCGTTTCCGGCACCATGGGGGCAATGTGATCGCAGTCGCCCGCGCGCCAGAGCGCGCGCACGCGGGAAGCGGAAATCGGCTGCCCGTCCAGTGTTTTCCGCGGGATGATGCAAACGCATACGCCGCGGGGCTGCAAAACGGTCCGCAGCGCGTCGTTGTACCCGGCGGTCATGGGGTCGAGCGGTTCTTCGCCGACGAAGCGCGTTTTGACGCCGCAGTGCGGGGCGATCTGCTCGGCAAAGAGCGTCGCGTCCAGACGGGCGCCCGCCAGCGCCGCTTCTGTTTTGTCTTTGAAGAAATAATCCGGGAACGTCGCGCTGGAAATTACATAATCCCCGCCGGGAAAGACGGACACATTCGGCAGACCGGCGCAGCCTTTTTTTACCAGTTCGAGCCGCGCGTCCGCCGGGACGTGCGCCGCGTCCTTGGAAAGCACCAGCACCAGCAGACGATCGCATTGCTCTGCGGCGGTCCGCACGAGATAAAGATGCCCGTTGGTGAACGGGTCGGCATTCATGACGATTGCGCCGTCGGCTTTCGGCAGGGCGGAAAGAAAGCGTTCCAGCCCGTCACGGCGGCTTTCGAGCAGCGCCGCATCGCGCGTGCGGACACGCTCATAAAAACAAAGCGACGCAAAGAGCGGCGCGTATTCCGGCTTGGTCACGACGAACACGTTGGTTTTGCCTTCGCCTTTGAGCTGCTTATACAGGTGTGTCACAAGCATGGGCAGAAGCCCCTCGCCGCGGGCGGTGCGTTCCACCGCGAGCGAACGGATGGCGTTTCCGGCAGTCCCGCCGAGCGCAAGCAGCGTTTCGCCGTCGAACACGCCGGAAAGGGAATCGACCGCCGCGTCGAGGCGGATGCCCGCGCGCTCGTAAAACGCGTCGATTACGGCGCGCTCACGGGTCAGCGAAAGACTGCGGATTTCCATGGATCGATCCTCGCTCGTTAGTCGTCCGGGAGGGAGGCGGCAAGCTGTTTTGCCGCGTCGAGCACTTCGCCGATCGGGTGCAGCCGCCGGGAAGCGCATGCTTTTCCGGTTTTGCCGCAGACGATGCAGCCGCGCTCCGGCAGGCCGACGTCCCCGCGGGAAACGTGTTCGCCGGACTTTGCGATTACGTCCATGTCCCAGAGCCTGCCGTACGGCGCGGAACCTTCGAGCTTGCAGAGTTCCAGCTTTAGGAAGGACGGGTCGGTTTTGACCGCCAGATACGCTTCGTTCCCGGTCGGCAGTTCGCGGGCTTCAAATGCAAGCGGTACGAGTTCGTAACGCTGCACGAACCGGCCGAGCGCGTCGATGCCCGCGCGAAACAGCCGGTCGCTTTGCGGCGTTTGCTTGACCGGCCCCGGCCAGACGACGGTGAACACGACCAGGCATGCGCCGCGGTGGCGCGAAAGCAGTTCACGCTCATATGCCGCCCTGCGGTCGCGGGAGGCGAGCAGTTCTTCCAGTGTGATTTCCATACCCGCATTATAACATACCGCCGTCCGTTTGTACGAAAGATGAATAAAACAATTGAAAAATACATATATATACGAAAGCGGGTTGTGACATGCAAAACGCTTCGGAATGGCCGATGAACGCACAGGAAATGCAAAAATCCTTGAATTGTGTGGTTGTATACAGAAATACACGCATGCGTGAATGGGAATATATTCTGCATGAAATCGTCCGGTAAGCCTTGTAATATACAATATATACGGGTATGATTATGCATAGAGAAGAACCCTGTTGGAGGTGCGTGCATATGCAGGTAAAGTTCGCGTCGGCCGGAACGATGGAGTCCGGCGATATCCTGATTGAAATTGAGCCGGGCGGGCAAAAGGAAGTTGAAGTCGTGCTCAAAAGTTCCGTTGCGAACGAATTCGGCAAACAGATTATCAAAACGATCCATGGTGCGGCGTCTGAATTCGGGCTGGAATACGCCGTGATCAACGCCGTGGACAAGGGCGCGCTGGACTGTACGATCCGCGCGCGTGTGGCCGCCGCGTGCAGCCGCGCGACGGGCGCGGACACGTTCGAATGGAGGCGGGACGCATGACGAGACTGCGCAGGACGATGCTGTTCGTGCCGGGCAACAACCCCGGCATGATGAGCGACGCGCATATCTATGGCAGTGACGCGCTGATGTTCGATCTGGAAGATTCCGTGGCGATGGCGGAAAAGGACGCGGCGCGGCTGCTGGTGTATCATGCGCTCAAAACCATCCATTACGGGGACTGCGAGAAGGTCGTGCGCGTCAACCCGCTGACTACGCCGTTCGGCAAAACCGATATCGAGGCGATGGTCGCCGCGGGGGTGGAAGTGATTCGCCTGCCGAAGACGGAATGCGCGCAGGACATCTGCGACACGGAGTATGAAATCGAGCTTGCGGAAAAGAAATTCGGCGTTCCGGTCGGCTCGACGCATATGATGGCCGCCATCGAAGGCGCGCTCGGCGTGGTCAACGCGTATGCGATTGCGACCGCAAGCAAACGGCTCATCGCCATTGCGCTCGGCGCGGAAGACTACTGCGCAAATCTCAAGACGACGCGCTCCCTTGAAGGGAGCGAGCTGTTTTTTGCGCGTTCGGCCATTGTGGTCGCGGCGCGTGCGGCAGGCGTCGACGCGATCGACACCGTGTTTTCGGACGTGAACGACGAGGAGCAGCTGGTCAGGGAAACCAAGGCGGTCAAGCAGATCGGCTTCGACGGCAAGAGCGTGATCAATCCGCGGCAGATCAAGCCCGTGCACCGTGTGTTCACGCCGACCACCGCGGAAATTCAAAAAGCGGTACGCATCCTGAACGCAAGCCGGGAAGCCGAAGCGCGCGGCAGCGGCGTCGTTTCGCTCAACGGGAAAATGGTCGACCGGCCGGTGGTGCTGCGCGCGGAACGCTGCATCGAGCTTGCAAAAGCTTCCCGCGTGATGTTTGAGGAGGAAGAGGCATGAACAAAACGCAGGACTTTTTGGCGGAGATCACCGCTTTTGGCAAAAAGCCTTATGTGCCGGGCGAAAACCCGCGCCTGTACGAAAAAGAAACCGCAACGCTCAAGGAACGCATGGCGCGCGAAAACAAGATTGTGGAAAGCCTGGAAAAAGCGATCGAGCTGGTCGGGTTGCAGGACGGCATGACGATCTCGTTCCACCATCATTTCCGCAACGGAGACCATATTGTCAATATGGTGATGGACACGCTTGCCCGGATGGGATTTAAAGACCTTCGCATCGCGGCTTCCAGCCTTGCGGCGGTGCATGCGCCGTTGATCGGGCACATCAAAAACGGCGTTGTGACGCATATTGAAACGTCCGGCTGCCGCGGAGAGCTGGCTGAGGCGGTTTCGCGCGGGCTGATGGACGACCCGATGGTGTTCCGCTCGCACGGCGGACGCGCGGCGGCCATCGCCGAGGGTGAAATTCATATCGACGTTGCGTTCCTCGGCGCTTCGAGCTGCGATCCGTTCGGCAATGCAAACGGGTACTCGCGTGAAAGCGAAGGCAAGTCCATGTGCGGCTCGCTTGGGTATGCCCGCGTGGACGCGCAGTATGCCGACAATGTGATCGTGCTCACGGACAACATCGTAAGTTACCCGAACGTGCCGTTTGGGATTTCCCAGCGGCTTGTGGACTATGTCGTGCGCGTGGACGAGGTTGGCGACGCGGCCAAGATCATGACCGGCGCAACGCGGTTCACCACCAACCCGCACGACCTGATGATTGCCGAAACAACGGCGGACATCATCGTCCATTCCGGATATTTCTATAACGGATTTTCACTGCAGACCGGCTCCGGCGGCGCGTCGCTGGCGGTCACGCGGTTTCTGCGCGAGGCGATGATTGAAAAGGACGTGAAGGCGCGCTTTGCGCTCGGCGGCATTACGGGTGCGATGGTCAAGCTGCACGAAGAGGGTCTGATCCGCCGGCTGCTGGACGTGCAGTCGTTCGATCTGGATGCGGCGCAGTCGCTCAAAAACAACCGCTTCCACCAGCAGATCGACGCGAACTATTACGCCAATCCCTATCGCAGGGGCGCGGCGGTGAACCAACTGGACGTCGTCGTGCTTTCCGCGCTGGAGGTGGACACCGGCTTCAACGTGAACGTGCTGACCGGATCGGACGGGGTCATTCGCGGCGCGGTCGGCGGCCATCCGGACACGGCGGCGGGCGCGGCGCTCTCCATCGTCGTGTGTCCGCTGATGCGCGGGCGCATGCCCTGCGTGCGCGAACACGTCAACACCGTCGTAACCCCCGGCGAGACGGTGGACGTGCTTGTGACCGACCAGGGGATTGCGGTCAACCCGCGGCGAGCGGACGTTAAGGAGCGGCTGGAACGCGCGCATTTCAAGCTCACGCCGATCGAAGAGCTGGCGCGCCGCGCCGAACGAATCACCGGAAAGCCGGAGCCGCTGCCGTACGGCAAAAAGATCGTTGGGCTTTGCACCTATCGCGACGGCAGCGTGATCGACGTAATTCGTGAAATCAAAGACTGACAAGCCGGAAATAAAGCAAGCGGGAACTCCCTTCGTCAGAAGGGAGTTCCCGCTTGTTGAGGATTATTTAAGCGTTTTTATTTTTAAATCGACCAAAGTTGCCGAACAAAACTTGATTTTATCGGAAAGGAAAGTTCTTTTACTTCTTTTCTTTTTAGAAAAGAAAGGATAATTATTGAAGAAAAAAAGGGTTATCCCGGTTCTTTCAGATTATTCCGCATCCGCACCCAGCGTACCGCGCCGTCGACGGGCGGCCGGCTGTTGAGGCTGATTTCAAAAATGTCGCCTTCCCGGCGGGTGAGTTCGTATTTAATCATGTGCAGGTAGCTCTGCACGGCGGCGGCCGTCATGATCGAGCCGGACAGCGCGACGCGTACCGGCGGCTTGAGCGAAAGCGTCTGTATCGCCGCCAGAATGCAGTTGGCGGCGTGGGCGGCCGCACGCGCGGCGTACCGGAGGGCGACGGCGTCGCTTGTTTCGACCGCTGTAAAGAAAATTTCGATGATGGAGCGCGCCGCGTCCAAATTTTGAATACGGGCGGCGGAGGCGAGAAACTCCTGCGGTGAGTGCAGGTCGAACAGGGTGTAGTATGCATCTGTGAGAGAGGTGGCCCTTTTGCCGAAAAAAATCTGCTGGTAAATGGAACGGTAAACGAACGCAACAATATCGTAGCCGCCGCCCGTGTCGCCGGAAAGGAGACCGAGTCCGCCGTACTGAACATGCTGTCCGCTTTGGTTCATGCCGGCGCAGGTAACGCCGGAACCGGCGGAGTAGCATACGCCGACTCCGTCTTCAACGCCCGCCATAACGCCGAGATAGCCGTCGTTGCAGATAAAGCACTTTTTCAGCCCGTGCGCATACAGGCTTGCGGCCAGCGCGGCGCCCTGCTCATCGTAATCCACACCGGCCAGACCGAGCACAGCATCCGAAACGTCGGCAATCGAACAGCCGCGTGCGCGCAGCATCGCCTCGCAGTTGTCCAAAAGAAGCGCCGCCGCCGCGTCGAACCCACCGGGCATATTTTCGTGATTCGATCCGCCGCCTCTGTGCGCGGCGATGACCTCGCCCGCGGCGTTGAGCAGGCGGTATTCAGTTTTGGAATTGCCTCCGTCGACGGCAAGATAGCATCTTTTCTCTTCCATTGCAATAACTTTCCTCGGCGCTGAAATGTTGAAGGTGATAAACGCCCGCGGCGGGCGGGGAAAATCAGGATTGGAAAAAGCGCGTAAGCAGCGGACGATTCTGGTGCAGCATTTCGTTCAGGCACGGCTGCGTCCTGTCGACGTCCGCGGTGATGGGATTGCAGGCCAGCGCGCGCAGCGCCGTGCCGCGTTCGCCCGTGAGCGCGGCTTCGACGGTCAGCGTTTCATATGCTTTAACGCTTTCGATCAGCGTTTTGAGCACAGGGTTCGGCGCGGCAAACACCGGATTGTGCGTAATGCTGTTCCGCTCGACATAGCAGCTTGTTTCAATTACGCTTGCGTCGCTTAAAAACGGAAGCGTGCCGTTGTTCTGCACGTCGATGACGTGATGTCCCGGCGCCGCGCCGGAAAGGGACGCAATCAGCGCGATTGCCGCCTCCGAATAGAGGTGTCCGCCGCGCTCGGCCAGCATGGGCGGGACGCTTACGTTGCGAAGGTCCGCATAATAGGAAAGCAGCCGCGTTTCAATGTCCTTGCAGACTTCGCCGCGCGTCTGCGCAGCGTGCAGCAGCTCCTGAAATTTACGGTCGCGATAGAAAAAGTACTGCAGATAATCATTGGGGATTGCGCCTAAAAGCTCGATGATCGGACGGTAGTTTTTGACCCAGGGATCGGCTGCAGCGGCTTCGTCGAGCGATTCCGGGGTCAGCAGAGACGGCAGCCGGTCGAGTCCGTCCGCGTATACGCCGGTGATTGCGCCGCAGTGGTTGAGGGAAATGGACTCAAGCCTGACGCGGTCCATCGGAACGCCCAGCAGTTTTGCAACGCGCTCCTGCGTGCCGATCGGCAGATTGCATAGTCCGATCGCCTTGACGGACGTGTGATTGAGCAGATATTCCGTGATGATGCCGGAAGGGTTCGTGAAGTTGACGAGCCAGGCCTCCGGCGCGCATTTTTCAATCGCCCGTGCGATGCGTTCGATCTGCGGGATGGTGCGCAGCGCGTTGGTAAATCCGCCGATGCCGGTCGTTTCCTGGCCGATCATGCCGAATTCCAGCGGGATTTTTTCGTCCCGGATGCGCGCTTCCAGCCTCCCCGCGCGAATCTGAGTGACGATGTAGTCCGCGCCTTCAAGCGTGCGCTCAAGGTCCGTGCTGCGGAAAATACGCGGCTCCATTCCGTTTTCATACAGAACGCGCTCACAAAAATCGCCGACGAGGTTCAGCCGCGATTCGTCGATATCCGTCAGACGGAGTTCGTCGAGCGGGAGAAGTTCCCTGCGTTTGATCAATCCCTGCATCAGCTCGGGACAGTATGTGCTGCCCGCGCCGACGACGGCTAGCCGAATACCCATAAAGCAATACCTCCTGATCAGTATCGGTGAAAAGACAGAACAAGAATCAAAACCACATATGGTGTAAATCGTCCGGAGAATGGACTCGGATTTTTGAAAAGCAACCGCCGCATAAGCATAAAGGCGGGAATTCTGTGCAGGCGGCACACAAACCAATATCGCAAGTATAGCATATTTTTTATCGCGTTTTGTTATATGCGCGTAAAAAAAACGGCGGCGGGTTCAGAGCTGCCGCCGCCGGAGGGGGAGGGTAAGGAGGCTCGGAACGCCGGCCTGAAAACCGGCTAGGAAAGATACAAAACGGTGCCGGAATACATATGCAGGGGGTCGAAAGCAAGCGGATGCGCCGTTTGAGCCTGCTCCCCGGCCGCGGCGAGGAACAACAGCTCCGCCGTGCGGATTCCTGCCGGCGTTTCTTCTGCTTCGACGGCGACCGCGCCCGGCTGCACGGCGGAAGCGTCCTGCGCGGAGCAAGGGGTGAAATATACGTCGGCGCGCAGCGTTTTGTCCTCCGAAGAAGAAACGCAGAACAGCACGTCCTCTCCGGCGGGAAGTTCACCGCAGGCGAGCCGGCCGCATGCGTCCGTCAGGTCCGCAAAAACCCATGTGCCGTCAACGGAGAGGGAAACGGGGACCGTACGCAGCGGCTCGCCGTCCTGAAAAAACAGCGCGGAGACGAAAACGGAATCGCCGGTCTGCAAAGAGGCGCTGCCATCGGGAAGCTGATCGACGACAACAAAGTCCAGATCGTCCGGAAAATCAGATGCGCCGGCGGACTCTTTGGGTGCGCAGGCGCCGAGCAAAAGCAAACCAAACGCCGTCGCAAAAAGAAGAACCGCAATTCGTTTCACTTTTGTCTCCTTTCGTGCAGATTGCGCCACATTTTCTATAAAATACAAATGCATACTGTAAACGGCTGAAAGCGCAGGCCGCACTTTTCGACTGTTTGCATTTTACGGCACGAAGATTGAATCAGACTAAAAGCGTTTTTCAGGTTTTTTTCAGTTTTATCCGATAAAGTAACGGGAAGGGAGAGGACGCATGCGGATTCTGGTGGTGGAAGACGAAGCGCGCCTGGCCGAAACGCTGAAGGACGTTTTCAGCGAGAAGAACTACAGCGTGACGCTTGCATTCGACGGAGTGAACGGGTACGACGAAGCAGCCAGTGGCGTATACGACGTGATCGTGCTGGATGTGATGCTGCCGGGAATGGACGGGTTTGAACTGGTACGCAAGCTCCGCGCGGAGCGTGTGCCGACGCCGGTGCTGATGCTTACCGCGCGCGGAGAGACCCTGGACAAGGTATACGGGCTCGACTGCGGCGCGGACTATTATCTGACCAAGCCGTTCGAGGTTAACGAGCTGCTCGCCTGCGTGCGTGCGCTGCTCAGAAGGCCCGGCGAGGTGCAGGGCGAGGAAATCGTCTACGGTCTCACAAGGCTGAATCCGTCGAGCTATCTGATGCTCTGCCGGGGCCGCTCGATCCGGCTCAGCGCACGGGAATTTGAGATGATGCGCCTGCTGATGCTGCAAAAAGGCGCAATCATTTCCAAGGAGCGCATGCTGGTTAAGGTTTGGGGATACGACGCGGAAGTGGACGAGAGCAGCGTTGAGGTCTATGTATCCTTCCTGCGCAAGAAACTGACGCGGATTCATTCCGACCTGGAGATCAAGGCGGTGCGGCGGGTCGGCTATCATCTGGTTCTGCAGAACGAAACACATGCGGACGCCAGGTCCTGCGCGGCTTCCATGCCGCGGGAATGAGGGCCGTTAAGCGGGGGGACCGTTGAAAAATGATCAGGAGACTTCGGCGAAAATTCGTTCTTATTAATATGAGTATCGTCACCGTAATCCTTACGGCGGTATTCGTCGTGCTGCTGAGTATGACGAAAGCGGGCGCCGTGTCCGACAGCATGCTCGTGCTGCGCCGCGCCGCGTCCAACGACAACGCGATCAACGCGCTCTCGGAAAACGCGTCCCAGATGCAGATTCCGTTTTTCGCCGTGGACGTGGACCGCGCGGGTCACATTGCAATCCTTAACGGCAGTTATTACGACATGGCGGACCACGAGTCGATTCAGAGCATCGTTGCAGAGAGCATCCGCCAGAACGCTGAGGTTGGCACGCTGGACGAATTTGGTCTTCGCTACTACCGGCAGACGACGCCGTTCGGCGTGCGGATTGCGTTTGCGGATATATCGCTCGAAAAAAGCATGAGCGAGCGGTATGTGCAGAATGCACTGATGATCGGCGGCGCGACACTGCTGCTGTTCTTCGGCATCAGCGTGCTGCTGGCGCGCTGGGCGGTCCGCCCGGTGGAGGACGCATGGAAGCGGCAGAAACAGTTTGTGGAGGACGCGTCCCATGAGCTTAAAACGCCGCTGACGGTCGTGCTGAGCAACGCGGACCTGCTTTTGCGGCACACGGGCGGCGAAGCGGAGCGTTCGGAACAGTGGATCCGGAATATCCGGGCGGAGGCGCTGCGCATGCGCACGCTTGTTGAGGACATGCTTTCGCTTGCGCGCGTGGAAAACACTGCAAACGCGGGGATTACCTTTGAGCGCGTCGATCTTTCGGCGGCTGCCGGCGACTGCGTGCTGCAGCTGGAGGCGACCGCGTATGAAAACGGCAAGACGCTTGCGAGCGAGATTGAGGAAGGCATCTGCGTTCAGGGCTGCCTTCAGCAGCTCCAGCAACTCACAGAGAACCTTTTGAGCAACGCTGTGCGATACTCGGACAAGGGCGGAAGCGTGCTGCTGAAGCTCTCCAGACGCGGCAAAAAAGCGGTGCTCACGGTGGAAAACACAGGCGAAGCGATCCCGAAAGAACGACTTGGGCGCGTGTTTGAGCGGTTTTACCGGCTTGACGGCGCGCGCAGCGAAGGCGGGTGCGGGCTTGGGCTGGCAATCGCCAAGGGGATTGCCGAGCGGCATCACGGGAAGATATGGGCGGAGAGCGGGGAAGGCATGGTTCGCTTCATTACTGAGCTGCCGTGCCTGGCGCAAAGGGACTGTGAAGACGAGGAAGAGGACGGCAAAGCGTGAGAAAACAAACGTTATCCATGGTTTGTGATGTGTAAAACAGGCCGAAATTGGATATTTTTTGCAAATTTAGGTAGAAAATATCGAAAAAGTATGTTTTTTTGTGCTCCTGGCTCTTTTCTTCCGTCCACAAGTATAGTACAATAGGGCGTGCAGTGCCTTACAAAGTGTGCTGGTTGCATTATTTCGAGGATAACGCCTTGAACGATGCGGCATTTCGCGGTTACGCACGGTTGCTGTTTACGAGCGTATACTGTTGAAAGATATGCGGAGGAGTAGAAAGACATGGACATTGGTGCGAGCATTAAAAGGCTCAGAAAATCACATGGTGAAACACAGCAGCAACTGGGAGAAGCCGTAGGCGTTGTGCAGCAGTCCGTAGCTGCATGGGAAGCCAACCGCTGTATGCCGGATATCGCGTCTCTGGTAGCGATAGCGACCCATTATGGGACGTCGACGGACAGCATTCTCGGTTTAACGGAAGAACCCAGTTACCTGATGGACACCGAAGGGATGCAGTCCTACCGCAACGACGTTGCGCTGGCGGACCGGCTCCCGCAGGACATCCGTGAAGGCGTACTTGCGCTGATCCGTTTGGAACGCGCAAAATACGGCAGATAAACAGGCCCGGCAGCATTACGCCCGTCTTGTAACCCCGTCTGTTGAATCGATCACCTGAATCGGAGGAACATCAGAGCAAGGAACAGCCCCCCGGTGTTCCGGCCAGGCAGCAATGCAGCTTGGCCGGAGTGCCGGAAGGTCTGTTTTGCATACGTAAAAAACAAACGCCATGCTGTGCTTATCCGCTTGGCCTAAGAAGCGGAGGGGGTTGCGCATACCGAGCGGTTCATATTATAATATCTGCGGACGGCACATCACCGTTATTTTCAAGTCGCAATTTTTTATGAGGTGAATTATGGATTACAAAGCCATAGCCGATCGCATGGGGCCGCGCGTAGGCGCCACGCAGGAGTGGATTTTTCATGTGCTGCGCGAAGGAATTGTCAGCGGACAGCTTCCCGGCGGAATGCAGCTTAAGCAGGACGAAATTTCCACCGCGCTCAACGTCAGCCACATTCCCGTGCGCGAAGCGCTCCGGCGGCTGGAATCGCAGGGACTTGTGCGGATTCATCCGAACCGCGGCGCCGCCGTAACACAGCTTACCCGTGAGCAACTGCTGGATATGATGGAGGTACGCGCAACGCTCTCGGTCATGATGCTCAAGAACAGTGCGCCGCTGCTTACACAGGAAGATTTTGACGCACTTGAAGAGGTTGTCCGCCAGCAGCGGGAAACCCCGGACGACGATCTGATGCGCTCCGAAGAGCTCAACTATAAATTTCACGACATCCTCACGTCCCGCGCGGACAATTCCATGGCGGACCTGATGCTTGAACTGGTGCATGCGAATATCGACCGGTATCTGCGCGCGAGTTTCTACGGAACAAGCCGGACGCGCGACGTTTCCATCGGACAGCATGAGGCGATTATAAAAGCCTGCCGCGAAGGCGACTTTGAGGCGGCGTGCAGTATCCTGCGCGACCACATCTTAAACGCCAAAGAGTTTATCCCCGCGTCGCTTAAATAAGGGTGGCGCCATTGCATTAAAGCAAAGCCTTTCGGATTCCGAAGGGCTTTTTTCTGTTTAAAATTCTATTGTAACAGGGGATTGGAAGAGAACGGAAAAGAAAGTTAGACTGTTCGAACTTTTTGCTTGACAAATCCTAGTAAAGAACTATTATATAAGCAGTGGTTTATATAAAGGAGCAATTATGAACGATACAGCAAGGTACCCGCTCTGCGGCGGGGACCATATCGACAAACTGCACGAGCAGAGCATGATTGCACATCTGCCCGACGAAGGCAGTGCCGCGGACGCCGCGGCGCTGTTTGGCTACCTGGCCGACTCCACGCGCGTGCGCCTGCTTTCCATGCTGTCGGCGGGCGAAATGTGCGTGTGCGAAATGGCGGACGTTCTCGGCATGAGCCAGCCGGCGGTGTCGCATCACCTGCGCGTGCTGCGCCAGTGCGGCGTCGTTGGCTTCCGAAAGCAGGGACAGCGCGCGCTGTATTTCCTCAGCGACAATGAGACGGGCCGGACAATCCGCCGGTTGCTGTCCGTCGCTACTGGCGGGGAGGAAGAAGCATGACTGACAAAAACCGGTTTATCGACGGGAAATGCCGCTATTGCGGGATGGACCCCAGGCATTGCCTCTGCGGCAGTGCGGAAGGCGAAAGCTGTTCGCTTGGCTGCGGGGACGGGTGCTCCTGTGCAACGTCGCATACGCACGCCCATACGGGCGGCGAAAACGAAACGGAGTGGAAACAGTTTGCCTTGATTGGAACTGCCGCGGGACTGCTGATCGGCAGCATTTTCCTTGCGGGGACGGTACAGACCGTCCTGCGCCTGGCGGCGTACCTGCTTGCGGGGTACGAGGTGCTCCTGCGCGCGGGCAGAGGGCTGATCAAAGGGCGGTTTTTCGACGAAAACTTGCTCATGAGCATTGCAACGATCGGCGCAATCGTCCTTGGAGATTTTGCGGAAGCCGCGGCGGTCATGATTTTTTACGGCGTTGGCGAAGGGCTGCAGGAAGCGGCGGTCCGTTCGAGCCGCAGGCGCATAGCGGATGCGGTCGAACTGCGGCCCGACCATGCGCGCCGGTTGGAAAACGGCGAAGAAACGCAGGTAAAGCCGGAGGAGGTCGCCGTCGGCGAGACGATCCTCGTGAAAGTCGGCGAACGCGTGCCGCTGGATGGCGAAGTGCTGGAAGGCGAGAGCCTGCTGGACGTTTCCGCATTGACGGGCGAGCCGAAGCCGGTGCAGGTAAAGCGCGGCGCGGAGGTCTCCGCAGGCGCGGTCAATACGACCGGCGTTCTGACGCTGCGCGTAACGCGCCCTGCGGCGGAATCCGCAACGAGCCGCCTTCTGCGCGCCGTCGAGGACGCGACGAAGAACAAACCCGCCGTCGAGCGGTTTATCACGAAGTTTTCGCGCTACTACACGCCCGCCGTCATCGGCGCGGCGGTACTGGTTGCGGTGCTGCCGCCGCTGCTGGGCGCAGGCGCCTGGAGCGAATGGGTCCACCGCGCGCTGATTTTCCTTGTCATCAGCTGCCCCTGTGCGCTGGTGCTGAGCATCCCGCTGACGTTTTTTGCAGGGCTTGCGATTACGTCCCGCAACGGCGTTCTGTTTAAGGGCGCGGACGCGCTGGAACGCCTGCCGGGAACGAAAGCCGTTGTGCTGGACAAAACGGGTACGCTGACCGAAGGGACGTTTGTCGTGCAGCGTGCGGAAAGCGTGGCGATGCCGGCGGACGAACTGCTGGCGATTGCGTCCGCGGCGGAACAGGGCAGCCTGCATCCCGCTGCTGCGGCGATCGCCAAATCGGACACGCGCGGACGCCGCGCAAACGACATGCGGGAATTTGCCGGGATGGGCGTTTCCGCCGAGGTGGACGGAAAGCGGGTGCTCGTCGGCAGCCGCGCGCTGCTGGAGCAGGAAGGCATTACAGCCGATTCGGACGCGAGCGTGCTGGTGGCTGTGGATGGCAAGTACGCCGGGGCGATCTACATTGGCGACCGAATCCGCGAGAGCGCGAAACCCGCCATCGAAGAACTCTACGAGGAGGCCGGGTATACGGCTATCCTCACCGGAGACGCCGAAGCCGCGGCGAAAGCCGTCGGCGCGCAGGTGGACGTGGACGAAGTATTTGCCGCGCTCCAGCCTGCGGACAAGCTCCGCGTCATGCGCGAAATCCGCGCAAAGCGCGGCAAAACGATGTTCGTCGGCGACGGCATCAACGACGCGCCGGTTCTCGCGGGAGCGGACGTAGGCGTTGCGGTCGCCAGCGGGACGGACATGGCCGCCGAGGCGGCGGACGCGCTGCTGCTCACGAGCGATTTAACGCGGCTGCCGTTCGCGATACGCGCCGCGAAGGAGACCGTGCGCACCGCGAAAGAAAACATCGGCATTGCGCTGACGATTAAAACCGCGGCGCTGGTACTCGGCGCGCTCGGACTGGCGGGCATGTGGGTCGCGGTGGTTGCGGACGTGGGCGCGGCCTGCATCTGCGTACTGCATACGCTCACGCTGTTTTATAAAACAAGAGAGAAGTGATAGCGGGTGCCGACCGTCATGAAACCTGCGTTTGGCGGGACCACCATGTTTTAACGGGGAATGGCAAAAGCGCAAAGACAGCGCATGAATCGCGCGACAGGGTATGCCGGACGAACCGGCGCGGAGGCAATCGATGGACGCCAAGCGCTGCGATACGCAATAATACCTGACGGCGTTTTGATCGGATGCCTTTACCTATTGTATATGCGACGAAGCAAATCGAACGGCGGCTCCGGACCCATTCGGCCCGGCGTTGCCGTTTTCGCATATCGAACCGCAGGAAAAAATATCGCTTGCGCGCGGCATGCGGGCGCAGTATACTCGTATGGCCGCAGAAAACGGTAAATCACCCGAAAAAGCAAGGCTGCGGCGGCAAATTTGCAGTTCTTGGCCGGGATTTCCGAAAAACCCGAAAAAACACGCGTTTTTGTAAAAATAATTCTTGCAATCATAAAAACACTCGTGTATCATATATCTGTTCGCGCCGCAAAGGCAGTTTCTTTGCGCGCGCAGGGATGAACGGGAGGTTGCCGGTTCTGCCATCCGGGTAATTTCCGCTCAGACCCAACGTCCGGCTTACCGGGCGAAGGCGAAAAGCAAAGCACCAACGTGCAGTCCCGAACGAACGAGGCACAGCCGAGAGGCTGCGCATGGTTTATGAAGAAGGAAACACACGGCTTTGTGTATTGCCCGATTAAAAAGGAGGACATCAATAATATGGCAAACAGAATTCGCATCAAGCTCAAGGCGTACGAAAGCTCTCTGATCGATCAGAGCGCGGAAAAAATCGTTGAGACCGCCAAGAGAACCGGCGCGCAGGTCAGCGGACCGATCCCCCTGCCCACGGAAACGGAAATCGTTACCATTCTGCGCGCAACGCACAAGTACAAGGATTCGCGCGAACAATTCGAGATGCGCACGCATAAGCGCCTGATCGACATCCTGCAGCCGTCCGCAAAGACCGTGGACGCGCTCATGAAACTCGATCTCCCCGCAGGCGTGGACATCGAGATTAAACTGTAATCAGCGGAGGTAAACCATGAAAAAAGCCATTTTGGGCAAAAAGATCGGTATGACGCAGATGTTCCGTTCTGACGGTACCATGATCCCAGTGACAGTCATTGAAGCCGGTCCCTGCCCCGTAGTCCAGAAGAAGACCGTCGGGACCGACGGATACGACGCCGTCCAGGTGGGTTTTGGCGAGCTGCGTGAAAAGCTCTCAAACAAACCGCGTACGGGACACTGTGCCAAAGCGGGCGTAAAACCCCTCCGTTATATGAGAGAGTTCAAGCTCGACGACGCGGCCGCTTACGAAGTCGGCCAGGTGATCAAGGCGGACGCCTTCGCCGAAGGCGACAAGATCGACGTTCACGGCCGGAGTAAGGGCAAAGGCTTCCAGGGCGTCATCAAACGGCACAACCAGCACCGCGGCAAAATGACCCACGGTTCGCACTATCATCGCGGCGTCGGCTCGCTGAGCGCATGCTCCAGCCCGTCCCGCGTGTTCAAGAGCAAGAACCTTCCCGGCCACATGGGTTTCGAGAACGTCACCGTGCAGAACCTCGAGGTCGTGCGCGTGGACGCGGAACGCAACCTGCTGCTCATCAAGGGCGCGGTCCCCGGCCCCAAGGGCGGACTGGTCGCTCTCACGAGCACTGTGAAGTAAGGAGGAGCAAAAGAATGCCTAAAGTAGCAATGGTCGATATCACCGGCAAACAGGTCGGCGAATACGAGCTCTCCGAAAATACGTTTGGACAGCCGGTCAATCAATATGTTCTCCACGAGGTCGTCAAGGCGCATCTGGCCAACTGCCGTCAGGGCACGCAGAGCGCGCTGACCCGTGCGGAAGTCCGCGGCGGCGGGATCAAACCGTGGCGCCAGAAGGGCACCGGCCGTGCGCGCCAGGGTTCCACCCGTTCCCCGCAGTGGCGGCATGGCGGCGTGGTGTTTGCACCCAAACCGCGCGACTACAGCATCCGTGTCAACAAGAAGGTCAAGCGCATCGCCATGAAGTCCGCGCTTTCCGGCAAGGTAGCCGACGGCGAACTGATCCTTTTTAACGAGCTCGGCATCAAAGAAGCGAAGACCAAGGAAATGGTCAAGGTTCTTGCGGCGGTCAAAGTTGAAAAAGCGCTGATCGTCCTGCCGGAACCCAACGCCGCTGTGGAGCGCGCCGCGCGCAACATCCCCGGCGTGAAGACCACGCTGGTCGGTACGCTGAGCCCGTACGAAATTCTCAAGTACGACAATCTGATCCTGACCGAAGCGTCGGCCAAGAAGATCGAGGAGGTGTACGCCTGATGAAGAGCCCTTACGACATCATCATTTCGCCGGTGCTGACCGAAAAGAGTTACGATCAGTTCCCCGGCAAGACTTACACGTTCAAAGTGGACAAGTCCGCCAACAAGATTCAGATCAAGCAGGCGGTCGAGGAGATTTTCGACGTGCAGGTCGAGAGCGTGCATACGGTTAACGTAGACGGGAAAGTGCGCCGCCAGGGCGCTTCCGTCGGACGCACCTCTTCTTACAAAAAGGCTTATGTGAAGCTGACGGAGCACTCCAAGGGTATTGAGTTCTTCGACAGCATTTCGCAGTAAGGAGGAAGAACCATGGGCATCCGCAAGATCAACCCGACGACGCCGGGCCAGCGCTTCATGACGGTTTCCTCGTTTGAGGAGATCACAAAGAAGACCCCCGAGCGTTCGCTCGTAGAAGATAAGAGAAAGAAAGCCGGCCGCAACAACAGCGGCAAGATCACCGTCCGGCATCAGGGCGGCGGCGCGCGCCAGAAGTACCGCATCATCGACTTCAAGCGCAACAAGGACAGCATCCCGGCGAAGGTCTTCTCGATCGAGTACGACCCCAACCGCTCGGCCAACATCGCGCTTCTGCACTATGCGGACGGCGAAAAGCGCTACATCATCGCGCCGCTCGGCCTGACGGTCGGCGAAACGGTCATTTCGGGCGAGACCGCCGACATCAAAGTCGGCAACGCACTCCCGATTGCGAACATCCCGGTGGGCACCATGATCCACTGCATCGAGCTCAAGCCCGGCAAAGGCGCGCAGCTCGTGCGCTCCGCGGGCAACGCCGCGCAGCTGATGGCAAAGGAAGGCGCATATGCGCAGGTCCGTCTGCCCAGCGGTGAAGTGCGGCTCATCCCGATCAACGCAAAGGCCACCATCGGCCAGGTCGGCAACATCGACCACTCCAACATCCAGATCGGCAAGGCCGGCCGCAAGCGCCACATGGGCGTACGCCCGACGGTGCGCGGCAGCGTCATGAACCCCTGCGACCACCCGCACGGCGGCGGCGAGGGCAAGAGCCCGATCGGCCACCCCGGCCCGGTCACCCCGTGGGGCAAACCCGCGCTCGGTTACAAGACGCGCAAGAAGAAGAACCCGACCAGCAAATACATCGTGCGCCGTGCACGCGGCAACTAAAGGGAAGAGGAAGGAGAGAAACAATGAGCAGATCGGTTAAAAAAGGCCCGTTTGTCAGCGAACGCCTTCTCGGGCGGATTCAGGCGATGAACGTGAGCGGAAAAAAGACCGTCGTCAAGACATGGTCTCGCGCTTCCACCATCTTCCCGGAGATGGTAGGTCATACCATTGCGGTGCATGACGGAAAGAAGCACGTTCCCGTGTACATCACGGAGGAAATGGTCGGCCATAAGCTGGGCGAATTCGCACCCACCCGCACGTTCAGAGGTCACAAGGGCTCCGAAAAGTCCTCGTCGGCCAGGTAAGGAGGAGAAAGCGATATGGCAACCAGAGTCAGAGAAAAATCGGCCAAGCGCGCCGCCGCTGCGGACAAGCGTCCGCACGCGACCGCAAAATATATCCGTGTTTCCTCTCGCAAGGCAAAGGCCGTGATCGACCTGATCCGCGGCAAGAGCGTTAAAGAGGCGGAAGCCATCCTGCAGTACACGCCGAAGTCGGCGACCGAGCCGGTGGCAAAGCTGCTTAAGAGCGCGATTGCAAACGCGGAAAACAACCTCGAGATGAACAGAGACGATCTCTACGTCGCCGAGATCTACGCCAATCAGGGCCCGACCCTGAAGCGGTTCAGGCCCCGGGCGCACGGTCGCGCATCCGCGATCCTCAAGCGCACGAGCCACATCACCATCGTGCTGGATCAGGCGAAGTAAGGAGGAAAAAAGTAATGGGTCAAAAAGTAAATCCGAACGGTTTCCGCGTTGGCGTCATCAAGGACTGGAACACCCGTTGGTATGCCTCCAAGAAGGACTTTGCCGATTTCCTCGTCGAGGACCGCAAGATCCGCGACTTCGTTAAGAAGAAGTATTATCAGGCCAGCATTTCGCGCATCGAAATCGACCGCGCGGCGGGCAAGATCACGGTGAGCATTTTCACCGCTCGTCCGGGCCTTCTCATCGGCAAAGGCGGCGCAGGCATCGAAGCGATCAAGAACGACGTCAAAGCGGCCATCGGTAAGGACGTAAACGTCAACATCATGGAAATCCGCGACTCGGATGCGGACGCACAGCTTGTGGCGGAGAACATCGCCGCCCAGCTCGAACGGCGCATCAGCTTCCGCCGCGCCATGAAGCAGGCGATGGGACGCGCAATGCAGAAGAACAGCGTCAAGGGCATCAAGCTCATGTGCTCCGGTCGTCTCGGCGGCGCGGAAATCGCCAGGAGCGAAGGGTACCACGACGGTTCCATCCCGCTGCAGACCATGCGTGCGGACATCCAGTACGGCTTTGCGGAAGCAAAAACGACCTACGGCCGCATCGGCTGCAAGGTCTGGATCTATAAAGGCGAGCTGCTCGGCAAACGCAACGTTTCCGAAAAGCGTGAGGAAGGGGGCAAATAACCATGTTGATGCCGAAAAGAGTAAAACGTCGCAGGGTGTTCCGCGGCCGCATGAAGGGCAAGGCCCTGCGCGGCAACACGATCACCTATGGCGATTACGGCCTCATGGCCCTGGAACCCGCCTGGGTCACCAGCCAGCAGATCGAGGCGGCGCGTGTCGCCATGACGCGTTACATCAAGCGCGGCGGCCAGGTCTGGATCAAGATTTTCCCGGACAAGCCCGTCACCGAAAAGCCGGCCGAAACCCGCATGGGCAGCGGCAAAGGTTCTCCGGAATACTGGGTGGCCGTGGTCAAACCCGGCAGGATCCTTTTTGAGATCGCCGGCGTAGACGAGGAAACTGCGCACGAGGCACTCCGCCTTGCAACGCATAAACTCCCCCTCAAGGCCAAAGTGGTCAAGAAGGAAACCGAAAAGGGTGGTGAAACCGATGAAGGCAAATAAGTTTCGCGATATGTCCGGCGAAGCGCTCGCCGCTCAGGAAAAAGAGCTTAAGAGCGAGCTGTTCAACCTTCGCTTTCAGTCGGCAACCGGTCAGCTCTCCAATCCCCAGCGGATCCGCGAGTGCAAGAAGGACATCGCCAGAGTGAAAACGATCATCCGCGAGCGCGAGCTTGCGAAAGTCGCCGAGTGACGGGAAGGAGGACAAAGCAGATGGAACAGAGAGGCTACAGAAAGACCCGCATCGGCGTAGTCGTAAGCGATAAAATGGACAAAACGGCCGTCGTCGCAACGAAGACCAAAGTCCGCCATCCCTTGTACGGCAAGATGGTCAACCGCACGCGCAAGTTCAAGGTTCACGATGAAGAGAACCAGTGCGGCGTTGGGGATACCGTAAAGATTATGGAAACCCGGCCCATCAGCAAGGACAAGCGTTGGCGCCTTGTCGAGATCGTCGAAAAGGCGAAGTAACGATTGGAGGAACTGGAAAGATGATTCAACCGCAAACCAGATTGAAGGTCGCGGACAACAGCGGCGCGAAAGAAATCATGTGCATTCGCGTGCTGGGCGGTTCCTACCGTAAGTCCGCCAATATCGGCGATGTGATTGTGGCCAGCGTCAAGTCCGCATCTCCGGGCGGCGCGGTCAAGAAAAAGGACGTCGTCCGCGCGGTGGTCGTGCGCACGGTGTCCGGCATTCAGCGTCCGGACGGAAGCTATATCCGTTTCGACGACAACGCAGCCGTTATCATAAACGATCAGAAACAGCCCCGCGGCACCCGTATCTTCGGGCCCGTGGCGCGTGAACTGCGCGAGAGGGATTACATGAAAATCGTGTCCCTCGCGCCGGAAGTGCTGTAAGGGAGGAGCATGGCATGAGCAGCTTAAACGTCAAAAAAGGCGATACGGTCCTTGTCATCTCCGGCAAAGACAAAGGCAAGAAGGGCAAGGTCCTCGTTGCGCATCCCGCGGACAACCGCGTTGTCGTGAAGGATGCGAACATGATCGTCCGCCACGTGAAGCCCCGCAAACAGGGCGAACCCGGCGGCCGCATCGAGAAGGAAGGCACCATCAACGCCTCCAACGTGATGCTTGTTTGTCCCAAGTGCAACAAGCCCACGCGTGTCGCCCACAAGATCAAGGAAATTGAGATTTCGGGCGAAAAGAAGAAAAAGAGCGTCCGCGTGTGCAAACACTGCGGCAAAGAAATCGACTAAGGCGGAAGGAGGAACTGACAAGTGGCAGCGAAGAAAGATATCGAAACCGTTGTTGAAAACGTTGAGACGACAGTCGAAAACGTAGAAAAAGAAGTAAAGAAAGCCGCAAAGAAGGCAGCTCCGAAGGCCGCCGAGACCGCCGAAAAGGCGAAGGCAGCCGTGAAGAAGACTACGAAAAAAGCGGCGGAAGCAGCCGAAGAAGCGACCGAAGCCGTGAAAGAGACGACCAAGAAGGCCGCTAAGACCGCGGAAGAAACCGGCAAGGCCGTGAAGAAAGCCGCGGAAAAGACGGCGGAAGCCGTGAGCGAAGCCGCTGCGGACACAACCGCAAAGGCCGCAAAGAAAGTCGCTACTGCGGCGGAGACTGTTAAAAAGGCGGCCGAGAAGGCCGAGAAGAAAGCGGAAGCCGCCAAGGCTGAGAAAAAGCCGAAGGCCGCGCCCAAAGCAAAGGTTGCGCCGCGCATGAAGAAGCGCTTTGACGAAGAGATCGCACCCGCGCTGAAGGAAAAGTTCGGCTATGAAAACGTGATGCAGATCCCGCGTCTCGAAAAGGTCGTCATCAATATGGGTCTCGGCGCCGAGAAGGACAATCCCAAGGGGATTGAAGTTGCGGTGAAGGAACTCGGCATCATCACCGGCCAGAAAGCGATCGTCACCCGCGCCAAGAAGAGCGTTGCGAACTTCAAAGTCCGCGAAGGCATGACCATCGGCGCAAAGGCCACCCTCCGGGGCGACCGGATGTACTACTTCGTCGATAAGCTTTTCAACATCGTTTTGCCCCGCGTGCGCGACTTCCGCGGCGTTTCGGACAAGGCGTTCGACGGCCGCGGCAACTATGCCCTCGGCCTGAAGGAACAGCTGATCTTCCCGGAGATCAACTATGACGACGTCGACAAGGTGCGCGGCATGAACATCGTGTTCGTTACGAGCGCAAAAACCGACGAAGAGTGCAAAGAACTGCTCACGCAGCTCGGCATGCCGTTTGTACAGGGCTGATAAGGGAGGATAGCGAAATGGCAAAGACAAGCATGAAGTTAAAGCAGGCGCGCGAACCGAAGTACAGCACCCGTGCGTACACCCGCTGCCGTATCTGCGGCAGGCCGCATTCGGTTCTGCGCAAATATGGCATCTGCCGCATTTGCTTCCGCGAACTCGCGTACAAGGGTGAAATCCCCGGCGTACGCAAGGCAAGCTGGTAAAGGAGGAAACGAACATGACAGATACCATTGCCGATATGCTCACTCGTATCCGCAACGCGCTGATTGCAAAGCATGATTCGGTCGATATCCCCGCCTCCACGATGAAGAAAGCCATCGCGCAGATTCTCGTTCAGGAAGGGTACGTCAAAAGCTTTGAGGTCATTGGCAACGACGAGAAGAAGATCATCCGCATCGTCCTCAAGTACGGCCCCAACAAGCAGCGTGTCATCGTTGGCATCAAGCGCATTTCCCGTCCCGGTCTCCGCGTTTACGCACGCAAGGACGAAATGCCCAAGGTGCTCGGCGGCTTAGGCGTCGCGATCGTTTCCACGTCCCGCGGCGTTATGACCGACCGGGAAGCGCGCAAGCAGGGCGTCGGCGGCGAAGTGCTCGCATACGTCTGGTAAGAATCCGGCGGCACGCAGCCGAAGCTTTTCCGGCTAAGGCGGGAAAAACGGACCGTGCCGCGCGAACGATTACGAAATAGTAAGGAGAAACAAACATGTCTCGTATCGGAAAACTTCCGGTCAGCATTCCTGACGGAGTGACAATCACGGTCGAAGACGGAAACGTCGTCACTGTGAAAGGTCCGAAGGGCACGCTCAGCGAAAAGCTCTCTTCGGAGATGCAGATTGAACAGGACGCCGGTGTGCTCACCGTGAAGCGTCCCAGTGACGACAAGCGCATGCGTTCGCTGCATGGCCTGACCCGCTCGCTGATCAACAACATGGTCCTCGGCACGACGCAGGGCTACGAAAAGAAGCTCACGATCGTCGGCGTAGGGTACAAAGCGCAGCTGCAGGGCACGCAGCTGGTCATTAGCGTCGGTTATTCCCATCCTGTGAATTTCCCCGCGCCGGACGGCATCAGTTTTGAAGTCCCCGCGCCCACGAAAATCACGGTCAAGGGCATCGATAAGCAGCAAGTCGGCCAGGTGGCCGCAGACATCCGCGCGGTGCGTCCGCCCGAACCCTACAAGGGCAAAGGCATTCGCTATGAGAACGAAACCGTTCGCCGCAAGGAAGGCAAGACCGGTAAGTAAAGCAGGAAGGAGTGACGAAAGATGTTTAAGAAGATCGATAAAAACGCGGTCCGCGCAGCACGTCATCGCCGCCAGCGCAAGAACATCGTGGGAACGCCGGAACGTCCTCGTTTGAACGTTTACCGCAGTTCGACCCACATCTATGCGCAGGTAATCGACGACGCCGCGGGAAACACCTTGGTCGCAGCTTCCACGCTGGACGCCGAAATCAAGGGCAAGCTCGAGGGAAAAAGCAAGGTCGAGCAGGCCGCGCTCGTTGGAGAGCTCATCGGCTCGCGCGCCAAGGACAAGGGCGTAACCAAAGTCATTTTTGACCGCGGCGGATACCTCTACACCGGACGGGTGGCTGCCCTGGCAGACGGCGCACGCAAAGCCGGGCTGGACTTCTAAGGAGGAACGAAGATGCAAAACAACAGGAGATACGATAGAGAGCCCTCGGAATTCAAAGAGCGCCTGGTTTCCATCAATCGTGTTGCGAAGGTCGTCAAAGGCGGTAAAAACTTCCGTTTCACCGCGCTGATGGTCGTCGGAAACGAAAAAGGGAAAGTCGGCGTTGGCCTCGGCAAAGCCGCGGAAATTCCGGAAGCCGTGCGCAAGGGCGTGGAAGACGCGAAGCGCCACATGATCGAGGTGCCCATCGTCGGCACGACGATCCCGCACGCCGTGGAAGGCAAATTCGGCAAGGGTCATGTGCGCATGCTCCCCGCCGAAGAGGGCGCTGGCGTTATCGCGGGCGGTCCCGCACGTGCGGTGCTGGAGATGGCCGGCGTTCGCGATATCCGTACGAAATCTTACGGATCGAACAACCCCGGCAACTGCGTAAAAGCGACGATCGACGGTCTGAGCCAGCTCCGTACCGCCGAGCAGATCGCGAAACTGCGCGGCAAGACCGTTGAAGAGATCCTGGGATAAGGAGGACGGCATAAATGGCAAAAGCAAAACAGGCGGAGGCCAAGAAACTCAAGATCACGCTCGTAAAGAGCCCGATCGGCTGTCTGAAAGATCAGCAGGCAACAGTTGTCGCGCTGGGGCTCAAAAAGCTCAACAGCAGCGTTGTTCAGCCGGACAACGCCTGTACGCGCGGCAAGATCTTCAAGGTTAAGCACCTTGTTACGGTGGAAGAAGTTTAAGGCAGGAGGACGTGCATCATGAAACTGCATGAATTACAGCCCGCCCCCGGATCGGTCACATCCAAAAAGCGCGTCGGTCGTGGTACCGGCAGCGGTATGGGCAAGACCTCCACAAAGGGTCACAAGGGCCAAAAAGCGCGCAGCGGGAGCAAGAAGAACGGTTTTGAAGGCGGCCAGATGCCGCTGGCACGCCGTTTGCCGAAGCGGGGCTTTACCAATATCTTTGCAAAAGAGTACACGATTATCAACGTTTCCGACCTGAACGGGTTGGAGGACGGTACCGTAGTGACGGCTGAAGCGCTCAAGGAACTTGGCGTGATCAGCAAGATCAAAAAGGACGGCCTGAAGGTTTTGGGCGGCGGAGAGCTGACGAAGAAACTGGACGTTAAAGCGGCAAAGTTCTCTCAATCCGCACTGACTGCGATTAAAGCCGCAGGCGGAAGTGTTGAGGTGATCGGCTGATGTTCCAGACCTTTATCAATGCGTTCAAGATCAGAGAAATCAGGAAAAAGATCCTGATTACGCTCGTTCTGATCGTCGTCTATCGGCTCGGGTGTTTTATCCCGATTCCGGGCGTCAACACGGCGCTGCTGAAGGACGCCGTTTCGCAGTATGATATCCTGGGCTTTCTGGACTTATTGACCGGTAGTTCATTCAGCCAGTTTACGATCTTTGCGATGGGCATTTCGCCCTACATCAACGCTTCCATTATTCTGCAGCTGCTCACCATCGCGATTCCCGCGCTGGAGCGTATGAATAAGGAAGAGGACGGCCGCCAGAAGATCGAACGGATCACGCGTTACACCGGCGTCGGCCTGGCGATGGTTCAGTCCATCGGCATCTTCATCGGCCTCGGGTCCGACTATCTCATCAATCCGGGCTTCTGGACGTATGCAACGATCGGCATCTGCTCGACCGCAGGCACGGCGTTCCTGATGTGGCTCGGCGAGCGCATCACGGAAGACGGTATCGGAAACGGTATTTCCATGCTGATTTTCGCCTCGATCGTTTCGCGCGTGCCCAGCACGCTGATTGGCTGGGGCCAGCAGCTTGCCGTCGGCACGATGCCCGTGTGGGCGTTTGCCATCCTGATGATCGTCGTTCTCGGCCTCATCACGCTGGTTACGCATGTGGACCAGGCGCAGCGCCGCATTCCGGTGCAGTACGCAAAGCGCGTGGTCGGCCGTAAGATGTATGGCGGGCAGAGCACGTATCTGCCGATCAAGGCGAACGCAAACGGCGTTCTGCCGCTGATCTTCGCAATGACGTTTATCCAGTTCCCGGGCATGATCGCCCAGTTCTGGCCGACGAGCGGGTTTTATAATTTCTACGAAACCTACCTCGGTTCGTCGACTGCGATCTATTTCCTGGTGTACGGGCTGCTGATTGTAGGGTTCGGGTTCTTCTATTCGAGCATCACGTTTAACCCGATCGAGATGAGCAAGAACCTGCAGCAGAACGGCGGCTTCATCATGGGTATCCGTCCCGGCAAGCCGACGAGCGATTATCTGGCAAAGATTTCCGGAAGGCTGACGATGTTCGGTTCGCTGTTCCTCGCCGCCGTCGCGATCCTGCCGACGCTCGCGCTCAAGGGCCTCGGCCAAACGAGTTCGTTTGGTGCAACCAGCGTGCTGATTATGGTCAGTGTTGCGCTGGAAACCACGAACCAGCTCGAAAGCCAGATGCTCATGCGGCACTACAAGGGCTTCCTCAACTAAACCGGACGGACTGTCCGCAGGGACGGTCCGGTCCGCAGGCGGAGGGCGTATGCCGGCACACTGCGGCATGCGCCGTCTCCGGCGTTTAAGTGGAGGGAAGAAAGCCCGGGTTAAGGATCGTAAGCGATCTCCGAATGGAAGTCGGAAACCGCAAAACCGGAAGGAATCGCTATGAAACTCATTTTTCTGGGCCCGCCAGGTGCGGGCAAGGGCACGCAGGCGGCGAAGATCGCCGCGAAGTATGAAATCGCCCATATTTCGACGGGCGACATGCTGCGCGCCGAAATACGCGGGGGAACGGAACTTGGCAAAGCAGCGAAAAGCCTGATCGACGCAGGCGAGCTGGTGCCGGACGACGTAATCCTCGGCATGGTGAAGAAGCGCATCCAGCAGGGCGACTGCAAAAACGGGTTCCTTTTCGACGGATTCCCGCGCACGCTCGAGCAGGCGGAAGCGCTGGACTCGATCTGCGGGATCGACGCCGTAATCAATATCGACGTACCGGCGGAACGGCTGATCCACCGGATCAGCGGGCGCAGGATGTGCCCGGACTGCGGCGCAGCGTATCACGTCTCGACACACGCGTCCGAGACGTGCGACTGCGGCGGAATGCTGTATCAGCGTGACGACGACAAGGAAGAAACGGTGCGCAACCGTCTTGCCGTATACGAGCGCTCGACCAAACCGCTGATCGACTATTATAAGAAGAAGGGGCTCCTTTCTTCCGTGAACGGCGACGCCGCGATGGACGATGTAACGTCGGAAATATTGGCGGTGCTTGCAAAATGAGCGGTATTACGATAAAATCCGCGGAGGATATCGAAAAGATGGACGCCGCGGGGCGCATCGTGGAAGATACGCTCAATCTGCTGTGTAAAACGGCGTGTGCAGGGATGCGGACGAACGAACTCGACGAGATCGCCGCGGAGTTTATAAAAAGCCGCGGGGCGACCGCTTCGTTCCTGCATTACGGCGGTTATCCGAAGAGCATCTGCACTTCGGTAAACGAACAGGTCGTGCACGGCATCCCGAACGGATACCGCCTCAAGGACGGGGACGTCCTTTCGCTGGACGTGGGCGCCTGCCTCAACGGTTTCCACGGCGACGCGGCACGCACGGTGCTCATCGGCAACGTGCCGGACGAGGTGCGCGAGCTGGTGCGCGTGACGAAGGAATGCTTCTTTGAAGGCATCCGCTTTGCCAAGGTGGGATACCGCATCTCCGATATCGCAAAAGCGATTCAGCGGCATGCGGAAAACCACGGCTACGGCGTTGTGCGTGAACTGGTCGGTCACGGGATCGGCAGAAACATGCACGAGGACCCGGAAGTCCCGAATTTCTGGGACGGTTCCCGCTTCGGACGCGGTCCGCGTCTGGAAAAGGGCATGACCATCGCCGTCGAGCCGATGATCAACCTCGGCACGGCGCGCGTGTTTCAGTTGGACGACGGCTGGACCGTCGTTACTGCGGACGGGAAACCGTCGGCGCACTATGAAAACTCCCTCGTCGTTACGGACGGCGAACCAAGGCTGCTGACGCTGCACGAGGAGGCTTGAGCACATGAACGAACCCGCAATCGGAGCGGTCTGCGTTTCACGGGCCGGCCGGGACAAAGGGCGAGCGTTTGTGATCATCGGAATTTTCGATGAAGCGCATGTTTGGCTTTCGGACGGCGAAACGAGGAAACTCGGCCATCCGAAAAAGAAGAAACTGATGCACCTGAAGATTGAACCGCGGCGCGCGGACGAGATCGGCAGGCGTGTGACCGAAGGGAAAGAGTTGCTGGACGCGGACGTAAGAAAAGCGCTGCAAGGACTCGGTTACAATTTGCATTCGGACAATTAGGAGGGATAGTTTGTCTAAACAGGACGTTATTGAAGTGGAAGGTGTCGTTTCGGACTCGTTCCCGAACGCAATGTTCGAGGTCAAGCTCCAGAACGGACACAAGATACTCGCAACAATATCGGGGAAACTGCGGATGAACTTCATCCGGATCCTGCCGGGTGACAAGGTCACCGTCGAGCTGTCCCCGTACGATTTATCGCGCGGGCGCATCACCTGGCGCGGCAAAAACTGATTTTTGAGAGAAGCGAAAGGAGAACCACCATGAAAGTAAGACCGAGTGTGAAACCCATTTGCGAGAAATGCAAGATCATTAAGCGCAAGGGCCGCGTCATGGTCATCTGCGAAAACCCGCGGCACAAGCAGAAACAGGGCTGACGAGAAAACAAGACCGCCGGAGCGGCTGCGCTTGCGGTTTGTTCCGCGTGCGTTATCCGGCGGATGGAATATAGATTCAATACTATTTACGACTATTACGGAGGTATAGCAACGATATGGCACGTATTTCTGGCGTAGACCTTCCCAGGGACAAGCGGATTGAGATCGGTTTGACCTACATCTTTGGGATCGGCCGCAAAACCGCTACGGAAATATTGGCCGCGACCGGCGTCGATCCCGACATCCGCGTGCGCGACCTGTCCGAAAGCGACGTTTCCAAGCTGAGAGATTACATCGACCACAACGTCCGGGTGGAAGGCGACCTGCGCCGTGAAACCTCGATGAACATCAAGCGGCTGATCGAGATCGGCTGCTACCGCGGCGTGCGTCACCGCAAGGGCCTGCCCGTTCGCGGACAGAGCACCAAGCAGAACGCAAGGACCCGTAAGGGACCGAAGCGCACGCAGGGCGGAAAGAGAAAGTAAGGAGGAATAAGCGAATATGGCAAGACAAATGAAAAAAACCGCATCTTCGCGGAAACGGCGTGAGCGCAAGAACATCGAGCGCGGCGCGGTCCACATCCGCTCCTCCTTCAACAACACCCTTGTGACCATCACCGACCTGCAGGGCAACGCCATCAGCTGGTCGAGCGCAGGTGCTCTCGGGTTCCGCGGCTCCAAGAAGTCCACGCCGTTTGCTTCGCAGATGGCGGCGGAAACAGCGGCGCGCGCCGCTATGGAGCACGGCCTCAAGACCGTTGAAGTGTATGTGAAAGGCCCCGGCTCCGGCCGTGAAGCCGCCATCCGCGCACTGCAGACGGCAGGGCTTGAAGTGAACATGATCAAGGACGTGACGCCCATCCCGCATAACGGATGCCGCCCGCCCAAGCGCAGAAGAGTGTAAGGAGGGAATGCTAAATGGCTAGATATACAGGTTCCGTCTGCAGACAGTGCCGCAGGGAAGGCACGAAACTCTTTCTGAAGGGCGACCGCTGCTATTCGGAAAAGTGCGCGATCAACAAGCGCCACACCCCTCCGGGCATGCATGGCCAGGGGAGAAGGAAACAGAGCGAATACGGCATCCAGCTGCGTGAAAAGCAGAAGGTCCGCAGGGCCTACGGCGTGCTGGAATCGCAGTTCCGCAAATACTACGACATGGCGACCAACATGCGCGGCGTCACCGGCGAAAACATGCTTTCGCTGCTCGAGCGCCGTCTGGACAACGTCTGTTATCGTCTCGGGTTCGGCGATTCCCGTCCCATGGCGCGGCAGATGGTCACCCACGGACATATCCGTGTCAACGGCAAAAAGGTCGACATCGCTTCCTACCAGGTGAAGGACGGGGACGTGATTTCCATCCGCGAGAAGAGCGCAGACAGCGAATACTTCAAGACCCTGAAGGAAGAGGGCGCAGCCAGGACGGTCCCGAAATGGCTCGAACTGGACGCACCGAAACTGACCGGTAAGGTCATCGCGCTCCCGACGCGCGACGATATCGACTTGACGATTGAAGAGCATCTCATCGTCGAGTTCTACTCCAGGTAAGCCAGGCTGACTTGGCGGACCGCAACAAACAAACCGAAGGAGGGTATGCAATGCTGGAGATCGAAAAGCCCAAACTCGAATGTGTTGAACTGACGGAGGATTACGGCAAATTCGTCGTTGAACCGTTGGAACGCGGATTCGGTACCACGCTTGGCAATTCCATGCGTCGGGTGCTGCTCTCAAGCCTGCCAGGCGTAGCGGTCACGAGCGTGCGCATCGACGGGGTGCTGCATGAGTTCTCTATTATTGAGGGCGTTAAGGAAGACGTTACCGAGATCATTCTCAACCTCAAGGAGCTCTGCTGCAAAATGTACAGCGACGGGCCCAAGAAGGTTATTATCGACGCGAGCGGCGAATGCGAGGTCAAGGCCAAGGACATTCTGCCGGATTCCGACGTGGTAATCATCAATCCGGAGCTGCACATTGCAACGCTGGATAAGGGCGCGAAGCTGCATATGGAGATCATGCTCGACCACGGGCGCGGGTACGTGCCGGTGGAGCGCAACAAGCGCAGCGACATGCCGATCGGCGAGATCGCGGTGGACTCGATTTTCACCCCGATCACGAAGGTCAACTTCACCGTCGAGAATACGCGCGTCGGCCAGATCACGGACTTTGACAAGCTTACGCTCGAGATCTGGACGGACGGCACCATCAAGCCGGACGAAGCCGCGAGTCTTGCGGCCAAGATCCTGACCGAGCACCTCACGCTCTTTATCAACCTGACCGATCATGTGGTCGGCGTTGAGATCCTCGTTGAGAAGGAGGAGAGCAAGAAGGAACGCATCCTCGAGATGAACATCGAGGACCTCGATCTTTCCGTCCGCTCCTACAACTGCCTCAAGCGCGCGGGTATCAACACCGTTGAAGAGCTCGTTCAGCGCGACGAGGAAGAGATGATGAAGGTGC
>ERZ795053.141-NODE-141-length-86536-cov-10.878598_pt1 | contig 86536 bp, 73 predicted proteins | sample MGYA00375137_ERZ795053 | MGnify/ENA primary metagenome ERZ795053 (study PRJEB30182, sample SAMN05720284) | activated sludge metagenome | isolation source: Anaerobic digester | place: Hong Kong | collected 2014-12-17 ...
CCATCTACGAAGGCACCACCGCCATCCAGGCCAACGACCTGGTGGGCCGCAAGACCACGCGCGACGGCGGCCAGGCCGCCAAGGCCATCGCCGCCCAGGTCGAGAAGACCGAGCAGGCCCTGGCCGCCAGCGGCAGCGCCGACGCCAAGGCCGTGGCCGGCCATCTGGCCGAGGCGCGCCAGGCCTTCCTGGACGTGGTGGGCTTCATGGTCGAGAACGGCAAGGCCGATCCCAACGCCGCCTACGCCGGCAGCGTGCCCTACCTGATGCTCACCGGCAACCTGGTGGCCGGCTGGCAGCTGGGCCGCTCGCTGCTGGCGGCCGAGCAGGCGCTGAAAGCCGGGCAGGACCAGGCCTTCATGCAGGCCAAGATCGCCACCGCCCGCTTCTATGCCGAGCACATCCTGACGCGGGCGCGCGCCACGCGCGACGCCATCGTCGGCGGCGCCCAGAGCGTCATGGCGCTGCCCATGGACGCCTTCTGAGCGGCCACGGTTTACTCATTTTTCCATAGCTGCCTGCGCCTGCTGCGCAAGGGCTGGCAGCACTTTTGACCAAGAAAATGCGGGCTCACGCCCGCGCTGAGGAGATGCCATGTCCAGGCTGCCCGCCGTTTTCGACAAGCTGCGCTTTCCCGTCATCGGCTCGCCGCTGTTCATCATCAGCAACCCCAAGCTGGTGATCGCCCAGTGCACGTCGGGCGTGGTCGGCTCCATGCCGGCCCTCAACGCCCGCCCGGCCGAGCAACTGGACGAATGGCTGGCCGAGATCACCGAGGCGCTGGCCGCCTGGGACAAGGCAAACCCGGACAACCCGGCCGCGCCCTTTGCCATCAACCAGATCGTGCACAAGAGCAACGACCGGCTGGAGCACGACATGCAGCTGTGCGCCAAGTACAAGGTGCCGATCATCATCACCAGCCTGGGCGCGCGCGAGGACGTGAACCAGGCCGTGCACGGCTGGGGCGGCGTGGTGCTGCACGACGTGATCAGCAACGTGTTCGCGCACAAGGCGATCGAGAAGGGCGCCGACGGCCTGATCCCGGTGGCGGCCGGCGCCGGCGGCCACGCCAGCGTCAAGAGCCCGTTCGCCATGGTGCAGGAGATCCGCCAGTGGTTCGACGGGCCGCTGGCGCTGTCAGGTTCCATTGCCTCGGGCGGCGCCATCCTGGCGGCGCAGGCCATGGGGGCGGATTTCGCCTACATCGGCTCGGCCTTCATCGCCACCGAAGAGGCGCGCGCGGTGGAGGGCTACAAGCAGATGATCTGCGACAGCAATTCCGACGACATCGTCTACTCCAACTTCTACACCGGCGTGCACGGCAACTACCTCAAGGGCAGCATCCGCAACGCCGGCATGGACCCGGACCACCTGCCCGAGAGCGATCCGAGCAAGATGAACTTCGGCACCAGTGGCACAGCGGGCGCCAAGGCCTGGAAAGACATATGGGGCTGCGGCCAGGGTATCGGCGCGATCGACCGCGTGGTGCCCACGGCCGAGCTGGTGGCCCGCTTCAAGCGCGAATACCAGGAGGCCCGGGCCCGGCTGGCGCTCTGAGGGGTTGTCCAACAGGCGGGTTGACGACCCGCCTTTTTTTGGGTCGAATCGGCCTAAAACCCAGGAACAGCAGGCGCAGACAGCTATGAATTCCATAGTCCACCAGGTTCCCGGGCGCGGGCGCATCAGCCCCATGGAAGGGCGCGCATGAGCGCACCCGAAACCACCGCCGCCCCCAGCCGCGGCTTCCGCCAGGCCTACGCGCGCATGGTGCGCTACGACCTCGGTCTGCTGCGCCAGCACCCGCGCTTCGTGATGGCGCTGCTGGCGGTGCTGCTGGTGCCTTCGCTGTACGCCGGCATCTACCTGAGCAGCATGTGGGATCCGGCCTCGCACACGCGCGGGCTGCGCGTGGCGCTGGTGAACCAGGACACCGGCATCGACGTCCGGGGCCGGCAGGTCAACCTGGGCCAGCAGCTGCTGACTTCGCTGGCCACCGAGCCGACCTTCAGCTACGACACCCTGGCCGACCCCGAGTCCGCCAAGGCCGCGGTGCGCCGGGGCGAGCGCACCTTCGCCGTGCTGATCCCGCCGGATTTCAGCCGCCACGCCGTGCCGGGCGAAGCCGCGGGTGCCGGCGAGCTGACGGTCTACGTCTCGGAAGGCAACAACTACACCGGCGCCGGCTTTGCGCGGCGCTTTGCGCCCGAGCTGGCGCGCAAGCTCAACCATGCGCTCAACGAGCAGCGCTGGAACGCCGTGCTGCAAACGGCGGCCGGCGCCACCGAAAGCGTCGCGCAGCTGCGCGAGGGCGTGGCCCAGCTGGTGACGGGCGCCCGCCAGCTGGCCGACGCGGCGGGCCAGGCGCGCACCGGTTCCGGCAAGCTGGACGACGGCGCGCGCCAGCTCGCCCAGGGCAGCGCGCAGCTGGAAGCCGGCCTGGGGCAGCTGACGGGCGCCAGCCAGCAGCTCACCGACGGCATGAAGCAGGCCGGCGGCGCGCTGCGCCAGATGCACGGCAGGATGCCTTCTGCGACCGAGCTGCAGGCGCTGAAAGCGGGCAGCCAGCAGCTCGCCGACGGCCAGAAGGAGCTGGGCGCCGGCCTGCGCCAGCTGCAGCAGGGCGCCGGCCAGCTGCGCGAGGGCACCAAGAAGCTCGGCACCGAGAGCCAGAAGCTGCCTTTCGGCGCCAGCAAGGTGGGCGACGCGGCGGGCCAGCTGGAGGCCGGTGCCACCCAGCTGCAGGGCGGCCTGGGCCAGGCGGTGACCGCCTCCGACCGGCTGGGCGAGGGCGCCACGCAACTGGCCGGCGGGGTGGGGCGGCTGACCGACGGCATGGGCCAGCTGGCCGGCGGCGTGGGCCAGCTGGCCGCCGCCATGCCCGCCGATGCCAGGCTGGACGAGTACCAGGCTGGCGTCGCCAGGACCGGCCAGGGCAGCGCCGATCTGGCGCGGGGTGCCAAACAGCTGCAGGGCGGCATGCACCAGCTCGCCGGCGGGCTGGACCAGCTGGCGCAGGGCAGCCAGCGGCTGGCCGACGGCGTGGCATTGCTGGCTTCGCGGCTGCCGGAGAACGTGGCCTCGCTCACCGGCTCGGCTTCTGGGCTGGCGGAATCGATCCAGCCGCGCATCGAGGTCGTGGCGCCGGTGGCCAATCAGGGCAGCGGCTTCACGCCCAACTTCGCGCCCATCGCCCTGTGGGTGGGGGCCACGCTGTGCACCTTCCTGTTCGCCTACCGCTGGCTGCCGCGCCCGCTGGCCGGCCAGCCGCCGCTGGCGGTGGTGCTGGGCAAGCTGCTGGTGCCCGGGCTGGTGCTGCTGCTGCAGACGATCATCCTGCTGGCCATGCTGTTTGGCCTGCTGCAGGTGGAAGTGGTCAGCGTGCCGCGCTTCGCCTTCACCATGCTGATGACGGCCTCGGCCTTTTTGGCGCTGATCTTCGCGCTGGTGTGCATCCTGGGCGACGCCGGGCGGATGGTGGCGCTGATCCTGCTGGTGCTGCAACTGGCGGCGGCAGGGGCCACCATCCCTGTGGAGCTGACCTCGCCCTTCTTTCAGGCCATCCACCCGTTCATGCCGCTCACCTGGGTGGTGCGGGCGCTGCGGGTGTCGATGTTCGGCGCCTTCGACGGCGCCTGGCTGCACGCCATCGGGGTCATCGCCGCCATTGACGCCGTCTGCGTGCTGGCCGCGGCCTGGCTGGGCCGCTGGCGCCTGGTGGACGAGGCCGACTACCAGCCTCTGATCGAGGTGGACTGACGCCGGACGCGCCGCTGGCGCGGTGCCGATTTTTGGATCAAATGAGGCACCAGGCTAATGGCGGCGGGCGCAGGCAGCTATCGATTGGGTAGCATTCTGCGATGCTTGCCGGTTGATCGTGGTACGGGGTGAGCGAACCGGGTGGTGAGGTCAGCCCCGGTTCCTGCTTGCGGAAGGCTTGCGGCCGGTCCATCCCGAACCAGTCAAAGCCGAGCCAGTCAAAGCGCCTAGCCGAACGGATTCGAAAGTTCGCCCCCGCCGAACTGGCGGGGCGCAGGGCAAAAGGCGGGTGTGGCGCGGTCGCTCGCCCGCCCGTCTTCAGGGCGCCAGTGCGGCGCCGGCCTTGCCGGCTTCCTGCGTGTCGCGCGCACGGGCACCACGTGGAGAGGCCGCCTTCTTGCGCGTACGCCGGGCTGGTGCCGCCGGGCGCGCGGCCGCCACCCGCTGCTGGATGTGGGCCAGCGCCTCGTCCACCTGGTCGATCAGGATCAGGCACAGGTCGCCCTTGTCCAGGCTTTCCAGCGCGGTGTCGATGGCGATGAACTCGCCATGGATTTCCTGCACGTGGCGGGTGCGGCGCGCGCCCTTCAGGCCGTCGCGCAGCAGGCCCAGCACCTCGCCGTCGGCGCGGCCGCGCTGGCAGGCGTCCTGGTACAGCAGCACCTCGTCGAAGGAAGCGCCCAGGATCTGGGTCTGGGCGCGGATGTCCTCGTCGCGGCGGTCGCCGGCGCCGCTGATCACCACCGAGCGGCGCTGCGCCGGCATGGCTTCGGTCGCGGCCACCAGGGCGGCGATGGCGTCGGGGTTGTGGCCGTAGTCGGCGATTACGGTGGCGCCGCGGTAGTCGAACACGTTGAAGCGGCCGGGCACGCCGTGCACGTCGCTGATGAAGCTGGTCAGCCCGCGCTGGATGGCGTCCCAGGGCACGCCCACGGCCCAGGCGGCACCCACGGAGGCCATCACGTTCTCAACCTGGAAGCCGATCTGACCGCCGCGCGTGAGCGGCACCTGCGACAGCGGCAGGCGCTTCTCGAAGCCGGCCTCGGCGCAGACGATGTGGCCGCGCTGCACGAACACCACGCGCTTGCCCTGCGCGCGGTGGGTGGCGATCACCGGATGTTCGCCGTCCTGCGCGAAGAAGGTCACGCGGCCTGGGCAGTGCGGCGCCATGGCGGCCACGGCCGGGTCGGCGGCGTTCAGCACGGCGGTGCCGGTGGGCGCCACGTTGAGCACGATCACGCGCTTGAGCACGCTCAGGTCTTCCAGCGTGGTGATGTAGTTCAGGCCCAGGTGGTCGCCGCCGCCCATGTTGGTGACGATGGCCACCTCGCACTGGTCGAAGGCCAGGCCTTCGCGCAGCAGGCCGCCACGCGCGGTTTCCAGCACCGCGGCGTCGACGTCGGGGTGCATTAGCACGTTGCGCGCACTGCGCGGGCCGGAGCAGTCGCCGGAGTCGGTCTGGCGGCCGTTCACGTACACGCCGTCGGTGTTGGTCATGCCCACGCGCAGGCCCTGGGCCTTGAGCAGGTGGGCGGCCAGGCGCACGGTGGTGGTCTTGCCGTTGGTGCCGGTGACGGCGATCACCGGGATGCGGCCGTTGCCGCCGCCCGGGTACATGTGGTCGATCACCGCTTTGCCCACGTCGCGCCCCTTGCCGAACGAGGGGCTGATGTGCATGCGCAGGCCGGGCGCGGCGTTGACTTCGACGATGCCGCCGCCTTGCTCTTCCAGCGGGCGGATGACGGTTTCACAGACCACGTCGACACCGCAGATGTCCAGGCCCACGGTCTGGGCGGCCTCGATGGCGCGGGCGGCCACGTCGGGGTGCACGCTGTCGGTCACGTCGGTGGCGGTGCCGCCGGTGGACAGGTTGGCGTTGTTGCGCAGCACCACGCGCTGGCCCTTGGCGGGCACGGAATCAGGGGTGAGGTCTTGGGCGGCCAGGCGCGCCTCGGCGATGGTGTCGATGCGGATCTTGGTGAGCGAGGTGCCGTGGCCTTCGCCACGGCGCGGGTCCAGGTTGACCTCGGTCACCAGTTCGCGCACGGTGTGCTTGCCGTCGCCGATCACCAGCGGCGGGTCGCGCCGGGCAGCGGCGATCAGCTTGTCGCCCACCACCAGCAGGCGGAAGTCGTGGCCGGGCAGGTATTTCTCGACCATCACGCCGCCGTACTTGGCCGCGGCGTCGTAGGCGATGTCGAAATGGCAGCGCTCGGAGATGCCCACCGTCACGCCCTTTCCCTGGTTGCCGTCCTGCGGCTTGACCACCACCGGCAGGCCGACATCCTGGGCGGCGGCCCAGCCGTCGTCCTTGCTGTCGACCGGGCGGCCGCGCGGCACCGGCACGCCGGCCGAATGCAGCAGCTTCTTGGTCAGGTCCTTGTCCTGGGCGATGGATTCGGAGATGGCGCTGGTGCCGTCCACCTCGGCGGCCTGGATGCGCCGCTGCAGGCTGCCCCAGCCGAACTGCACCAGGCTGCCCTGCGTGAGGCGGCGGATCGGGATGCCGCGCGCCAGCGCCGCTTCCACGATGGCACCGGTGGAGGGGCCAAGGCGCACGTCTTCGTCCAGCGCGGCCAGCGCGGCCACGGCGGCGGCCACGTCGTACGTGGCACCGTCAGCGGCAGCCCGGCACAGGCCCTGGGCGTGTTCGAAGGCCTGGCGGCCGACGTCTTCCTCGGTGTATTGCACGGCCACCTGATAGACGCCCGGCTCCTCGGTCGGCGTGGTGCGGCTGAAGGTGACCGGGCAGCCGGCCTGGGCCTGCAGCGCCAGCGCTACCAGCTCCAGTGCGTGGGCCATGGAGATCGGCACACTCGGCTTGTTGGAATGCAGCCCGCCCACAGCGGGGAACAGCTCGCGCAGGCGTTTTTCGAAGGCGGGGGTGGCGCTCAGGTCGCGCTCGGCCTCGGTGCAGCGCACCACGGCCTCGATGGCGGTATGGCGGCTCCACAGGTTGGGGCCGCGCAGCGCGCGAATGCGGGAAACTTCCATGACGGTTCGTCCTGACAAGATAAGGGTGACGGGCGCGCTTACTGCAGCGCGGCCTGGGCGTCCTGCTGGCCCCAGCTCTGCAGGCCGGCGGCGATCAGTTCCGGGGCGATGCCCATCGCCCAGGCGGTGGCCACGGCGGCCAGCACGGCCGGGGTGCGGCCCGGCGCCGCCGCGGCGGCCAGGGTGGCGTAGGGCGCAGCGGCCAGGTCGAGCAGGGTGAAGCGCTCCTTGCCCTTGCCCAGAATGATCTCGGTACCACGCTCGAACACCGCGCGGCCGCCTTCGGCCAGATGCGCGCGAACGGCTTCCTGGCGTTCGCTGCGCGCGTAGAGGAACACCTCGCCGTCGCTGTAGCGGGCCAGTTCGGCCACCTCGGGGTCGTCGGCGTTGATCACGCTGGCGCCGTTGTCGAGCACCACGTCGATCTGCGTGCGCACGATGCCCGGCATCTGGTCGGCTTCGTGCACGTACAGGTCGGCCAGCCCTTCGTGGGGCGGCATGGCCGTGACCACGCCGACCTGGCAGCGGTCGTAGGGCAGGCCGTTGGTGAGCACCTCGCGCACCGAGGTCTGCAGCACCGCGGCTTCCACCGTGCGGTTCATCAGCATGCGCTCGCCGGCGTCCCAGTTGACGGCGCTCTGGCTGGAGAGCTGGCGGTCGCCCAGGTACAGGCCGTCGGCGCAGGCCAGCGCGGTGCGCTTGCCACTCAGGTTGAGCAGCCAGGCCACCAGCTTGGCGGTGAGCGCGTCGTTCGGGCCGCCCTGGTCGCCCATGATGCCGATGATCGGGATGCGCCCGCTCTGGCCGGCCGGGTACAGGTGCTGCACGATGGCCTCGCCCACCGGCCGCGCGCGGCCGACGGCGGGCTTGAGGTGCATCAGCAGGCCGGGGCCGGCGTTGACCTCGACGATGGCGCCGCCCTGGGCCGCCAGCGGCTGGCCCACGTCTTCCACCACCAGGTCGACACCCGCCACGTCCAGCCCGACCACGCGGGCGGCCAGGGTGGCGAAGTAGGCGACGTCGGGGTGCACCTGGTCGGTCACGTCCACGCACAGGTTGCCGGTGCGCTCGACCACGGCGCTCTGGCCGATGGGCAGCACGCTGTCGGCGGTGAGGCCCTGGCGCGCCAGCTCGAGCTGGGTGACGGCGTTGTCGTGCACGCGCACGATGTCGAGCGGGAACTGCTCCTCGGCGCCGCGGCGCGGGTCGCTGTTGACCTGCAGGTCGATCAGCTGCGCCACGGACGAACGGCCGTCGCCGCTGACGCGGGTGATCTCGCCGCGGGTGGCGGCCACCACCTTGCCGCCCACCACCAGCAGGCGGTGCTCCTGGCCAGGGATGAAGCGCTCGACGATGACGTCGGAGCCCTCGGCCTCGGCGGCGGTGAAGGCCTGCTCGACCTCGGCCTGGGTGTTCAGGTTGAGCGACACGCCGCGCGCGTGGTTGCCGTCCACCGGCTTCACGGCCACCGGCAGGCCGATGTCCTGGGCGGCTTCCCAGGCTTCGGCGGCGGTCTTGACGGTCTGGCCCTCGGGCACCGGCACGCCGCAGGACGACAGCAGCTCCTTGGTGAGCTCCTTGTCGCGGGAGATGCCTTCGGCGATGGCGCTGGTGCGGTCGGTCTCGGCCGTCCAGATGCGGCGCTGGGCCACACCGTAGCCCAGCTGCACCAGGTTGCCGTCGTTCAGTCGGAACGAGGGGATGCCGCGCTCGCTGGCGGCGTCGACGATGCAGGAAGTGCTGGGGCCCAGGCACTGCCGGTCGACCATGTCGGTCAGCCGGGCGATGGTGGCCACCACGTCGTAGGGGCGGTCGTTGATGGCGGCCATCACCAGGTCGCGGGCGGCTTCGATGGCGGCCTTGCCCACGGCTTCGTGACGGGTGCGGATCACCACCTTGTAGACGCCATGCTCGCCGGTCATGCGGGCCTTGCCGAAGCCGGTCTTCATGCCGGCCTGCGTCTGCAGCTCCAGCGCCACGTGTTCCATGATGTGGCCGGGCCAGGTGCCGTCGCGCAGGCGCATCAGAAAGCCGCCGCGGCGGCCCACGCTGCAGCGGTGCTCGATCAGGCCGGGCAGCCAGGCTGTCAGGCGCTCGTAGAAGCCGGGGAGGGTGTTGGAGGGGTAGTCTTCCAGGTCGCCGATGTCGACGATGGCCTCGACCACCGGGCGGTAGGTCCAGATGTTGGGCCCGCGCAGATGGGTCATGCGGCGGATCGCCATGTCGGCGTGCTGCCGGGGCGCTGCCGGGGCGGCTTCGGCCACCGCGTCGGCGCTTGCTTCGAGACGCCGGGGATACAATCCCGGGCCGCCGGCCGAGCCCGGCTTTCTAGTCTGGATGCCTCGCATCTGCTACCTGATTGTTGGTTGTTTCGGCGCCGAACCAGCCATTCGACCCCGGGATTTCATGTCTTCCCATGCCGCTTTGATCACCGATGCCACCGGAAGGGATTCCACCGGGCTGCTGGCTTCGGCGCCGCTGCATGAGCAGGAAAACGTGCTTGCCGCGCTGTCAGTTGACTTGAACCTTGCACTGCGCTTTGCGGCCGGTGTGGTGATCATTACAAATCAACGACTTATTGCTCAGTTTCCGGATGAAACAGGGTGGCGGAGCTGGGATCTGCACCCCGGGTTGCAACTTGCGCAGACCGACCACGGTGGTGTGGGCACGCTAACTTTGCGCGACGCGGACAGCCGGCTGGCCAGCTGGCGCTACACCCTGGGCCGGCACGCGCAGGCTGCGCGGCTGGTGGGCGCGTTGGAGCGCGCGCTGGCCGGCCTGGCTGGCTCCGGCGCTGCCACGGCCGAGCCCGAAGAGCCCGAGACCGATGCCGAAGCCCCCCAGGCCGTAGCCGAAAAACCTGCCTCCACCTGGACGCTGTTCCGCCTCTGGCGCTTTGCCCGACCGTACCGCTGGCAGCTGCTGGCGGGCTTTCTGCTGATGCTGGCGGGCACGGCGGCCACCCTGGTGCCGCCCTACCTGACCATGCCGCTGATGGACAACGTGCTGATCCCGTTCCAGAACGGCCAGCAGATCGATACGGGCCTGGTCGGCATGTACCTGGCCGGCCTGCTGGGGGCGGCATTGCTGGCCTGGGTGCTGGGCTGGGCCAAAACCTACATCCTGGCGCTGGTGTCCGAACGTATCGGCGCCGACCTGCGCACCACCACCTACGAGCACCTGCTGCGCCTCTCGCTCGACTACTTCGGCAGCCGGCGCACGGGCGACCTCATGGCGCGCATCGGCAGCGAGACCGATCGCATCAATGTTTTCCTGTCGTTGCATCTGCTGGATTTCGCCACCGACGTCTTGATGATCGTCATGACGGCGACGATCCTGTTCTCGATCAACCCGCACCTGGCGCTGGTCACGCTGGTGCCGCTGCCCTTCATCGGCTGGATGATCCACGTGGTGCGCGATCGCCTGCGCACCGGCTTCGAGAAGATCGACCGCGTATGGTCCGAGGTGACCAGCGTGCTGGCCGACACCATCCCCGGCATTCGCGTGGTCAAGGCCTTCGCCCAGGAAGGGCGCGAGGCGCAGCGCTTCAAGGAGGCCAACGCCCACAACCTGGCCGTGAACGACCGGCTGAACCGCCTGTGGTCGCTGTTCTCGCCCACCGTCACGCTGCTCACCGAGATCGGCCTGCTGGTGGTCTGGGGTTTCGGCATCTGGCTAGTGGCGCGGCACCAGATCACGGTGGGCGTGCTGACCGCCTTTCTGGCCTACATCGGGCGCTTCTACACCCGGCTGGATTCGATGAGCCGCATCGTCTCGGTCACCCAGAAGGCGGCCTCGGGCACCAAGCGCATCTTCGAGATCCTGGACCATGTCTCCAGCGTGCCGGAGCCGGCCAACCCGCGCCGCCTGGCCGCGGTGGAAGGCCGCATCACCGTGGAAGACGCCGATTTCCGCTACGGCAACCGCAGCGTCATCCGCAACCTGGACCTCGACATCCGCCCCGGCGAATTCATCGGCCTGGTGGGCCACAGCGGCTCCGGCAAGAGCACGCTGGTGAACCTGGTGTGCCGCTTCTACGACGTGACCGGCGGCCGCATCTGCCTGGACGGCGTGGACATCCGCGAACTGGCGGTGTCGGACTACCGCCAGCACATCGGCCTGGTGCTGCAGGAGCCGTTCCTGTTCTTCGGCACCATCGCCGACAACATCGCCTACGGCAAGCCGGGCGCCACCCGCGCCGAGATCGTGGCCGCCGCGCGCGCCGCCCACGCGCACGAGTTCATCCTGCGCCTGCCGCAGGGCTACGACTCGCTGGTGGGCGAGCGCGGGCAGGGCCTTTCCGGCGGCGAGCGCCAGCGCATCAGCATCGCCCGCGCGCTGCTGATCGACCCGCGCATCCTCATCCTCGACGAAGCCACTTCGTCGGTCGATACCGAGACCGAGAAGGAAATCCAGAAGGCGCTCGACAACCTGGTGCGCGGCCGCACCACCATCGCCATCGCGCACCGCCTGTCCACGCTGCGCAAGGCCGACCGGCTGGTGGTGATGGACAAGGGGCGCAAGGTGGAAGAGGGCACGCACGAGGCGCTTATTGCCCGGCGCGGCGCCTACTGGCGCCTGTACGACGCCCAGGCCCGGCAGGAAAAGGCCGAGCGCGACCGCCTGCTGGCGGCCGAGCAGGCCTTCCAGGCCGAACTGGGCACGCTGGATGACGGTGCCGATGCTGGCGGCGCGCAGGCCGAGCCGCCGCCCTCGCACGCTGCCCGCGACAGCGGTGCCCAGGCCCCTGGCGCCGCGCGCGAGGAGCACGCGTCATGAGCCACACCCCCTTCACCCTGCAGCGCGACGCCTTCGGCCAGCTGGTGCTGACCGACGCCCAGGGCACCGATCACGTGGGCGTGGTGGCCGTGCGCGCCTTCCCCATCGCCGCGCCGGAAGAAGCCATTTCCCTGGTCGATGTCGACGGCCACGAGCGCGCCTGGATCGACCGGCTGGACGAACTGCCCGAACCCGCCCGCGCCCTGGTGGCCGAAGCGCTGACCCAGCGCGAGTTCATGCCCGTGATCCAGCGCCTGCTGGATGTGAGCGGCTTCGTTACCCCCAGCACCTGGCAGGTCGACACCGACCGCGGCACCACCGCCTTCGTCCTCAAGGGCGAGGAAGACATCCGCCGCCTCGCCCCCGGCGTGCTGATCGTCAACGACGAACACGGCGTGCAATACCTGATCCGCGACCTGCAGGGCATGGACCGCCACAGCCGCAGGCTGCTGGATCGGTTTCTCTGAAGCTCTCCGGCACCGGTTGGGTCGAGGAACTGCTCCGCGGCTGCAGCGAGGCTTGGCGCGTGAGCAGGGCGCTCCTGGGCCCCGTCAGAGAACTGCAAATTTCATAGCTGCCTGCGCCCGTTGGATAAGGGCCAGAGCCCGATTTTTCATTGAAACCAGCTGCTTGGGCTACGATGCCGGAGGCAACCCCAAGACCTACCATCAAGAGGCCAACGGCAAGCCCAGCACCACGCGCTATGACTGCTGCTCATGAGCGCTCAGACCTTGCCAGCCAGTATCAGCAGAAATTGCGCGCTGACTTCAATTTTGCCGAGCCTGGTCTGCCCGTGTCGCGGCTGAATCGCGTGGTCAGTGATGCCCCAAGATCACGACTGAATGGGGCCGGTTTGACAGGGCTGTCGGGGGTAATCCTTCCGCAACTCAGGTCGCAGACTTTGCTGAGCAGATTGATCGAAAGTACGACGGCAGTTTTATGTGGCCAGGATTCTGAGGGCTTGATATGCAAGTGACCAAATCAGACTTGTTTGAAGACATCGCAGTGTCAATGGACTCTTGGGCTGAGGCTGCTTCTGATGCATTGACCAAGCCAGATGCCGACCTAATATGGGTCGATGAGCAAGAGCCTTACCAGAGGCTGCAACGTTCCCTGGCTGCTGCTGGGGTAGATGGGGATGACCTCAGGAAGGTATTTGCAGAATGTCTGCGAGGGTTTGCCGTTTCCATCTTGACTGCGGTCGATGGCGGAACTGCTTTGGCTGAAAAAGGCCGGGTGCATCTGGTCGATGGGGATGGCAATAACTTAGGTGAAGGCTTGCACGATGACTTCGTGAGTCATTTGCTTGATACCGGGCGTCTTAAATAATCGATGCAGCAAAGAGTGTGTCGATCTCAGCAGTGTTTGGCCTAATCACTACGATTTCAATAGCTGTCTGCGCCCGCTGTAAAAGGGCCAGAGCCTGATTCCTCATTGAATCCTGCCGGCCGTTCACCGTGGCGTCGGCACCAACCCAGGCCGCATCCAGAACGCCGGCACCTACCTGGGCGGCTGGGTCGGTGACGGCACCAACACCGGCCACGTGCAGCGCCAGCTGGTGGCAGCTGGCCAGGTCCTGAGCCGCTACGGCGACGCCGCCCCCACCCTGCAAGCCGGCGCCCCCGGCCCAGGACCCCAACCAGCCCGCCTACGTCCAAACGGCCGAATTCAACCTCGCCGCCCCCACCCTGCGCGACGGCAACGTGGGCAGCGCAGCCGTCAGCTACACCGTGGTGGGTGGCGAAACCCTCAAGGACGTGGCCCGCACCGTCTTGGGCGATGCCAGCCTGTGGTGGCGCATCGCCGATGCCAACGGTCTGACCCTTTCCAGCGACGCCGCGCTGCAAGCCGGCCAGACCCTGAGCGTGCCCAAGCTGGCGCTCAACACCAACAACGAAGGGACCCTGCAGCCCTATGACCCCAGCAGGATCACCGGCAGCCTGGACCCTGAGGAACGCGAGATCAGCATGCCCATCTGACCTCGAAATACTTCAAAATTGATAGCTGTCTGCGCTTGTTACACAAGGGCCATCGCTTGATTTCTTACCCAGTCGCAGCTGTGGGCGTGGATTTCAGCGAACCACGTCTCATATCCAATCGAGGCGCCAGCGTGGGGCACGCAGGCTGCCCTGTGCGGCGACCAGGCTGATCAACCCGGCTTGCGGCAACTCGCAAAGATATCCAGCGGCGCTTCGTGCACCCTGGTCTGCACGCCCAGCAGGCCGAGCATGGAGTGGAAGTAGTTGTCGTGCGAAAACTCTTCGTCTTGCTTGGCCTGCACGCAGGCGGTGGTGATGCCGGTTTCGGCCTGGAAGCCGGGGGACAGCCAGGTGATCCAGGCGGGGCGTTTCTGCTCGTCGGGGGCAATGCCGTAGGGCAGGCCGTGCAGGTACAGGCCGTTCTCGCCCAGCGATTCACCATGGTCGGAGGCGTAGCTCATCGCCGGCGCCCAATGGTCTTCGTGCTGCTGCAGCCAGCCGATCACCGAGGCCAGGAAGTGGTCGGTGTAGAGGATGGTGTTGTCGAAGGCGTTGACCACTTCCTGCCGGCCGCACTGCTGCAGCGCGTTGGAGGCGCACTCGGGCATGAAGCGCTTGAACTGCGGGGGCGTGCGCTTGTAGTAGGCCGGGCCGTGGCTGCCCATCTGGTGCATGAACACCACCACGCCGCGGGCGCGGCGCTCGGCTGGGAGCTGGTCGATGCGGGCCTGCAGGCCGTGCAGCATGACTTCGTCGAAACATTCGCCGTCACCGCACAGGCCCGGGGCGTTTAGTTCGTGGTAGCGCACGGTGGGCACGCGCTGGCATACGCCCTTGCAGCCGCCGGCCTGGTTGTCGATCCAGAGCACGGCGTAGCCGGCGCGCTGCAGCACATCGGCCAGGCCTTCGGTGTCGGTCTTCCGGTTCTCAAAATCACCGCGGCTGAGCGGGGAGAACATGCAGGGCACCGAGGCCGCCGTGTTGGTGCCGCAGGACCAGACGTTGCGCAGGCTGGCCACGCCCAGTTTCTCCAGCTCCGGCGTGGTGGGGCGCGGGTAGCCGTTGAGGGCAAAGTGGTCGGCGCGCGCGGTTTCGCCCAGCACCAGCACCACCAGCGGCGGCTTGGCGCCGGGCGGCAGGGCGGGCAGGTGGGCATCTTCGCTCAGCGGTTGCACCGGGCCACGCTCGCGCTTGCCGGGCTCCCAGACCAGGGTGGCCAGGGCGTAGAAGGAATTGAGCGGGTTGATCAGGTAGCGCAGCTGCGTGTGGTTGCGCATGACCGACGCGAAATCCTGGAACACCAGCATCAGCGCGCCCACGGCCAGCGCCAGCGACAGCAGGGCCAGCCCCAGGTTGCGCAGCAGCTGGCGCGGCCAGCCGGGCCAGGCCAGGCGTCTGCGCCACACCGCCACGGCCGGCAGCAGGCCCAGCACGCCCACCACCAGTGCCATGCGCCAGGAGAGCAGGTCGCGCACCTCGCGTGAATCCGTGGAGAGGGTGTTGACCATCATGCTGCGGTCGATCACCACGCCGTAGGTGTGCATGAAGTAGGCGCCGAAGGCGGCCGCCAGCAGGAACAGCGTGAGCGCGGGTTTGAGCGTGAAGCGCCAGGCCAGCAGCGCCAGCAGCAGCGCGATGCCGCCGCCGATGATGACGGCGAATGCCAGCCCGAAGGCCACGCCGCGCCAGTTGGCCAGCTCCGGCAGCCGAGCCAGCTGCTCCCAGAGCGGCCAGTTGCCCAGCGCCACCATCCAGAAGGTGGCCAGGAAGATCAGCCGCGCGGGCGAACCGCCGCGCGCGGGGCCACCCGCCAGGCCCAGTGCGAAGGGGGCGGTAGCCGAGGGCCGGCGGGAGAACAGGGGCATGTGGCGGGCGTATGTTGGCGGTGCGGAAGGCCCGGAGGCGCCCGCGCCGCCGCCGAGCTTACGCGCCGAAGAAGCTCTTGACCTTGTCGGCCCAGCTTTCACCGCCGGGCGAATGCTTGGCGCCGCCCTTGCGGATCGATTCGTCGAACTCCTTGAGCAGCTTCTTCTGGTGCTCGGTGAGCTTGACCGGCGTTTCCACGCTGATGTGGCAGTACAGGTCGCCCGGGTAGCTGGCGCGCACGCCCTTGATGCCCTTGCCGCGCAGGCGGAACTGCTTGCCGGCCTGGGTGCCTTCGGGGATGTCGATGGCGGCCTTGCCGTTCAGCGTGGGCACCTCGATCTCGCCGCCCAGTGCCGCGATGGCAAAGCCCACCGGCACCACGCAGTGCAGGTCGTCACCGTCGCGCTCGAAGATGTCGTGCTTCTTGACCCGGATCTCGATCAGCAGATCGCCGGGCGGGCCGCCGTTGGTGCCGGGCTCACCGTTGCCGGCCGAGCGGATGCGCATGCCGTCGTCGATGCCGGCGGGTATCTTCACTTCCAGCGTCTTCTGGTTGCGCACCTTGCCCTGGCCGTGGCAGGTGCCGCACGGGTCCTTGATGATCTTGCCGGTGCCCCGGCAGTGCGGGCAGGTCTGCTGCACGCTGAAGAAGCCCTGGCGCATCTGCACCACGCCCTGGCCCTGGCAGGTGCTGCAGGTGGAGGCGCTGGTGCCGGCCTTGGCGCCGGACCCGTGGCAGGTCACGCATTCGTCCCAGGTGGGAATGCGGATCTGCGCCTCCTTGCCGGCGGCGGCTTCTTCCAGCGTGATCTCCATGGCGTAGCTGAGGTCGGCCCCACGGTACATCTGACGGCCGCCGCGGCCACCGCCGCCGTTGCGGGCCCCGAAGATGTCGCCGAAGATGTCGCCGAAGGCCTCGGCGAAGCCGCCAAAACCTTCCGGGCCGCCGCGCATGCTCGGGTCCACGCCGGCGTGGCCGAACTGGTCGTAGGCGGCCTTCTTCTGCGTGTCGGTCAGGATTTCGTAGGCCTCCTTGGCCTCCTTGAACTTGGCCTCGGACTCGCCCGCATCACCCTGGTTGCGGTCAGGGTGGTACTTCATCGCCAGCTTGCGGAAGGCTTTCTTGATCTCGTCCTGCGAGGCGTTCTTGGGTACGCCCAGGACTTCGTAGTAGTCGCGTTTGGCCATTCGAGACTCTCAATCACACACAAACGAAAGCCGCGCAGCCCGATTCCAGGGAACCGGCTGCGCGGCAGAAGCCATGGCGGCGCGGCCCATCAGGCCTGCGCCGGGCAGCCGCTTCAGTCCTTCTTGACTTCCTTGACCTCGGCGTCCACCACGTTGTCGTCGTCAGCGGCGGCCGACTGGCCACCCGCGGCGCCGCCAGCCGCGCCCGCCGCACCGGCGGCCTGACCGGCCGCCGCGGCGTCGGCGTACATCTTCTCGCCGAGCTTCTGGCTGGCGCTCATCAGCGCTTCGGTCTTGGCATCGATCGCGGCCTTGTCCTCGCCCTTCAGGGCTTCTTCCAGGTCCTTGATCGCGGCTTCGATCTTGTCCTTCTCGCCGGCTTCCAGCTTGTCGCCATGCTCGCCCAGCGTCTTGCGCACGCTGTGCACCATGGCGTCGCCCTGGTTGCGGGCCTGCACCAGTTCCAGCTTCTTGTGGTCTTCGGCCGCGTTGAGTTCGGCGTCCTTGACCATCTGCTGGATTTCGGATTCCGACAGGCCGGAGTTGGCCTTGATGGTGATCTTGTTCTCCTTGCCGGTGCCTTTGTCCTTGGCGCTCACATGCAGGATGCCGTTGGCGTCGATGTCGAAGGTGACCTCGATCTGCGGCAGGCCACGCGCGGCCGGCGGGATACCTTCCAGATTGAACTCGCCCAGCAGCTTGTTGCCGCTGGCCAGTTCGCGCTCGCCCTGGAAGACCTTGATGGTCACGGCCGGCTGGTTGTCGTCGGCGGTGGAGAAGGTCTGCGAGAACTTGGTCGGGATGGTCGTGTTCTTGGTGATCATCTTGGTCATCACGCCGCCCAGGGTCTCGATGCCCAGGCTCAGCGGCGTTACGTCGAGCAGCAGCACGTCCTTGCGGTCACCCGAGAGCACCTGGCCCTGGATGGCGGCGCCCACGGCCACGGCTTCGTCGGGGTTGACGTCCTTGCGCGGCTCCTTGCCGAAGAACTCCTTGACCTTGTCCTGCACCTTGGGCATGCGGGTCTGGCCGCCCACCAGGATCACGTCGCTGATGTCGCCCACGGACACGCCGGCGTCCTTGATGGCGGTGCGGCAGGGTTCGATGGTGCGCTCGATCAGCTCTTCCACCAGCGATTCCAGCTTGGCACGCGTGAGCTTGATGTTCAGGTGCTTGGGGCCGGAGGCGTCGGCGGTGATGTAGGGCAGGTTGATGTCGGTCGCGGCGGAGCTGGACAGCTCGATCTTCGCCTTCTCGGCGGCTTCCTTCAGGCGCTGCAGGGCCAGCACGTCCTTGGACAGGTCGACACCGGCTTCCTTCTTGAACTCGGTGATCACGTAGTCGATGATGCGCTGGTCGAAGTCTTCGCCGCCCAGGAAGGTGTCGCCGTTGGTGGACAGCACCTCGAACTGCTTTTCCCCGTCGACATCGGCGATCTCGATGATGGAGATGTCGAAGGTGCCGCCGCCCAGGTCATAGACGGCGATCTTGCGGTCGCCCTTGGACTGCTTGTCCAGGCCGAAGGCCAGCGCGGCCGCGGTCGGCTCGTTGATGATGCGCTTGACGTCCAGGCCGGCGATGCGGCCGGCGTCCTTGGTGGCCTGGCGCTGGCTGTCGTTGAAGTAGGCCGGCACGGTGATCACGGCCTCGGTCACGGCCTCGCCCAGGTAGTCCTCGGCGGTCTTCTTCATCTTGCGCAGGATTTCGGCGCTGATCTGCTGGGGTGCCAGCTTCTTGCCGCGCACTTCCACCCAGGCGTCGCCGTTGTCGGCCTTGATGATCTGGTAGGGCATCAGGTGGATGTCCTTCTGCACCTCTTTCTCGTCGAACTTGCGGCCGATCAGGCGCTTGACGGCGTAGATGGTGTTCTTGGGGTTGGTCACGGCCTGGCGCTTGGCCGGCGCGCCGGCCAGGATCTCGCCGTCTTCCTGGTAGGCGACGATGGACGGCGTGGTGCGCGCGCCTTCGGTGTTCTCGATCACCTTGGTGGCGTTGCCTTCCATGATGGCGACGCAGCTGTTGGTCGTGCCGAGGTCAATGCCGATGATTTTTCCCATGTTTGTTCTCCGTGTGGGCTGAATTGGTTGGATGTTCCGAAGCTGTGGATAACTGGCCGTTTTTCAAGCGTGGCAGGGCCTGGCGCGCGTTTATTTGGGCGCCGTGACGGTCACCAGGGCCGGGCGCAGCACGCGGTCGGCGATGGTGTAGCCCTTCTGCAGCACGCTGACCACGGTGTTGGCTTCCTGGTCGGCGGGCACCATGCTGATGGCCTGCTGCAGCGTCGGGTCGAACCTGGCGCCGGCGGGCGGGTTGATCTCGGCCACCTTGTTGCGCTCCAGCGCGGCGACCAGCTGGCGCAGCGTGGCTTCGGTGCCTTCGCGCAGCTGTTCGGCGGTGGCGTTGTCAACCTTGAGACCGGCTTCCAGGCTGTCGATCACCGGCAGCAGGCTCTCGGCGAAGGCCTCGATGGCGAACTTGCGGTTCTTGGCGATTTCTTCATCAGCGCGGCGGCGGGCGTTCTGGGCCTCGGCCTGGGCACGCAGTGCCTGGTCGCCCAGATCAGCCACTTTGGCCTGCAGGGCTTTGAGCTCCGCCTGGGTGTTTTCAAGCTGGGCGGCGGCGTCGGCCTCGTTGGCGGCAGCGACGGCTTCCAGTTCTTCCGGGCTCATGGGCGGGTCGGTGGGGTTGGCGCCGTGCGCCGTGAAAGGGCGGTGGGGTTGGTCGGACATGCTGCTCGTTGTCTGAAATTCGTTCTGATGAGGCTTACGAGGCTCCAGATGGGCGCCGGGCGGGCATTTTCAAGGGCTTTTCGAGGGAAAAACGCCAAAAAAACGGTCCGGAAGGGCGATTTCGCGCTCAAGCCGTCGTCGGAAACGAGCAGGCCGCCCGGAGGCGGCCTGAACAGATGCCGGGCAGGCCCGGCAACGGGGGCTCAGCCGGAGACGCCGAGCAGTTCCACGTCGAACTTGAGGGTGGCGTTGGGCGGGATCACGCCGCCGGCGCCGCGCGGGCCGTAGCCCAGATCGGGCGGGATGATCAGGGTGCGCTTGCCGCCCACTTTCATGCCGGCTACGCCTTCGTCCCAGCCGCGGATCACCATGCCGGCGCCCAGGGGGAACTGGAACGGATCGTTGCGGTCGCGGCTGGAATCGAACTTGGCGCCCTGCTGGCCGCCTTCAAACAGCCAGCCGGTGTAGTGCACGGTCACGGTCTGGCCCTTGCGCGCCTCGGCGCCGGTGCCCGCCTGGGTGTCTTCGATCTGCAGGCCGCTGGGGGTGGTGGTCATGGAGTTGCTATGGTCTGAATAGCTGCCTGCGCCCGTCACAAAAGGGCTGGCGGCTTGTTTTGTTGTCAAATCAGGCCCCGTTCACGACGAGGCTGGCGCTTCAGCTGCCGGCGCGCGGCCGGGCCGGCTTATTTCTTCTTGGCCTGGGCCGCGACCCACTTTGTGGCGAAGGCCTGCAGGTCCGACAGGCGCTTGACCAGATCGGCGCCGCTGGGGGTGAGGCTGTAGCCGTCGGAGCCGTGCGTGACCAGATTGGCGGCGCGCAGTTCCTTCAGGCGGGTGTTCAGCGTGTTGGGGGTGATGCCGCCCACGCTGTCCTGCAGCAGGCGGAACGTCTGGGCATGGCCGTCGCGCAGGGCCCACATCACACGGATGGCGTAGCGCGCTTCGAGCAGGGCCAGCAACTGGCCGGTGGCGGCGTTTTCTTTGGAACTCATTCCAGGGTTCTCCTCAGTGGGCTTGGGTCGGAAGCGGCCCCGCGCGGGCCGGTGTTGCTACGAAATATAGCCCAAAATCGACCGCCGCTACACGTTTAATAGCTTTGCCCAAAGCGCCGCCGTGGGTTGGCCGCTACAAAATCCGGATTTACCCGCGCCGCACCGTGTCCGGTGCCTCCACTTCGAAGGTCTGGCGATCCCTCGATTGCACCAAAATAGTGCCATTGAGCCGATGCACGACCGGCGGCCCGGGCCGGTCGGTGGCGGCTCGTCAATACACCCTGTATACCCGGATCAGCACGGCGGAGCGTGGCCGCAGGCTGTGCAGGGTGCCCACGAACACCGCCTGGTTGAGCCAGCCGTAGGGGCCCTCCGGCGCCGTCAGGGTGACGTGCGAGAAGCGGTAAGGCTTGCCATCGGCCTCGGTGCGCGTGAGCACCTCGTTGTGGACGGTGATGATGGCGCCGTCGTCGGTCTGCATCTCATAAAGGGCGTCCAGCATGCGCGTGCCATCCTTGCGCAGCAGCTGGCGGTCGGCGCCGCCGGCCAGCACCTTGCCCTTTAGCCGCGGCCCCTGGAAGCTGCCGCCCGTGATGGGCACCATGCGGCGTTCGCCCAGCGGGCCCACGCCCAGCTCCAGCGTGGGGGCAAGTTCGGCAATGGCCTCGTAAACCAGTTCTGTGCGTGGCAGCACGACCGGGATGCTGGCCGGATTCGGCGCGGCAGCCTGGGCCGTTTCCGGTCTGGGCTGGGCGACGGCGGTGCAGCCGGTTGCCAGCGCCGCAGCGACCAGCGCGGCCCCGATGACTGCGCCTCGCGCGAGGGCGCGGATCGTGGTGTTCGTCATGATGGTGTCTCCTGATGATGGTGGCGGGCTCACGGCCCGGGCGCGGTGCAGACGAAGCTGTCTGCCCGCTCCGGGTCGCCGCTGCGGTAGCGGGCGACCTGGGGATACGGGCACAGCAGCCGGGTGCGCGTGGGGCTCCAGCTAGGCGGGAGTTCCGGGTTGGGCGCGTTGCTGGCAGGTCCGCGCGCGGCGGCCACCACGCTGGCCGGCGCCTGGCCTTGCTCGACCCAGCGCACCAGGGCACCCAGCAGGTCTACCTGGTCGGCCGCCGGTCCGCCGCGGCTGTGGTTCATGCCCGGGATCAGGAACAGCCGGACGCTGTCGCCCAGCTGCTCGCCCCGCGCGGCACGCAGACGCTCGTACCAGGCGATGGTGTCGAGCGGCGAGAACACCGGGTCGGCGCTGCCATGCGCGACCAGCAGCTTGCCGCCGTGGTCGATGAAGTCCTTCATCAGCGGGTCGGGCGGCGTCATGAAGCCCATGGCGGACTCGGTGTAGCGCCCCTCGGTGGCACGGATGCGCGGCAGGTCGCGCGTGAGGTCGAAGCCCAGCGCGAAATCGATCAGCGTGCTGCCGCGGCCGGTGACCACTTCGGGCGAAGCCGGCGGGGTGGTGAACACGTAGGCCAGCGCCACCGCATCGCGCGGGCCGACGCTGTATTCCTGCTTCCACTGGGCCCAGCCCTTGCCGGCAACGCCCGGGTCCCAGGCCATCGGCGCATAGACGGCTTCGCCGCCGGCCGTGTGCGGCCCGGCGAACATGCGCGCCAAAGCCTCTTTCTGCGCCGCTGGCAGGCAATCCTGCGTGGCAGCGCCGGCGCAGCTGGGCACGTCGCGGCGCACGTCGAAGGCGCGCTGGCAGGCGACGAGATCGCCGATCCAGCCGTCCGCCAGCCCGTCCAGCGCATCGCAGCGGCGCAGCACGGCCTGGGCCACCAGCGCCACGCTGGCGGGCGGCACGGCGGTGGTCAGATCCAGCAGGCCGGTCTTGTCGCTCTTGTGCGCCAGCGGCGCCAGTTGCTGGGCGCCCCACACCTGCGCCACGGCGGCGCGCGGCAGGTTGAAGCCGGGCGCGGTGGCCAGGATGCCGTCGTAGGCGTCCGGCAGACGCGAGGCCGTGACGAAGCCGTGGCGGCCGCCGTTGGAGGTGCCGACCAGGTAGGAGCGCATCGGCGCCTTGCCGTAGTAGCGCGCCACCAGCGCCTTGGCCATGGGCGTGAGCTGGGCCACGGCGTTGTAGCCGTAGTCGCGTCGCGCCTGCGGGTCGAGCCCGAAGCTGCCGCCGCCGATGGGCGTGCTGCGGTCGAACGCATGGCCGGCATCGGAGCTGATCACCGCGAAGCCCTGCAACAGCCCATTGGTGGGTGGGCCGCCACCCAGGATGTCGCCGTAGGCGGGTGTGACGAAGCCGTCCAGGCCTCCGTTGGCCTGGTAGAAGAAGCGACCGTTCCACGCCGTGGGCAGGCGCATCTCGAAGCCGATGGCGTAGGGCTTGCCGTCCACCGGGCCGGCGCGCTCGTTCATCGCGCCCTTGACCACGCAATGGGCCGGCATCGGCTGGGCGATGCCGGGCACCTTGACGGCACCGTCCGGCACCGGCTCGGCGCTGCCGATGCGCAGGCCGGGCCAGCTGAACTGCGCGGCCAGTTCGTTGCAGCTGACGGCGGGTGTGCCGCCGGTCACCGGCGGGCGCTGACTGGCACAGCCGGCCAGCAGCGTGACTGCGCCGAGCACCCACGTGGCCAGGTGCAGGGCGCGGCGGAAGAAGGCGCGCGCGGCGTCAGGCATGAGCGGTCTCCAGCGATGCGACGATGCCCAGGCGCATCGCCAGTTCCGGCAGCACCCAGGCACGGAAGGCGCGGGCCGGGGCCTGCCAGCGGGGTTCGGCCGGCGCGCTGGCGGCGATGCGGGTCCACGCCCAGGCCAGCAGGCCGACGGCGACGGCGCGCAGGTAGTCATCGGCCACTTGGTAGGCCAGGGTGGCGTCCTGCGCGCAGCGGGCGGCGAGGGCGGTGGTGGTCTGCTGCAGCGCGTGCAGCGCGTCGGCCGCCGGCGCGTTGCCGGCGATGCGGGCATCGGCTTCCAGCTCGGCCAGCAAGGCATTGAGGCCGGCGCCGCCGTCGGCCAGCACCTTGCGCACCAGCAGGTCGATGGCCTGGATCTCGTTGGTGCCCTCGTAGATCATCGCCACGCGGGCATCGCGCACGTGCTGCTCCACGCCCCATTCGCGCACGTAGCCGTGGCCGCCGAAGACCTGCAGACAGTCGGAGCCGCCATGGAAGGCCTGGTGGGTGAAGGCGGCCTTGAGCACAGGGGTTGTGAGGGCGCACCAGCGCTCGGCGCGCTGGCGGCGCGCGGCATCGGGGTGATGCCTGGCGATGTCCAGCTCGACGGCGGTCTGGTAGGCCAGCACGCGGGCGCCGTCGATCCAGGCGCGCTGGGTCTGCAGCAGGCGCTGCACGGCCGGATGCTCCGAGATCAGGCTCGTCTGGCTGGCGCCGGGGGCGCGCATCTGCTTGCGCTCGGCGGCGTAGGCGTCGGCCTTCTGCCAGGCGGCGCCCAGCAGCCCGACACCCTGCAGCGCCACGTGCAGGCGGGCGGCGTTCATCATCACGAACATGGCGTTCAGGCCCTTACCGGGCTCGCCCACCAGCCAGCCGCGCGCGGCGTCGAAGCGCATCACGCAAGTGGGGCTGCCGTGCAGGCCCATCTTTTCCTCGATGCGCTCGCAGAACACCGCTGATCGGCTGCCATCGGCGTAGAACTTGGGTACCAGGAACAGCGACAGCCCCTTGGGGCCGGGCGGCGCGTCGGGCAGGCGGGCCAGCACCAGGTGAACGATGTTGTCGGTCAGGTCGTGCTCGCCGCCGGAGATGAAGATCTTGGTGCCGCTGAGCGCGTAGCTGCCTTCGGCCTGCGGCTGGGCCTTGGTGCTGCACAGGCCCAGGTCGCTGCCGGCGTGCGGCTCGGTCAGGCACATGGTGGCCAGCCATTCGCCGATGGCCACCTTTTCCAGGTAGGCCGCTTTCAGTTCGTCGCTGGCGTGGTGGCGGATGCATTCGTAGGCACCGTGCAGCAGGCCGGGCGCCATGGTCCAGCCGTGGTTGGCGGCGGAGAGGTTCTCGTACAGCACCGCCTCGATCACCGCCGGCAGGCCCTGGCCGCCGTCTTCCGCCGCGGCCGACAGCGCCGGCCAGCCGGCCTGCCAGAAGGCCTGGTAGGCATCGCGAAAGCCCGGCGGCATGGTCACGGCGCCGTCTTTCCACTGCGCGCCCACCTCGTCGCCCGTGCGGTTCAGCGGGGCGATCTCGCCGTCGATGAACTTGGCCATCTCGTTCAGCAGCTGGCGCATCAGCGGCTCGTCGGCCTCGCCGAAGGCGGGCAGGGCGGCGAGCTGCGCCGGCGCCTGCAGCACGTCGAACAGGACGAAGCCGATGTCTTCGGTGGGCATGCGGTAGTGGTTCATGATGCTATGGACTTGCTAGCTGGCTGCGCCTGCCACACAAGGGCAAACGGCCTGTTGGGTTCAAAAAAAAGCGGCCCGCGCGCGGCGGGCCGTGGCGGGCGCGCGCCAGCTGGCACGCGCCGTTCGGTCCGCCAGGCTTACTCGACCTTGAACTCGCCGTTGGTCACCTTCATCATCACACCGGTCTCCGGCGCGTAGCCCCAGTGGTCGGCGGGCGTCCAGTTGAGCACGCCGTGCGCCAGCGTGGTGCGGCCCATGGTCTCGAAGGCGTCGCGCAGGGCGGCGCGGAACTCGGGCGTGCCGGGCTTGGCCTTCTTCAGCGCCATCGGCACGGCCTTTTCCATCACCGTCATGGAGTCGTAGGCGTGGCCGGCGAACTGGTTGCGCGAGCCCGGGCCGTAGGCCTTCTCGTACTGCTGCACGAACTTGATGGCTTCCTTCTTGGAGGCGTTGCCGTCGGGCAACTGCTCGGCCAGCACGGCCGGGCCGGAGACCACGAAGGTGCCTTCCACCTGCTTGCCGCCCACGCGCATCAGGTCGCGCGTGGCGGCGGCGTGGGTCTGGTAGATCTTGCCCTTGTAGCCGCGCTCGCGCAGGGCCATCTCGGGCATGGCGGCGCCGCTGCCGGAGGCCACCACCAGGATCGCATCGGGGTTGGCCGATACCAGCTTCAGCGCCTGGCCGGTCACGCTGGTGTCGGCGCGGGCGAAGCGCTCCACCGGGCCGAACTTGATGCCGGCCTTTTCAGCCTGCGGCTTGAAATCGTTGAGCCAGGTCTCGCCGTAGGCATCGGCGTAGCCGAGGAAGCCGACCGACTTGACGCCCTCTTTCTTCATGTGCTCGATGACGGCGTGGCCCATCACGGCGTTCGACTGCGGCATGCGGAAGGACCACTTGTCCTTGCCGGCCGGCAGCGCCACCGGCGACCACGACAGCTGCGGCGTGCCCGACTCGTCGGCCACCTGGGCCACGGCGGCGGCCACCGGCGTGGCCACCGAGCCCATGATCACGTCGACCTTGTCCTCGGCGACGAACTTCTTGGCGATCTTCACGCCGTTGGTCGGATCGGTGGCGTCGTCCATGACGATCACGTTGAGCTTCTGGCCGTCGATCTCCTTGGGCCACAGCTTGACCTGGTTGCCCACCGGGATGCCCAGGCCCGAAGCCGGGCCGGTGAGCGGCGCGACCACGCCGATGGTGATGTCGGCCAGGGCCGTGCCGCTGGCGGCCAGGGCGGCGGCGAAGGCCAGGGCCTTGATGGAATAACGTGTCATGCCAGTTGTCTCCTTGGTGGTTGGCGTGGAGGGGGAAAAGGGACGGATTCAGTCTTCCGGCTTGAAGCCCGAGGACTTGACCAGTTGCGCCCAGAAGGCGCTCTCGGTTTTCTGCAGCTGGGCCAGCTCCTGCGGCGTGCTGGCCGCCGGCGTCAGGGCGTTGCGCGCCATGGCGGGGGCCATGGCCGGCACGGCGGCCTGCAGGGCGGCGGCGAGCTGCTGCTGGGTGGCGGCGGGCAGGCCGGCCGGCGCGTAGAGGCCGTACCAGCCGTCCACCACCAGGTCGATGCCGGCGTCCTTGAGCGTGGGGATGCCGCCGAGCACCGTGGTCGGTTTCGAGCCCGACGTGGCCAGCACGTGCAGCTTGCCGGCCTTGTGGTGCTCGACCACGTCGGCCAGCGGCGTGATGGCCATGGAGATGGCGCCGCCGATCACATCCACCACCGAGGGCGCGGCGCCCCGGTAAGGCACGTGCACCAGCGGCAGCTTGGCGCGCTCGGCCACGCCCTGGCCGATGAAGTGCGGCACCGTGCCCGGGCCGGGCGAGCCGAAGGCCGGCTTGTGCGCCGGGTCGCGCGCCCAGGCCAGGTACTCGGCCATGGTCCTGGCGTTGGTGGCGGGGCCGGTGCTGAGCGCGAAGTCGAAGTTGCAGACGCGGCCGATGGGCGTGAAGTCGGCCACCGGGTCGTAGCGCAGGCTGCGGTAGATGTGCGGGAACAGCGTCATGGCGCCGTGCGGCACGAACATCAAGGTGTCGCCGTCGGCCTTGGCCGCCTTGACGCCCTCCACCATGATGCGGCCGCCGGCGCCGGCGCGGTTGTCCACGATGACCGGGCGCTTGAGCTGCACGCGCAGCTGGTCGGCCAGCAGGCGGGCGGTCTGGTCGGCCGAGCCGCCGGCGGCGAAGCCGACCATGATCTTCAGCGGCTGGCCGGTTTGCGCGCGCGCCGCCGGCGTGAGCGCGGCCAGCGAGGCGGCGCCCAGGCCGAGCAGCTGGCGGCGGCTGGGGGTGGCGAAACGGTGGTTCACGGCCTTGTCTCCTGTCGTTCCTGCGTGTCGTTCCTGCGTGTCGTTGCTGGTCGTCCCGGCCCCGCTCAGCTGCACTTGTCCTTGATGAAATCGGGCACCGGGATGGCTTTGATGCGGTGCGGCTCGCCCTCGGGGTGGACGACGAAGGCGCGCGTCTCGCGCCCTTCGCACAGCACCGTGTCGCCGCGCATCACCACGTGTTTCTGCACGAAGGTCTTGGCGGCCCAGGATTCGATGCTGGTGTGGATCTGGATCGTCTCGCCGTAGGTGGCCGGGCGCATGAACTTGGTGTGGATCTCCAGCAGCGGCGTGCCGACGATGCCGTGCGACACCTCCAGCTCGCGCCAGGGCGGGATGCCGCACTGCATGAAGAAATCCAGCGACGAGGCGTCCATCCACTTGCTGAAATTGGGAAAGAACACGATGCCGGCCGGATCGCAATCGCCGAACATCACCTTGACTTCGTAAACAGTGGTCTTGCTCATGGTGGAACTCAAGGATGGATTTGCTTTCAATTCAATAGCTGTCTGCGACCGTCAGCAAAGGGCCGGAGCCACTTTTCATGCTGAAAATCAAGAGGCCGCGGAGCAGGCCATGCCAGCCAACGCCGTCGGCGGCTCTGCACCGACGACTGGCGTTGTCCCCCCTCCGGAACGAGAGGGGGGGAAGGCGCGCAGCGACTCGGGGGAGTGTTCATCGAGGCGCCATGCGCAGGGCCCCATCCAGGCGGATCACTTCGCCGTTCAGGTGCCCGTTGCTGACGATGTGGCAGGCCAGTTCGGCAAACTCTTCCGGCTTGCCCAGGCGCTGCGGGAAGGGGATAGAGGCCGCCAGCGACTGCTGCACCGGTTCCGGCAGGCTGCGCATCAGCGGCGTCAGGAACAAGCCCGGCGCGATGGTGCACACCCGGATGCCGTACTGCGCCAGGTCGCGCGCCATCGGCAGGGTCATGCCCACCACGCCGCCCTTGCTGGCGCTGTAGGCCTGCTGGCCCACCTGGCCGTCGAAGGCGGCCACGCTGGCGGTGAACACCATGGCGCCGCGCTCGCCGTCTTCCATCGGCTCCAGCTTGGCACACGCGGCGGCAAACAGGCGCGCGGCGTTGTAGGTGCCGACCAGGTTGACGTTCACCACCCGTGTGAAATCTTCCAGCGAGGCCGGGCTGCCGTCCTTGCCGATCACGCGCTTGGCGGTGCCGATGCCGGCGATCTGCATCAGGATGCGCGCCGGGCCGTGCGCCTCGGCGGCGGTGTCGATGGCGGCCTGCATGCTCTCGCCGCTGGTCACGTCGGCCTGCAGGCCGATGCCACCGATCTCGGCCGCCACCCGCTTGGCGTTGTCCATGTTCACGTCCAGCACCGCGACGCGCGCGCCCAGCCGCGCCAGCTCGCGCGCCGTCGCCTCGCCCAGGCCGGAACCGCCGCCGGTCACCAATGCCGCTTGTCCTTGGATCTTCATGGTGTTTCCTCTGCTTTCAAATGAATAGCTGCCTGCGCCCGTCACGCAAGGGCCAAAGCCACTTTTTCTTTATAAAACCGAAGGCCGCGAAGCAGGCCAGGCCAGCCAACACCGTTCCCGGACCTGCGCCGGGAAATGGTGTTGTTCCCCGCGAAACAAGTGGCGGGAAGGCGCCGCAGGCGACTCGGAGCGGTGTTCACTGCTCGGCGTTTTCCAGCAAGAGGGCGATGCCCTGGCCGCCACCCACGCAGGCGGAGCTGATGCCGTACTTCAGGCCGGCGCGGCGGATCTCGCGCGCCACGGTGATGGTCAGGCGCACGCCGGTGCAGGCCAGTGGGTGGCCCAGGGCGATGGCGCCGCCGTTGACGTTGAGCTTGTCCAGATCCAGCCCCAGTTCCTTGCCCACGGCCAGGGTCTGCGCGCCCTGGGCTTCGTTGATCTCGAAGCGGCCGATGTCATCCAGCTTCAGGCCGGTGCGCTCCAGCAGCAGGCGGATGGCCGGCGCCGGGCCGATGCCCATGATCTCCGGCGGCACGCCCACGGCGGCGGCGGCCACCACGCGCGCCAGCGGTTTCTTGCCGTTGGCCTTGGCATACGCGCCCGAGGCCACCACGGCGGCCGCCGCGGCGTCCACCAGCGCCGACGAGTTGCCACCCGTCTGCACGCCGCCCTCGAACACCGGGCGCAGCTTGGCCAGCACTTCCAGCGGCGAGGGGCGCGGGTGCGTGTCCTGCGCCACCTCGGTCACCTTGCCCTGCAGCTTGATGCCGCGGGGCTTGTAGCCGTCGATCTCGAACTTCTCGGTCACCACCGGCACGATCTCGCCGGCCAGAAAGCCGCTCTGCTGCGCGGCCAGGGCACGGGCGAAGGAGTTGGCGGCGAACTGGTCCACCTCTTCGCGGGTGATGCCGTACTTCTTGGCCAGGTTCTCGGCCGTCTGGATCATGTTGATGCCGGGGGCCGGATCCTTCAGCGCCTCCCACATGTAGTCCTTGAAGCCCACCGGCGCGCCCAGCCTGAAGCCGGTGCGGTGGTCGAAGGCGGCGATGGGGTTGCGCGTCATGCTCTCGGTGCCCACCACCAGCGCGGCGTCGCAGGCGCCGCCCTGGATGTGCTCGCCCGCCTGGCGGAACAGCTCGAAGCCGGTGCCGCAGATGCGCTGCGCCATGATGGCCGGCACTTCCACCGGCACGCCGGCGTACAGGCCGATGTGGCGCGGCAGGAAGAACTGGTCGAAATCGCCCGGCGCCATGTTGCCGGTGACCACCGAGCCGATGTCGGCCGCCGGCACGCCGGCGCGCTTGAGCACCTCGCGCGCCGCCTTGATGCCCAGGTCGGTGGGCGAGATATGGCCCAGTGCGCCGCAGTAATCGACCATCGGCGTGCGCACGCCATCGAGCATCCAGACGTCGTCGAATGCGCTGAAGAAGCCTTTGCTGGCCATGTCGGGGTTCCTTTGCTGTCGGTTGAATCGGTGGCCGGGGCCGTCAGGGTTTGATGACGGTGTGGCCGGGTGCCTCGTCGTAGAGCGCCTCCACCAGCGTGTCGCGGTGCTTGAGCACGGCGCGCTGGTTGATGCTGCCCTTGTCGGTGACTTCGCCCAGGTCGATGGAGGGCGGCTCGGCCATCAGCATCAGCCGCGCGACGCGGTTGGCGCTGCCGGTGGCGGTGAGCGACAGGTCGGTCACCAGGCTCTGGAACTTTTCCCGCACCGCGCGGTGTTGCAGCACCTGGTCCATCGGCGCGTCGGCCGGCAGGTCGCACAGCGAGCGCACCGCCTGCGTGGGGAACACCAACGCGCCCACTTCCTTGCGGTTCAGGCCGGTGACCACCACGTCCTGGATGTAGGGCGCGCCGCCGGCGATCACGCGACCGCGCAGCGGGCCCACGCTAACGAAGGTGCCGGTGGCGAGCTTGAAGTCCTCGGCGATGCGGCCGTCGAAGCGCAGGCCCTGGTGGTAGTCGCCCGGGTCGATCCAGGTCACGGCATCGCCGGTGCAGAAGAAGCCGTCTTCGTCGAAGGCCTCGGCCGTGGCCTCGGGGCCGCGCCAGTAGCCGGGGGTGATGTTGGGGCCGCGGTAGCGGATCTCCACCTTGCCGTCCACGGGCACCAGCTTGAGCTCCAGCCCCGGCGTGGGCAGGCCCAGGTCGCCCGCCTTGACGTTGGGGCTGGTGACGAACAGGCCGTAGGGGCTGGATTCGGTCATGCCCAGGCCGCTGGTCATCACGATGCGCTGGCCGATCTCGCGCTCCTCGCTCTCGAACAGGCTGTCCCACACCGGCTGGGCCAGGGCGGCGCCGGCGTAGAAGAACATCTTCACGCGCGAGAGGAAGTTCTTGCGCAGCGCATCGTCCGTCTTCATGGCGTTGGCGATCGCCTCGAAGCCGGTGGGCACGTTGAAGTACAACGTGGGCGCGATCTCGCGCAGGTTGCGCAGCGTCTCGCCGATCAGCGCCGGCGTGGGCTTGCCTTCGTCGACGTACAGCGTGCCGCCGTTGCTCAGCACGAGGCCGAAGTTGTGGTTGCCGCCGAAGGTGTGGTTCCAGGGCAGCCAGTCGATCAGCACCGGCGGCTCTTCCGTCAGCACCGGCATCGACTGCCGCATCTGCTGCTGATTGGCGCACCACATGCGGTTGGTGTTGATCACTGCCTTGGGCAGTTTGGTGGAGCCGCTGGTGAACAGGAACTTGACGATGGTCTCGGGCCCGGTGGCGGCCTGCGCGGCGTCCACCGCGGGCGTGGGCTCGGTGGCCAGCAGGTCGGCGAACGGCTTGGCGGCGCGGCCCTTCAGGTGCGCGTGGCCGGCGTTGCGCGACAGCACGACCTCGGCATCCGCCGGCGCGGTGGCGGCGATGGCGGCGCCGAAGCGGTCGCCGTCCTCGGCGTAGATCAGGCCCGGCGTGAGCGTGCCGATCACGTGGCGCAGCTTGCCGTAGTCCTTGCTGATGGTGGAGTAGGCGGGCGAGGCGGGCGAATAGGGCACGCCGGCGAACAGGCAGCCCAGCGCCATCAGCGCGTGGTCGATGCCGTTGTCGCTCAGCACCACCACCGGGCGCTCGGCCGACAGGCCACGGTCGATCAGCGCCTGGCCGATGCGGCGCGCCGCATCCAGCGCCTGGGCGTAGCTCACGTGGCGCCAGTCGCCGCTCTTGCCGTCGGCACCGCGTACGCGCTGGGCGATGAAGGTGGTGTCCGGCGTGGCGCGGGCCCAGTGCAGCAGGCGGTCCGACATGCGGTCGCCAAAGGCCTGCAGGGGTTGCTCGGCCATCAGGTACTGCGTACCGTCCATGGTCTCGTGCAGGGTGGCGCGGGTGACGCCAAAGGCCAGGGGCCGGTACTTAGGTGGGGCCGCCGGCGCGGCCAGTGCGCTGCTCATGCTCGTCTCACTCCACTTGTTTTTTGATAGCTGCCGGCGCCTGTCCGGCCTGGGCTGTAGCCCGGAAGCACTGAAAAAGGAAGGCCGCTCAGCCCTTCTGCACCTTGGCCGCCTTGCCTTCCAGGAAGGCGCGCACGCGGGCCTTGGCCTCGGGCGCGGCCTGGGCGATGGCGCTGATCAGCGCCTCGGTCATGAAGCCGTGGTCGGCCGGCTGCTCGGCGATGCGCGGCAGCGCGTGCGTGAGGGCGTAGTTGGTCAGCGGCGCGTTCTGCGCAATGCGCTCGGCCAGCGCCAGCGCCTTGTCCAGCGCCTGGCCTTCGGGCACCAGGTACTGCGCGAAGCCCAGGCGCTCGCCGTCCTCGGCGTTGTAGACGCGGCCGGTGAGCATCATGTCGGTCATGCGCGCCACGCCGATCAGCTTGGGGATGCGCACCGAGCCGCCGCCGCCCACGAAGATGCCGCGCGTGCCTTCGGGCAGGGCGTAGAAGGTGGTGGCGTCGGCCACGCGGATGTGGGCGCTGCTGGCCAGCTCCAGCCCGCCGCCGACCACCGCGCCGTGCAGCGCCGCGATCACCGGCACCGGGCCGTACTGCACCGCATCCAGTGCCGTATGCCAGGTGCGCGAATGGAACACGCCCTGGCCGGCGTCGCGCTCTTTCAGTTCGGACAGATCGAGCCCGGCGCAGAAGTGCTCGCCTTCGCCGTCGATGACGGCGGCGCGCACGCTGGCGGGCAGGTTCTGGAAGGCGTCGCGCAGCGCGTAGATCAGCCCGTCGGACAGGGCGTTGCGCTTGGCCGGGCGCGTGAGGCGCACCAGCGCGACCTCTTTTTTCTTGCCGCGCAACTCGACCGTGAGATCCTGTTTCTTGCTTGCCATGTGTTGTCTCCTGATGCGTTTATTATTTATAGTTGATAACTAAATTCAAGACCTGAAGGCACTTTATTGCCTAGGGTTAACCCTAGGGTTTGGGCTTGATCGCGGCCCGTCGGCCGCAGGTGTTGCAACATGTTGCCGGTTCCCAGCGGCAACAGCATGCGCCGCAGCGGCCGGCGCCGATTCCGCCTACCATCAGGCCCCACAAGGAGACAGCTTGCCATGCAAAGAAGGCGCTTTCATCATTTTTTTTCGGCCGCCCTGGTGGCGCTCATGCCCCTGACCGTATCGCTGCCGCAGGCGGCGCACGCGGCGGGCGGCTTTCCGGCCAAGCCGATCCGCATCGTCGTGCCCAACGCGGCCGGCGGCGCGGCCGACCTGACGGCGCGCGCGGTGGGCGAGCACATGGCCAAGACGCTGGGCCAGCCCGTGATCGTCGACAACAAGCCCGGGGCCGGCGGCGTGGTGGCCGGCCAGGCGGCGCTGCAGGCCGCGCCGGACGGCCATACGCTGCTGCTGATCTCCAGCGGTACGGCGGTGAGCCAGGCGCTGTTCAAGTCGCTGCCGTTCGACGCCGCCAAGGATTTCGTCCCGGTGGCGCCGCTCGCCACGCTGGATCTGGTGATCGTCACCTCGCCGCAGAGCGGCTTCGCCAAGCTGGGCGACCTGCTGGCCTGGGCCAAGGCCAACGCGGGCAAGCTGAACATCGGCACGCCGATGCCGGGCACCACGCAGAACCTGGCGGCCGAGTGGTTCAAGATCGCCGCCGGCATTGACGCCGCCGTGGTGCCCTACAAATCCACGCCGGAGGTCATCACCGCCGTGCGCGGCCAGCAGATCCGCTCCGGGCTCGACATCCTGGGCCCGCTGCTGCCGCAGATCCAGTCGGGCGCGCTCAAGCCATTGGCAGTTACGGGCGCCAGGCGTTCGCGCGTGCTGCCCGACGTGCCCACCGCGCAGGAAGCCGGCGTGAAGGGGCTGGACGCCACCTCCTGGAACGGCCTGGCCGTGCCCAGGGGCACGCCGCCCGAGGCGGTGCAGGCGCTCAACGCCGCCGTTAACGCCGCGCTCAAGGACCCGGCCGTGCGCCAGCGCTTGGAATCGCTCAACCTCGACCCGCACCCCGGCACCCCGCAGGATGCCGCCGCCATGCTGCACGGCGACATCAAGCGCTGGACCGAGGTGATCGCCAAGGCCGGTATCGAGAAGCTGTGAGCCGCTGGCGCCGCGGTGCGCCGGCTTCAGATTTTGCAAGAAAAATGGCTCCTGGCCCCTATCTGACGGGCGCATGCAGCTCAGGAAACCATAGCAAACAAAGGCATCCCATGCAGGCATTGCAAGCGCCCATCACCCTGGGCCTGATCGGTTATGGCGAGGTCGGCAAGACCTTCGCCACCGGCCTGAAGAACGCCGCCGGCGTGCAGGCCGTGAGCGCCTGGGACCTCAAGTTCGCCCAGCCCCAGGCGCGCGAAGGCGAACTGGCCCACGCCGCCGGCCACGGCATCGCCGCCCAGCCCGGCATGGCGCAGCTGTGCCAGGCCAGCCGGCTGATCATCTCCGCCGTCACCGCCTCCAACACGCTGGCGGTGGCCGAAGAGGCGGCGCGCCACCTGCTGCCGGGCACGCTGCTGCTGGACCTGAACTCCGCCTCGCCCGGCACCAAGCAGCGCGCGGCCGAGGTCATCGAGGCCGCGGGCGGCCATTACGTGGAAGCGGGCGTGATGACCTCGGTGCCGCCCTACGGCATCCGCGTGCCCATGCTGCTGGGCGGCGCCCACGCCGCGCCGCTGGCCGAGCTGCTGCGCGGCTGGGGCATGGACGCCACGCCGGTGAGCGAGCGCATTGGCGTGGCCAGCGCCATCAAGATGTGCCGCAGCGTGATGATCAAGGGCCTGGAGGCGCTGGTGATCGAAAGCTACAGCACCGCCCGCGCCTACGGCGTGGAAGACCACGTGCTGCCCACGCTGCAGGAAACCTTCCCCTCCATCGACTGGAGCGCGCAGGGCGCCTACTTCTTCAGCCGCGTGGTGCAGCACGGCCGCCGCCGCGCCGAGGAAATGCGCGAATCCGCCGCCACCGTGCGCGAAGCCGGCTTCGAGCCGCTGATGGCCAGCGCCATCGCCGCCAAGCAGCAATGGGTGGCCGACCAGGCCGCCGCCGGCGTGTTCAAGGACGTGGGCAAGGGCGCCGTGTGGCAGGCCTACGCCGACGCGCTGCTGGCGGCGCGCAAGGCCTGATGCCTTGATTTTTTAAGTGTTTTGGGCCTCCAGCCGTTTGCTGGCGGGCGCAGGCAGCTATGCAAAACATAGCTTACTGAAGGGCGTTTCACGCTGTCGCCGTGGCGCGCGGCGTGCCGGCGGGCAACGGCTAAGCTCGCGGCCTGCGTCTCTGTACCGGATCACGTTCACCCCCCAGAAGCCGTTCGGGCTGAGCCTGTCGAAGCCCCCGCGCGGCGCTTCGCCAAGCCCGCCATGAGCTTGCCACCATGCTCGACATCCTCTCCATCACCGGCCCCATCTACATCGCCATCGCGCTCGGCTGGCTGGCCACACGCGCCGGCCTGTTCGAGCGCGCCGACATGCGCGTGCTGGGCAGGTTCGTGCTCTACGTGGCGCTGCCGGCGCTGCTGTTCGACGCCGTGAGCAAGCGCCACGTGGCCGACATCCTGGACTGGCGCTACCTGCTGGTCTACGCGCTGTCCGGCCTGGCGACCATGGGGCTGGCGCTGCTGTGGTTCCGCCGTGTGGCGCGCCATGCCGGGCAGGGGCCGCAGCTGGCGGTGGTGCAGAGCATGGGCGCCGTGTGCCCCAACAGCGGCTTCGTGGGCTACCCGATCAACCTGCTGGTGCTGGGCGGGGGCGCGGCCGGCGTGATCCTGGGCATGAACATGCTGGTGGAAAACCTGCTCTGGATCCCGCTGCTGCTGGCCCTGCTGGACGCGGCCGCGGGCGGCGGCCACTGGCGCCAGGTGCTGCGTGGCGTGGCCGTCGGGCTGCTGCGCAACCCGCTGGTCATCGGCCTGGTGGCGGGGCTGGCGGCTGCGCTGCTCGGCCTCAGGCTGCCGGCGGCGGGCGAGCGCACGGTCACGCTGTTCGCCCAGTCCAGCGCGGCGGTCTCGCTGTTCGTCATCGGCGGCTCGCTGGTGGGGCTGGAGATCAGGGGCCTGCGCGCCCAGGTGGCGCAGATCGCCGCCTGCAAGCTCATCCTGCACCCGCTCATGGCGCTGGCCGCCCTGGGCCTGCTGGCGCTGCTCGGCGCGCCGCTGGAAGACCCCAAACTGCGCACCGGCGTCGTGCTGGCCACCGCCTGCCCGATGTTCGGCATCTACCCCATCCTGGCCCAGAAAGCCGGCCAGGAGGGCCTGGCCGCCGCCGCGCTGCTGGGCACCACCGTAGCCTCGTTCTTCAGCATCAGCGCGTTGCTGCTGGTGCTGCGGGGGTTGCCGGGGTGGTTGGGGTGACACCACCGCTTGGAGATTTGTTCCTCAGTTCAAGAGTTCTGCGAACTGAGTGTCGTAGTGGATAAGCGCTCCATTCGATACCGATTGCGCTGTCTGCGATGAATTTAGCCATTCACGGCCTGGCCTGGTCCATACCAACCACCCATGCGGGCACACATTTCGCGGCCGCTGATCGAGGTGCCCGTTTGAATTTCCGTCAGGGCGACGACTTTGTGGAAAGCGTAGGTATGTAGCTCGCGTTGCGAGTGGTACCACGCTTCGAATAGCCACGGACGATCAGAGCACATGGCCAGCACGTCGATCTCACGGGTATAGGTACCCATGAAGCCTTGGTACTCCATAGCGAATGCCGGCGACGCGTGTACGAGAAAGCGGCGGTTGCTCCATAGCGTCACCTCAACCGTCTTATCAGGCAGGTTACGGAACGTAGTTGCTTTGTCTCGCGCGTTGTAGCGGCTGTATGTGCCGCCAATGCAGGCGTCCCAATCAATTTCCACAGAGCTATCTCTTCTCTTGGTAACTACGGCCGCGGGCGCCGGTCCAGGAAGGTTGGGCATGCTGCGCCATTTGATTTGCGTAGGCGCCAATTCGCCACCCGCGAAAACCCCAACCCATACCACCCCGCTTCGGCCGGCCGCAACTCGGCCGGCGTGTACTTCTGCGACTGCCCGGTGTAGATGGTCTCGTCGGCAGCAAAGCAGAAGCTGCGGTCCAGATGGCTGGAGTGCACCTTCTGCGTCAGCGCACTGACGAGCAAGCCGCGTGCGGATTGAACATTCCGGTGCCTCGATACCGAACTCGGCGGGCGCACAGGGGGAGGGGGCGCCGGTACGGGCCTCCTCCAACCGATGACGTCAGAAGTCGAAGCCGCCTTCGCGTCGCACCGCTGCTGACTCGGGGCCGCTGAGCCGGCGCGCCAGTTCCTGCACGAGCGCGGGTTCACGGGTTGAACTGGAGATCGCGAGCGTGTAGTCGGTGGTGAGGCCCAGCTCGGCGGGCAGCGAACCGACCAGCTCCACGCCCCTGGTGTAGTTGATCTCGGTTTCCTGGGTGCAGCCGATGGCCGCTGCCTCGCTGGTGCGCGCGAGTTCGCCCATCGCGGTCGCGCCGTTCGGGAAGGGGCGCAGGGCCGCGGCGACCGATTCGCGAATGCCAAGCTCATCCAGCACCTTCATGAAATGGATGGCCGTCGGGTGCGGCCTTGGCTGCGGCGTCGGTGCCGATCACCGAGCCCGCCCCGGGCTTGTCTTCGACGATGAAGGGCTGGTTGAAGGCGTCGCCGAGCTTCTGGGCGACATAGCGAGCGTAGTTGTCGGCCGGGCCTCCCGCCGCGAAGGGGACGATGATCCTGACCACGCGATTCGGATAGTTCTCCTGTGCAAAGGCGGATGGTGCAAGCAGGCCACAGCCGAGGGCACAGAACGCAAGCTGGAGCAGGGGGCGGCGGTTGATGGGCATGGATGTCTCCTGAGGTTGTTGGATGAAGCGGCCGATGCGTGGCCGGCCTGGCCGTCACGGTTCAGGCGAGTGGCGCAACCGGTCAGGCGCCGCCGGTGAACTGGTTCTCGATCGAGCCGATGCCATCGATTTCGATGCGCACCGTGTCGCCGTCGCGCAGGTAGCGCGGTGGCTTGAATCCCATGCCGACCCCGGCCGGGGTGCCGGTGGCGATGACGTCGCCGGGGTAGAGCGTGATCCCGCGCGAAACCGTTTCGATCAGCGTCGGGATGTCGAAGATCATGTTGGCGGTGGGTGCGTCCTGGCGGAGTTCGCCGTTGACCCAGCAGCGCACGCGGGTCTCACGGCCGTCCATCTCGTCGGCGCTCACGAGCCAGGGGCCCATCGGGCAGAACGTGTCGAAGGACTTGCCCATGTCCCACTGCTGGTGCCGCATCTGCACGTCGCGCGCGGTCACGTCGTTGACGATCGTGTAGCCGTACACGTGCGACATCGCCGCTTCGCGCGAAATGTTCTTGCCGCCCATGCCGATCACGACGGCGAGCTCGGCCTCGTAGTCGATCTGCTGCGAGATTGCGGCAGCGGGCAACTGCACGGTGTCCGCCGGGCCGACCACGCATTCCGGCACCTTGCTGAACACGATCGGCCATTCCATGGTGTCGGCCGCGTTGTTCTTGAACACCGATCCGGCAAGCTCCTGGGCGTGCGCATGGTAGTTGCGACCGCCGCACCAGAGGTTGCGGCGCGGCAGCGGCAGCGGCGCCTCGAGCCGCACATCGGCCAGGGCGAACGAGGACGAAGCGGGCGCCGGCAGCGGCTCGCCGCGGCTCGCGGCCTCGACCAGGGGCAGCGCACCGCGCCGCGCGACCTCTGCCGGAACATCGAAGGGCGTGACCCGCAGGCCGTCAGGCGACAGCATGCCAACTTGCCGGCCCTGACCGGCGACGAATACAGCGATGCGCAAGATGAATCTCCAGAAAGGACTTGATCGGTACCAATAAGAACCAATTTGTACCAAGAACTCGGCCGGATCATAGGAGCTGGTGATCGGATGTCAAGCGGGCCAACCCACAAGCCACCTGATTAATTGGTATGATTTGGTCTAACCAATGATCCGAGGTCCCGGAACGACATGAACACCACGATGGCTTTGCGCGACCACCTGCTGGCGAACCTTGCCGCCGGGCGCTGGCGCGCCGGAGACCGGTTGCCGACCGAGCGCGAGCTGGGCGATCAGTTCGGCATCAGCCGCACCAGCGTGCGGCGGGTGCTTCTGGAGCTGAGGGAGCTGGGCGCCATAACGCAGACCGTCGGCAGCGGGACCTACGTGACGCCGCAGGCCGCAAGCCTGGTCGACAACCTGCAGGGTGGCGGCGACCCGGTGCGGCACACGAGCCCGGCCGAGCTCATGGAGGCCCGCCTCGCGCTGGAGCCGGCCATCGTCGAGATGGTGGTCGGCAATGCCACCTCGGCCGACTTCGAGAAGATGGACGTCTGCTGCGAGCAGGCCGAGGCCGCCACGTCGCTCGAGGGCTTCGAGCACTGGGATGGCATGCTGCACGAAACCATCGCGCTGGCCGCCCACAACGGTTTCGTCGCCAGCGTGTTTCGCCTCATGAACCAGGTGCGGGCCCAGAGCGAATGGGGCATGCTGAAAAAGCGCAGCGTCACGCCCGAGCGGCGCCTTCAGTACCAGGCCGAGCACCGCGCGCTGGTCAAGGCGCTCAAGCGCCGCGACGTGCAGGCCGCGCGCGCGGCCGCGGTCGCGCACCTCGAGCGCGTGCAGCGCAACCTGCTTGGCGCGTGAGCGTGGCGCGCCTGGCCGCGCCGGGTGTCACCCCTTGTCCGCCACCCGCCAGAACGCCAACCCGTACCACCCCGCCTCGTCCAGCAGCAGCCCGGCCGGCTCGAAGCCGCTTTGCTCGGCCAGCGCCTGCACCATGGCCGGCGTGTATTTCTGCGACTGCTCGGTGTAGATGGTTTCGCCGGCGGCGAAGTGGAAGCTGCGGCCCAGATGGCTGGAGTGCACCTCCTGCGTCAGCGCGCTGACGAGGAAGCTGCGGGCAGCGCCATCCAGCGGGTTGTAACAGGCGTAGTGGGCAAAGCGATCCAGCGCGAAGTCCATGCCCAGCTCGCGGTTCAGGCGGGCCAGCAGGTTGAGGTTGAAGCGCGCGGTGACGCCCTGGCCGTCGTGGTAAGCGGCCAGGATGACGCGCGGGTCTTTCACCATGTCCAGGCCGAGCACCAGCGCGTCGCCCGGGCGCAGCTTGCCGCGGATGCGGCGCAGCAGGGACAGCGCGCCCGGCTGGTCCTGGTTGCCCAGGTTGCTGCCCATGTAGAGCGCCACCTGGCGGCGCCCGGCGCCGGCCGGCGGCCAGGCGTTGAAGTAATCGCCGCGCACCGGGGCCAGGGTCAGCTCAGGCAACTGTTCGCCAAAGCGCCGGGCCAGCTCGGTCAGCGCGTGTTCCGACAGATCGACCGGCCGATAGACGGTGCCGGGGTTGCGGGCGCGCAGGCGGCCCAGCAGGCCGAGCATCTTGGAGCCATCGCCGCTGCCCAGCTCGACCAGATCGAGCGGCTGGCCCGCCGGGTCGATCAGCGCGGCCAGCTCGTCGCCGCGCGCCTCCAGCAGCGCGTGCTCGGCGCGGGTGAGGTAGTACTCGGGCAGCGCCATGATCTGCTGGAACAGGCGCGAGCCTTCGTCGTCGTAGAACCAGGCGGGCGAGAGCGCCTTCTGCGGCGCGGCCAGCCCTTCGCTCACGTGCTGCGCCAGCAGCTCCAGCTCGGTCACCGGGCGTGCCCCGGCAGGTCGCGCGCCGGGCGGATGCCGGTGTACTGCCAGCGCAGGGGCGGGTGGAAGAAGTTGCGGTAGCTCACGCGCGCGTGCCCCGGCGGGGTGGCGAAGGACGCACCGCGCAGCACCATCTGGCTGACCATGAACTTGCCGTTGTATTCGCTGGCCAGGCCGGGCCGCTCGCGGAAACCGGGATAGGGCAAATAGGCGCTGCCCGTCCATTCCCAGCGGCGGCCCCAGTCGAGCTGGCCGGCCGCGGCCTCCCATTCGAACTCGGTCGGCAGGCGCCAGCCGGCCCAGCGGCAGAAGGCAGCGGCCTCGAAGAAGCTGACGTGGGTGACGGGCGCGTCCGGCTCCAGCGGCCGCGGGCCGGCCAGCGTGTAGTGCGCGTGGCCCAGCGCCTCGCCCGCCGCGCGTTGCCAGTACATGGGGGCACGCACGTCGTGCAGGCGCAGCCAGTCCCAACCCTCGGCGTGCCAGAGCTCGGCGCGGGTGTAACCGCCGTCGGCAATGAAGGCGGCGTACTCCGCGTTGCTGACGAGTGCCTGCCGCAGCTCGGCGCCGGCCAGCCGGGTGGCGTGGCGCGGCAGCTCGTTGTCGAAGGCGAAGCCGGGGCCGGCGTGGCCCACCAGCACCTCGCCCGCGGGCACCGTGACCCAGGCCTCGGGGGAGGCGGCCTGCGGCGCGTGCTCGGCCGCCAGATCCAGCGCTCCGGGCTGGCCGGCGGCGGCGTAGGCCGGCAGCAGCGGGTTGAGGCCGAGGATCGCCTTGAGGTCGGTGGTCAGCAGCTCCTGGTGCTGCTGCTCGTGCTGCAGGCCCAGCTCGACCAGGCTGGCGGCATCGTCGCCCACCGGGCCTTGCAGGAAGCCTGCCATGCCCTGGTCGACGCGGGCGCGGTAGGCCAGCACCTCGGCCACGGTGGGGCGGCTCAGGTGGCCGCGCTCGGGCCGCGCCACGCGCGAGCCCAGGGCTTCGTAGTAGCTGTTGAAGACGTAGTCCAGCCGCGTGTCGGGCCGCCACGGCGCGTGGTGCTGGCGCAGCACCATGACGTCGAAGAACCAGGCCGTGTGGCCCAGGTGCCACTTGGGCGGGCTGACTTCCGGCAGCGGCTGGGGCACGTGGTCTTCCACCGTCAGCGGGGCGCAGAGCAGCTCGCTGCGCGCCCGCACCTCGCGGTAGCGGGCCGCCAGCAGGTCCTGGGAGCGGGTGGGGGTCTGGAGCATGGCTGGGATGAGAAGCGGTGTCAGGCCGGCGCGCCGGGCAGACGGCCACCTTACGCGATCTGGCGGAATGCCGCCACCCGCGAGCGGATGCCGCTGGAACGGGTGGTGACAGCCTCAGGGGCCGCAGCGCCGCTAGACTGGTCACGCGATAGCTTGTTCAATTCACCCAAAGGTGCTCCGATGACTTTCAGCCGCACCGCCACCGCCACCGCCACCGCTGCCACGGCCGCCTGCCTGCTCGGCGCATGCGGGGCCACCACCCCACCAGTGCCGACGGGCGCGCCGGAGTTGGTCAGCTTCTCGGTGGCCGATGCGCCGGTGGAGAACGGCAAGAAGCTCAACGCGTCGTTCAGGGAGTTGCGGCGCGAGCCGGATCATTCGGTGGTGCAGGCCACGGTGGTGTCCGGTGGCAGTGTGTCCAGTTCGATGTTCATCCTGCGCGGCGCGTGCCTGGTGCTGCACGCCCGCGGCGCCCGCTACGTAACGGTGGCGCCCGAGCCGGGCGCTTCGTCGGACACCTTCCGCCTCACGTTTCCGGCCCAGGCCGCGCCGGAGCCGGGCGGGCCCGGCAAGGGGGCTTTCAGCGCGGGCGATCGCCGGCTGCTCGGGTTCGAGTAGCGGGCACTGCGGAAGCACCGGGCGCCGCGGGCCGCCCCGCATGCGGTGAGCCGCTGTCTCGCAGCCCCAGGTTCGGGCCGTTCGTGTGGCGCGCGCCTGCCGCGCTGAGATTCAGCATGAAAACGGGCTGCAGACCAATTGCAGCGGGCGCAGGCAGCTATCGAAAATGAAGCTATTTCAGGACTTGCTCGGCCCCGGCCCGGCTTCGTCGGCCGGTTCATCGGCTTCTCCTCCGCCGCCGGGCTTCAGGCCCAGCGCCTCGTCGTACACCGAGCGCGGGCGCAGCAGGCTGCCGAGCACCGAGGCCAGCACGCAGGCGGGCAGCGTGGCCAGCACCACGTTGTAGTCGCGCGTGATCTCGAACATCATGATGGCCGACATGGCCGGCGCGTGCGTGGTGGCGGCCAGCAGGCTGCCCATGCCCACCAGCGTCCACAGCGTGTCGGCCTGCGGGCCGGCGCTGCCCAGCGGCAGCGCGTGCATCAGCAGCAGGCCCATGGCGCCGCCCAGCGCCAGCGTGGGCGTGAGCACACCGCCGGGAATGCCGGCGGCGCTGGCCGTGGTGACGGCCAGCAGGCGCAGCAGCGTCACCAGCGCCAGCACGCCGGGCACCCAAGGGTCCTGCAGCAGCGCCTGCACGGTGCTGAAGCCGTTGCCCCAGACCTCGGGCCGCACGGCCGAGAGCAGGCCGATCACCAGCCCCGCCAGCGCGAAGCGCAGCGGCAGCCAGCGCACCAGCGCCTGGGTGCGGTGGCGCGCGGCGTCCAGCAGCCACAGGAAGGCCGGGCCGATCAGGCCAGCCGCCACGCCGATCAGGCTGCCGGCCAGCACCTCGGCAAAACCGAGCGGCGGCACGGCCTGGGCCATGTACAGCGCGCCGCCGGCGAACAGGGTCTGCGTGGTCAGCTCGCCCATCACCGCGGCCACCAGCACCGGCGCCATGGCGCGCAGCTGCAGGCCGCCCAGGATGATCTCGGCCACGAACAGCGTGCCGGCGATGGGCGCGTGGTAGGCCGCCGCGAAGCCGGCCGCCGCACCACAGGCCACCGTGAGGCGCCGGTGTTCGGCCCGCGCGCGCGGCAGCCGCCCGGCCAGCGAGGCTACCAGCGCCGCCAGCTGGATCATGGTGCCTTCACGGCCGATGGTGATGCCGCCGCTCACCGCCAGCAGCGACGAGCCGGTGCGCACCAGGTTGGGCGCCACGGGCAGTTCGCCGTCGCCCACGCGCACGGCCTCCATGTACTCGGGCCCGCGCGGGCGCCGCAGCCAGCGCTGGCCCAGCCACATCGTCAGACCGGCGGCGGTGGCCTCCAGCGTGGGCACCAGCACGCGCGCCCAGGGCGGTATGGCGGCCGCGGCTGCCACCAGGTGCGACTGGCTGGAATACAGGTGCAGCAGGCCGTCCATGGCGAGCCGGAAGCTTTCCACCACCAGCGCGCCGACCACGCCGATCACCACCGCCAGCGGCAGCACCGACACCATCGGGTCGAGCAGCCAGTGGGAGTGCCTGGCGGGAATCTCTGGCAGGGGCGGGGTGGGCATGGGTGGCGCGGAAACCGGATCAGGTTGCTATCTTAAGCGTAGCTGCCTGCGCCAGCCGCTCAAGGGCTGGAGCCCGATTTTGCCTCAAACCCGGCAAGCCGGCACGGGCGCCGCGCGCCGTGCTCCCTCAGCTGAAGCGGACCAAAGCTGCTACGCTGAAGCCCGATACGCCCGAGGGCAAGCCAACCTTGTCCAGGGTCCCCATTCTTGTTCCAGGGATTCCCATGACCATCGAAACGCAGGACGACGTTGCGGCACTGAAGCGCATCGGGCGCATCGTCTCGCTGGTGCTTCAGCAGATGCTCGACGCCGCCAGACCGGGCATGACCACCCGCGATCTGGACGCGCTGGGTGGCCAGTGGCTGGCGCAGCACGGCGCGCGGTCGGCGCCGCAGCTGACGTACGACTTTCCCGGTGCGACCTGCATCAGCATCAACGAGGAGGCGGCCCACGGGGTTCCGGGAGACCGGGTCATCCGGCCGGGCGATGTAGTGAACGTCGACGTTTCGGCCGAGCTGGGCGGCTACTTCGCCGACACTGGCGGCACTGTGGTGGTGCCCCCCGGCTCGCCGCGCAAGACCCGCCTGTGCCACGCCACGCGCGTGGCGTTGGCCGAAGCCATGAAGTGCGCCAGGGACGGCCAGCCGATCCGCGGGATCGGTGCTGCCATCGAGCGCACCGCCAAGGCCTACGGCTTCAAGGTGATCGAAAACCTCGGCAGCCACGGCGTCGGGCGCGCGCTGCACGAGGAGCCCGAGCACATCGCGGGTTACTTCGACCCTTCGGGCCAGCGCATCCTGCGCGAAGGCATGGTCATCACCATCGAGCCTTTCCTGTCCACCAAGAGCCGCATCGTCGAGGAAGCTGCCGACGGCTGGACGCTGGCCGGCGCCAGCGGCAACCTGTCGGCCCAATACGAGCACACGATGATCATCACCCGGGGTGCTCCGATCGTCGTGACGCAGCACTGAGAACCTGTTCACGGTCTCTGCGGGGCCGCGCCAACGTCCTTTCAGGCGGTCTGCGGCGTTGTAAAACCTCGCCGGGCCACGAGGCCCGTCTGCGTTTTGCGTCTTGCAGCCATCCTGAAATGACGCCGGCCCGACGCCCGCCGAGACCATGAACAGGTTCTAAGCCTGCCAGCCCCTCAACCGTCGCGCAGCCGCGCGCGCCAGCGCGGCCACAGCACGTTCAGCGCCAGGCCGCCCAGCACCAGCGCGGTGGCCAGCAGCTTCCAGGCGGGCATGGGTTCGCCCAGCCAGAGTGCGGCGGCGCCCATGCCGAACACCGGCACCAGCAGCGCGAACGGGCTGACGGCGGCGGCCGGGTAGCGCGCCAGCAGCCAGGCCCAGGCGCCGTAGCCGAACATGGTGTTGCCGACCGACTGCCACAGCACCGCGCCCCAGGTGAACCCGTCGGCATCGTGCAGGCCGGCCACGATGCGCGGCCAGCCCTCCAGCGCCAGCGACATCGCCACCAGCGGCGGCACCGCGAACAGGCTGCTCCAGGCCATGTAGGCCAGCACGTTCACCCGGCCGGCGGCGCGACTCACCATGTTGCCCAGCGCCCAGGCCAGCGAGCCGCCCAGCACCATCAGCACGCCGGCGGTGGTGGTGTGGCCGTCGGTGTGCGAGCCGATGATCGCCAGCCCGGCCACCGCCACCAGCGTGGCCACGATCTGGAACGGCCGCACCCGCTCGCCCGACGCGAAGATGGCCAGCCCGATGGTGAAGAACACTTGCGTCTGCACCACCAGCGAGGCCAGGCCGGGCGAGATGTAGCGCGTCATGGCAAAGAACATCAGCCCGAACTGGCCTGCGCCGATGACCAGGCCATACGCCGCCAGGTTGCGCCAGGGCACGCGCGGGCGCGGCAGCACGAAGACCAGCGGCAGCGCGGCCAGCAGGAAGCGCAGGGCCGCCATCAGCAGCGGCGGCAGGTGCGCCAGCGCCAGCTTGACGATGACGAAGTTGGTGCCCCAGACGAACATCACCGCCAACGCCAGCAGCACGTGCGCGGCGCTGAGCTGGGCCGCCAGCGGGGCGTTGGCGGTGCTGGTGGCTGCCGGTTGGGCGGACGAGGTACTCAAGGCTGACCGGGCGGCGCGTGGCACACGGCCTCGATGTTGTGGCCGTCCGGGTCCAGCACGAAGGCACCGTAATAGTCGGGGTGGTAGTGCGGCCGCAGGCCCGGCGCGCCGTTGTCGCGGCCGCCGGCGGTCAGGGCGGCGGCGTGGAAGGCATCGACCAGCGCACGGCTCGGCACGCGGAAGGCCACGTGCACGGCCGGGCGGTTGGGCGTGCCGGCGCTGATCCAGAAATCGGGCTTGGGTGGCTCGCCGAAGCCGGCCACGTCGGCGTGGCCGGTCACGCTGGCCGGAAGTTCCAGCAGCAGTTCATAGCCAATGGCGCCCAGCGCCTGGCGGTAGAAAGCCTTGCTGCGGGCAAAGTCGCTGACGGTGACGCCGGTGTGGTCGATCATGGTGGTGGCAGGTTGTGTTTGGTGGGATGAACACGTTTTTCAGGCCGCGCGCCGGCGGCGCCCCAGCGGGCGGCGCGCAGCGCGCGGGCCAGCGAGCGCTCGACGGGCAGGGGCTCATCATGCAGCCAGGCGGCGGCGATCTCGCCGCACAGCACGGCCACGGTGAGCCCGCGCGAGCCCAGGCCGGTGAGCACCCAGGGGGCGGCCAGGGCTGGATCGGTCGCTTGATTTGCTTCTGAATCAATAGCTGCCTGCGACCGTCCTTCCTGGTCCAGAGGCGTTTTTGATGCAGAATTGGGTGATGCATGATCTGCTGGCGGCCAGGCCAGCGGGCCGACCATGGGCATGCGATCCGGCACGGTGCAGCGCACGCCGGCCCAGGCCTGGACGCGCCCGTCGTCCCACTGCGGCGCCAGCAGCGCGCCGGCTTCCGGCAGCAGCTCGGCCAGGCGCTGGCGGTTGGCGGCGTGGTCGGCGGCGTGCAGCTCCGGCTGCGTGTTGGCGCGCTCAAAGGTGGAGCCGGTGATCCACAGCGGCCCGCCATCACCGGGCACGGGCGCGATCAGGCTACCGTGGCCGTTGACGGGGAAGGGTGGCAGCGTGCCGGTGGCAACGTCGTCCGGCATGGGGCCGAAGGCGACCTGGCCGCGCAGCGCGTGCAGCGGCCAGGCGGCGGTGTCGGCGCCACGATCGCCACCGGCACCGGCACCGGAAGCCTGCAGCAGCGCCAGCGTGTCGAAGCCGGTGGCCAGCGCCACCAGATCGGCCTCGGCCAGCACGGCGCCCGTTGAATCGAGCACCCGCCATCCATTGCCGAACCGCACCACGCGCGCCACCTGCGCCTGGCCGACGAAGCGCACGCCGGGCGCGGCCAGCATGGCGTGCACCAGCTGCGCCGGCCGCAGCCAGCCGGCCTGGGCGTGCCAGAGGGCGGGGTGGGCGTCGTCGGCAGGGGCGCCGGCTTGTGAGCGTTTGGCGGCGCTGGCCGGCGTGGAGAGGGCGCAGGCAGCTCCGCAATCCATAGCATCGTCAGCGGCTTGCCATCCGGCGGGCCGGCGACGTTCGCCAGGGCCGTGGCGTTCCAGCACGCCGGTTTCGGTGAAATCGGTGCCATCACGCAGCAGCGCGCGGGCGCGCGCCAGCGTGGCCGCCGCGCCGGCGCGGGTGAGGCGCGAGAGCGGCCGGTCATCTGGCGACACGTGCGGCGCCACCACGCCGGCGGGCAGGTGGCTGGCGCCGTCGGCCGGCCCGGCGCCGCGGCCGAGCACCGTGACCTGCCAGCCGCGCGCGGCCAGGCTGTAGGCCAAACTGGCGCCGGCCAGCCCGGCACCGACGATGGCGCAGTGCCCCGCCGGCCCGGCCAGCGGCGCCACGTCGCCCGGTTGCAGGCGCCGGCGCGGTGTGTAGCGCGGCTCGAAACGGGCGCGCAGCGCATGGCGCTTGGGTGGCACGCCGGCCACGCGCTCCACGCTGAAGCCGCAGGCGGCCAGCCGCTCGCGCACCTCGCCGGCCACGCACCAGGTGGCCAGGCGCGCGCCGGGGCGGGCCAGGCGGGCCACGGCGCGCAGCACGTCTTCCGACCACATGGCCGGGTTTTTTTGCGGATCGAAGCCGTCGAGGAAGACGCTGTCGAAGCGGCCGCTCAGCTCGGCCAGCATGGGCTGCGCGTCGCCCACCGCCAGCGTGAGCTGCAGCGCGCCGCCGGCCAGCTGCAGACGGTGCACGCCGGGCAGCAGGCCGCGCCACTGCGCCGCCAGTTCCGCGGCCAGCGGCGCGAGTTCCTGGAAGGGGGCGGCGCTGCGCACGATGTCCGCCGCCTCGGGCGGGAAGGCCTCGACCGCGCTGTAAAAGAGGCGCGCCGGGCGCTGCGGATCGGCCAACCAGGCCTGCCAGGTGGCCAGGAAGTTCAGCCCCAGGCCAAAGCCGGTTTCCAGCACCTGCCAGACCTGCCGGCCGGCCCAGGCGCTGGGCGCGTCGCCATCGGCCAGCAGACCGCAGCCGGCCAGGAATACCTGCCGCGCCTGCGCCAGCCCGCCCCGGCCGTCGCCCCCGGCGCTGCGGTAGATGTCGCCAAACCGCGGGCTCGTGGGCGTGCCGTCCTCGCGCCAGTGAACGGTTTCGGCGGCCATGATGCTATGGATAAAAGAGCTGCTTGCGCCTGCTGGCTATGGGCTGGAGGCTCAAAAGGCTTGCAATTCCGGGGTTGGTCATGCTGGCGAATCGGTGCGCCGGCAGGCAGCGGTGCTGGCTTGATGCAACGGACCGAACCTTGCGGCTGGTCATGTCCCGCATCCAAAGGCCGCGGAGCAGGCCACTCCAGCGGACGCCGTGGAGCGGGCTTGGCCCGGCCACTGGCGTCGTCCCCCTGGGGGGAAGGCGCGCCAGCGACTCAGGGGGGGGAGTTAGTTCGTTGGGGGCACGTACCCCGCCGCCTGGTCCGCACCACCACCGAAGAAATGGTTTTCCATCTGGCGCTTCAGGTATTCCCGCGCGCGCTGGTCGGCCAGATTGAGGCGGTTCTCGTTCACCAGCATGGTCTGGTGCTTGAGCCAGCCCTGCCAGGCTTCCTTGCTGACGCTTTCCCAGATGCGCTTGCCCAGCTCGCCGGGGTAGGGCGGCAGGTCGAGTCCTTCGGCTTCCTTGCCGAGCTTGATGCAGTGAACCATGCGTGCCATGGTGCTTTCCTCGCAGTTCGTGGGGGCTGTGAAATGGCCGGGCACCACCCGGGTGCGCCGCGCCGATGCCGGGACTGTAGCAATCTTCCAGAACCCGCCCGGTCGCAAGGGTGTGCGGGCGGTGGCGCCAGTCGTGCCAAACTCGGGGCTCCGGCCCTTCACGGGCGTCTGTCCGACCGCACCACCATGCCCGATCCCGCTGCCCTGCGCATCTTCCAGCCGGTGCTGGTGCTGGCACTGTGGACGATGCTCGTGCTGCTGTACATGTTCATGTCGCGTCTGCGGGCGAGACGGCAGCGCACCGTGGACTGGCACGATTTCAGCTACGGCGAGTCGGCGCGCGTGCCGGTCGCGACCAGCCTGCCCAACCGCGCCTTCATGAACCTGCTGGAAGTGCCGGTGCTGTTCTACGTCGCCTGCGTCGTGGCTTTTGCCGCCGGCCGCGTGGACGGGCTGGCGGTGGCGCTGTCCTGGGCCTATGTGGGCCTGCGCCTGCTGCACGGCATGATCCACCTGACTTACAACCGCGTGCTGCACCGCGCCGCGGTGCTCGGGCTGAGCAATTTCGTGGTCGTGGCCCTGCTGCTGCGGCTGGCCTGGCAGATCTTCTGACGACTGAAAGAGAGTGAGACAAGCATGACACTGCCTCTGCAAAGCCTGGACGCCGACCTGTTCGCCCGCGCGCAGGCGCTGCTGGACGACGAATGGCTCGCCAAGGACGCCGAGCTGGCGCCGGTGCTGCCCGTGGTGCTGGCGCGCGGCGTGGGCCAGGACTGGCACAAGGCCGGCACCTTCCGCCACCACCTGGTGGGCGTGGCGCGTTCGCTGGCGCTGTGGCAGCAGCCCAGGGACGTGCGCCTGCTCGGCCTGCTGCACAGCGTGTACGGCAACGCCTTCGTCGATCTGGTCAAGTTCGACGCCAGCACCGAGCGCGTGCGCCTGCAGCAGATGATCGGCCAGGAGGCCGAGGAGCTGGTGTACCTGTTCTGCACCGCCTCGCGGCGCGAGTTCGTGCAGAAGATCCTGGCCGGCGATGTGCAGGCCGACGGCAGCATGCCGCTGCACACCAACGCCGGCCAGCCGATCACGCTATCGCCCTACGTGGTGGCCGCCTTCACCATCGTCAGCATGGCCGACACCATCGAGCAGTGGTTCAGCTGGCAGGACGACATCTACTCGCGCTTTCCCGCCACCAACGACCACCGCCCGCAGGCCGTGCACTGGATGGCGTCGCTGTGGCCCGGGCCGATGCGCCCGAGCGGCCGCATGCTGCACCAGATCAACCAGCTCGGCCTGGCGTTGCAGCATCCGGCGCTCAAGGACCTGCTGCCCATGCCTCCGGTGTTCGGACATTGCAGCCAGGCCCTCAGCGCGGCCGACGACGCGGCGGCTGCCTCGCTCTACTGGTCGGTGATCCAGCAGGACCAGCCGCTGGTCGATCTGGACGTGGCCACCGGCGTGATGGAACACGCCGTGCGCCTGAACCCCTGGGTGGGTGAGCCGCAGATGGTGCTGGCCCAGCTCTACCTCAGCGCAGGTCGCCGCGACGAGGCCGCCGCCGTGGCCCGCAGCGCGCTGCAGTGCTTCGCCGGCTGGGGCAACGCCTGGGACAAGCGCGTGCAGTGGGACGCCTGGGTCGCCTGGACGCGCATCCTGCTGCAGGGCGCCACGGCGCAGGACAGCGGTGCCTGGCCGGCGCGGCTGGACAAGCTCAACAACGTGGCGCTGAAGCCGGAGACCGTCGCCTGACGGCCGGCGCCGGCCTGCCTTTTCCACCATGCCCGTCGTGCGGCGGCGGGCAGCATCTGCCAGGAAACAACCCATGACCGACGGCAACCAGCCTCCGCGGAGGCTGCCACCTCTCAACAGCGTCTCGGCCGAGCAGGGCGTCAACTTTGCGACGCACACCTACTGGGGCGTGGCCGACCAGCCGCGCTTTCGCGCCCTGATGGACGAGGCGATCGAGCTGGTGGGCCCGACCTTCTTCCTGGGCGACAACCTGTTCACCTGGTCGCGCAACAACTCGGCGCTGGAAGACCTGCCGTTCCGCAAGGCCTGGGCCGACAACCTGCAGAACGTGTCGGACGAGGCCATCGTCTGGCGGCGCTACATCCTGGCCTGCGCGGCCTACCACTGCATGCACGTGCCCGGCGACTTCGTGGAATGCGGCGTCTACATGGGCACCGGCATGAAGACGGTGATGGACTACCTGGGCGGCACCGAGTTCGAGAAGACCTTCTGGGGCTACGACACCTTCGACTACAACCCGGTGGAAGGGCACGCCTTCGAAGGCCAGGAACAGGGCCTGTTCGACAAGGTGAAGCAGCGCTTTGCCGACTACCCGCAGGTGCGGCTTGTGGCGGGGCTGTTGCCCAAGGCCTTCGAGCAGGGCGCGCCCGAGCGGGTGGCGCTGCTGCACATCGACCTCAACAACGTCGAGGGCGAGATCGCGGTGCTGGAGGCGCTGTTCGACAAGGTGTCGCCCGGCGGCATCATCGTGCTCGACGACTACGAATGGGCCGGCGTGTACCGCCCGCAGAAGATCGGCGAGGACCGCTGGTTCGACGACCGCCACTACCGCATCTTTCCCCTGCCCACCGGGCAGGGCATCGTGCTCAAGCGCTAACCCACCCAAGGAAACGCCATGTCACACACCTGGAAACTCGAAACCCGGCTGGTGCACGCCGGCTACAGCCCGGACCCGACCACCAAGGCGGTGGCCGTGCCGATCTACCAGACCGTGGCCTACGCCTTCGACAGCGCGCAGCACGGGGCCGACCTGTTCGACCTGAAGGTGCCGGGCAATATCTACACCCGCATCATGAACCCCACCACCGACGTGCTGGAAAAGCGCGTGGCGGCGCTGGAAGGGGGCATCGCCGCGCTGGCGGTGGCCAGCGGGCAGGCGGCCATCCTGTACGCCATCCAGACCATCGCGGAGGCGGGCGACAACATCGTCAGCAGCACGGCGCTGTACGGCGGTACCTACAACCTGTTCGCGCACACGCTGCCGCAACTGGGCATCACCACGCGCTTCGCCGACCACCGCGACCCGGAGAGCTTTGCCGCGCTGATCGACGACCGCACCAAGGCCGTGTTCGTCGAGACCATCGGCAACCCCGCGGGCAACGTGACCGACATCGCCAGCGTGGCCGCCATCGCCCACGCCAAAGGCGTGCCGCTGATCGTCGACAACACCGTGGCCAGCCCCTACCTGCTGCGGCCCATCGAGCATGGCGCCGACGTGGTGGTGCATTCGCTCACCAAGTACATGGGCGGCCATGGCACCACGCTGGGCGGCGCCATCGTGGACAGCGGCAAGTTCCCCTGGGCCGAGCACAAGGCGCGCTTCAAACGCCTGAACGAGCCCGACGTGAGCTACCACGGTGTGGTCTATACCGAGGCGCTGGGCCCGGCGGCTTACATCGGCCGCGCCCGTGTGGTGCCGCTGCGCAACACGGGTGCGGCGTTGTCGCCCTTCAACGCCTGGCAGATCCTGCAGGGCATCGAGACCCTGGCGCTGCGCATGGACCGCATCTGCGACAACACGCTCAAGGTGGCGCAGCACCTGCAGAAGCACCCCAAGGTGGCGTGGGTGAGCTACGCCGGCCTGCCGGACCACGACGACCACGCGCTGGCCAAACATTACATGGGTGGCCGCGCCTCGGGCCTGCTGACCTTCGGCGTGAAGTCGGCGACGGGTGACGACGCCCGTGCCGCCGGTGCGCGCTTCCTCGACGGGCTGCAGCTCTTCACGCGGCTGGTCAACATCGGCGACACCAAGTCGCTCGCCACCCACCCGGCCAGCACCACGCACCGCCAACTTGCGCCTGAAGAACTGGCCAGGACCGGCGTGAAGGAAGAGACCGTGCGCCTGTGTGTGGGCATCGAGCACATCGACGACCTGCTGGCCGATCTGGACGGCGCGCTGGCGAAGGTGTGAACCACCGATCCGCTCGGCGCCGACGGTGGCGACACCCCGGAGCCTGAGCCGTCAACCGCCGGGCGCCGCGTGGGTCGTCGGCGGCAGGTACACGTACAGCACGTAGGCGTAGGGTGCGGCCGCCGGAAAGCGCCAGCCCAGGCGTGGCAGCGAGACGGCCAGCGGCGGCGCCGTCTGACCCCTGGCCAGGAGCCATTGACGGGCCGTGCGGGCGCACTCGGTGTCCAGCGTGCCGGCCAGCGTCTGCAGGTCTTCGGCCGTCAAGGACGGCATGGCGCTCCAGCCGGCGGGGCACAGCAGGCCGCCGCCCTGGCGGGCCCAGCCCGGATGGGGGTAGGCCTGGGCCAGCTCGCTGTCGGGCGTGCCGGGCAGCGTGAACAGGTGCCGGTCGCCGTAGAAGGCCATCAGGCCGTTCTCCTGCCACTGGCCGCCGACCCAGCGCAGCGGCGTGCCCGGATAACGCTCTTGCCATTGGTGCAGCAAGGCCTGGGCGGCTTCGGGCCGAGGCAGCTGGTAGATGCTGTCGCCGCCGCTGCGCGCCTCCCACCAGCCGTAGGCTGGCCCCAGCAAGGCCACCAGCGCCAGCACGATGCCAAAGGCGCGCCGGGCGGGGGCCACGGCCAGCGGTGCCGCATCGGGGTAGCGCTGCGCCAGGTTCCGCACCCAGTACACGGGGTAGGCGAAGCCCAGGGGAATCGCCCAGTGGATGGTGAGCTTGACGAAGGTGGACAGGCCGAACACCAGCGTGATCAGCCACGGCATCACGACGATCCACAGCAACGGGTCGCTCGGCGACGTTGGCCGCCAGCATTGCAGCATGCGCTGGCCGATGCAGCGCCAGCGCTCGCCCGGCGGGCTGACCAGCAGGGCTGCGCCCAGCCACGCCGGCAGCCAGTAGAGCCAGGGCGAGAGCATGAAGCGCCAGAAGTCGCCCCACACCACCTCGGGCACGCCGTGCTGCTGCACGTAGCGGAAGCTCACCCACTGGTGCGCCATTTCCCACCTCAGGTGCGGCACCAGGCAGGCCACGAACACGAGCAGCACCAGCCAGGGCGTGCCGGTGCGGTACCAGCGCCGCCCCTCGCGCGACGCCAGCGTGGACAGGAACAGGCTGAGCAGCAGCACGCCGGTGTAGTACTTGGCCAGCACGGCCAGCGCCGACAGCACACCCAGGGCCACGGCCCAACCCCGGCCGGCGCGTTTCTCGAACACCTGCACCCAGGCCACCGCCACCCAGGGCCAAAGCGGCAGCAGGATGGTGTCGGCGTTGAGCTTGGAGGCCAGGGTCGTGTTGGGCAGGCCCCAGCTGGCAATGGCCAGCACCAGCCAGCCGAGCCCCCGCAGGCCGACCACACGGGCCAGCGCGGGCGTGCCCAGCAGGCCCACGCCGGCGTTCACATAGGCGAGCAGCTTGTACGAAGCGTCGCCCACCGGCCAGACCGCGAACCACAGGCGCACCACCCAGGCCACGAAAGGCGGGTGCTTGTGTGTGCCCCAGGTCCATTGCTGGGCCCAGGCGAAGTTCTCCAGCATGTCGCCGTAGGCGTCGAGGCTGCCGTCGGCGCTGATGTGGGCCCAGGTCCAGACGAGCACGAAGGCCAGTGCCGCCAGCAGGAGGCTTCTTGCCGACGCGCGCTGGTTCGTCGTGGTCATGCGGCGCAAATGGGGAGAGGCGGAGGGCGCCGGTGGCGCCTGAAGGGCTGTCCTGGGGGCACCAGCGCATCAAGGCGTGGCCGGACAGGGAGAGCGAAAGTCGCCGGCGATTATGGGCGCGCGGGCCGCGTCGGTCCTTGGGAAACGCTTAAGGCGCCCGGGGGGCGACGGCCGCCGGGCGCGGATCTGGACAAGCCGGGGATGCCAGCGGCGCAGCTGCCTTGAAAATCACGCTCCGGCAACGTCGGCCCAGGCTTGCTGCGACCGCGAGACCGCAGCGCGCCAGGTGGGCGCCGAGCAAAAAAATGGCAGCCACGACGGCTGCCATGCTGACGCCCGGTGAGTGCCGCGCCGCTCAGTGCGCGCCCACCTTGCCGCTGCCGTCGTGCATCCAGCGGGCGTGCTGCGGGGCCTTCTTGGTGCGGTCCCATTCGTTCAACATGTCCCACTTCACGTCGTCGAGCGCCTTGTTCATCTGCGGGGTGGCGGTGTCGGCGGCGAGTTCCAGGCGGTGGCCGGAAGGGTCGAAGAAGTAGATCGACTTGAAGATGGTGTGGTCGGTGGGGCCGACCACGTCGATGCCGTCGGCCTCGAGCCTGGCCTTGACCTTGGCCAGCGTGTCGAGCGAATCCACCTTCAGCGCCAGGTGCTGCGTCCAGGCGGGGGTGTTGGGGTCGCGGCCCATCTCGGCCCGGGTGGGCAGCTCGAAGAAGGCGAGCACGTTGCCGCCACCGGCGTTCAGGAACACGTGCATGTAGGGATCGGGTTCCTTGGTGGAAGGCACCTCGTTCTCGGCGATGGCGAGGATGAAGTCCATGTCCAGGTACTTCTGGTACCACTCCACGGTTTCCTTGGCGTTCTTGCAGCGGTAGGCGACATGGTGGATCTTCTGGACGATGCTCATGACGGGTCTCCTGGGATGTGCGGGTGTCGAAAGAGGTTATACGCCTTCGCGGGCGATCTGCAGCGCTTCGCGCAGCACGGCGATGTCGCCGATGTGGTTGGCCAGCAGCAGGATCAGGCGGGCATTGAGCATGGCGCTCTGCTCGTCGCTCAGATCGCGGTGGGTGTCGATCAGCAGCTCGTAGAAATCGTCGCCGGGCGAATAGGCCTGGAAGTAGCGCTTGCCGGCTTCGCTGAAGTTGGGCTGCGTGTTCAGGGGCATGGTGTTTTGTCTCCTCGGATCGGGGTCACGCGTTGCAGGTGGCCTTGGCCACGGCGGCCTGCAGCTTGCCGGCGTCGAAGGCACGCCAGCGGGCCGCCACGTGCTGGTCGGGGCGGGCCAGGTAGGTGGTGCCGGGCTTCAGGTCGTAGCGCTGGGCCACGCAGCCCTTGGTGTCGATCAGGGTCTTCAGCCCGGCGGGCGCCTGGCCGCGCCGGGCCACCACCACGGGTTCGACCTCGACGCTACCCTGCGCCTGCTGGCCGAGCGCCTGGGCGGTGGCGGCGTCGATGGCGCCCGCGTCGTCGACGTAATGCAGCGCCTGGAACCGGTTGCCCAATTGCCCCAGCAGCCAGCCATCGGCACCGGCGGCCTGCACTGGCGCGTCGGCCATCGGGGCGCCGGGGATCATGTTGCCTTCGAAGGGCTCGGTGTCCGGTGTGTTGAGGCTGGACATGGCCAGCCAGCTCGGCACCGACAGCCGGCCGGAGTTGACCAGCGCGCGGGCGAACGGGTAATCGGCCGCCAGTTCCAGCACGGCGTTGCGGAAGATGCGGCTGGTCTTGCTCTTGGGGGTGATGAAGTCGGTGGAGCGGGTCGAGTTCATCAGGTTCTCGTCGGCCGCGTAGCCGCGCTCTTCGCCGTAGGTGTCAAGCAGGGTGGCGGGTGCCTTGCCGTCCATCACCAATTTGAGTTTCCAGATCAGGTTGTCGGTGTCCTGGATGCCGCTGTTGGCGCCGCGCGCACCGAAGGGCGAGACCTGGTGCGCCGCGTCGCCCACGAACAGCACGCGCCCGTGGTTGAAGCGGTTCATGCGCCGGCACTGGAAGGTGTAGATGCTGACCCATTCCAGCTCGAACTCGCGCTCGTCGCCCAGCATGGCCTTGATGCGCGGGATGACGTTTTCGGGCTTCTTTTCTTCGACCGGATCGGCCTGCCAGCCGAGCTGGAAGTCGATGCGCCAGACGTTGTCGGCCTGCTTGTGCAGCAGCACGCTCTGATTGGGGTGGAAGGGCGGGTCGAACCAGAACCAGCGCTCGGCCGGGAAATCGGCCTTCATCACCACGTCGGCGATGAGGAAGCGGTCCATGAAGATCTTGCCCTCGATGTCCAGGCCCATCATGGTGCGGATCGGGCTGCGCGCGCCGTCGGCCACCACCAGCCAGTCGGTGGTCAGGGTGTAGGCGCCTTCGGGGGTTTCCACGCGCAGCGTGACCTGTTGCTCACCCGGCGTGACGGCAATCACCTCGCTTTTGAAGCGCATCTGCAGCCTGGGCAGCTGCCGCGCGCGCTGGATCAGGTATTCCTCCAGGTAGTACTGCTGGAGGTTGATCATGCCGGGGCGGTGGTGGTCGGCTTCCGGGCGCAGGTTGAAGTTGAAGACCTCGCTTTCGCGCAGGAAGGTGCGGCCCACGTCCCAGCTCACGCCTTTCTGCACGAACTGCTCGCCGCAGCCCATGCGGTCCAGCACCTCCAGTGCGCGCTTGGCGTAGCAGACGCCGCGCGAGCCGATGGAGACGGTGTCGTCGTTGTCGAGCAGCAGCACGTCCTGGCCCTGGTTGGCCAGGTCGATGGCGGCGCTGAGGCCCACCGGCCCTGCGCCGACCACCACCACCGGGTAGTGGCCGCTCTTGCCTTCAATCAGCTCAGGCGGCCTGACGAACTCGAACTTGGGGTAGGTGAAGGTCTTTTGCACCGCTTGTCTCCGGGGTTGGCGGTTTATGAGTCAAATCGGGCTCTGGCCCTTTGTTGGCGGGCGCAGGCAGCTATGAAAACGAAAGCAATTCAAGGCGTTGCAGCAGCTTGTTTCGGGCTGGGGCGGGCACGGCCTGTCCACCGGCGCCGCCCTCTTGCACGACAGAAGGCGGCGGCCGCGGCCGCGCCTCAGGCGCTGACCTTCTGCAGTTCGTGCCACATCTCCTGGTCGCGCTCGGCGGTCCAGATGCGCGGGTCGCGGATGCCGCTGGCCTCGTCGTGGGCGCGGGTCACGTCGAAGGGCAGGCAGTGCTCGTAGATGAACACCTGGCCGAACTTCGGGTCCATGGCGGCGCGGGTGTGCTTCATGCAGGCGTTCAGGTCCATGCCCTGCTTGACGGCTTCCTGCGCGCTCTTGTAGAGCGTGCCGACGAAGTCGCGCGTGTAGGCAAGGCCCTTGGCCACGGCGTCGGGCGTCATCAGCGTGGGGCCACGGCCGGGCACCAGCTTGTCGAACTTCATGGCGGCCAGATTGTCCAGCGTCTGCGGCCAGTCGGCCAGGTAGGCGTCGCCGGTGTAGCAGGCGGCGTCGGCTTCCACCAGGTCGCCCGAGAAGCAGATGTTCTGGGCGGGCAGGTAGACGATGGTGTCGCCCTTGGTGTGGCCGCGGCCGACCTGCTGGATCTTCACCTCCAGCTTGCCCATCCACAGCGTCATCTCGCCCTGGAAGGTGAGGGTGGGCCAGGTGAGGCCGGGCACGCTTTCCACGGCCTGGAACAGGCGCGGGAAGCGGCCGATCTCGGAATCCATGTCCTGCTGGCCGCGCTCGACGATCAGGTCCCAGGTGTCCTGGCTGGCGATGACCTGCTCCAGCCCTTCGCTCTTGTAGCCGGAGGCGCCCAGCACGCGGACGGCGTGGTAGTGGGTCAGCACCACGTACTTGATGGGCTTGTCGGTGATCTCGCGCACCTTTTTGATGACGCCCTGCGCGGCCACGGGGGTGGCGGTGGCGTCGATGATCATCACGCCGTCGTCGCCAATGATGATGCCGGTGTTGGGGTCGCCCTCGGCGGTGTAGGCGTAGGCGTTGTCGCTCAGCTTGTCCCAGCTGATCTTCTTCTCTTCGAGGTCGGCCTGGGAGGCGAATTTCTTTTCCGTCATGGCGCGTGTCTCCGGTGCGGGTTCGTGGAATAGGTGGATTGTGGCTGATGATTCGTCAATGGTCAATCAATTTGACAATATTTAATTTGCGCGAAGAGTCGGAGTTCCCGAGTGCGCGAAACGCCGTGGGTTGCCTGGCCCGCCTTGGACGGGCGTGGAAATGCCGGCGCTTCCGGATCGCCGGCTGATTGCCTGGTGGGGATGAGTTTGGTCAGGCCGCGGCGCTGCCGCCGTAGCCCAGGCGGCGCGACACGTTGGCCGCGTGCCGGCGCAGCAGGCGGCCGGCGTCGCTGTCGATCTCGGCACCGAACACGCCGTGCGGGCCGACCATGGCCATGGTCAGTACCAGTGCACCGTCGCCGCCGAACACCGGCGCGCACAAGGTGTTGACGCCGGGCTGTGGCATGCCCACCCCGCGGCCCATGCCCCTGGCGCGAATTTCGGCCAGCGCCTGCTGAATGTCCGGGGTGTCCAGCCAGTCCAGCCCGCTGATGCGCAGGCCGCTGGCGCTGGCCGGGCCGGCATCGGCACGGGCGCCGATCACGCGCTCGTGCTCGTCGGCCACCAGGGTGCGCACCATCTTTTCCGGCAGGTAGGCGGCGAACACGCGGCCGGTGACGGTACCCAGCATCGACATCACCGTGCCCACGCGCAGGTTCATGTGCAGCGGGTAGTGCGGTTCATCGAGCCGCACCACGGTGGGGCCCAGGTTGCCGCGCACCACCAGCGCCACCGACAGGCCGGATTCGGCCGCCAGCTGGGCGGCGTCGCCACTGGCTTCGGTCAGGGGGTCGAGCTGCTGCAGCGCGGCCAGGCCCAGCTGCAGCGCCTTGGGGCCCAGCTCGTACAGGCCGGTCAGCGGGCTCTGCTTGACCAGCCCGCCGGCCATGAAGCTCACCAGGTAGGGGTGCGCCTTGCCCGGCGGCATGCCGGCCAGCTGTGCCAGCTGCTTGAGCGGCAGGGGGCGGGCCTGTTCCACCAGCGCATCGAGCACCCGCATGCCGACCTCGATCGACTGGATGCCGCGCTGGCGGCGCGGCGCGGCGCCTTCGGCCGCAGCCTCGGGGGCGGGGAGGGCGTCTGCTTCAGGGGCGCTGCGTGGGGGCATCGCGGCATTATCGGCGGGCTTCGTGGCATGGTTGGCATCTGGCTGCACCGGCGCGCTGCAGCCTGGCAGGCAAGCCGGCAAAATACATCCCTGCAGTACCTGCCGGGCGGGCGCCACGAGCGCCCAACCGGCCAACGGGAGTTGGTCAGTGCAACAAGAAGCAGTATCGGATCTGTGGCACCACGTGAGTCGGATGGAAATGCGCCTGGGCGCCATGCAGGTGCTGCTCGGCGCCGCGCTGGCGGCGGCCGAGGACAACCCGCGCCTGCCCGCCCTGCTGCAGCGCGCGCACGATGAGTTCATGGCCAGCTTCCTCAACCTGCCGGGCATCTCCGACGACATGATCGCCGAGTACCGCGAGTGCCTGGCCAGCCTGACCCCGGCGAAGCTCTCCGACATCGTGAAGTGACCCCGGCCGGCGCCGGGGCTTTGCCTTTGCGGTCATCATGGGCCGCTTTCCCGGCCGCCCGCCAGCCATCGCACCACGCCTTGGGGGAGGTCGAGACCGTGCTTTGCCCACCCACCCAGAAGGAGTCCCCATGAGCCAGTTGCAGATCGCCGTCGTCGTCGGAAGCCTGCGCAAGGATTCGTACAACCGCCAGTTCGCCGAGGCGCTGGTCAAGCTGCTGCCAGAAGGCGCCAAGGCCAGCTTCGTGCGCATCGACGACCTGCCGCTCTACAACCAGGACGACGACGCCCACCAGGCCCCGCAGGTCCAGCGCCTGCGCGACGAGATCAAGGCCGCCAGCGCCGTGCTGTTCGTCACGCCCGAATACAACCGCTCCATGCCCGGCGTGCTGAAGAACGCCATCGACCACGCCTCGCGCCCCTGGGGCCAGAGCGTGTGGGGCGGCAAGCCGGCCGCGGTGGTCGGGGTGTCGGTGGGTGCCATCGGCACCGCGCTGGCGCAGCAGCACCTGCGCAACGTGCTGGCCTATCTGGGCATGCCCACGCTGGCCGGCCACGAGATGTTCATCCACTGGAAGGATGGGCTGGTGGTGGACGGCGAGATCGGACCGGCCAGCAAGGAGTTCGCGCAGAAGTTCGTGGACGCCTTCGTGGCCTGGGTGAAGCAGGTCGGCTGAAACCTCTGTGCCGTGCCCGCTGGCGCGGCTGGTTTTGGGCATAAAATCGGGCTCCAGCCGGCTTCTGGCTGGCGCAGGCAGCTATCGTTGATGTAGCAATTCACGGCAGGGGCACAAGGCAGCCGCCAGCCGGGAACCTTCCACGGCGGCGCCACTCCAGCACTGGGCCGGATCGGCCGGCCCACCACAGCACCATGTTCCAAGCCCTGTTCTCCCGCCCCCGCCGCGTGTTCGCGGCCATCGCCATCGTCTGTGCCGGCATGCTGGCTTTCGGCGTGCTTTACCTGCAGATGGTGCTGAACCTGAATCCCTGCCCGATGTGCATCGTGCAACGCTACTGCCTGATCCTGGTGGGCGTGTTCAGCGCGCTGGCCGCTTTTTCCGGCAAGCCGTGGGGCTGGCGCCTGTGGGGGCTGCTGGGGCTGGGCACGGCGGGTTTCGGCGCCTTTACCGCGGCGCGCCAGAGCTGGCTGCAGTGGTACCCGCCCGAGATGCCCACCTGCGGGCGCGATCTGTACGGCATGATCGAATCGTTCCCGCTGCAACGCGCCATCCCGATGATCTTCAAGGGCAGCGGCGACTGCACGGCGATCGACTGGACCTTCCTGGGCGGCACCATCGCCAACTGGTCCTTCGTCTGGTTCGTGATCTTCGGCCTGACGATCCTGACCGTGCTGCTGCGCCTGCCGCGCGGGCGCGGCGGCGTGATGCCAGCATAGAGCGACACCCCCGTTGCTCCACTCGCTGCGCGATGTGGCCCTACGTGCACGCCGCCGGAGGCGGCGGCCGTTCGGCCCGTCCCAGTCTGCGCAGGCAGACTGGGAGCCGCGGGCCTCACCCCCCTTCAAGGGGGCATCGCCAGTGCCCGGTACAAGCCCGGTCACGGCGATCGCTGGATTGGCCTGCTCCGCGGCCATTGGGGTCCTGAGGGCTTGTGACTCGCCGCCGATGAGCGGCCTGGCGGATTAGAGCTTCTTGACCAGCACCTGGCTCTTGCGGTTCCAGTTGTATTTCTTCTTGCGCGCCTCGGGCAGCCATTCCTGGTCGACCACCTGAAAACCGCGCTTGAGAAACCAGTGCATGGTGCGGGTGGTGAGCACGAAGATGCTCTGCAGGCCCATGGCGCGGGCGCGCGCCTCCACGCGCTTGAGCACCTTCTCGCCGTCGCCCTGGCCCTGGCTCTGCGGTGACACGGTGAGCGCGGCCATCTCGCCGGTCCTGGCTTCCGGGAACGGGTAGAGCGCCGCGCACGCGAAGATCACGCCGTCGTGCTCGACGATGGTGTAGTTGCCGATGTCGCGCTCGATCTCGGTGCGGCTGCGCTTGACCAGCGTGCCGTCCTTCTCGAACGGCTCGATCAGCTGCAGGATGCCGGTCACGTCGTCCGAGGTGGCCTCGCGCAGGCTTTCCAGCTTCTCGTCCACCACCATGGTGCCGATGCCGTCGTGCACGTAGACCTCGAGCAGCAGCGCGCCGTCGACCGCGAACGGGATGATGTGGCTGCGCTCCACGCCGTGCTCGCAGGCCTGGATGCAGTGGCGCAGGTAGAAGCCCACGTCGTCCGGCTGCTGCGGCGCCGGCAGACGCGCCAGCAGGGCCTGGGCTTCGGCCAGCGGGATTTCGGTGTCGATCGGGTTGTCCTCGGCCTCGGGCTCTTCGGCGCGCACGCGCAGGCCGGGCTTCTCGCACAGGAAGATCAGCTTGTCGGCCTGCAGCGCGGTGGCGACCGAGGTGGCCACTTCTTCCATCGACAGGTTGAAGGCCTCGCCGGTGGGCGAGTAGCCGAAGGGCGAGAGCAGCACCATGGCGCCGGCGTCCAGCGTGCGCATGATGCCCGCCACGTCCACCTTGCGCACCACGCCCGTGTGCTGGAAATCCACCCCGTCGATGATGCCCATGGGCCGCGCGGTCAGGAAGTTGCCGGAGATCACCCGCACCGTGGCGCCGGCCATGGGCGTGTTGGGCAGGCCCTGGCTGAAGGCGGCCTCGATCTCGAAGCGCAGCTGGCCCGCGGCCTCCTGGGCGCTGTCGAGCGCCACCGGGTCGGTCACGCGCACGCCGTCCACGAAGCGCGCCGTGTGTCCCTTGGCGGCCAGCTGCTCGTTCACCTGCGGGCGAAAGCCGTGCACCAGCACGATCTTCACGCCCATGCTCTGGATCAGCGCCAGGTCGGTGGCGATGCTGGCCATCTTGCCCGCCGCGATGGCTTCACCCACCACGCCGACCACGAAGGTCTTGCCGCGGTGCATGTGGATGTAGGGCGCGACGGCGCGGAACCAGGGAACGAAGGTGAAGTTGAAGACGGTGGACATGCGGGCGTGGGCAGGGGTGGCGGCGTGCGGCCGGCAAAACGTCGAGTGTAACGACGCGGGGCGCCATCACGGCCATGCCAAGCGCTACACGGAGGTTCAGAAATGATAGCTGCCTGCGCCCGCCACGCAAGGGCTGGAGGCCGATATGACCTTGAAAATCAGCCTTGAGGGCGCCCGCCGCCGCGCGTGGCGGCCAGGCGACGGTAGACGGTGGCGCGGCTCAGGCCCAGCGTGCGCGCGGCGGCGTCCACGTTGCCGCCGGCCTCGCGCACGGCCTGGTGGATCAGCTCGGTTTCCAGGGCCTTCAGCGGCGGCCGCGACGGGCTGGCGGGGCCGGGCGCGTCCGCCCGGGGCCGGCGTGCCCGCACGGCCAGCCGCAGGCCGGACCACAGCGGCACCTGCGCGGGCTCGGCCCGGCCGGCCTGGTCGAACAGGTGCTGCCAGGGCAGGGCGAACAGGTCGCTGGCGTGCACCGGCCCGTGCGCCAGCCCGTGCAGGTGGGGCAGCATCTCGCGTGCGGCGCCGTTGCTGCTGACCACGGCGCCATCGGCGTCCAGGCAGAGCAGGGCGCCCTGCTCGTCGCCCGGCAGGCTGTCGGCCCAGGCCAGGTCGAGCTGCAGCGCGTGCGGCACGGCCAGCGCCAGCGCGGCCTCGATGGCGCGCGCCGAACGCGCCACCAGGTGCTTCAGCTCCGGCCGCTCGGCCACCTCGACGCCGGTGAGGTCGAGCATGCCCACGCAGCGCCCGTTGGGGCCGAACAGCGGCGCGCCGGCACAGCTGTAGACGCTGGTGTCCTGGAAGAAATGCTCTCCGCGGTGCAGCCACACGGGTTGCAACTCGCCCAGCGCGGCGCCGATGGCGCTGGTGCCAACGCTGCGCTCCGACAGGTCCACGCCCACGCGGGCGATGACGTCGGCGCGCGGATCGCGGCGGTCGATGGCGCCGGTGGTGTCGATCACCGTGCCGTGCGCGTCGGTGAGGATGGCGAAGTAGCGGATCGGTGCCACCGCGCGCGCCAGCCGCTCGAGTTCTGGTCGGGCCGCGCTCAGCAGGCCGCGGTGCGCCTCGGCCGCGTGCTGGCGGGCGTTGGACGGCACCATGTCGAAGGCCACGTGCTGCTCCGGCCGGTGCCCCTGCGCCAGGCAGCGCCGCCAGGAGCGCTCGAGCCAGGCGCGGTCGTACCAGGCCTGCACCAGCGCGTCGGTCACCGAGCCGCTGCCGTGCAGCACGGCGCGGCGGGCGAGTTCGATCTGCTGCAGGCGGGGGTCTGCGTGCATGCTGTGTTCAGGCCTTGAAGGCTTGTCTCCGGGCTCTTGTCGCATTCTGAGAATTTCGGAGGGCTGGGGCTGGAATCCGAGGGTAAACCCCGACCCCGCCAACCCTTGCCGCGCCTCAAGAATGCTCTGCGATTCTGACACGCATCACACCAAGGAGACACCCACGATGAAAGTTGAACTCAAGGTCAACGGCAAGCCCGTGTCGGCCGACGTTCCCGAGAACACCCTGCTGGTGCAACTGCTGCGCGAGCACCTGCAGCTGACCGGCACCCACGTGGGATGCGACACCGCCCAGTGCGGCGCCTGCACGGTGATCGTGAACGGCCGCAGCCTCAAGGCCTGCAACGTGCTGGCCGCGCAGATGCAGGGCGCCGAGGTCACCACCATCGAGGGCGTCGCCGCCGCCGACGGCACCCTGCACCCCATGCAGGCCGCGTTCAAGGAATGCCACGGCCTGCAGTGCGGCTTCTGTACCCCCGGCATGGTGATGAGCGCGATCGACCTGCTGGCGCACCACCCCAGGGCCAGCGAGGGCGAGATCCGCGAGCAGCTCGAAGGCAACATCTGCCGCTGCACCGGCTACCAGAACATCGTCAAGGCCGTCCAGCAGGCCCAGAAAGCCACGGCCTGAGCCGCGCGCGCCACCAGCCAACACAAGGAGACAGGACATGGGTGCGAACGAGTTCGCCAAGCTGCCGCACATCGGCGAATCCCTCAAGCGCAAGGAAGACGTGCGCTTTCTCACTGGCGCAGGCCAGTACACCGACGACATCACGCAGGCCAACCAGAAGTTCGCCGCGTTCGTGCGCTCGCCGCACGCGCACGCGGTGATCAAGGGCGTGGACACCGCCAGGGCCGCCGGCATGCCGGGCGTGGCGCACGTGTTCACCGGCAAGGACATGGAAGGCAAGATGGGCGGGCTGCCCTGCGGCTGGCTCATCAATAACCCGGACGGCAGCCCCATGAAGGAGCCGCCGCACCCCATCCTGGCCATCCACAAGGTGCGCTACGTGGGCGACCACGTGGCCCTGGTCGTGGCCGACACGCTGGAGCAGGCCAGGAACGCCGCCGAGGCGGTGGAAGTCGACTACGAGGTGCTGGCCCCGGTGACCGACATGCGCACCGCCAGGAACGGCCCCGCGCTGCACGACGAGGCGCCCGACAACCAGTGCTACAAGTGGACGCTGGGTGACAAGGCCGCGGTCGATGCCGCCTTCGCGGGCGCCGCGCACGTGACGAAGCTGGACATCACCAACAACCGGCTGATCCCCAACGCCATGGAGCCGCGCGCCGTCAACGCCACGTACAACCGCGCCGGCGACGAGTACGTGATCCACGTTGCCAACCAGAACCCGCACGTCGAGCGCCTGCTGATGACGGCCTTCGTGCTGCAGCTCCCCGAGCACAAGGTGCGCGTGATCGCCCCCGATGTCGGCGGCGGCTTCGGCTCCAAGATCTTCCTGTACGCCGAAGATGTGGCGCTCACCTGGGCCGCCAGGCAGCTCAACTGCGCCATCAAGTGGACGGCCGACCGCAGCGAAGCCTTCGTCAGCGACGCCCACGGGCGCGACCACATCACCCACGCCGAGATGGCGATGGACAAGGACGGCAAGTTCCTGGCCATGCGCGTGCACACCGACGCCAACCTGGGCGCCTACCTGTCCACCTTCGCCTCCAGCGTGCCCACCATCCTCTACGGCACGCTGCTGGCCGGGCAGTACACCACGCCGCAGATCTACGTCGAGGTGGACGGCTGGTTCACCAGCACCGCGCCGGTGGACGCCTACCGCGGCGCCGGCCGGCCCGAGGCCACCTACGTGGTCGAACGCCTGGTCACCCGCTGCGGCTGGGAGATGGGCCTGCCGCAGGACGAGATCCGCCGCCGCAACTTCATCACCCAGTTCCCCTACCAGACCCCGGTGGCGCTGCAGTACGACATCGGCGACTACGAGGCCTGCATGGACCAGGCCCAGCAACTGGCCGACGTGGCCGGCTATGCCGCGCGCAAGCAGGCCAGCGAGGCCAAGGGGCTGAAGCGCGGCATGGGCTACAGCAGCTACATCGAGGCCTGCGGCCTGGCGCCCAGCAACATCGCCGGCGCCCTGGGCGCGCGCGCCGGCCTGTTCGAGTGCGGCGAGGTGCGCGTCAACCCGACCGGCAGCGTGACGGTGTTCACCGGCTCGCACAGTCACGGCCAGGGGCACGAGACCACCTTCGCCCAGGTGGTGGCCGCGCGTCTGGGGCTGGACCCGAGCCAGGTCGACGTGGTGCACGGCGACACCGGCCGCGTGCCTTTCGGCATGGGCACCTACGGCAGCCGCTCGCTCAGCGTGGGCGGCACCGCCATCATGAAGGCGCTGGACAAGATCGAGGCCAAGGCCAAGAAGATCGCAGCCCACCTGATGGAGGCCAGCGACGCCGACATCGAGTTCAGCGGCGGCGAGTTCAAGGTCAAGGGCACCGACAAGAAGATCCCCTTCGCCCAGGTGGCGCTCACCGCCTACGTGCCGCACAACTACCCGCTGGACAAGCTGGAGCCGGGCCTGGACGAGACCGCGTTCTACGACCCGACCAACTTCACCTTCCCGGCCGGCACCTACATCTGCGAGGTCGAGGTGGACCCGGCCACCGGTGTGGTGCGGGTGGACCGCTTCACCGCGGTGGACGACTTCGGCGTCATCATCAACCCGATGATCGTCGAAGGCCAGGTGCACGGTGGCCTGGTGCAGGGCATGGGCCAGGCACTGATGGAGCACGGCATCTACGACGCCGATTCCGGCCAGCTGCTCACCGGCAGCTACATGGACTACACCATGCCGCGCGCCGGTGATTTCCCCGAGTTCAAGCTCGGCCACGTCTGCACGCCCTGCACGCACAACCCGCTCGGCAGCAAGGGCTGCGGCGAGGCGGGCGCCATCGGCTCGCCGCCGGCGGTGATCAACGCCTTGCTCGACGCGCTCAGCGGCCTGGGCGTGAAGGACTTCGACATGCCCGCCACGCCCGCACGCGTGTGGTCGGCCATCCAGCAAGCCAAAGCCTGAGGGGACCCATCCATGTACGCATTCACCTTTGAACGTCCCTCCGCGCAGGCCGACGCCGTCAAGCTGGCCAAGGCCGGCGGCAAGCCGCTGGCCGGCGGGCAAACCCTGCTGGCCTCCATGAAGCTGCGCTTGGCGTCGCCCGAGCAACTGGTCGACCTGGGTGCCGTGAAGGAGCTGGCCGGCATCCGCAAGGACGGCAACAGCCTCGTCATCGGCGCCATGACGCGCCACGCCGACGTGGCCGAAAGCCAGGATGTGCAGGCCGCCATCCCGGCGCTGGCCGCGCTCGCCGGCGGCATCGGCGACAAGCAGGTGCGCGCCATGGGCACCATCGGCGGCTCGCTGGCCAACAATGACCCCGCCGCCGACTACCCGGCCGCCGCGCTGGCGCTGGGTGCCACCATCGTCACCACCGAGCGCGAGATCCCCGCCGACGACTACTTCCAGGGCCTGTTCGCCACCGCGCTGGAAGAGGGCGAGCTGATCACCGCCGTGCGCTTCCCCATCCCCAAGCGCGCGGCCTACATGAAGTTCCGCCAGCCGGCCTCGCTGTTCGCGCTGATCGGCGTGTTCGTGGCCCAGACCGACGGCGGCGTGCGCGTGGCCGTCACCGGCGGCGGCAACGGCGTGTTCCGCCATGCCGCGCTGGAGCAGGCGCTGGGCAAGAGCTTCACGCCCGAAGCCGCGGCCGGCGTGAGCACCGACGCCAGCGAGCTCAATGGCGACCTGCACGGCAGCGCCGAGTACCGCGCCCACCTGGTTGGCGTGATGGCGCAGCGCGCCGTGGCCAAGGCGCTGGCCTGACGTCCGGCGGGGCGGCCGGGCGCCGCCCCCCGCAGTGTCCCGGTTCGCCGGACCGTTGCCGCACCAGCCCCGGCACGCCCGAAGGGCACCGGAGCCGGTTGCTGCGCGCCGGGCGGCGATTGTGTAGAGTTCTGGCATCGTTTCATGCGCTCGCCGGCGCCCACCAAGCGCAGGCAGCTAGAAGTTTGGTAGCAGATGAACGCTTCCCCTGACGCCACCGCCAGCATCGACGCGCTGGCCGCCGCCCTGCAGGGCGCGGGCTATTTCGCCGACCGGCGGCTGGCCACGGCGGCCTTTCTGGCCCTCAAGCTCGGCCGCCCGCTGTTGCTGGAGGGCGAGCCCGGTGTCGGCAAGACGGAACTTGCCAAGGCCCTGGCCACGGTGCTCGGCCGCGAGCTGCTGCGCCTGCAGTGCTACGACGGCCTGGAGCAGCGCGAAGCCCTGTACGAATGGAACTACGCCGCCCAGCTGCTCCATTTGCGTGCTGCGGAAGGCAGGGCGCCCGCCGATGAGATCGAGCGCGAGGTCTACCAGCCCCATTACCTGATCCGCCGCCCGCTGCTGCAGGCCCTGCAGGCGCCGCCGCCGGGCGCGGTGCTGCTGATCGACGAGGTGGACCGCGCCGACGAGCCGTTCGAAGCCTTCCTGCTCGAGTACCTGGGCGAATACCAGGTCAGCATCCCGGAGCTGGGCACCGTGCGCGCGGGCGTGGCGCCGGTCACCATCCTCACCAGCAACCGCACGCGCGAGCTGAACGACGCCGTCAAGCGCCGCTGCCTGTACCAGTGGGTGGACTACCCGGACCGCGAGCGCGAACTGGCCATCGTGCGCGCCCGCGTGCCCGAGGCGCCGGCCGCGCTGGCCGAACAGGTGGCCGCCTTCGTCAGCCACCTGCGCAGCACTCCGCACGCCGAACTGTTCCAGCGTACGCCCGGCATTGCCGAAAGCGTGGAATGGGCGCGCGCCCTGGTCGCGCTGGACACCCTTAACCTCGACCCCGAAGTGGTGCGCGACACCGCCGGCGTGCTGTTCAAGCAGCGCGAGGACGTGGCCGCGCTGAGCGCCGAGGTGGTCGCCGAGGCGTTGCAGGCGTGAGGCGCTGGCAGCCTGCTGCAGGGACCGCCCGGCGCGGCGGCGGCTGCGTTGCGGCCGTGGCCCGGAATTCTGAACCAAATCGGGCTTCAGGCCATATGCGGCGGGCGCAGCCAGCTATTGTTTCAGAAGCATTCCAGGTCGCCTCGCCTACCCGCGGCCAGCGCCGCGGGCCGTCGACATGAGCACGGTCGAATCCACCACGCTGCTGGGCGATGTCCGCCGCGGCAAGCTGGCTGGCAATGTGGCCGCCTTCGGTCGCACGCTGCGCCGCGCCGGCGTGCCGGTGGATGCCGCCCGCATCGCGCTGGCGCAGCAGGCCCTGCTGCTGGTGGGGGTGGGGAGCAAGGTCGATGTGGGTGCCGCGCTGGAGGCCGTGCTGGTCGGCCGCGAGCAGGACCGCGCCGTGTTCCGCGAGCTGTTCGACGCCTTCTTCCGCGACCCGGAGATCGCCAACAAGCTGCTGGCGCAGATGCTGCCCAGCGCCGAGGGCCAGGCCGCGCCACCCAGGGAGCGCCCCCGCGTGCGCGAGGCGCTGGCGCCGCACAAGGCCTTGCTGCAGCCCAAGGCAGCTGGCCCGGACAAGGAGATCGAGTTCGACGCCGCCATGACGGCGAGCGAGCTGCAGCGCCTGAAGAACGCCGATTTCAACCAGCTTTCCGCCAGCGAATTCCGGCTGGTGGAACGGCTGGTGCGCGACATCCGCCTGCCCGTGCCCGAGGTGCCCGCGCGCCGCGTGCGCGCCGGCCTGCGCGGCGCCCGCGTGCACTGGGCGCACACGCTGCAGGGCGCGGCCCACACCGGCGGCGAGATCATGGCGCTGCACCGCCTGCAGCGCCGCCGCCAGCCGCTGCCGCTGCTGGTGCTGGTGGATGTGTCGGGCTCGATGGAGCGCTACGCGCGCCTGCTGCTGGCCTTTCTGCACGCGGCCACGCGCGAAATCCACCACCGCCGCGTGCGGCGCGACGTGTTCGCCTTCGGCACCCGCCTGACCGATCTGACGCCCGCCTTCCGCCTGGCCGATGCCGACGCCATGCTGGAGGCCGCCAGCGCCGCCATCCGCGACTACGGCGGCGGCACGCGCCTGGGCGAATCGCTGGCGGCGCTGCGCCAGCGCCATGCGCGCAGGCTGGTCGGGCGGCGCACGCTGGTGCTGATCGTCAGCGACGGGCTCGACACCGGCGAGCCGGCCGACCTGGCGCGCGAGCTGCAATGGCTGAAGCGCCACAGCCGCCGCATCCTGTGGCTCAACCCGCTGCTGCGTTTCGATGGCTACGCGCCCAGCGCGCGCGGCGCGGCCGAACTCTTCAAGGCCGCCGACGGCATGCTCGCGGTGCACAACGTGCAGCGCCTGCAGGAGCTGGCCGGCGGCATCGCCAAACTCATGAATTCATAGCAAGGAACGGTGACCCCACATGGACATGCAAGGCAATCGAACCCTCACGGTGACGCAGCAACAGGCCTGGGAGGCGCTCAACGACCCCGAGGTGCTGAAGCTCTGCATCCCCGGCTGCGACAGCATCGAGGCCACCGGCGACAACGCCTACGAACTCACCAACGGCATCAAGGTCGGCCCCGTGTCGGCCAAGTTCAAGGGCAAGCTGCAGCTCACCGACATCAGCGCGCCCGACAGCTACACCATCAACTTCGAAGGCAACGGCGGCGCGGCCGGCTTCGGCAAGGGCAGCGCCAAGGTCACCCTGGCGCCACAAGAGGCCGGCAGCGAGCTGGCCTATACCGTGCACGCCCAGGTGGGCGGCAAGATCGCCCAGGTCGGCCAGCGCCTGATCGACGGCGTGGCCAAGTCGATGGCCGAGAGCTTCTTCAAGCGCTTCGACGAAGAGATGAAGCGCCGCTACCCGCCGCCCGAGGGCGCCGAACCCGCGGCCGAGGAACCGGGCAAGCTGAAGAAGATGTGGTCGAAGATCACCGGCGGCGGCGACGCCAAGGCCGAGAGCTGACGCGGGCCGTTGCTGCCCCCGTTTTTATGAGACGAATTGGCCGCCAGCCCATATTTGATGGCCGCAGGCAGCTATGAATAAAGTAGCGTTCCGGGCATGGGCGGGCCGTCTCGTCAACCCGCCTGCGCGTTACACGCAGCGTTGTCCGTCAGGCAAAGCCGACGTGGCGCGCGAAGGGCATCTCGCGGACGCGCTGGCCGGTGGCGGCGAAGATGGCGTTGGCCAGCGCCGGCGCGGCCGGGGGTACGGGCGGCTCGCCGATGCCGTGGATCCGGCCGGCCGGCGTGCCGCTCACAGCCTGCACGTGGATCGCCGGGCACTGGTTCATCCGCATGCCGGTGAACTGGTGGAAGTTGCTCTGCTGCACCTGGCCGCCGGCATAGGTGATCTCGCAGTTCATCGCGTGCCCCAGGCCCCAGACCACGCCGCCCTGCACCAGGTTCTCGAAGTTCACCGGGTCCAGCACCGGGCCGACGTCGGCCGCGGCCCAGACCTGCTCGATGCGGATGCCGGCCGGGCTGTTGCTGACCTCCACCACCAGCCCCACCGGCACGCCGAAGGAGTTGACCAGCGCCACGCCGCGCCCCCTGCCGGGCGCCGGGCGCGGGCCGTTCCACTGGCTCATGCGGCCCAGCGTTTCCAGCACCTGGCGCGCCTGCGGGTCGCTGGCCAGGCGCAGGCGCTCGTGCAGCGGGTCGGCGCTGGCGGCGTGGATCAGCTCGTCCAGAAAGCTCTCGCCGAAGAAGCCCGCGCTGGAAGCGCCGACCGAGCGCCACGAGCTGGTGGGCGCCAGCGCCGGCACGCGGTAGGCGCGCACGCGGCAGACGGGCAGGGCGTAGGGCATGTTCCAGACGCCGGCGGCGATCTGCGCGTCCGGCCCCGGCACCTTCAGGCCCATGCGGCCCATCTGCGATTCGGTGCACGAGACGGTGGCGATGTCGATGGCCAGCGCCTGCACCTGGCCGCCACCCACGGCGCCGCGCCCGCGCGCCATGCCGATCTGGCGCGGGAAGTCGTGCGCAAAATCCTCCTCGCGGCGGAAGGTGAGCTGGATCGGCACGCCCGGCATCTGGCGCGCGACCTCGGCCGCCAGCGTCACGTCCTCGAATTCCAGCCGGTGGCCGAAGCTGCCGCCGGCGTACTGGTTGTGCAGGTGCACCTGCTCGTCCGGGCACCCGCAGATGGCGGCCACCTTCTGCTGCGCCACGCGCGGGAACTGGCTGGCGGCCCACACGTCCACCCGGCCCTGCGAGACCTTGACGATGGCCGACAGCGGCTCCAGCGGCGCGTGCGCCAGGTAGGGCGCACGGTACTCGGCCTGCAGCGGCTGCTGGCCCAGCGCGGCCTCCACGTCGCCGTCGTTGCGCCACAGCTTGTCGAGCCGCTGCTCGGTGAAGGCATCGGCCACCGCCTGCCAGTGGGCGGCCTGCTCGGCCGGGTAGCCGGCCGGCGCCCAGTCGCAGCGGATGGCCTCGGCCGCCCTGAAGGCGCGCCAGGTGTTGTCGGCCACCACGGCCACGCCGCCGGTCACCGGCACGATCTTCTTCACGCCGCGCATGCCTTCGGCCGCCTTGGCGTCGAAGCTGCGCAGCGGCGCGCCGTTGTGGGGGTTGAGCCGAACCGCGGCGTGCAGCATGCCTTCCAGCTTCTGGTCGATGCCGTAGCGCAGCGTGCCGGTGGATTTGGCCACGATGTCCAGCCGCTGCATCGGCTTGCCGAGCAGGCGCCACTGGCTGGGGTCGCGCAGGGTCACGTCCTGCACGGGATCCAGTTTGGCGGCGGCCGCGGCGAGTTGCGTGTAGGGGATCTGCTTGCCGTCCGGCAGCAGCACGGCGCCGCCGGCGGTCTTCAGCTGCGCCACGGGCACGCCGCTCTGCTGGGCGGCGGCGGCTTTCAGCGTCTCGCGCGCCACCGCGCCGGCGCGGCGCAGCTTGTCGAAGCTGTCGGGCACGGTGCTGGAGCCGCCGGTGGCCTGCATGCCGACCAGCTTCATCACCGCGCCGGCGGCGTCGCGCGCGGTCTCGGCGATCCAGCTGTGGTCGGTGGAGCGGAAGGGCACGGCGTCATTGCCCAGCGCAGTGTTGTAGTAGGCAGCGGCGGGCACGCCGGGCGAGACGGTGCATTGCGCCGGGTCCACGTCCAGCTCTTCGGCGATCAGCGCGGCCTGCAGCGAACGCACGCCCTGGCCCAGGTCGGTATGGGGGGCGATCAGGGTAATGCCCTGCGCGTCGATCAGCACCCAGGGGTTGAAGGCAGCGGCGCCTTCCGGGGCGCCGTCCTTCAGCGGGTTGTGCGGGGTCTTTTTGACCTGCCAGACGCCGAAGGCCACGCCGCCGGCGATGGCGGCCGAGCCGATCAGGAAGGTGCGGCGGGCGATGGTGCGCAGCTTGCCCATGTCAGCCCCCCTGCTTCAGGTTTTGGGCCGCCTGCTTCACGGCGGCGCGGATGCGCGGGTAGGTGCCGCAGCGGCACAGGTTGGCGGCCATGGCGTCGTCGATGTCCTGGTCGCTCGGGTCGGGGTTGGCCTGCAGGAACGAGGCTGCCGTCATGATCTGGCCTGACTGGCAGTACCCGCACTGCGCCACCTGCAGCGCCACCCAGGCCTTCTGCACCGCGTGCAGCGCCGCGGGCGTGCCCAGGCCCTCGATGGTGGTCACCGCGCCCGCCACCGTGCCCACCGGCGTCATGCAGGAGCGCACCGGCGCGCCGTCCACGTGCACCGTGCAGGCGCCGCAGAAGGCGATGCCGCAGCCGTACTTGGGCCCTGTGATGCCCAGCTCGTCGCGCAGCACCCACAGCAGGGGCATCTCGGGTTCCACATCCACATCGTGGGTCTTGCCATTGACGGTCAGTTGCATCGTGCGCTACCTGAAGGCCGCGGGGCACGTGCCCCCCGGAAGCCCTTCGCCAGGGCCTGACCGGCGTTTTACCAGCAACAGGGACAACCCTGCCGTCGTACCGGGGCATTGCGGTCGCCGGCACCACCCTTCACATGGCGCGCCAGAATGTGGGTGGCGCACCGTTTCCGGCCACAGGAGACATCAACATGGAAAACCTTGACCTCACCGTTCTGCGCGCCCTGCGCGACTGGCGCAGTGCCGGCCACCACGCCCTGATGGCCACCGTGGTGCGCACCTGGGGCTCGTCGCCGCGGCCCGTGGGCTCGATCATGGGCCTGTGCGACAGCGGGGCCGTGGTCGGCTCGGTCAGCGGCGGCTGCATCGAGGACGACCTGATCGCCCGCTACACCCGCCCCGACGCGGCCGATGCCTTGCAGCCAGCCGCCGGCGGCGCGCCCAGCTTCGTCAAGTACGGCGTCACGGCCGACGAGGCACACCGCTTCGGCCTGCCCTGCGGCGGCACGCTGGAGTTGCTGCTGGAGTTCGACCCCGACGCCGCCCAGCTCGCCGACCTGGTGCGCGCGCTGGAAGGCGGCCGGCTGATGCGCCGCAGCGTGGCGCTGGCCGACGGCCGGGCCACGCTGGTGACGGCCCAGGCGCCGGCCGCGCTCAGCGTGGACGCGCGCGAGCTCGCCAACACCTTCGGCCCCGAGTACCGCATGCTGATCATTGGCGCCGGCCAGATGAGCGAGTACCTGGCCACCATGGCGCTGTTCAGCGGCTTCGCCGTCACCGTGTGCGACCCGCGCGAGGAATACCGCGGCGCCTGGTCGGTGGACGGCGCGCGCGTGCTGGCCGACATGCCCGACGACGTGGTCGCCGCCTTCAGGCCCGACCGGCGCAGCTGCGTGGTCGCGCTCACGCACGATCCCAAGCTCGACGACCTGGCCCTGCTGGAGGCGCTGGACACCGAGGCCTTCTATGTGGGCGCCATCGGCAGCCGGCGCAACAACGCCTCGCGGCGCGAGCGGCTGAAGGAGCATTTCGGCCGCACCGAGGCCGACCTGGCGCGCCTGCGCGGGCCGATCGGCATCTACATCGGCAGCAAGACGCCGCCGGAGATCGCCGTCAGCATCATGGCCGAGGTGCTGGCCGTGAAGAACGGCGCGCCGCTGCCGCGCGACCTGGACGTGGCCTACGTCAAGAACGCTCAGACCCAGGCCGCCGCCGAATCGGCCTGCGGGGTGGGGTGAGCGCGCCCCAGGCGGTGCCGCCGCTGGCGGCCGTCGTCATGGCCGCCGGCGCCGGGCGGCGCATGGGCCACCGGCCCAAGGCGCTGCTGCGGCGCGACGGCGAGCCGCTGGTGGTGCGCACCGTGCGTCTGCTGCGCGAGGCCGGCGTGGCCCCGGTGGCGGTGGTGCTGGGCCACCACGCCACCCAGGTGCAGGCCGCGCTGGCGCAGAGCGAGGCGCTGGCACGGCTGGGCGGCTGGCGCTGCGCCACCAACCCCGATCCTGATGCGGGGCCCGGCAGTTCGCTGCGCGCCGGCCTGGAGGCGCTGCAGGACGCGCCCGGCGCCGTGCTGGTGGCGCTGGCCGATCACCCGCTGCTGGAAGCCCAAGACCTGACCTGGCTGCGTGAGCGCTGGGCCAAGCGCGCCGCCGATCACCACCTGCTGGTGCCCGTGAGGGCGGGCCAACCCGGCCACCCGCTGATCCTGGACGAAGCGCTGCGCCGCGAGGTGCTGGCCATGCCCGCGGACGAAGGCGTGCGCGAATGGCGCCGCCGCCATCCGGATCAGGTGTGGTCCGCCTCGGTCGAGCACGAGCGCTTCCACGCCGACGTGGACGAAGAGGTGCGGCTGCTTGAACTGGAGGCGCGGCACGGCGTGGCGCTGCAGTGGCCGGATGAGTGGGGGAGGGCTTCCGGGGGCGACCCGGGAGGCTGAACCTGGATCAGCGGGCTGGATGACCGCCGGCCTTCAGTCGTGCGAGCCCGTGCACAGCGCCTTCTTCAGCGCCATGTTCTCGGCCCGGCGGCGGGCGCCGGTGTCCGGCCCGTGCTGGCCGGCCGCGCCAGATCGGCCGCGTGCGGCCAGCGCCTGCACGACCGGGTTGCGCGGCGTGCCGGCCGGCAGCGTCAGCCGCAGGCCGCCAGCGGCACGCCCACGCGCCCCCGCGCGACCCGCTTCAGGCGGGGTCACGTGGGTGGAACGGGCGGGCAGCTTGCGTGGCATGGTGGGCTTCGGACCTGCGCTGAAAATGCAGGGCCGGCGGTTTGGAGGCTGGCGCCGCGCGAAAGTTCAGCGCCAGGGGCCTGGTTGAGGCTGTCGCAGGGCCAGGCGCGGGATTTCAAGCCAAACAGGCCTGCAGCCCTTTCTTGACGGGCGCAGGCAGCTATCGATTCGATATCAAGGTTTCTTCTTCGGCACGATGTCCACGGCCCAGAGTTCGGCGGTGTCGGTGCGGCTGGGGTTGCGGAACCAGTGCGTGGTGTCGGCGTTTTCGAACCAGTAGTCGCCGGCGTGCAGCACGCGCCGGGCGCTGCCGCGGCCTTCCACCACCGTGCCCTTGACCACGCGAACAATGCCGGGCCGGCCGGCATGCGGGTGGGCGGCGGCGCCGCCGTCCGGCGCCAGCGTGAGCAGGCGGGCGCGCAGGTCGTAGTCGGCCATGGTGCCGGGCATCCTGTGGGCGGCCAGGTCCACCAGGCCCACGGGCGCGTCGCCGCCGATGCCGGCGCTCTTGTCGGGTGGCGTAACAGCGGCGGTGTCGGGCTGGCTGGCGCAGGCGGCCAGCAGCAGGGCGGCGGCGAACGGCATCACGGTACGAAGCATGGGTGGTCTCCTGGTTGAAAGCCCGGCCAATGAACGGCCGGCCCGGGTTGTGCGCCGGTTCGGCGGCCCCAGATATTAGGGTCGGCCAGGCCAGCGCGCCGCATGCACCGCACTGGGATAATCCCGCACCCCATGACCGAACCGCGACAGCCTCTCCAGATCGAGTTTCCCGACAACCTGCCCGTCTCCGCGCGCAGGGACGACATCATGGCGGCGCTGGCGGCGCACCAGGTGGTGATCGTCTGCGGGGAAACGGGCTCGGGCAAGACCACGCAGTTGCCCAAGATCGCGCTGGCCATGGGCAGAGGGCGCCACCATGCCAGGCCAGGCGAGCGCGGGCGGCTGATCGGCCACACGCAGCCGCGCCGTATCGCCGCCACCAGCGTGGCCAAACGCATCGCCGAGGAACTGCACACGCCGCTGGGCGAGGTGGTGGGCTACAAGGTGCGCTTCAACGACCGGCTGTCGAAAGACGCCTCGGTCAAGCTGATGACCGACGGCATCCTGCTGGCCGAGACGCAGACCGACCCGCTGCTGAAAGCCTACGACACGCTGATCATCGACGAGGCGCACGAGCGCAGCCTGAACATCGACTTCCTGCTGGGCTACCTGAAGCAGATCCTGCCGCGCCGGCCGGACCTGAAGCTGATCGTCACCTCCGCCACCATCGACGCGGATCGCTTTGCGCAGCACTTTGCCATGCCCCGCTCGGCGCCGGGCCGCCCCAAGCCGGGCGCGGCCCCCTTGGGGGGCAGCGCACCTCACGAAGTGGGGGAGCGTGAGGGCCTCGTTCCTGCGCCGGTGTTGATGGTTTCCGGGCGCACCTATCCGGTGGAAGTGCGCTACCGGCCTTTCGACGAAAGCCGCGAGTTCGACCTGAACGCGGCCATCGCCCAGGCGGTCGATGAACTCTGGGTCGGCCGCCCCGGTGGCGACATCCTGGTCTTCCTGCCCGGCGAGCGCGAGATTCGCGAGGCCGCCGACCACCTGCGCAAGCATCTTGCGCACGGCGTGCTCACCCGGGGGGCCGAGGTGCTGCCGCTGTTCGCCCGCCTCAGCCAGGCCGAGCAGGACCGCGTGTTCGAGCCGCACGGCGCGCCGCGCATCGTGCTGGCCACCAACGTGGCCGAGACCTCGCTCACCGTGCCGGGCATCAAGTATGTGATCGACGCAGGCACGGCGCGCGTCAAGCGCTACAGTTACCGCAGCAAGGTGGAGCAGCTGCTGGTCGAGCCGGTGAGCCAGGCGGCGGCCAACCAGCGCGCCGGCCGCTGCGGGCGCGTGTCGGACGGCATCGCCATCCGCCTGTTCGACGAGAAGGACTACACCGGCCGCCCGCGCTTCACCGATCCGGAAATCCTGCGCTCGTCGCTGGCCGCGGTGATCCTGCGCATGAAGAGCCTGCACCTGGAGGGCGAGGGCGGCAGGGTGGAGGATTTCCCCTTCCTCGATGCGCCCTTGGGCCGCGCCATCGCCGACGGCTACCAGCTGCTGACCGAGCTGGGCGCGGTGGACGATGCGCAGCAGCTCACCCCGCTCGGCCGCGAGCTGGCCCGCCTGCCGCTCGACCCGCGCGTGGGCCGCATGATCCTGGAGGCGCGTGAGCGCGGCGCGCTGCGCGAGGTGCTGGTCATCGCCGCTGCCCTGAGCGTGCAGGACGTGCGCGACCGCCCGCTGGAGCAACAGGCCCAGGCTGACCAGGCGCACGCCAAGTTCGACGACGAGAAGAGCGAGTTCAGCGGTTACCTGCGCCTATGGAAGTGGCTGCACGATGCCCGCGGTGGCCAGGCCGTGGCCATGACGCGGGCCCAGATGCGCGGCGCCGAGGCACCTGCCGGCACGGGTGGACGCGGCGGCAAACCCGCCAACCTGGCCGCGCTGCCGGTGGCGCAGCGCGCGGCGCTGGCGCTGCAGCAGGCACGTCAGACGCTATCGAAACAGGAGCTGTCTGCGCCCGCCAAGCCAGGTCTCAAGACCGATTTGGCTCAGGATGCTCACGCCGCCACCAGCCACAAGCTCAGCAACCGCCAGTGGGAAAATCTGCTGCGGCAGAACTTCATCAGCATCCGCCGCGTGCGCGAATGGCGCGACATCCACACGCAGCTGCACACCGTGGTGGCTGAGCACAAATGGAAAGAGAACGCCCAGCCAGCGGGGTACGAGGCCGTGCACAAGAGCCTGCTCGCCGGCCTGCTGGGCAACGTGGGCTGCAAGCTGGAAGAGGGCGAGGGGCAGGGCGGCGACTACCTGGGCGCGCGCGGCATCAAGTTCTTTCGCCACCCCGGCGCGCACCTGAGCAAGCGGCCGGGCAAGTGGATCGTCTGCGCCGAGCTGGTGGAAACCACGCGCCTGTTCGGCCGCGGCATCGCCAATATCGAGCCGCAGTGGCTGGAAGAAGTGGGCGGGCACCTTCTGAAGAAGCAGCTGCTCGATCCGCACTGGGAGAAGAAGGCGCAGGACGTGGTGGCGCTGGAGCGCGCCACGCTCTACGGCCTGGTGGTCTACAGCGGGCGGCGCAGGAGCTTTGGCGCGGTGGACCCGCACGCCGCGCGCGAGCTGTTCCTGCGCGAAGCGCTGGTCGGTGGCGAGTGGCCCGACGAGTGGGCGCGCCGCCTGCCGTTCCTGGCCGCCAACCAGCGCACCATCGCCAAGGTCGAGGAGCTGGAGCACAAGAGCCGCCGCCAGGACGTGCTGGTGGACGATGAGCTGATCTACGCCTTCTACGACCTGCAGATCCCGCAGGGCATCAGCAACGGGCGCGATTTCGAGCAATGGTGGCGCGAGGCCAGCCGTGCCAACCCCAACCTGCTGCGCCTCACGCGCGAGGAGCTGATGCGGCACGAAGCCGCCGGCATCACCACCAGCGCGTTTCCCAAGGTGGTGCGGCTGGGCGGCGTGGACTGCGCCGCGAGCTACCTGCACCAACCCGGCGACGCGCGCGACGGCCTCACGGTGAGCGTGCCGCTGTTCGTGCTCAACCAGGTGAGCGAGGCGCGCGCCGAATGGCTGGTGCCCGGCATGCTCAAGGACAAGCTGCAGGCGCTCTTGAAGAGCCTGCCGCAGAAGCCGCGCAGCCGCTTCGTGCCGCTGCCCGAGAGCGCGGCGCGGCTGGCCGACGAACTCTCGGCGCCCGAGGTCTTCGGTCTCGGCAGCCTGGTTGATGCGCTGCTGAAGCGCGTGCGCGACGCCACCAGCCTGGATGTCAAGCGCACCGATTTCAAGCTCGACATGCTGCCGGCGCATCTGTTCATGAACTTCCGCGTGGTGGACGAGCACGGTCGCCAGCGCGGCCAGGGCCGCAATCTGGCGGCGCTGAAGGCCGAGCTGGGCGGCGAGGCGCGCGGCGCCTTTCAGGCGCTGGCGGCGCTCAAGGGCGCCGTGCCGGCAGCCACGCCCGCTGCATCGGCTGCACCGGATTTGAAGGAAAAAGAGGCTGCAGCCGGCACTGGACGGGCGCAACCAGCTATCAAAACAGAAGCTCCTTCGGTGCTGCCCGAAGATGCGCGCTACACCGACTGGAGCTTCGGCGAGCTGCCGGAGCTGATGGAGATCCGCCGCAAGGGGCAGGTGCTGGTGGGCTTTCCGGCGCTGGTGGATGTGGGCGACGCCATCGGCATCGAGGTGTTCGACGAGCCCGAGGTGGCGGCCGCCCGCCACCGCGCCGGCCTGCGCCGCCTGGTGGCGCTGCAGATCCGCGACACGCTCAAGTATCTGGAAAAGAACATCCCCGATCTGCAGAAGATGGCCGTGGCCTACATGCCGCTTGGGACGGCCGACGAACTGCGCCAGCAGATTGTCGATGTGGCGCTGGAGCGCGCCTTCCTGGCCGATCCGCTGCCCGCCAACGCGGGCGACTTCAAGCGCCGGGTGGAAGAAGGCCGCGCGCGGCTGACGCTGATCGCCGGCGAGGTGGCGCGGCTGGCCGCTGCCATCCTGGCCGAGTACGCGGCCGCCGCCCGCAAGATCAAGGACACCCGCAACGCGCCCGAAGCCACCAAGGACGCGGCAGAACAGCTGCAACGTTTGTTGCCCAAAAACTTCCTCGCCGTCACCCCCTGGAGCGCGCTGCAGCACTTTCCGCGCTACCTCAAGGCGATCCAGCTGCGGCTCGACAAGCTCCGCGCCGACCCGGCCCGCGACGCCCAGCGCATGGCCGAGGCGCGCGCGCAGGAGCAGCGCTTCTGGCGCCTGGTGGCCGAACGCAAGGGCCAGCAGGACGCCCGCCTGCAGGAGCTGCGCTGGCTGCTGGAAGAGCTGCGTGTCAGCTTCTTTGCCCAGGAACTGCGCACCCCGCAGCCGGTAAGCGTGAAGCGGCTGGAGAAGGTGTGGGGGCAGGTAGGTCACTGAGGCGCCGAGGCGCGCATGACCACAGGGCTTTCAATCCGGAGCTGCCGCAGCACGGCATGGCCATCAGGGCGTCCTCCCAACTGCAAGGCGGGTCGCCACCCGATGCGGAGCAGCTAACCTGCCAGGATGCGCTGCTCAACTGGCTTGCTCCATCCAGTTCACCACCCGCAATCCAGCCACCCGTGCAAACTCCCGCACATTGCGCGTGACCAGCGGCGCCTGCTGGCTCAGGGCGGTGGCGGCGATCAGGGTGTCGTGCGGGCCGATGGGTTGGCCCCGGGCTTCCAGCGCGGCCCGCAGCGTGGCGGCCTGCTCGGCGCAGGCGGCGTCGAAGGGCAGCGTCTGCACCGCACGTAAAAACGCGTCCAGCGCGGCGGTGCGTGGCGCAGCGGCTTCGGTCGGCAGACGGGCCAGACCGTAGCGCAACTCGTAGACAACGATGGCGGGTACGCCGATTTCGGCCGGGCGCTGGGCCTGCAGGCGCTGCACCACCTGGGGCTCGCCGCGGAAGTAGTAGCTGATGGTGTTGGTGTCGAGCACCCAGATGGCCGCGTACTCCCGGGCTCAGAAAGACAGGCGCGGAAGGTCGTCGCCGGTGGGCTCGGGTGGCGTGGGCCGCAGCGGAAAGTCGGCAAACTGCCCGGCCAGCGCCAGCACGTCGGTGGGCCAGGTGTCATGCGCGTAGCGGCGGATAGCTTCGGCTACCCAGCGGCTTTTGGAAACGCCGCTGGCCACCGCCGCCTGATCGACCAAAGCCTGCGTGGCTTCGTCCAGATAAAGGGTGATCTGAGACATGGCACGACCTCGTTGAAAATATATGTGAAAGTATAAGTGTTTTGAAGTGGACTCAAGGGTATGGTTGCGGCCCGCCTGCAGCGTGACGCTGTAAAGTGCGGCACCCACAACCTGCTTGCCACCCGGAATCCGCCGGCATGTCTACCAAGTTAGCTCCCCCCACCAACACACTGCAGACGCTGGATCGCGGGCTGCAGGCGCTGGACGTGATCTGCCAGCTGGCGCAGGGCATTACGGTGGCCGAGCTGGCGGCGGCCCTGCAGGTGAACCGCGCGATCGCCTACCGGCTGGTCAACACGCTGGAGCTGCACGGGCTGGTGGCGCGCGCGGCGGGCGGGCGCATCGTGGCGGGGGCGGGCGTGGCTCGGCTGGGTGCGGGATTCGCGGCGCAGTTCCGTGCTCGCGCGCAGCCGGTGCTGGCGCGGCTGGCAGCCGGCGCGCGTGCCACGGCCTTCCTGGTGGTGGCGCAGGCCGGCGAATGCACGGCGGTGGAGGTGTGCGAGCCGCAGCACGTGGACATCCGGGTGGGCTACCGCGTGGGCAGCCGGCACCCGATCACGTCCGGCGCGCCGGGCATCGCCATCCTGGCCAGGCGGGCGCCACAGGCGGGCGACAGCGCGGCCGTGCGGCAGGCGCGCGAGCAGGGCTACAGCATCACGCGCGGCGAGGTGCAGGCCGGTGCCATCGGCATCGCCAGCGCCGTGCCCCTGCGCGACGTGCGCGGGCGCGTGCCCTTCGAGGCCGCAGTGGGTGTGGTGACCATGCAGGAGCTGGACAGCGGGCGCTGCGTGCCGCTGGTCACGGCGGCGGCGCAGGAGCTGGCGCAGGCCTTGCCCGGCGTTTGAGCGGCGCCGGCGAGGCGCCGGGTGCCTTACGAGCCGCGGGCCGGAGCGCATCCCGCCGGCCGGCCGTTCGGCACGGCATTTGCCATGTTGAACTTAATATGGAAAAATAAATTGCTTGATATTCATTATTAGTAAATAAAGGAGACGCCATGTCCTGTCCGGTGGATCACGCGCAGGCCGGCCGCTCGCCCACGGGCTGCCCGGTCAGCGCGCAGGCGGCGGCGTTCAACCCTTTTGAGCCAGGCTACCTGCAGGATCCGGCCGGCACGCTGGCCTGGGCGCGCGAGGAAGAGCCGGTGTTCTACAGCCCCGAACTCGGCTACTGGGTGGTGACGCGCTACGAGGACGTGAAGGCGGTGTTCCGCGACAACCTGCTGTTCTCGCCCGCGGTGGCGCTGGAGAAGATCACGCCCGCGACGCCGGAGGTGCTGCGCATCCTCGACACCTATGGCTTTGCCATGAAGCGCACCATGGTCAACGAGGACGAGCCCGACCACATGGCGCGCCGCCGCCTGCTGATGGACGCCTTCATGCCCGAGCGGCTGATTGCTTACGAGCCCATCGTGCGCCAGATGGCACGGCAGTACATGGACCGCTTCGTGGACGCCGGCCGCGCCGACCTGGTGGGCGCCATGTTCTACGAGATCCCGCTCACCATCGCGCTCAAGTTCCTGGGCGTGCCCGATGATGGTGCCGAGCAACTGCGCCGGTTCGCCGTGGCGCACACGCTCAACACCTGGGGCCGCCCCACGCCGGCCGAGCAGATCGAGATCGCGCACAACGTGGGCCGCTTCTGGCAGACGGCGCAGGAGATCCTCGACACCATGATGGCCCGGCCCGACGGCGAAGGCTGGATGTACGAGAGCATCCGCGAATGGCGCAGGCACCCGGACATCGTCACCGAGTCGTACCTGCGCTCGATGATGATGGCCATCCTGGCGGCCGCGCACGAGACCACCTCCAACGCCACCGCCAACGCCTTCATGACGCTGCTCACCCAGCGCAGCGCCTGGGAGGCCATCTGCGACAACCCGGCGCTGATCCCCAATGCGGTGGAAGAGTGTCTGCGCGTGGCCGGCTCCATCATCGCCTGGCGCCGCGTGGCCACGGCCGATGCCCAGGTGGGCGGCGTGGCCATCCCCGAAGGCGGCAAGCTGCTGATCGTGATGGCCTCGGCCAACGCCGACCGCCGGCATTTCGAGAACCCGGGCGAGGTCGACATCTACCGCGAGAACGCCGTCGAGCACCTGACCTTCGGCTACGGCGCCCACCAGTGCATGGGCAAGAACATCGGCCGCATGCAGATGCGGGTGTTCCTGGAGGAGTTTGCGCGCCGGCTGCCGCACATGCGGCTGGCGCCGGGGCAGAAGTTCGACTTTCTTTCCAACACATCGTTCCGCGGGCCGGAAGCGTTGTGGGTCGAATGGGATCCGGCGCGCAACCCTGAGCGCGTGGCGACCGCGGCGCTCAAGGAATCGCTGCCGTTCTACATCGGACCGCCCGCCAAGGACGGCATCACCCGGCCGATGCGGGTGCAGGCGGTGGCAAGCGAGGGCGACGGCCTGGTGCGGCTGGTGCTGGCCGATCCGGCCGGCAAGCCGCTGCCGGCCTGGACGGCGGGCGCGCACGTCGACCTGATCGCCGGGGGCTTCCGGCGCAAGTATTCGCTCTGCGGCCTGACGGGCGACCGCAGCTGCTACCAGGTGGTGGTGCAGCGCGAAGCGGGCGGCCGCGGCGGCTCGCGCCACTTCTGCGACGTGCTCAAGGCGGGCGACACCGTGCAGCTGGCCGGCCCCAAGAACCTGTTCCGCATCGACGAAGGCGGCAGCCACCACGTGCTGATCGCCGGCGGCATCGGCATCACGCCCATCCTGGCCATGGCCGACCGGCTGAAGGCCATGGGCGCCTCCTACGAATTCCACTACGCCGGCGCGTCGCGCCGCAAGATGGCGCTGCTGGCCCGCGCCGCGCAGGACCACGCCGGCCGCCTGCACCTGCACGTGAGCGACGAGGGCACGCGCATGGATCTGCCCGCGCTGCTGGCCGGGGTGAACACCGCCACCCGCGTCTACGCCTGCGGGCCGGACCGCCTGATCGACGCGCTTGAGACCCTGGCCGAAGCCTGGCCCGAGGGCACGCTGCACTTCGAGCACTTCAGCACCGACGCCACGCTGCTCGATCCGGCCAGGGAGCACGCCTTCGAGGCCGTGCTGAAGGACTCCGGCCTCACCGTGCCCGTGCGCGCCGACCAGACCCTGCTGCAGGCGCTGCAGGGCGTGGGCATCGACGTGCCCTGCGACTGCGGCGAAGGCCTGTGCGGCACCTGCGAGGTGGCCGTGGCCGAAGGCGACATCGACCACCGCGACAAGGTCCTCAGCAAGACCGAACGCGCCGCCAACCAGCGCATGATGGCCTGCTGCTCCCGCGCGCGCGGGGAGCGCATCACGCTGAGCCTGTGAGGAGGGCGGCCCGGGTCGTCGGGCCGGGCCAGGCGGTGCTGCCAAATTTGAAGCCAAAGAGGCCTTGGCCCTTTTGCTGTCGGGCGCAGGCAGCTCTTATTTCGGGAGCAACCGTGGGCCATACCCGGCACTCATGACCGTGCCGAAGCAGAGCCGGTCGGGCGAGCGGCTCCGGCCCACCCGCCGCTTCGCCACCCGACCGAGACGCGAAGCGATAAGGGATGCAGCGCCCTTTCCATGACCCCCCCGGGTCGTCGCCAGGACGCCGCCGGCTATGCCTGCGTCGGCTCCAGCGCTGGCCCGACCACCGCCTCCAGATGAGCGCGCAGCCAGCGGTGCACCGGGTCGGCCTGGTGGCGCTGGTGCCAGACCATGTACATCGGCATGGGCGGCGTCTTCAGCGGCACGGGCGCGGCGGCCAGACCGTGCAGGGCGCCGCGCGCGAGCAGGGACGGCGCGGTGGCCAGCCAGGGGCCGCCGCGCAGCAGGGCGGCCAGGTTGGCCATGCCGGGCACGGTGGCAACGAAGCGGCGCGCCACGCCCCGGGCGGCCAGCCACTGGTCGAGGTCGAGCTGGCGGCGCGGCTCGTAGAGCACGGTGACGTGCTCGGCGGCCAGGTAGTCGGCGCGGGTGGCGGGGGCGGCGCGCTGCGCCGGGTCGTGGAAGACCACGTAGCGATCTTCGAACAGGCGCTTCTGCAGAATGTCGGCGCCCTCGGGCGGGCGCGGCGTGAGGATCAGGTGGCAGCCCTGTTCGCGCAGCAGCGCCGGCTGCGGCGCGCCGGAGTTGATCAGGTGCAGGCGCACGCCGGGCGCCTCGATGCGCAGGCGGCGCAGCAGGGCGGGCACCAGCAGGTCGCGCTGCAGGTCGTTGGCGGCGATGGTGAAGCTGGTGTCGAGCCGGGCCGGGTCGAAGCCGGCCGCCAGGCTGAAGGCGCGCAGCTCGTCCAGCAGCGTGCGTGCGCGGCGCGCCAGCAGATCGGCCTGGGCGGTGGCGACGATGCCGCGGCCGGACTTGACGAACAGCGGGTCGCCGACGATGGCGCGCAGCTTGTCCAGCCCGTGGCTGACGGCCGACTGCGTGACTTCCAGGCGCTGGGCGGCGCGCGTGACCGAGCCCTCTTCATGCACCGCCAGCAGCAGGCGCAGGGCGTGGCCGTCCACGTCAAAATGATCGAAATGGCTCATGATTCTCATGAGTATGCATCGCTTTATCGGAAGTGTGGTCATGGCCATACTGCGGTGCCATGCGGTCCTGAAG
>ERZ795053.142-NODE-142-length-86322-cov-7.496795_pt1 | contig 86322 bp, 64 predicted proteins | sample MGYA00375137_ERZ795053 | MGnify/ENA primary metagenome ERZ795053 (study PRJEB30182, sample SAMN05720284) | activated sludge metagenome | isolation source: Anaerobic digester | place: Hong Kong | collected 2014-12-17 ...
ACCAGCAAATCGCACAGGAGGTAATTGAGCTTTGTATACCTATTGCAGGAAATTCAATCCGGGTTGGTATCACAGGCGTACCCGGTGTGGGTAAAAGCACCTTCATTGAAGCACTTGGGATTTATCTTACCAAACAAGATCACAAACTTGCGGTTTTAGCCATTGATCCAAGCAGCGAACGGACCAAAGGCAGTATTTTGGGTGACAAAACCCGGATGGAAGATCTTGCCAACGACCCGAATGCATTTATCCGGCCTTCGCCTTCGGCAGGTTCCCTGGGTGGTGTTGCCCGAAAAACCAAGGAGATCATCACCTTGTGTGAAGCGGCGGGATTCGACATCATCTTTGTTGAAACAGTTGGCGTGGGTCAGTCAGAAACAGCTGTTCATAGCATGGTGGATTTTTTCCTGCTATTAATGCTTGCCGGTGCAGGTGATGAGTTACAAGGGATCAAACGCGGGATCATGGAAATGGCCGATGCGCTTGTCATCAACAAAGCGGATGGCGATAACAGCGAAAAAGCCAATCGCGCAAAACAAGAATATGCCAATGCTTTACATTTATTTCCCCCTGCCTCCTCAGGATGGGCCCCTGTGGTTCAAACCTGCTCTTCCTTAAAAAAAGCAGGGATTGAAGAGGTTTGGCAATCGATAATGAAGTATTTTGAGCTTACAAAAGGCAATGGTTATTTCATGGCAAAGCGCCAGCAGCAGGAACTGCGGATCATGCACAATGCCATTCAAAATGCACTTCAGGATAATTTTTATGCCAATCCTGTAATTCAAAATACCCTAAAACAAGCCGAGCAAAATGTAAAAGACGGCCATACAAGTGCCTACCAGGAAGCTTCCAGGCTAATTGAGAGCTTTTACCATACAATAAAATCACGCAAAGATTAACTACCGGTCTTTTCTTTTGGCGGAAAAAAAACAGAAGCCAGCACACTAATGCTCAAAATCCCAAGAATAACATAAAGGGAGTGCACCGTTTGAAATCCCAGCTCTTTTAAAGGTTCATGAACAAGCATTTTTAAACCGATGAAGGTTAGTAGTACAGCCAGCCCGATCTTTAAATAATAAAAACGGTTGAGCACATTGGCCAAAAGGAAAAATAAGGCTCTTAGACCCAGGATAGCGAAAATATTGGAAAAGAAAATAATATACGGGTCTTTTGAAACGGCAAAAATTGCAGGTATGGAGTCTACCGCAAAGATCACATCCGAAAACTCAATAACAAGCAAAACAATAAGTAAAGGGGTAATGTATTTTTTACCATCAATTTTCACAAAAAACTTATGCCCAACAAATTGCTTATGAACATTAAAATATTTTGAAGCAAATCGCACAACAGGGTGTTTGGATGGATCAATCTGGTCTTTTTTATTACGATCAAGAAAAAGTTTGATTCCTGTAAATATCAAAATACCACCAAAAATGTAAAGTATCCAATCGAACTGACGAACCAAAGCTGCACCTGTGAAAATAAAAATAAATCGCATTACCACTGCCCCAAGAATTCCCCAAATCAAAACCAGTTTGTAATATTTCTCCTCGACACCAAAGGCGTAAAATATGAGGATGATCACAAATATATTGTCAACCGAAAGCGATTTCTCAATCAGGTAACCGGTGATATATTCAAGGGCCAGATTTTTTTCATATACAACCAGTGCATCTTCAAAACCTAAGCCCGAAATATTTATGGGATGTTTAAATTCATCAATCCTGAATTGTATTTCAGCAAGGGTATCAATTCCGTGAACAAGGTAACCGAAATGAATTAGAAAAAAGTAAAAACCAACGGAGAGGGCAATCCACACCACCGACCAGATAAGTGCTTCCGAAAATCCTACTTTGTGGCCGTTTTTACTGAAAACACCAAGATCGATCAGTAAAATGGCAAAGATGAAAACCAGGAACACTGCAAAAAATCCTATTTCATTTATACCCGTCATATTCTTGATCCAACAAAATTAACGAAAGTCGCTTCAAGGTGTTCACACTGCAATTAAAAATACATGGATATCTCTGCAATGATTTGAAAAATTCTTTAAGTTTGACCCCCTTTTTGGGTTAACAAAAACAAAGCTGTATGAATAAGTATACCGAAATGAACCCGAATCCGCTGGTTCAATATTTAAATAAACCCTCTTCCGAATTTACAAAAAACGATATCATCCGATATGCCGAAGATCATGATATCGCCATGGTTAATTTTCGCTATTGCGGATGGGATGGAAGGCTTAAAACACTCAATTTTGTAATTAACAGCAAACAGCACCTCGATAGCATTTTATCATATGGTGAGCGTGTCGACGGATCGAGTTTGTTTTCGTTTATTGAAGCCGGATCCAGCGACCTGTACGTACTTCCAAGGTATAAAACAGCTTTCAGAAATCCATTTAGTGAGGTGCCTACTCTCGACATTTTGTGCTCCTACTACAATAAAGATGGTGAACCACTGGCAAGTTCGCCGGAGTATATTTTAAAGAGAGCGCATCAAACCCTTACCGAAAGAACAGGTTACACCCTTGACGCCATGGGTGAACTGGAATATTATATCATCAGCAAAAAAGATGAGCTTTTTGAAGCCACCGATCAGCGGGGTTATCACGAAGCTGAACCGTTTTCGAAATGGGGAGCTTTCAGGCGTGAAGCCATGCTGGCCATAGCAGAGGCTGGCGGGTTGATCAAATACGGCCATTCCGAAGTTGGTAATTTTACAGTTGATGACCTGGAATATGAACAAAACGAAATTGAATTTGCCCCCACAAATATTGAAGATGCAGCTGATCAGCTACTCATCGCAAAATGGATACTTCGCACCCTTGCACATAAATACGGTGTAACCGTGACATTTGCTCCCAAAATTACAACCGGTAAAGCCGGAAGCGGAATGCACGTTCATTCGAGGTTGATGAAAAAAGGTCAGAATATGATGACCAAAAAAAGTGGTGAGTTAAGCGAGATAGCCAAACGAGTGATTGCCGGATATCTTGACCTATCGCCATCATTAACCGCCTTTGGCAACCTTAACCCCATGTCGTATTTCAGGTTGGTACCTCACCAGGAAGCACCTACGAACATTTGCTGGGGCGATCGAAACCGATCTGTACTGGTAAGGGTACCTCTGGGCTGGAACGGTAAACTTACTATGGCCAATGATGCCAATCCGCAGGAACCTGCCATTGATACCAGCGAGCTGAACAGACAAACCGTTGAACTGCGCAGTCCTGACGGTTCGGCTGATGTTTATATGTTGATGGCTGGAATTGCTGTTGCTGCCTTGCATGGCCTCGAAATGAAAGACGCCCTCAAATATGCAGAAAAGACCTACGTGGACGTGAATATTTTTAATGATAAAAAACGATTAAGTGAGCTCAACCATCTTCCTGCTTCATGCTGGGAATCAGGCATTGCCCTTGAAAACCAGAAGAGTCATTACTTAAAATACGGTATCTTTACGGAAGGAACACTGGATGGGATTATCAAATATCATAAACAGTTTAACGACCAAAATTTAAGGGAAGAACTAAAAGATAAACCCGAAGAGTTATTGAAAATGGTAAAAAAATATTTCCACTGCGGTTAACCCAATCTATCTGATATGTATTCTTTTAAAAAATATGACCAAAATCAGGAAAGCATCGCCAAACGGATTGAAGCCGCCAGGCAAATAAACCCTGACCAAGCAGAAGAATTAAAGGCCTTAAAAATCATACTTAATTGCATTGACCTTACTACCCTGGAAGGCTCAGACACTGAGGAAAAAGTATTAGGACTTTGCAACAAAGCCAAAAGTATTCACAGCCTCGGTGCTGATTTTCCTGATGTAGCTGCAGTTTGTTTTTATCCAACTTTTGCAGCGTTGGCCAAAAAAAACCTGAAAGACACAAATATAGAAGTTGCTTGTGTAGCCGGAGCTTTTCCTGCGGGTCAGTCACCCATCGAAATCAAAGTAGCCGAAGTTGAATTTGCAGTTGTACAGGGAGCTGATGAAATTGATATGGTGATCTCACGGGGTAAATTTCTGGAAGGAAAATTTACCGAAGTGGCTGATGAAATAAAAGCGATTAAAAAGGCTTGTGGCGATGCTCACTTAAAAGTAATTCTGGAAACCGGAGAATTAAATACGGTAGATAATATCAGGAAAGCTTCCGAAATTGCTATCAATGCAGGTGCTGATTTTATTAAAACCTCTACCGGGAAAATACAGCCTGCAGCAACACTTGAGGCAATCATGGTAATGGCCGATACGGTAAAAGAATATTTTGAAGCAACGGGTAAAAAAATTGGATTAAAACCTGCAGGCGGGATTTCAGATTATAAAACGGCCCTCGATTTTTACCAGGTGATAAAGCAAACCCTGGGACAACAATGGCTCAACAACCAACTCTTCAGGATTGGTGCCAGCCGCTTAACCGATGATGTTATTGAACGATTAAAGCAAATCGGATAATTGCCAACTCACAGTTTCATTGCTCATTCTAAACTTTTTATAACATACAACGTTATTACAATCGTTGATGTCAATTTATAAAATACAATTATGAAATCCTTTTTTATTGCTACTTTTTTACTTTTCTCAGTTTCCATTTTTGCTCAAACTACATTGGATACGGCGCTCAATTTTTCAGTAAAAGATACGTATGGAAATAACATTATCCTCTATGATTTGCTGGATGAAGGCAAAATTGTTGTCGTCGATTTCTTTTCTGTAGCTTGAGGGACTTGCCAGGCGTATGCGCCAGATTTGCAGGCGGCATACGAAAGTTTTGGATGTAACCAGGGAAATGTTTTTTTTCTTGGAATTGATAAAGGCAACACCAATGCTGCGGTTTTGCAGTTCGACTCCATATACAACGTTCACTATCCCAGTGCCAGCGGAAACCAGGGCAACGGAAACATCGTCCATTGGGACTATAATATCCAGGCAACGCCATCCGTAGTTGTTATTAATCCTGATAAAAGCATTGCCGTAAAACAAATATTTCCGCCTACTACTGAAAATTTGATAGATAGTGTTTCGATGGCAGGTGGAATTCAGCAAGCATGTTTAACCCTTGTTGAAGAATCAGGCACAAACGAAATAAGTCTTTTTCCCAATCCCGTGCATGACTATTTAGTAGTTACAGCATATCAAGATCAAACAATCGAGTCATTCCAAATTTACGATTTGACCGGACGTAAAATTCGGGAACCGGAAATTATTGGAAATACCCGAAATAAAATCATTGTGAATACCGCGGGTTTTACCAATGGATTTTATTTAATTGAAATCAGGTTCAGATCCGGGAAAACGGAGATTAAGAAATTTATCAGAAAATAGTTTTTAAAGCTGATATTTCAGGTAATCGAGCAAAAGCGGAATTTCTTTTTGATCAATCCCGTTTTTAATTAAATATTGTTTGTCTTCCTCAAAACTGCTAAGGAATAATTTCAGGTTATTATCACTTCGATTTATGGAAAGCTTATAATTTCTTACAGCGGATTTCCTGTTCCCCATACACCATTCCACATGTCCCAGGTTAATGTAATCAAATTTATTGGCTTCGGCTTCAATGATTTTTTCAAGGTATTTTTTAGCAGTATCAAGTTTGCCCAAAACAAACGAACACCATGCAATGGGCCGAAGCACTTTTCTGTTTTCATCAGCCATGAACTCAACCTTATAATAATATTCAAGCGCCTTGTCGAATTGTTTCAGGTCGAGATACGAATGCCCTATGTATGTTTGAACATATAAATTTTCCGGATCGAGTTTTTCGGCTTCCAAATAATAAGAAAGCGATATCTCATAATTTTTCAGATAACGATAACACAAAGCGATTTTCCTGAGATTCCAGGCGCGGTTAGCATCAAAAAGTTCGGCTCTTTTATAAAAATCCAGGGCCTCTTCGTATTTTTTCAGCCTTTGGTAACAATAGCCCATTTTCTCAAATATCTCCATGCTATTATTGCCTTTCGCATTTAAAAATCCATAAAGGCCCAGTGCACTTTCAAAGTTTCCGTTTTCAAAAAAGAACTCAGCTATATTCCGGTAGATGTCATTATCATCGATCAGTATTTCGGCAAAATGACAATCCTGAATATGAAACCTAAGCGTAAAAATATCGAGGAATTCATGGCGTAACGGATGCAATTTATAAAACCTGTATAGGTCCTGAATATATTGAGAGTAGATGCTTTTAGTATGTGCAGGCTTGTTCAGGATATCATCTTCTTTTTGTAACTCCTCAATGCTTTCAATTTCGGCATGAAACATCTCCAAAAGCATATTTTTCTGAAGATCGGGCATTTGCGTAATATTCAAACTAAAAGAGTATTTATCAGAATTACACATGAAAAACGACTTTGATAATCCGTCCAGAAAAACCCCGGTGTCAAATTTTTCATTTTCTCCTTTGAGTGCATGCCTGATGTATGCGTTTTCAGGATAAAAAGGTTTGAACCAGTTGATGATATGGTTAAAAAACTCAAAATGTTTTAGGCGGGCAAAAGTGCTCATAAACACATCAGCTCCTTCCATTTGCAATCGGGATATCTCCTGAAGCTTATCCAGTAAATCCGGTGCATCCTCAAAAACTGTTTCCCAATCGGGGTTTTTATCATCCATAAAATCACTTGACAGGATATTATCCAGATCAAGTTTATCCCTCAAGACAGGCTGATATTTCACCATTTCGGGTAAAATTTCGTCATGAAGTTTTTTGGTAATTTTTTCTGTTTCCTGCGATTTTATCATTTGGATCGCAATCATTTCAAGGTGCATTCCTATGTTTTCAATCTGTTGTAAAACCTTGATTTCCTCCAGCAAATCCGGATAAAGCTTTAGCCTGTGGTTATATTGATACAAAATAACAAACAACCCAACAAGTGCACGCTGCCTGAGTTCTGCCTCCTCATCAAGGGCAAATTTTATCATCAGCATTATTTTTCTTTTATCAAAGCATCGTAAGGTGCTTACAGTGAGTGCACTTATTAAAATTGCTTTCTCATGCCAGGGAAATTGGTTTATACTCCAAATAGAATCAAGTATTTGCTGATCCGAATCGTTAAACTTATCGGTAAGCCAAACCAGGTTGAAGATCCTCAGTATTAACTCCTGATGTAGCTTATAGGCAGCCAGCTCGTCCTGTCCGGTATCCAAACTTGATTTCAACACATCGGAAAGTGCTTTGTCCATGAGCAAGTTTTCGATGCTGTCCAGGGCATCTTCTTTCACTTGTTTCGAATCAAATTCGATTTTCTTTTTTAGCCTGTAAATGTATTGATCACTTTCATTCATGTAAGCTGATTGCAGGGCAACATCGGCCAGTTCAAGTACCGAAACCAGCAATCGATTATAAATATTTTCGCGCTCCGGGTCATTTACCCCCTCAATGGAATATTTTAGCAGGTTTTCATAGGTATCATCAAGGTTATCATATTGTGTAACAAACTCCCCCTTCTTTGAATTCAACACAAGATCTTTAAGCATATCAAGAGCATCTTTGAGTTTCCCTTGTAATACACAATCTTCAATTTTTCGATAATTCCGTTCCAGGCTTTTTTTATCCATGAGCAGGTTTTAATTTAATATTATTTAATGGTTTGTTGCAGGAGTAACATCAAAAGTAACTACAGTTTCAATCACCAGTTCATTTGCCTTGTAATAAAACTTTTTGGCAGTTCCTGAAAGTTTTAGTTTTCCGCTATTTTCGAGCAGGGTAGCTGTAAATGAATTATTGGATCCGGCAAATGATACGGAGTATCCGGTAAGAAGTTCGCCACTGGTAGTAGTGCCATATTGGTTTGGGATATTCAAAGAAACGGTGATATAATTGGCATCGGTTTCAGTAATAACTACCGTTACATCGTACCCATCAGTTGTTTCATTACCTACTGCGTCATAAATTGAGGCATTCCCCTGCCATGATCCTACCCAGGAATCAATTTTGCAATCGTTACAATTACTCCATTTATTACTTTCTTCTTTTTTTGAGCAAGCAAACAGGACTAAAATAATTGTAGTCAATAATAATATGCTTTTTGATATTTTAACGTTCATTAATTTTATTAATTTAGCTGATAGCAGAATCATTGGTTACACAAATGTAATGATAACTACTCACACTTCAAATGGGTATATGATCAGCAAATTGCAGAAACAATAAATTTATTTAAATCACATGAAAAGAACGATGACCGGACTGGTATTATTTGCCTTTTTGACAATTGTATTAAGTTGCACTGATGAATTTGATCCCAATGATCTCACAGATGCCCGTGATGCTTTTCTGGGAACCTGGTCTGTGTCGGAATCATGTGCAAAGGATACTTATTCTGTGACCATAATCAAAGACCCGAGCAATAGTTCGCAAATAATAATTCAAAACTTCTGGCATATTACCAACTGCTCAGATCCGCCATATGCAATTATTGCAGGAAGCAATCTGGTGATGCCAACTCAGGATATTTGCAGTGAATCATTTGAAGTAAACGGATCCGGGAAACTCGACAAGGGAAAAATTACCATGACCTATTCGGTGAATGATGGCGCCGATCTGTTTAATTGTTCTGCAACGCTTTCACAATAAAACTAATCTTTTTCTTCAATTTCATTCTTCATTTTGGTGAGCCGGGTGATCGCTTCAGCAAACATTTCATCAATAACATCCAGATCACTTTGGTAATAATTAAATGAGGATTCGAATTGTTCTTTAGTAATACCATACTTTTCAAGAATAGTGAAATTTAACTGGTATTTCAAGTCGTATACCTTAGCATTTGCCTGCCGTTGTTCCTGAATAACTATACCATCCATCAATCTGAGGTCGACCATAATATCAATCATGGTATCCCTGGGTATCAAATCATCCGGTGGGTCAATTTTTGAATTTAATTTATCGGTACATGCGCTGATCAACAACAGTCCCAAAGCAGCAACCCAAATCCAGGTTTTAATCTTCATTAGGATTATAATGTTTTTGATATTCTGCATTTAATCCTTTCAAAACGAAGTTGGTAATATCTAAAGTATCTCGGGTTAATAAAACCGGGCTTGCCACGGAATTATTAAATATGTAGTCATAATTTTTGTCGAGATTCATTCTGTGCAGGAAGTTTTTAACCGTATCAATCAATACACTGGTCATTTCGTAATCCTGCTGCGCCATTTCATCTGAATATTGCTGCTGCAATTCATACAAAGCCTGCTGTTTTTCCATTAACTGATTGTAAATTTTTTGAGCGCTTTCTTCGGATAAGCTTTGATTTTGCATGGCTTGCTGGAAATAGGTAGCTTCTTCTTCGTACTGGCTCGACTTGCTTTTAAGATCAGCATCTCTTTTTCTTCTTTCTTTTTCAAATTCATTGGCCATTTGTTTTACAAGGTCATATTTGTCAAGCAGCACATCCGTGTTTACGAAAGCTACATTTGATCCTTCACCTCCCTGCAATACTGGCAATTGTGGCATATCGGCGTTTTCCTGAACCGACTTTTCATTTTGTTTATTGAAAAACAGGATATATAATATGATCAGCCCTATGGCTAAAATGATGTTAAGGCCTATGGATATTCCGGCAAGTTTGTTAGTTCCTGTTCCGTTATTTTCAGTCATTTTCTAAATTTTTTAAAACAATAAGCTTGCTAAACAATTTAGCAGGTCAGGGTTAATATACTTTGATTAATTTCCAACCTCTGAAAGGAATTTTATTCGCATCAGGCGGATTTCTTCCTCGCTGAATTCATCCTCACCGAGTTCATTAAGGGCCTCTTCAATACTGTCAGTTTCCGCCTCGTTAAAATATTCGTAAATTTCCTCCTGATGATATTCATCTACATATTCGGTGATATAGTAATTGATATCCACTTTAGTTCCCGACAATACAATTCGTTCAATTTCCGAAAGTAACTCATCAACCGTTAAATCCTTGGTCATAGCAATATCTTCAAGTGCCAGTTTACGATCAATGCTTTGAATGATATAAACCTTCAAACCTGATTTATTTACAACCGATTTAACCACCATGTCGTTGGGGCGCATGATATCATTTTCCTCAACATAATTTTTAATGAGTTCGAGGAACGGTTTTCCATACTTTTTGGCTTTGCCCTGCCCAACCCCAGTTATTTGAAGTAATTCGTCTTCTTTAATCGGGTATTGAATTGCCATATCCTCCAATGAAGGATCCTGGAAAATGACGAAAGGAGGCAGGTTTTCTTTTCGGGAAATATCTTTCCTCAAGTCTTTAAGCAAGGTAAACAAAGTTTGGTCAGCGCCGGCTGATTTGCTGCCCGATGCTCCAAATTCTTCATCCTCATCTTCACCGTTCTCATAATTATGATCTCTTGCAAGCATCACAGAGAAAGGTTCTTTTAAAAATTTCTCACCCTCTTTGGTTATTTTTAACAAACCATAGTTTTCAATATCCTTAACAAGAAGCTTCTGAATGAGAGCCTGGCGAATTACCGCATTCCAGAATCGCTCATCATTATCCATTCCACGACCAAAGGCTTCAAGTTTATTATGCTTGAAGGATTTAATGGTAGCTGAATTTTTACCCATTAAAATATTAACCACATGGTTGGTTTTAAAAAGCTGCTTAACTTCTATAACTGCTTCCAGGGCAATGGTAATATAATCTTTGCCTTCAAAGCGCTCTTTGGGATGATTACAATTATCACAGGCACCGCAATTTTCTTTCAGGTATTCTTCACCAAAATAGTGTAGCAATTGTTTGTGACGACATACTGCCGATTCAGCATAGGCAACCGTTTCCTGTAATAATTGTTTGGCAATTTCCTGTTCAGCTACGGGCTTACCCTTCATAAATTTTTCCAGTTTCACAATATCATCGTAGCTATAAAATGCAATACAATTGCCCTCACCGTCATCACGGCCTGCCCTTCCGGTTTCCTGGTAATATCCTTCAATGCTTTTAGGAATATCATGATGGATCACATACCGGATGTCAGGTTTATCAATCCCCATCCCAAATGCAATGGTTGCCACAATCACATCGGCCTCTTCCATCAGAAATTTATCCTGATTGATCCGGCGTGTAGCAGAATCCAAACCTGCATGATAAGGAAGCGCTTTTATACCATTTACCTTAAAGGTTTCGGCAAGCTCCTCTACTTTTTTGCGACTCAGGCAATAAACAATACCTGATTTATTTGAATGCAGCTTAATATATTTGATAATGTCTTTAACAACATCTTTGGTCTTTGGCCTAACTTCATAATAAAGATTTGGCCTATCGAAAGATGATTTGAAAACCTCTGCATCAACGATGTTCAGGTTTTTTTGAATATCCTGTTGTACTTTCAGGGTAGCGGTAGCTGTAAGTGCCATCACCGGAACATTTTGTCCGATGGATTCTATGATCGGCCTTATCCTGCGGTATTCAGGTCTGAAATCATGACCCCATTCCGAAATACAATGAGCCTCATCTACTGCGTAAAATGAAATTTTTATATTTTTAAGAAAGTCAACATTTTCTTCTTTGGTAAGCGATTCGGGGGCAACGTACAATAATTTTGTTTTGCCGGCCAGTAAATCGTCCTTTACTTGTGTAATTTCTGCTTTTGAAAGTGAAGAATTCAGGAAATGGGCTATTCCCTGTTCCGCACCGAAGTTCCTTATAGCATCTACCTGATTTTTCATCAAAGCAATCAACGGAGATATAATTATAGAGGTTCCTTCATTTATAATTGCCGGTAGCTGGTAACACATCGATTTACCACCACCTGTAGGCATTATAACAAAGGTATTGTTACCGGCAAGTACACTGTTAATGATTGCCTCCTGGTTTCCTTTAAAACTATCAAATCCGAAAATGCTCTTCAGTAGCTCGTGTAGTTGATAATCGTCCTTTTTTGCCATCTCGTCCTTTATCAATAAATAATCGTTAATAATATGCTGTCAACAGTCTGATTTGGAGAATAATGTTTTGCTTAATACAAATTTATAGAAAAAAAATATTGTTAAACAACAACTTGAGTGATTCAAAATCAATAAATCAAAATTAAAATTAAAACAAATAAATTTTAAAACCAATAATTAATTTTTAATTCGGGTAAAAAAGTGCATTATGGATTGTTCGTATCTTTGTGCAAATGCATATAAAAATCAGCCGGATTGAAATCACTACATGAAATAAAACAAATTGCCAAAAGAACGATTGAAACCGAACTGGAAGCCATTCATCAATTAACGGATCAGCTCAACGACGATTTTGGGGAAGTTGTATTTTCCATATTGAATACCGATGGGAGGGTAGTAATTACTGGTATTGGCAAAAGCGCAATTATCGCTTCAAAAATCGTTGCCACTATGAACAGCACTGGCACACCTGCAATTTTTATGCACGCTGCCGATGCCATTCATGGCGACCTGGGAACCATTCAAAAAGAGGATGTGATAATATGTATTTCCAACAGCGGCTCCACACCTGAAATTAAAGTACTGGTGCCGATTTTGCGCCAACGGGGAAATAAACTGGTAGCAATGACAGGGAACCTTCATTCATTTCTTGCTGAAAATGCGGATTTCATTATCAACTCTGCCGTAAAAAATGAAGCCTGCCCCAACAATCTGGCACCCACCAGTAGTACTACTGCCCAATTGGTTTTAGGAGATGCACTGGCTGTAGCCCTGCTTGAGTGCCGCGGGTTCTCAGTAGAAGATTTTGCACAGTTCCATCCGGGTGGCACACTCGGAAAGAAACTCTATTTAAAAGTTAAAGATCTGTATATTCACAATGAAAGACCAGTTGTAGATTTTTCAGAAAACGTTAAAAATGTAATAATTGAAATATCTTCGAAACGATTAGGCGCAACTGCCGTGATTAAAAACGACCTGCTGACGGGGATTATAACTGATGGAGACATCCGGCGTATGCTCGAAAAATATCAGGATTTTAAAAACCTTACAGCATCGGATATCATGTCGCCCAACCCCAAAACTATCGGATCAGATACCCTTGTGGTGGATGCCCTTGGCATTATGCGTAAGAACAACATCACCCAATTGCTTGTTGTTGATGGCACTAAATATGTTGGAGTGATTCACCTGCATGACATATTGAGGGAAGGTATAATTTAACATTTAACTGATATTTAACATATTACTATAACGCATTCATTATTTTTACAAATATTCCGGAGTTGAATTACTATCCAATTTGAATAAATTATACGAAATGGGAGAATCATCTGGAAATTTCAACCGAATATTGGCGCATCATTACACAATTAAACCGGCCTGATGGCATTTCATTTATATAGAAAATATATTCTGACCATAATTATGATGTTTATGATGGCTGGTGCCTGGTCGCAGGTTACCAAAATCATGGGCAAAGTAATTGATAATTCTACACAGGAGCCGGTTCCATTTGCAAATGTTTATTTCAAGGGCACCACCATTGGTGTTACTACTGATTTTAATGGTGAGTTTTCAATAGAAACCAGCCAGGCAACGGATACCCTTGTGGCCTCTTTTATGGGATATCAGCCGCAAATGAGAAAAATTACAAAATTTCGTTTTCAGCAGGTCACTTTTACCTTGTGGCCTTCCAATATTGATTTACCCGAAGTAGTCATCGTTGCAGGTGAAAACCCGGCAGAAATTATTCTGCGAAAGATCATTCAAAATAAAGATAAAAACCGTTCGAAGGAATTTGAGGCTTACCAATATGAGGCATATACAAAAATTGAAATTGATGCCAACAACATTACTGACGATTTTAAAGAGAGAAGGATTTTACGACCTTTTAAGTTTATCTTTGATTATGTTGATACTTCCACCGTCAATGGTAAAACTTATCTCCCCATTTTCCTGTCGGAGTCACTTTCCGATTTTTACTTTCGCAAGGATCCTCATGCAGAAAAAGAAGTAATTAAAGCTGCCAAGGTTTCGGGAGTTGAAAATGAAAGTGTGCTTCAATTCCTGGGAAGTATGTTCCAGCAATACGACATCTACGATAATTATATCAGCCTTTTCCAAAAGAACTTTGTTAGCCCTGTTGCCAATTTTGGATTAAATACATACAGGTATTACCTGGTCGACAGTGCTTTTCAGGGGAACAAGTGGTGTTATCAAATCATGTTTAAACCCCGCCGGAAACAAGAGCTCACTTTTACTGGAAATTTTTGGGTTAATGATTCTACCTGGGCAATTAAATCTTTTGAACTTAGAATTGCTGATGACGCCAACATCAATTATATCAACGACCTTGTACTATCGCAGGAATTCGACCTGATTGACGGAAAATACTGGATGATAAGCAAGGATGGTGGAATAGGTGATTTTAATGTATTTGAAAACAATGAAACAATTCTTGGGTTCTTTGGCAAAAAAACTACCACCTACAGGCAATTCGTATTTAATGACATTAAAGATAAAAAATTCTATTCGCAGCCTACCAATGTAATAGTGAGCGATAAGGCTTACGTGAAAGATGAAAATTTCTGGGAGCAAAACAGGCATGAAGACCTGACCAAAGACGAGAAGACGATTTATCACATGGTGGATACCCTCCGGAATTTACCCGCTTTTAAAACCTGGGTTGACATCGTGGAAACGGTAGTAACCGGCTACTACGAAATGGGAAAAGTGGAGCTGGGACCCTATGCTTCAGTGCTTAGTTTTAACACCATTGAGGGCGCCCGGTTCAGGTTGGGAGGCCGAACAACGGCTAAGTTTAATGAACAACTGCGGCTTAATGGTCATATTGCTTACGGAACCTTAGATAAAAGATTTAAGTATGGTGGCGGCTTTCTTTATTTGCCCAATAAAAATCCACGTCGGGCATTTGGTGGCGATTACAGGTATGAGATAGAACAGCTGGGAAACAGCCCAAATGCTTTCAGAGAAGATTTTCTATTTGCAGCCCTGTTCCGTAGAAATCCTGCAGATAAATTATCATTAACCGAAGAGTACAAATTTTATTATGAACACGAATGGTTCAATGGCTTTTCGAATAAATTGAATTTCAGATACAAAGAAATCCTACCACTGCAGGAAAATGCAGTCAGAATCATAAATTCAGAGGGAGAAACAGTTTCGCAGGACAAGATCATAACAACAGAAATAGGCTTTGAAGCGCGTTTTGCATTCAATGAAAAATTCATTCTGGGTGATTTTGACCGGGTAAGTGTTGGTACAAAATACCCGATTTTGGGCATTGAGTATGCATATGGAATTCCGGGTGCTTTTGGCAGCCAGTATGAATATCATCGGTTGAGCCTGGGTATTAAACACTGGTTTAATGTTTTTAACCTCGGATGGTCGAAATACATGATCGAAACAGGTAAAACCTGGGGCACCTTACCTTTTCCACTTTTACACCTTCATCCTGGGAATGAAACTTTTTTGTTTGATGAATATGCATATAATCTCATGAACTATTTCGAATTTGTGAGTGATGAATATGTGAGCGTTTACTACACTCACCATTTTGATGGATTTTTCCTCAACCGGATACCTCTGATGCGAAAACTCAAGTGGCGGGAAGTTGGCTATTTTAAAGGTGTAATTGGAACTTTAAGTGAAGACAATAAAAATTTTAATGAATTGCCACAAATTACTCATACACTTGAAAGGCCTTATATGGAAGCCGGGGTGGGAATTGAAAATATTTTCAAGATCATAAGGATAGACGGCGTGTGGCGGCTTTCACATTTGGATAATGACAATATCAACAAGTTCGCCCTTTTCCTGTCGCTTTATTTTACTTTTTAACCCAATCAATTTATTTAACAATAATCGTGTGTTTATTGAAGTTTATTCAATTCAAAGTTATGCCTATCTTTGAACAGGTTAATTTTTGATTATGATCCTCCGAACAGATAACCTTGTAAAAAAATACAGCAAAAGAACCGTAGTAAACCACGTTTCCGTTGAAGTACATAATGGTGAAATTGTTGGGCTGCTGGGGCCAAACGGTGCCGGCAAAACCACAACATTTTACATGATCGTTGGATTGATCAAGCCGCTGGAAGGAACTATCTATCTCGAAAACACAGAAATTACCAAGGAACCGATGTATCGGAGGTCACAGCGTGGAATTGGTTACCTTCCTCAGGAAGCTTCCGTTTTCAGAAAACTGAGTGTGGAGGATAATATTAAAGCGGTATTGGAATTTACAAGTCTTAGCAAAGATGAGCAAAAGAAACGACTGGAAAGTTTGATTGATGAATTCGGGTTGGGTCATGTTCGCAAAAGTATGGGCATACAATTATCGGGAGGTGAACGTCGGCGAACAGAAATTGCAAGGGCACTTGCCATGGATCCAAAATTCATTTTACTGGATGAGCCTTTTGCAGGTGTTGATCCCATTGCTGTTGAAGATATTCAGGCCATTGTTGGCAAACTGAAAGCAAAAAATATTGGCGTGTTGATCACCGATCACAATGTGCATGAAACTCTTTCGATCACTGACCGGGCTTATTTATTATTTGAAGGATCAATTCTCAAACAAGGCACTGCTGAAGAACTTGCAGCCGATGAACATGTCAGAAGGGTTTACTTAGGTAAAAATTTTGAACTCCGCCGATAACTTAATCATCCTCCTCGTCAGATCTCCTGAAAATTGATGAAACCATATCTCCGGCCAGAGAAGAAAGAGTAGAATAAAAATTTTCGTCTTTTGCACGGTTGTAATCCCTTAGTGCGCTCCAGTATTGCTTTAATGCTTGTTTAGCTTTTGCACGGTATAAATATGCATCCGTATAGTTTGGATTATTGCTGAGTGTACTGTCAAAATCAGTGATGGCTAATTCATAACTTTCTTTCAGGAAATAATTAACACCTCTCAAGTAAAATATTTCTGCATTGGAGGGAAGTAATTTAAGCAATTTATCACAGGTTTTTATGGCTTCATCAAATTTTTGCTCCTCGGTGTATTTAATTGCAAAATCAAGATACTCTTCCACGGTTTGCGCATTTAAGCTCAATCGGAATAAAAGGAACAACAACAGGATAGAGTATATTTTCATTGGCAACAATTTACCGGTACGACGACTAAACACAGGATTACGTTACAAGGTGCAGTTATATTTACGAAAGCTCTTCAGCAAATTGCTGAATCAACTTCCAGGCATTATTCACATGTTGCTCTGTTACATTGGTTTGACCAATCACCATACGCAAGGTAAATTTCTCCGAAAGTTTTGTATGCGACATATAAACTTTACCCGTTTCATTAACACGATTCAGGAGCAACTGGTTCAGATCATTCAATAAATTTTTATCCTTAATATTTGCTGGTTTATACCTGAAACATACAAGGTTTAGTGTTCTTGGCGTAATTATTTCAAAATTGGGATGTTTATCTATTTCTTTTTCAAGCCAGGAGGCAAAATGGATATGATCTCTGATTTTAGCTTTCAGCCCATTTGTACCAAAATTGCGGATAACAAACCACAGTTTCAGAGCACGGAATCGCCTGCCAAGTGGCACTCCCCAATCACGATAATCATTGACGGCTCCTTCATTGTTTGTTTTTAAATATTCGGGATTAATGGAGAAGGTTTTGATCAGGGCTTCCTTATCTTTAACAAAGTAGGCTGACAAATCAAAATTGGTAAACATCCATTTATGAGGATTAAAAACAAAACTATCTACAGCTTCAACACCGTTGATCATCCACCGGTATTCATCAAGAATAAGCGCCGAACCGGCAAAAGCCGCATCCACATGTAACCAGATTTTATACTTTAAGGTAATTTCCGCTATTTCTTTTATCGGGTCAATGGCTGTTGAACCCGTTGTTCCAAGTGTTGCGATAACACAAAGAGGATTAAACCCTTTTTGGATATCTTCCTGTATGGCCATTTCAAGTTTATCTGTATCCAGCCTGTAAAACTCATCCACATCAACTTTAACAAGGTTTTCTTTGCCAAATCCTGCAATCTTAACTCCTTTTTCGATGGATGAATGTGTTTCAGAAGAGCAATATATCCTGAATTTTTGATTTTGAAATCCTTTATTGTTAATTTCAAAATTACTTGCTCGTTCACGTGCGGTTAGCAAGGCGGTTAATGTAGCAGTGGATGCTGTGTCCTGGATTACACCTGTAAAATTCTGAGGTAACCCAATCATTGAGCGGAGCCAGTTCATTGTTTTTTCTTCAAGTTCGGCAGCAGCCGGCGAAGTGGCCCAAATCATACACTGGGCACCCATGGTGGCTGTGAGCATTTCAGCAAGCACCGATGGATAACTGGAATTAGCCGGGAAATAGGCAAAAAAATTGGGACTCTGCCAATGGGTCATCCCGGGCAATATCAATTTCTTAAAATCATAGAAGATATCTTCAATATTCTCTGTCTCTGCTGGCGGATAATCAGGCAGTTGGTCAAATATTTCTCCCGGTTTGATTTGCGATTTTACGGGTAAAGTTTCCACCTGTTCGAGGTAATCGGCCATCCAATCAACGAATTGATGGGCATTATGGCGGAACTGGTTTGAATTGATCATTGTATAAAATTTATCGAACGAATTTACTAAAAAAAGAAAGTCCCGCTTGAGGGCGGGACTTCTAACCAAAAACCAATTTAAACCATGAAAACTACTAACGAATAATGATTCGATTTACAGTACTTCCCTGGTAGTTTTCGATTACAAGGAAGTACATACCTTTATATTCTGAACTCAAATCGATGGTCCTTGCAAATCCTGAATTTACTGACACTTCAGCTTCTTCATATACAGTTTGACCAAGCGTATTGAGCACCTTAATAGTCACATCTTGTGTAAGAACTTTTCCAAATTCGACGGTAAATATACCATTATTTGGATTAGGATATATAGAAATTTTTTCAATATTTTGTTCTTCTATACCGGTGCATACTGAGCATAATACATCATATTGCTCTGATACTACACCATTTCCACAATCATTTACCCCCAAAACAGTGATACTTGCAGTACCTTCCCAATTTGGTGTCCAGGTAATCATAGCAGTGGTTCCGGTTCCGGAAACAGTTCCTGCCTCATTCGGTTCAATCGACCATTCGTAGGAAGTAGCCATGGCAGCACCGTTTGTAGTATAATCACTGCTAGTGACCTGATTGGTACATACTTCAGCATCGCCATCAGGAGTTGCGGCCTGTTCAGGAGCTGTCATTACGGTAATATAATTTTCAAAGGTGATAGAAACTGTTTCATTTCCGTCGGAAACCTCAAGCGTTACATCGTACGAACCGGCATTATCATACATTACCTGTGGATTCTGCGAGGTTGATGTTCCTGGGGTACCTCCTTCAAATGTCCATGACCATGAAACCACATCACCGGCTGACATATCATAAAACTCAACTATTCCGTTTTCACAAACTTCATTGATATCACTTGAGAAGCTGGCTTGCAGTGTATTTGTAAATCCGAAAAACTCAAGATAAGCCTGCATCAATTCTTCTTTTGTTGATGGTGATGATCCATCATTTAATCCGCCAAACTCATGGGATGCTGCGATGGTTTTATAGGTTCCGGCATCGTAGGCAACCCCTGTTCCGTAGGATGGGGATGAATTTTGGAAAATCAAAGTAGCTGATCCGCTTGCTTCAATATGATCAATCCAGTTATTATCGCCACTGTAACTGAATGACATACCTTGAGTAAAGGTTCCTGACTGACCATTCACGGTACTAAGGTCGGATCCTCCATCCGCTGTTGCATTAACACCGAACATATTATGAACAGCAGTTTGTGTGTCATAGTACCAGGTATCACCACCTTCCATATAGAGGTTTCCTCCATTGTTGAGGAAGTCGGCTAATTGTTGTCCTTCAGAAGATGTTAATATATGATTATCGGAATAGATGCCAAGGCATAGGAACACTGTTGAGTAAAGACTTAAATCAGCAGGGATACTTGTTGAATATTCGGCGACCATATCATTATTTGCCATAGCTTGCTCCATATCGGTTCCGGAGTTTGTATTTCCATCCAGGTCGATAATAAGCAATGGGATCTGGCCAACAACTTCGAGCAATGAACCTGATCCGCTTAAGCCCATATCTCCGGTAAAATCAAGATCAAATGTAACGGCATGTCCTGCAGGAGTACTAAGGTTGGCAGTTAATTCAAAGGTTGCAGATCCATTTCCTCCTGCTCCAATATCACCAAAATCATCTGTTGACTGGTTGATACTGATATAAGGATCGGCACAACTTATTTCACCCGTTAAATTATAAGCATCCGATGTACCATTGTTGTTCAGATTGATGGTAAGTAGAACCGTTTCGCCCGGATCAATTTTACCATTGTTATTTCCGCTTGCATCATTAATGGTATATTCGCCCATTTCCATCACAGGTGCGTGCAGCGTTACTGAAAGGTTGCTGATCCATAAGGATTTACTTCCATCCGAAAACTCAATTTCAAACATTGCATTGTGCATATCAGGGGCATCCTGTGCCACTTCAATTTCAAAAGCACCAATTCCCTCAACGATATTGCCCGCAGTTATATCACCAAAAGTATAAGTACCATCAATGATCGAAACATAGGAGTCAGTGGTTGTAATTGTAGCTTCAACGCCCATCGCATTATCTGTTCCAACATTTTCAGCAGAAACATCCAACATTACTGTTTCACCATAATCGGCCTGTCCGTTATTATTTCCTCCCTCATCATTTACTACAGTATTACTTACCACCACATATGCACCACCCGGCGGAATAACGGTTACTTCGTCGTAAATAGTAGCCATATTGAAGGCTGTAACAACAAGTTTAGCAGTTCCCGGAGTGAGCGACTGTTCAATAGTTACAGATCCAGTTGCATCGGAAATAGCAGTATAATAATTACCATCTTGCGACAAACAAACCATTGCACCTTCAACTGGTCCACCGGGTCCGTTAACGATCGTATTAAAATCGGCACCTACCAAAACAACATTATTTGAGAGGTTCAATGCACCGGGCTCAGCAGTTCTTGGCTGTATTGCCGGATCACCAAACAGGTGCCAGGTTTTAGCAGTTTCCCAATCGGATGAACCACCGGATTCTGTGGTCATTAAAACCAATCCGTTGAATGCAATTGCTCCAAGTGTAGTTCGTCCTTCGGTTGTATTAATACCATTTTGACCCGGATGAGCATTATAATCGTATCCACCTATCAATACATCATTGAAGTAATCCTGTCCGCGCATTGGTGGATCCCAGGGTTGGTTAATAGTTGACATCATTGTAGCAATGGCACCACCATTTACCTTTTTCAACCATGCCTCAGCAAAGCATTCACCTGAATGGAAAGCACCATTTACACAGGCAACAGAAAAAATAAACGGAAGTTTATCGCCATTGGTAAGTCCGGCAATATGGCTGTTACTGAATCCGGTTGAACCCCATGATGTTTCAGATCCGTGACCACAATAATTAATAATACTTACTCCACCATTAATTGCATTGGTAACCATTTGAGCAGTTCCAGTCGGGTCGTACGCCGTGGAGAAAGAATCATAAGTGAATGGATCGAGTTTATCGTTATAAATCACATCAATTTGCTGATAATCCAATTCATTATCATCACCAGGGCCCTGGTTTGATGCAACACCTAAAGCAGAAGTGTACCAACCGCTACCGGGATTTTTTTCATATTGGATCACTTTATTAACTTGTGTAGTAACATCATTTGCCGAATTAGCCGAAAACCTTCCAATGGTGATGTCAGGAAACTGATCAGTTCCAACTACACAACCCAATTGCGGATCCATGGGGGCATATCCGCTTAACAAATCCGACTTGATATCGGCCCAGTCGCCAACCAGTAATACATACAAAATATCCGGATTGTTGTTGTAAGCATTTTGTATAATTGTTTTTGCATTTGTTCCGGTTGAAACCGTTTCGGTATAAACTTTATAGCCTTTCTCCATTTTCCAGTCGATATAGGGCTGCATTGCGCTCTCATCACGGCTTGTACAAACGATAAAAATGTCACCGTATTCGCCGATCGTTAAATCTTTTGAAAGATTATAATTAATAAAAACCGACTGATAAATCGGATCCATTTCCCGTTCTACAACAGTTGTAATTTGTGGAAGTGGATTAATTGCCGGGGTTTGATCCTCAACCAATTCAACGATAACTTCTGTGTACACCCTTAGTGTATTTTGAACTGCATTGTATCGGAATGGATTTACATAAACAGTGGTTCCACGAACATCCCTTAAAATGAATGGAGTTGTTGCTGTGGCAATATTTTGCGGATAAAACTCATCGCGTATCGAACTGGGGCTGATTTCATAAGGAATTAATGAAGGATCCTGGTTCCTGTAGATTACACCCCGTGAAGGAAGCATTGGTGAATTTAATGCAATATCTTCATACGTGGTTGCGATTACATTTAGTTTATAGTTTTTATCTGCCGAAAGTTCAACAGAGGCACTGATATAAGGCAATTCGGCAAAACCCTTTAATTTAGTGACCACACTGCCATCAAAATTAACTTTGGCATAAGTCATACCTTCAATATTTACCTGCGAAATAGAATAATCAGCAAGTGTAAAGGTGAGTTCATGGCCATTGGATTGTTGGTTATAATTAACCTCATACCCATTGCCTGCAAAAACAGCTACAAAGCTGAATACAAATAAAAATAATAGATAGTTTTTCATCTGAGCAAAGATTTTAAAATAAGAAATCTCCCGTTATTACCAGGAGATTTCAATTATGTTACATCATTATTTCGTTTGAATTAATCGTCGAATAACAGAGTAGTCATTCGTTTCAATTTTCAGGTAGTATATACCTGTATTAAATCTTGAAGCATCGATAAGGAGGCGATAGTTACCTGCCAGTTTCGAATTATCTTCTTCAATTACGCTGAGCATTTGTCCAAATGAATTATAAAGATATACATGAACATCTGACCTGGATGACAAGGTATAATCCAAAGTAAATTGCTCATCATAAGGATTTGGATAAATATTTACTTTTTGGTCCTCTTTAAATTCAATCAAACCGGTGTAAATGAAATAATAAGAATCTGAAGGTTCTGATTCACAACCCGCTCCTGAGGTAACTATCACATAATAATTATCAGTAGAAGTAGGGGTATATGATTGAGCGTTGGCTCCGGGGATCATTCCATTTGAATCATACCATTGGTTTCCGTCTGACGAACTGGAAACAAGAACAGCTCCATTTTGAGATATTGATGGTTGCTCAGGTATTGCATTTACCACAACCGTAATTTCGCCAGTTACAGATGTTTCACCATCATCAACTACCACATAATAGGTGGTTGTTACAGCAGGAGTTGCTATTGGATTGGCAATATTCGGATCATTTAAACTTTCTTCCGGCATCCAATCATAGGTATACTCACCTGATCCTCCCATTGCATAAGCATTGAGTTGTGTTGATTCACCACTACAAATTTCAACAGGATTTGCTGCAGTCATTACTCCTAGTGGAGAAAGGCCTGCCAATGGTGGAAATACAATAAAGTCAACCCAGGCGCAATCTGAACCAGATGAAACAGAATAGTCTTTTGAGTATTCCCACTTAAAAGTATGCGTTCCGGCAGTAACATCGTAAGCAATCTCGGTCCAGTCAACATCACCTGACCATCCATCTTTTAAAACATTGTCGATGTAAAAGTTCAGATAATCATAATTGGATTCTGAAGACACCTTATAGAAAAATGAAATCTGATCATCGGTTGAAATATCAACAGTAAGAGACATAGTTGAAACCTGGTTATGGGTTATCGTACCTGATTTTGCAGCATATTCGCCTTCATAAGCACCGGATGTTGTTATTTGCCAGTCAGCATCTCCACCAAGATCCCATTCGAACATTTCAAAGGTTCCGGTTTCAAAATCTTCAACAATAAGTCCGATTGTTAATCCCAGAATTGAGCTTTGTGAATAAGGTGCAGATTCAACATTATAATTAAGGCTAACAATTTCTCCTACCTGTGCCATCGGATCAACAGTAATATTAAAAATAGCATTTACGGTTCCCCCGGCTGCAATCGTTTGCAGATCGAAAGTTGCATTGTTAACAGTAATCATTGGATTTGTTGAAACCAGAGCAGCAACTGTGCTAAGTGCATCACATCCACCTTCATTAAAGTTGGGAACGATAATATTTGCTGTTTCTCCGGGATCAAGCCTGCCGTTATTATTTCCGGTACCGTCATCAATGGTATAGCTACCGATTATAAGTACCGGCGCATTCAGGGTAATGTTGAAAGTTGAATTCCAAACATCAACTCCATCTGTAATCTCCATATCAAAGTTTACAATATGTTGGTCAGGAATCAGTTCATTAATGGTAAATGTAAAGGCTGCATATTCCATAGATGCATCTCCGGCAGCAATATCAGGCCAGGCATGTGTATCAGAGTCAATACTGACATTTTCATCATCCGTTGAAATTGTTGCAGTAAGGTTACTTGCAGTTAAACTTCCCAGATTTTCAAGTGAAATATTTAACATGATCTCTTCACTGAAATCTGCCATTCCATTGTTATTACCATTACTGTCGTCAATCTCCAGATCATCAAAAAGCACATATGCGCCATTTGGACTTGCTACCGTTACTGTTCCTATAAAGGGCATGAGGTTTTGACCAGTAATCACAACATCGGCTTCACCAGGAACTACAATCGGATTGAACATATCTACTTCGGCAAGTCCTGTTGCATCTGCAAGTGCGCATCCATTCAATTCACCATCCTTTGAAATCGCAACATAAGCATGGGGTTCGGTATTTACGGTAAAAGTATTTGAACTCAAAGGCATTAATGCCTGGTAACTTGCATAGGTTGCAGGTGGTTGTGACAAATAGATCATTACTGACGGATCGCCCATAAGATGGTAAATTTCCCAGTAGTAGGTTTCCATACTGCTTCCTGACTGAGTTACTGCAAGATTACCTGCACTCGGAACCTGGCCTTGTGTAATGTACCAATCATCAAGCGGCTCACCATGATCATGAAACATTCGATCATATGCCCCTAAATTGTTAGCATTATAGGTTGGATTGGCCACAATATTTGAACGATAACCTACACCAAACCAGTAATCCTCATCCCAGTAGGTTGAGTTGGAGCCACCCACATAACCTAAAGCACCTTTATCAGCTGCGCGTAAAATCTCTTCACCGAAACAGGTTGTTTGAAATTCAACTGAGGAGCAGCAGTTACCAATTAGTAAGGGATACTTATGTGCATTGGTCAACTGCGCAATGTGGTTGATCACAAAACTTGGATCAGCCCATCCGCTTGCACTACAGTGTGCAGTATAGTTTCCGAAAGCAATCCCGTTGTTAATATCATTCCGGATATTTTGTGAGTAATTTCCTCCTGTAGGCTCCGGTTGTAAATATGTGTGTGAAAGAATGCCATGAGCTGCATTAAAATAATTTTCTGTTCCGTAGTTAATTTGACCATTTCCCCATACAGTGGCGTATGAACCATCAGCTCCGGCTACCATGACCACTTCATCCAGGAAAGAAGGATCCGGGAATTCATACTTTTCGTATTCCAGGGTTTTATCGATTTGCGGTTGCAATTGTGATAGTGTTGAAGCGGAAAACCGGCCATAAAAACACTCCGGATATATATCACCGGCCCCATCGTAGGTGAAATAATACAAGTCAGTAACATGCCCGCCGGCAGTTCCGCTGAAAGTAGGAACTTCTGCAATATCTCCAACAATTAACACAAAACTTTGCGGGTTATATCCTTCTGGAGGATTATTGTAAAAATCCTGCAGGTAATTTTTGATAGAAGTAGTTGTTGTTCCAACCTCCGGGTTATCTGTATAAGCTTCAACTACCTGGAATCCCTTCATGGTTTTCCATTCAATGAACGGCTGTAAATCGGATTCAAATTCAGGATCGGAAACGATAATATAAGTCACAGGCTCTGCTGTAATAAATTCGGCACCATCAATGGGTTTAAAATTGATCATTTGATTATAAATGGCCTGGTAAAAAGGAGAGTATGCCGTTTCTTTGGCATCAACAGTTTGAGCAATATTTGCATTGTTGAATTTAACCCTTAGTTTAAGATCAGTGTAAACCCGTATTTGATTTGAAACCGGATTGTAGAAAACAGGCGCTATTTCAACACGGGCCATTTTCACTCCACGAATGATTCCGAGATCAACCACCTGGATCATTTCCTGACCTAACAAAGTATTTTGATTGTAGGAATCCTGATTGAAAATGAATTCAACATCTTCAGGGTTATCAATATTTTTTGATAAAGGTGCTTGTGCAGGTATAATATAATCAGCAATTCCATGTGCATTTAAATCTACATCGGTAAATGACTGTGAAATAATTTCAATTTGATAGTCTGCTAACAGCGGAACTTCGATCAGTTCTTTTATAACCGGAAGACGGGGCTCGCCTTTTACAGTGCTGTAACCATAATCTTCGGCGGTAAGCAAGGTAAAATAACCAGCCTGGGTTTTTACCCGTGTAAATTCAAGATCGGTTAAAATATTGGTCAATTCGATTTCCTGGTAAGTACTTTTCGTCAATTTAAGTTCAGTAGAACCGCTTTTAACATTAATATTTCCGGCAAATAGCTGAGTCGATAAAAAACTCATTGCGAAAATCAACAGTAAAATTCTGCCATTCAGAGTAGTCTTCTTCATTACTGAAAGTTTAATTAATTGTTTGATTATAATGCCCTTATAAGGTCCGCAAATTTAAATATTTAAATTCACTTTTCCTAATGTAGATTTTAGACAAGGGAAGTGGGTATAAAGTTGCCTGAAAGGTTTATAATTATTGGCCCTTCGCGAATTCTGCCACGCGATTATGAAGGTACTTTTTTGAAATTTGCCTGACGGGATACCATGATGAAAGAAGCCCGATAATTAACACCGTAACGAAAACCGCCGCAAAGTCAAGCCACTCCATCTTTACAGGATAATAGGGAATTATAAATGCATCCGCATCACCCAGGCGAATTATTCCAAAGGTCATTTGCGCCCAGCAAATTAAAAAACCCAGAATAAGACCGGTAAAAGCCCCGATAAAAGAAATCATCACTCCTTCAAGCATAAAGATCCGTTTGATCATTTTGGTAGATGCACCCATACTAAACAGGATGGCGATATCTTTTCGCTTATCCAGAACTAACATCGACAGTGAGCCGGTGACATTAAATGCTGCAATAATTATGATAAAAGTCAATATCAGGAATATGGCCCATTTCTCCGATTTCATGATACGGTATAAAAGTGCTTGCTGCTGGAAGCGGTTTTTAACATCAAATTGATCACCAATAAGCGTTTCAAGCTTAGATTGAATCTTATTGTATTCTGTACCTGGAGCGAGCCTTATTTCTACCGACGTTACAGTAGTGCTGTCATATTCCATTAATTGCCGTGCAAGTGCCAGTGGAACAATGATATATTTTGAATCAATTTCCTGCTGAATTGCAAAAACAGCCGAAGGGATAATTACCCCTGAATTAAAGGACTGATTTAAAGTTCCGAGCCGACTGGCAGTTCTGCGGGGGACATAAATCGTTACCGGACTGTTGGGATCAAACAGGCGTACACCCAGGTTATAGGCTACAAGATACCCCATGATGGAATAATTAATCTGATCCTCACTCAGGATCATTTGGCCATCGTAAAGCATTGTTTCAATTGGATTATCATGAAGAAAATCATCCGATACTCCTTTCATCGTCACAATTACCTGCTCATTTTTATTTTTCAATAAGGCATTTTCTTCAACCGCCCTGGTGTAACTAATAACATCCGGTAAGTTTCGAATTTTTTCTTCCGGAAGATCAGCAATATGAAATGTTTTTCCTGTTTTTGCAATGATTTTAAAATCGGGGTCAAAGGAGCTGTAAAGCGATTTTACCAGGTCTTCAAAACCATTAAAGACGCTTAAAACCACGATGAGTGCCAGCGTTCCAACCAACACACCAACAACAGAAATGATTGAAATAATATTGATAATGTTGTGCGATTTTTTTGACCGCAGATAACGCCGCGCTATGTAAAACGGCCATTGCATTATTTCCAGGCTTTCACAATCAAACCGGTTCCCGTTTTATGATTACCATTGGCATCCAGGTAATTTAGCAACAATGAAAAAGGAAAAGTAATGATATAATAAAAGGGAAGAATAACAAAAAACAGCTTGCTTGAATTTAACATTAAAATAGGGTACTTCATCGACAACCGCCAGGAGATTTTACCGGGTGAGCCATAACTGTATTTGGCTTCTGTTTTCGCAAAACCCGCAGTTTTAAGTTTTTCCTGAATTTCGTTGATGTTGTAGCCGTCGCGCACATGTTCATCAATAAAAGACTCATGGTCATGATCATGCACATCCGATCCTCCCTGATCCGAAGGTGTTGAGATCAATATCATCCCTCCTGGTTTTAATGAAGCATGAATATTTTTAAAAACCTCCACATCTTCCAGGATATGTTCCATCACGTCAACCGATAAGGCCAGGTCATACCGATTGGGCTCCTGAAACTTGGTTAGATCGCCGAAAGCAAAACTCACATTGTTTTTACCGATTTGTTTAAAAAACCGATTGCAATCCGCTATTTGCTCGTCTTTAACATCCACTCCGCGAATTGTCCAGTTATTATTTTGGGTTGAAAGATAATAGGAATATTGGCCAAACCCAGATCCTGCATCTAATATATCGGCACCATCCATGTAATTTGCCGACCATTTTCTGATTTCCTTCTTCACATGCCAGGTCCTTAGCAGGAGCAAATCGAGAAGTTTGTAAAACAACTTACGTAAGAAAGGATTTTTATTAAAAACATTACCCAGGCTGCGTTTTATCGGATCGTATTGCATTTTATCGGATTAGTTAAAAGTAGGTATATTAATCTTCCAGCAGGTTTTCAATATTCTCAATGTAATCAAGTGAATCATCTTCAAAAAACTGAAGCTCAGGAATTGCCCTTACCTGTTTTCCAATTCTCTTGCCCAATTTGTATCGGATTTCTCCCCCGTGAACTTTAATGTTTTTGATCAGGGTCGCTTTGTCGTTGGTTCCGAACAAACTAAGATAAACTTTTGCGATCGACAAATCTTTTGTTACATGTACCTTGGTGACCGTGATCATCACATGTCCGAAAAGGTTTTGCACCTCAGATTGAAAGATCGAACTGAGGTCCTTTTGCAATAATCTCGAAACTTTCTGTTGTCGCGTTGATTCCATGCTGCAAAAATAGACTAAAGGCTTGAATATTGGAATAATTGCATTCAATTGTTAAAAAAAGCGTCCGCTCAGGCGAATTGTTATTTCGTATTTTTGCCTTCTCAGTTAACTTGATTATGGAAAAAATATGTGTGTTTTGCGGTTCCAGTGCAGGAAAAAATCCGGTTTACAAAAATGCGGCAATATCTCTTGGAATTGCCCTGGTCAAAAAAGAGATCGGCCTGGTGTACGGCGGAGGGAATGTAGGTTTGATGGGTATTATGGCAGATGCCGTATTGGAAAAAGATGGAATTTGTATTGGAGTAATTCCACAAAGCATAGCTGATTTGGAAATTGCTCATCAGGGATTAACAGAACTTCATGTAGTAGATAGTATGGGGGAACGAAAAACACTGATGGCAGAGCTTTCGGATGGTTTTATTGCCATGCCAGGAGGTTTTGGAACCCTCGACGAACTGGCAGAAGTACTTACCTATAACCAGCTTCGGATTTTTGATAAACCGGTTGGGCTTTTGAATACCAATGGCTATTTTAATGGCTTGCTTCAATTTTTCGATCATTGTGTGGATGAGCGTTTTGTTCGCGAAGAACACAGGCAAAACATCATGGTGTCAAGCGATCCGGTGGAATTAATCGGGATGATGCAGGCTTATGAACCGATCCATATTGGTAAATGGATTGATGACATAAAAGAAGAGAGAAAATTAAATTCTGTAAACAACAAAAAAGCATAATATGCTGATTATCGGGATAACCGGAACCCTTGGAGCAGGTAAAGGCACCATCGTTGAATATCTGAAAAAAGAACGAAATTTTATCCATTATTCTGTAAGAGCTTACCTCTTGGATGTCATTCGCCAGAGGAAGCTACCCGAAAATCGCGATAGCATGGTAAGTGTGGCAAATGAGCTTCGTAAAAAAAATGCCCCTTCATTTATTATTGATGAATTGTTTGAAATTGCGAAAAATAATGATCAAAACGCAATTATTGAAAGCATTCGCACACCCGGTGAAGTGGATAGCTTGAGGCAAAAATCGAAGTTCATTTTATTGGCAGTAGATGCTGATCCTAAAATACGATATGAAAGAATAAAACTGCGAAACTCAGAAACTGACCATATTGATTATAGTACGTTTATTGAAAATGAAAAAAGGGAAATGACCACTGATGACCCTAACAAACAAAACCTAAGAAAATGTATTGATTTGGCTGATTTTGTGATCATGAACAATGGTTCTATTATGGAATTACATGATCAGATTGATTTGATTATTTCGAACTTTGATAATAAGTAACTTATGAGTGAAGAAAAATACATCCGTCCCACCTGGGATGAATATTTCATGGATTTGGCACATTCCGTTTCAAAAAGAGCTACCTGCGATCGTGGCCGGGCAGGCTGCGTAATTGTTCGCGATAAACAAATCCTGGTAACCGGATATGTAGGTTCACCGGTTGGATTGCCCCACTGCGACGATGTTGGGCACTTAATGAAAAAAGTGGTGCATGAGGATGGTTCGGAAAGCCAGCATTGTGTTCGAACAGTGCATGCCGAACAAAATGCCATCACTCAAGCTGCCCGCCGTGGCATTGGATTGGAAGGCGCCACCATTTACGTTCGGATGACTCCATGCCGGACTTGTGCTATGCTCATCATAAACTGCGGCATTGAACGGGTGGTTTGTGAAAAAAAATACCACAAAGGACAGGAATCGGAGGAAATGTTTAAAGCAGCAGGTATCCAGCTGGATTATTTTTCTGAAGAAATCCTGCAATATAAAAACCAGTAGAATTCCGAAGGTGACAAAAGGCAATGTTTACCGAATATTGAATATTTTTGGTTATCAGGATGATTGAATTACTGAACTTACTGCCGATTTAATATCTATCAAACCAAACACATGAGCAGCAGTTAAAACGATAACTGCAATAATTACCCATCGAACAAAGGCTGCACCTTTTTTCACTGCCAGCCTGCTTGCAATAAGCGCCCCTGCTACATTTCCAATGGAAAGTATCAACCCATAAGCATAATTAACCTCTCCACTGAACATGAATACCAAGAGGATCACCGGTGACCAGATAAGGATAATAAAAACTTTGATGGCATTGGCTTTTACAAGGTCATAACCGGCTCCCAATACAATACCGGCAAGCAAAGCATATCCTACGCCCATATGCAAAAATCCCCCGTAAATCCCGATCGCGAAAAACAGGATTGCCTGCCAAATGCTAACTTTTTTCTTTTGAAGGTCTTCTTTTCCTTTCAGCCAGCGCTGGGGTTTGTAAAGGATCACAAACATCATAATCAGCATCACAATGGCGATGGCCTTTTCAATGATATCTTCACGCATATCTACCGCAATCCATGCCCCCAGGATGCTTCCTAAGGCAGCCGGAATAGCAAGCCAAAAACCCTTTTTGTGATCAAGCACTTTTTGTTGCCTGAAGCTTCCCACCGCTGCTATGTTTTGAATAAAGATCGCGATCCTGTTGGTGCCATTGGCAACATTTGCCGGTAATCCTAAAAACATCAAAATGGAAAGTGAAATGATGGAGCCTCCGCCTGCAAGGGTATTTATAAAACCCACCAGAAGGCCGGAAATGATCAAAATAATGACTTCAATAATAGTCATAACTTAGCTTACTTTGAAACGCAAATGTAGAATTATTTTGATGAAATTCCGGTATCTGTTTTTCTGCCAACAAACCGGATAATTAAATATAGGATCAGGATATTAAGGGGAAATAAAACATAAAAAGGAACTCCATAAGCTGCGGGTAATGTCCCAAACAAAGTACCCACAATACCCACTGTTATCGCATAAGGCAATTGCGTTCGCACATGTTCGATGTGGTTGCATGAACTTGCCAGTGAACTTAAAACGGTAGTGTCGGAAATGGGTGAGCAATGATCACCAAATACCGCCCCGGCCAATATCGATGAAACCACATTGTTAAAAATCGCCAGTGAGGCATTGTAATCTAAACCATGTTCCTGCGAAACCATCCATGACACAGGCAAAATAAGTGGATACAAAATGGCCATGGTACCCCAGGAGGAACCTGTTGAAAATGCAATGAGTGCTGCTAAAATGAAAGTAACCGCAGGAAGCACATAAGCGCTTAGTTTCAGGTCGACCAAAACCTGTGATAAAAAGTCTGCCGTATGCATTTCACCAGTCATAGACGCTAACGACCAGGCAAGGATCAATATTAAAATAGCCGGAAGCATGGTTGCAAAACCTTCGATCACATGATCAATACTTTTCCGAATGTCAAATATACGCTGCGATACCGTTAAAACAATAGCTGCAATGAGCCCGGCAAAAGAGGCAGAAAGCAAAGCAACGTAGGTATTTGCATTTCCCAGTATTTCAGTCAGTTTGGAGAAATAGGATATATCCTGGTTTTCCCAAACCTGCTGGCTCCAGCCCGTTGCTACCAGTCCTGAAAGGGTTCCAAAAACAACAATTAAAACCGGGATAGCGGCATTGTACCAGCGGGGTTTTGCATAATCATCATCCGATTGGGCAACTTTGGGATGAATTGCGTTTACTTCATCAGGATTATTGGTTTGTCTTATTAATCTTTCTGCTTTAAGCATTGGGCCGTAATCACGACCCGTATAAATCAGAATTAATATGAAAACAAGCGTTAGTATCGGATAAAACCTGGTACTTAAAGATTGAACGAAAATCAGGTATGCACTTTCGTTAAGGCCTATGGAATTGATCCCTTCCTGTATATATGCCAGCTCAACTCCAATCCACGTGGTAGTTAATGCCAGGGCGGCAACCGGTGCTGCTGTTGAGTCAACCAAATAGCTTAGTTTTTCGCGTGATATCCTGAGTCGATCGGTAACAGGACGCATCGTATTTCCCACAATAAGGGTATTGGCATAATCATCAAAAAAGATCGCCAGCCCGAGGAGCCATGTTACTAATTGCCCGGATTTAGGCCCGATCGCAAATCTTGTAAGATAGTTCACCACTCCCTTCATTCCTCCGTTTCGTGAAATCAGGGCAACCATGCCTCCAATCATCAGCGAAAAAACAATGATTGACATATGGTCATAATCGACCAGGGCATTCATGATGTAAACATTGATAATATTGAATATTCCATAAAATAAAGCAACGATCAAAGAATAGCCCTGAAAGTAGGTTACAATTACGGAGCCCATCCAAATTCCCAGGAACAAGGCTATAAATACTTCCCTAAAAAGCAAGGCAATCAGGATGGCGATCAAAGGCGGGATAACCGACATCCACAAAGGGACCGGGGTCACTTTTTTGTGGAATTCATACCCATCCATCTCAATAAAAAAATCCTGATTGTGATCGAATGTTTGAGAAAATGAATATGCTCCATCCGTTTTAACAACTTCCAGTGATTCACCGCCCATAATCAGGAAGAGGGTATCAGGTTCCAGCTCTTTTTCTGAAATTTTAATTTCAATATCAACAGGAATGTATTGAATGATGGTGGCCGGGACAATAACCTCAAAGGCAGGTTTGTCTTCATTCTCAGCGCCAATGACAGGAACAAAGTGCAATAAAATAAAAAGAAGGGAAAATAGACTTAAAAGTTTACCGCGAAACGTCACAGATCTGTTTTTTGGTAAAAATACAGAACTTTTACTTATTGATCAATCCCATGATGTCGTTACCGTTGGCAAAGATCAATAAAGCAAGTAACAGGATCATTCCGGTGATTTGCGCATATTCCATGAACTTATCACTCGGTTTACGACGTGTAATGATCTCGTACATCAGGAACATCACATGCCCACCGTCAAGAGCCGGTATTGGCAATACGTTCAAAATTGCCAGCATGATCGACAGAAATGCGGTCAAAGACCAAAAGCTCTGCCAGTGCCATTCGGATGGGAATATGCTTCCTATGGTTATAAAACCACCTACCGATTCGTAGGCTTTCACTTCTGGTGAAAATATCAGTTTTAATTGCTTGAAATAGTTACCAATTCCATAATAGGTTTTGCTGAAACCTGCAGGAATGGCCTCAATGAAGGAGTAATTTTTTTCTTTTATCTCAAAAAAATCGGACATATTACTTAATGGATAAACACCAATCCGACCTTCGCTCGTTACTGTTATCGGGACATTAAGTGTATCTGAATTTCGAATAACCTTCACTTCAACTTTTTGATCGGCTAGCTTATCAACTCTTTCAAGAAATTGATCAAAATACTGTGTTTCTTGCCCATTTAAACCAATGATTCGATCACCCTTTTCAAGCCCTGCTTCCTTTGCCGGTGAATCTTTTGAGAAACGATCCACAATAAATGGAAACCGAACACCAATAAAATCTGCAGATTTATGCTTGACCAGTTTATTCAAAAATCCGGAAGGAACATCAATATTCACAATTTTACCATTGCGTTCCACCTGCACGGTGCGTGCTTCATCCAGGATGAGTTTTTCTGGAATCTTTCTGAAGTTCTCGATCTTCTCCTGGTCAACGCTTACAATTTTATCCCCGTTTTTCAAACCCAACTCCGATCCGACAGAGTCAACTACAATCCCATATTTCACGCTTTCGGTGGGCAGGTATTCTTCTCCCCAAATGGAAAGCATACCGATGTATATGATCACTGCCAGAACGATATTCATAGTTACACCACCCAGCATGATGATCAATCTTTGCCAGGCCGGTTTTGAACGGAATTCCCATGGTTCAGGTGGTTTTTTCATCTGCTCTTTGTCCATCGACTCATCAATCATCCCGGAGATTTTCACATATCCTCCCAGAGGTAACCAGCCCACACCATATTCGGTGCCTTTAAAATTAAATTTGAATATCGAAAACCATGGATTGAAAAACAGGTAAAATTTTTCAACCCTTGTTTTGAAGATCTTTGCTGCAATAAAATGCCCGAACTCATGAATGATCACAAGAATTGACAAGCTTAAAATAAATTGCAGTATTTTGATAACCACTTCCATTCAGATACTTTTCGATTAGTTAAGAATTATCCAACGCCAAAAGCGCTAAATTGTTTTATTATTTTTTTGTACCCAATCAATTGCTATTCGTCTTGCTTCCCGATCAGTTTCAAAATAATCCTCAAAAGAGGGATTTTGAATGAATCCAACTTTTTGCATGGTTGCTTCGATGATTTCAGGGATATTTAAAAAGCCTGTTTTTCCATTTAAAAACAACTGCACCGCAATTTCATTGGCTGCATTTAAAGCACAGGGCATATTGCCCCCGGTTTTCAGCGCTTCAAAAGCGAGTGCAAGATTACGAAATTTTTTGAAATCAGGCGCTTCGAAAGTTAGTTGCCCATAATCATTAAAATTGAACCTCGGAAAATCGTTTTTCATCCGCTCCGGAAAACCAAGTGCATAAACAATGGGCAGCCGCATGTCCGGTAATCCCATTTGTGCTTTAATGGATCCATCCCTGAATTGAACCATGGAATGAATGATGGATTGCGGATGGATCACCACTTCTATTTGCTCCGGTTCCAAACCAAACAGCCATTTTGCTTCAATCACCTCCAGGCCTTTATTCATCAGCGTTGCCGAATCAATGGTAATTTTATTGCCCATATCCCAGTTGGGATGATTGAGTGCATCGGCCACAGAAACAGAATTAAGTTCTTCCAGACTGGTGTTCCGAAAAGGGCCACCAGAAGCAGTCAGGATCACCTTTTCGATATGTTCCGGATTTTCACCTGATAAACATTGGAAAATGGCGGAATGCTCTGAATCGACAGGAATGAGTTCCACCCGGTTTTCAATTACCAGTTTGGAAATATGCTCCCCGGCCACCACCAGGCATTCTTTGTTGGCAAGTGCAATTGGTTTTTTAGCTTTAATAGCTGCAACCGTTGGTTTTAACCCGGCAAAACCCACCAAAGCCATCAATACCATATCTATGGAATCCATTTCCACTACCTGCTCAATGGCTTCCTCACCAACGTAAACTTTGATATCATAAGGATCCAGGGCATCCATCAATTTGTCATACAAACAGTCGTGCCCGATCACCACCGCATTGGGTTTGTATTTAATGGCTTGTTCGATCAGCAGGTCGGCTTTATTGTTGGCAGTCAACACCTCCACAGTAAACTGTTCAGGGTGCTGATCCACTACTTCAAGGGCCTGCTTTCCAATGGAACCTGTTGATCCGAGTATGGCAATCCGTTTTTTCAAATTTTAGTTTTTAAAAGCTACGTAATCCCTCGGATTGACTGGGGTTCCGTTGTACCATAATTCAAAATGAAGGTGAGCTCCGGTCGACAATTCACCCGATTCGCCTACAATGGCAACAGGATCGCCGGCTTTAACAAATGCCCCCTGCTCTTTGAGTAACACGGAGTTATGTTTATATACGGAAATAAAATTCCCCTGATGCTGAATGGCAATTGTATAACCGGTTTCGATAGACCAATCAGCAAAAATGACCGTGCCGTCAAGAGTTGCTTTTACGGTTTCATTGGGTTTTGAAACGATATCAATGCCATAATGCTTGCCACCCAGGTCGAACTCTGAAGTAACAATTCCTTCCAAAGGATTAAAGAAGAACTGACTACTTAGGGATTGACGGGACGAGTTGAGCTCATCATTGTCATTGTAGTAAAGGTCAAAAGATGTTTCAACCCTGTAATCCTGACGAAGCAGACTATCTTCTACAGAGCGGGTATAATTGATTTGATCAGGATCAGGAGCACTGGTTTGAGGGATTGTACCCAAACTATCATAAGGAATATCCTCGCCCTCAATGATTCTTCGGATATTGGCCAGATATGCCGCTTTTTGCTTTGAAACATTTTCAAGCGAATCGGTTTTTTCAAGCAGATCATTGATCCTGCGTGAAAGGGTAACATCGGTATAGCCCGGGATATACTCCCTTAACGGCGTAAAAGCAATGAGGAAAATAGTGATAACAATGAGGAAAATCGCCGTAAAACCGATGGTTACAAAAACATTTAAACGCGACAACCTGAAGGAAAATTTTTCCTCATAACTTTCATCGTTCAAAATTACTAAACGATATTTGTTCCTGAGCTTGAAGTACCACTTCTTTTGCTTTTTCTTTTTGGTATCAGGCATTTTACCTTAATAATTCAGGGGGCAAAGATACCTGAAAATAATTGTTATTAAATGAAATGCAGGTTAAAAGTGAATGTTATTAAGAAGGTTTAACATGTATTAATGACCTCAATACACTTTTTTGAATCCCACTATTTTTCAAGGGTATGTGAAATAAATAAAATATTTTTGCAAAAAAGTAGTTAACCTGTTGGACTATCGGGTAAAAACAAAAACACCTTTTTATATTGCGATCAGGATTGATAAATAAAATCTTTTCCCTTCTCTTTCTGTCGTTGGTAACGATCATACTATTTTCGTGCTCTACCAAGAAAAACTCATTTACCCGACGGGTTTACCATAACCTTACAGGGCATTATAACATGTTCTGGAATGGCCGGGAAAGTTATCGGGAAGGTGTAGATCAACTTAATAAAACCGTAAAAGATAATTACAACAAAGTTCTTCCGGTTTACAATTATGGCACGGAGCAGCAAGCCCAGGCACTCAATCCCTACATGGACAAAGCCATCGAAAAGGCTTCCCTGAACACACAGGAGCACTCCATGTATTTCAACCGGAAAGAGTATGTGCGATGGATTGACGATAGTTACCTGCTCATTGGCAAAGCTTATTTTTATAAGCAGGAATATAACAAAGCGCGCCGAACTTTTGAATTTGTGGCCAATGAGTATAAAAACAATGATATTAAATACAACGCACTGCTATGGTTAGCCAAAGCTTTTAATCAACTGGAACAATATAAAAGGGCGCAATCGGTGCTTGATAACCTGCAAAATGAACTTGATAAAAACCCGAAAGCTCCCGAAGAAGTAGTTAAAGAATTACCCATGGTGAGGGCACAGATGTTTATCCTGCAGGAAAAATATGGCCAGGCCAAAGAACCCCTGCTCGACGCACTTTACCTCCGCCAGAAAAAAGATATCGATGCACGGCTCAGGTTTATCCTGGCACAGATTTATCAAAAAGAAGATGAACTTTACAGGGCAACAGAATATTACCGGCAGGTGATAAAAAAGAATCCACCTTACGAAATGGCCTTTAATGCGGCCATCAACCTGGCACAGAGTTATGATGCACGTTATGGTGAAAGCAGTAAGGATATTGAACGGAATCTGCAAAAAATGCTGAAGGAAGATAAAAACATCGAATTCCAGGATCAGATTTATTATGCACTTGCAGATATCAGTTTTAAAGATAGTCTTGATTCACTGGCCATTAATTATCTGCGGTATTCGGTAGCAAAATCGGTTTCCAATGATTATCAAAAAGCCAAATCAGCCCTGATGCTTGGCGATCTCTATTTCAAGGTGCCCGAATATGAACTTGCCCAGGCCTATTATGATACTGCCGTTCAGGTAATTCCTGAAGATTATCCAAACAGGGAAGCCATTGAGCTACGAACATCATACCTTACAGAACTTGTTGATAACCTGATCGTAGTGAAGGAACAGGATAGCCTTCAAAACTTAGCCTCCTTGAGCGAGGATGAACGAAATGCCATCATCGATAAGATTATTGAAGATGTGAAAGAACAGGAAAAGCGACAAAAAGAACAGGATGAATTGAGGGCTTTGCAAGCCCTGGCTGGTAACAATGCATCACCTACCAGCACAATAAGTGGTGGACCAGGGCAGGGGAAATGGTATTTTTATAACCAAGCTGCTATGAGCAATGGCCTTTCAGAATTTAAAAAACGATGGGGAAACCGAAAACTTGAAGACAACTGGTTTCTTTCAAACAAACAAGCTTCATTTGAACCCACCGGAGAAGAGTATCTTGCACAAGGCGACAGTAGTTATGTTGACAGCACAGGTGCGGTTGTTACTGTAACTTCAAATGATCCCCATACACGGGAATTCTACCTTCAGAAAGTTCCATTGACCGATCAGCAGATGGCTGCCTCCAATGCGCTGGTTGAAGAAGCACTTTTTAATCTTGGATTTATTTATAAAGACAAATTAAATAATTACCCAAAATCCGTTGAAACCTTTGAAACCCTGAACAGCCGATTCCCGGAGCATGAAAACCTGCTTCAGGCATATTACCAGCTTTATCGCAACTACATAATGCTCGAAAATCCGGAAATGGCTGAATATTATAAAAACCTGATCACAGGACAATTCCCGGATAGTGATTATGCAAAAATATTGCTCGACCCGGATTATTATAAGGAATTGGAAGCCCAAAAAAACATGGCCATTACCCTGTATAATGAAACCTATGATCATTATGAAGCAGGCCACTATTACACTGTATACTCAAATAGTTCCAGGGCCCTTAAAGAATTTAACAAACCCGATGAGCTGATGGCCAAATTTGAATATCTGCGGGCTTTATCACTTGGAAAGATAGAAGTAGTGGATTCATTGCAAACTGCCTTAGAACAATTGGTAAAAAAATATCCTCAAGCCGAAGTTACACCGCTTGCACAAAACATATTGGATTATTTAAATGGACCGATTGATACTACCGGGGTTTCAGGGGAACCGGAAGAAGAAAAAATTGATGTATCAATTTACGATTTTAATCCAAGGAGTAAACAAATCTTTGCACTGGTTGCACGAGGGCCGGGAGTTAATGTGAATGCCCTGAAAATCCGTGTATCCGATTTTAATCGAAAATATTACAGCATTGAAAATATATCCATCACCAACCTTTTGATGGACAAAACTACACACCTGGTGATGGTAGGAAACTTCAATTCGGTGGAAGATGCGATGCGATATTACAATGCAATTATGAGCAACGACTACGTTTTTGCCAATATGGATCCGGAAACCTATGACGGCTTTGTGATCACCCAGGAAAACTACCCTATACTTTATAAAGACAAAGACCTTAAGAAGTATCTGGCTTTTTTCAGGCAAAACTACCTGAAGAATTAAGTAATTTAAGTATTTTTATGCTTTCAAAAAAAAGCAGAATAAATGGCGAAAAATAATATCATAGAAGCAAAACCCAATACCATTGTTTCAGGAACTACTATTAAAGGTGAAATTATTACCAATGGTGATTTCAGGATCGATGGAACTTTAATTGGTTCGATTGACTGTAAGGGTAAAATCGTTGTTGGACAAACCGGGACCATTGAAGGTGAAATCATTTGCCAAAATGCTGATCTTTCAGGGAATATTAAAGCGCAGGTTAAGGTAGAGCAATTGTTATCCTTAAAATCATCTGCAAGGCTTACCGGAGATATTATTACAAGTAAAATATCTATCGAACCCGGAGCCACCTTTACCGGTTCCTGCAAAATGGATGGTGATTCCACAAAACAAGTATCTCCACATGCAGGACAACCATCACAACAACAAGAAAAAACAGCTAAATAATTACGCTCGTTATTCCAGTATTGCTTTTCAAATGCTTGCTATAATTTTATTGGGTGTATTTGGAGGTGTAAAACTGGATGAATGGATTGATACCGGATTTCCGATTTTTACAGTCTTGCTTTCTATAATTTCCGTTTTTCTTTCCATTTACCAGGTAACGAGGGATTTTCTGCGAAACAAATAAGAGATTATGGGATTGAATTATATAAACTTTGTTAAAAGGCTCATGGTTTTTACCGTGATTTTGGGTGCCATAGGTTTAGGGATAACCTATTTGATTCCGGCTGAATTTGTGACCCCAACCCTGCCTTTTCTTTACTTGTTCTTTTTTTCAGCCACCGGGATCATTCATTACATTTTGTTAAAAGTAGCTCAAAAAAGGACGGCTGGATTTATCAATTATTTCATGCTTCTTACCTTCGGCAAACTGATGTTTTTTTTGACCATCATTTTGGTTTATGCACTTGTATTCAGGGAAGATGCCGTACAGTTTATAATCACATTTTTTATTCTGTATGTGTTTTTCACAGCATTTGAAATTCAGCAAAGTCTGGTTCATAATCGAAAAGTGAACCTTAATAAAAATCAGCCCTGAATTAACCATTTATTAATTAGGAATTGATCATATGAAGTTCCAGGTCGGAGAGGAAATTACCAAAATCTTTCAAAGCTTTGGTTTCAGGAACATAAGCGTGCAAAACACCATTGATCTTTTTTAAGTCGGCTACCAGTTTATCATTTTCAGGTATAGCGCCCTCTCCATTTATTAAAATAAAATAATCAGCGGTTTTTAGGGTTGGAAAAAGCTTACCATCAGGATGATAATTTCCGATTAAATACCATGAAATCATAGTTCCGGGATCCGTGTAATGATATATGGGGTAATATAAAACTTCATCCAGGTTGTTTTGGTAAAACCCTAAATCATCCATTTTCTTGAGATTGAATTTCAGGTTTTCATTTAGCTGGTAGGCCAGCCAATAATCCTTTTTATGACATGAAATGGCCAGTAAAACATTATCCCGACTGAAATCAATCTCTATTTTTATTTTTTTGGCCATAAGTTAAATATCCGTTGTAGCAAAAATACAATGGATTATTTGAATCAGGGAAAACCGGATTAATAAATTAATAACTGGATTGGATCAGATTTTACTTTCATTCTCCAGACGTTCGAGAGCCTTTCCAGCAGCCTGCTGTTCGGCACCTTTAATGGAGAAATCACGGCCATTTGAATAGGATTCCTGGTTAATTTGCAATTCAACAATATATTGTTTTCCATATCCATTGCCTACTTCGTCAACCACCTTAAATTCAATGGGTACTTTTTCTTTTTGCGACCATTCAATGAGTTGACTTTTAAAATTGGTGTCCTGTTTTTGTAATTTATCAATGTCAAAATGCACTTCAATAACCCGGTTAAGCAAAATTTTCCGGGTATATTTATAACCTCTGTCAAGGTACAATGCTCCAACAAATGCCTCAAAAGCATCACCGTGCAATGATTTACTGTGGTTATTGCAAAACTCTTCTGATTCGATGAGGTTACTTAATCCCAGCTTTTTCGAAAGTTTATTCAATTGAGACCGTGAAACAATGCGGGCACGCATTTCGGTAAGAAAACCTTCTTCCTTATAAGGAAATTTTTTAAACAGGAAATCGGCCACAATGGAACTCAATACTGCATCTCCAAGATACTCAAGACGCTCGTTGCTTAATTTTATACCATTAACAAACTCACGTGAGGCCGACTTATGCCGGAAAGCCAATTGATATAAAAAAACATTTCCGGGGTAAAAACCGAAAATATTTTTAATTGAACTACTTAGCTTTTTATCCGATGAAAATAAGACCGATAAGGGTGTTGTAAGTCGCAAAGGATTAAAACTTATCCGATGAATTTTTTAAAAATCAGCGTTGCATTGTGACCACCAAAGCCGAAAGTATTACTCAGGGCATAAGTGATTTCGCGATCAACTCCTTTGTTAAAGGTAAAATCCAAATCTGGAATCTCCGGATCATCGGTAAAATGATTGATTGTAGGCGGGATGAAGCTGTTTCTAATGGCAAGGATTGAAGCAATAGCTTCAATTGCTCCGGTGGCGCCTAATAGATGTCCGGTCATTGATTTGGTTGAATTAATGCCAATTTTTTTGGCATGTTCACCAAACAAATTAACAATCGCCTGCGGTTCCGCAATATCACCTACCGGTGTACTGGTACCATGGGTATTGATATGGTCAATATCGGTTTTTTGTATACCAGCGTCCTCCAACGCATTTCGCATTGCCATCATTGCGCCATAACCTTCGGGGTGTGGAGCTGTCATATGATGTGCATCAGCTGTTAAACCGGAACCCACTACTTCACCATAAATTTTAGCACCCCTTTTGATTGCATGTTCATATTCTTCAAATATCAATGATCCGGCGCCTTCACCTAAAACAAAGCCATCCCTGTCTTTATCAAAAGGACGACTCGCTGTTTTCGGATCATCATTCCGGGTTGATATGGCATGCATTGCATTAAATCCACCAATTCCACTGGGGGTAACGGCAGCTTCTGAACCGCCAGCAATAAAAATATCGGCCTTACCAAGACGTATATAATTAAACGCATCGATAAGGGCATGAGCTGAAGAAGCACAAGCTGAAACCGTAGCGAAATTCGGGCCCCGGAATCCATACTTGATAGAAATATGACCAGCGGCAATATCGGCGATCATTTTAGGAATAAAGAAAGGATTGAACCGCGGAGTACCATCACCCGTGGCCCAATCTCCAATCTCTTTTTCAAATGTTGCCAATCCACCAATACCTGAAGCCCAAATTACACCTGCACGATCAAGATTAATCGCTTCAAGATCAATTTTGGCATCCTCAACGGCCTGATCAGCTGCGACCATACCGTACTTGGCATAAGTATCATATTTCCTGGCCTCTTTGCGGTCAAAGTAATCATCAACCTGAAAATTTTTCAATTCACAGGCAAATTGTGTTTTGAACCTGGATGCGTCAAAATGTGTAATTTCGGCTGCACCACTTGTTCCAAGCACAAGGTTTTTCCAATATTCTTCAATGGAATTACCAATCGGGGTTAGTGCACCTAACCCTGTTACTACGACCCGCTTAAGCTCCATGTATAAAAGAAAAAATTAGTTGGTATTATCTTCAATGTAACTAATAGCTTCACCAACGGTGCCTATTCTTTCCGCCTGATCATCAGGAATGGCAATATTGAATTCTTTTTCGAATTCCATGATTAACTCAACTGTATCAAGTGAATCAGCACCCAGATCGTTTGTAAAACTTGCTTCCGGGGTAACTTCATTTTCATCTACACCTAATTTATCTACGATGATAGATTTTACTTTATTTGCTACATCAGCCATAACTTATAATGTTTAAAGGTTTGAAGGATGCAAAGAAATGAATTTTATCAAAATTACGCAAATTTTTTAATTCACAGGATGTGCTGTTCAATAACAATATATATGAGGGTTTTTCTGAGATAATTTTTTTCCTCAATAAGAGACTTTTATATGATAAGCAATTAATATTTACTTAATGAATACAATTAAATCAGGGAATTGTATTTTTGACAAATATAAAAAGAACATGATAAACATTGCGATTTTTGCCTCCGGCAGCGGTACCAATGCCCAAAGGATCATCGAATATTTTAAAGATGATTCAGAAGTTAACATTTGTCGCATCTTTTGTAACAATCCCTCGGCTTTTGTTTTGCAGAGAGCCGAAAAGCTTAATATTCCTTCTCTTCTCTTTTCAAAAGATGATTTTTATGCTGAGGGAATTGTGGCCGACACACTGCAAAGCGATAGAACGGACTGGATTATACTGGCAGGTTTTTTATGGCTGTTTCCTCAATTTTTAATAAACCGGTATCCCGATCGCATTGTAAATATTCATCCAGCCCTGCTGCCAAAATACGGGGGTAAAGGAATGTATGGGAATAGGGTTCATAAAGCTGTAATTGAAAATGGTGAAGACAAAAGCGGTATTACTATACACTTTGTAAATCAAAATTATGATGAGGGCCAAATCATTTTCCAGGCAAAATGTGATGTACATGTAAAAGATACTCCACAATCACTGGCATTAAAGATTCATGAGTTGGAATACAAACACTTCCCGGAAGTGATCGAAGAATTGATTAAAATGGCAGATTAAATTACTTATAGGCATTAAACTTTACAACCTCTTTGAAAGCCTTCCTTGTTTTATGTCTTTGCTTATAATCTTCAGCAGCATATCCTACAGCTACCACCATCCCGATGGTTTTTGATTCAGGAATATTGAGCAGGCTTTGAATAGGTTTTTCATTAAACCAGCCGAGCATGCAGGTTCCGAGTCCTTCCTCGGCAGCTTGCAGACAAAAATGTTCGGCTGCAATGCCTATATCGATGAGCGGATACTCCTTGTTTTTAATAAAAGCTCCTACCCGCGTTATCACTTTCGGTTTTTCAATCACAAATACGATCAACACAGGGGCCTCCCCTACAAACTTATTAAAGTTTACAACTTTGTCATAGGTTTGCCGGGCTACTTTGTCCTTAAGGTCAGTATCTGTTACTACTACAAAAGTCCATGGTTGAGAATTACTGGCCGAAGGAGCTAAACGAGCAGCTTCCAGGCATCGGGTTAGTTTTTCTTGCTCAACCTCCTGATCACGGTATCGACGGACGCTTTGCCTTAATAATACCAAGTCTTGAAAATCCATATTCTGTTTTTTAGCTGTTTGATGTAAAAGTTTATAACAAACTTCATCAATAATGGTTGGAATGTGCAGCTATAAATTTAACCGAAGAATACCCCGAAGACCAGATGGGTAATTACAATTTTTTCATGATCATAATACCATCACGTATAGGGAGCAATAGATTGGTCACCCGCTTATCATTTTGAACTGCTTCATTGAACTCCACAATTCCCCTGGTTTCTTTATCTAACTTTTTGGGGGCAATCACTTTGCCATCCCAGAGGGTATTATCCGCTAGTATGTATCCACCTTGCCGTACTTTATCAAAAACTAGTTGATAATAATTCAGATAATTCTCTTTATCAGCATCTATAAACACCAGGTCGAACTGTTCGTGTATTCCAGGAATTATTTTTAAGGCTTCACCAGCATATTGTTTGATACGCATGCCACCCTCCACTCTTTTAAAATACTTAGCAGCAAAATCGATCAGTTCCTCATTCAGTTCAATGGTATGCAATAGCCCGTTTGGTGCTAATCCCCTGAGTAAGCATAAGGCGGAATATCCGGTATAGGTACCGATTTCAAGAATTTGTTTAGGATGGATCATTTGGCTGATCATTTGCAAAAAAACACCTTGCAAATGGCCTGAGAGCATTCGCGGATGCATCACCTTTAGATGTGTTTCACGATTTAATTCAGCCAATAATGGATCTTCTGGCGTGGTGTGGTTTATTATATATTTTTCAATTTCCTGACTGATCATATTTCTTTTATCTGAATGAAACGCCATTGAAAACTACCATCCTGATTGCGAATACTAATAAAATGCAAAATAAAATATAAATCCACCCTATTCGGATACCCTGCCTGTTTAAAACAATCTTGATCGCCCGGTTGCTAACCGAGTTAAAATTTGTCATTGCAGGAATGGTCATGAGGGCTGTGGTAGCATAAATAAGCAACAATTCAGGAGGGTTTTTGGGAAAGTTTAAAAAATAAAGAACTCCCGAGCCTATCATCCAGGGCCCTAAAACAGAAGCAATCATATAAAACAACCTCACCCTGGGATTGATAATAGAAATGGAGCCAGATGCAATAATAAATTTCCGGGCCAGATAAAAACCAGCCACCAAAAGAATAATTAGTGAAAGTATCACAAAAATGATCTCTTCCACATCGAACACCTGACTGTAAAAAAGCCACTCAGTAGCATAAACAAAATCGGTTCGGGTAATTACTCCCGATATGTATGCACCGAAAAATAAATTAAGTGCATGAAAGTAAGTCCAAAGCAGTAAAAGTTTTAAATTAAGGTTGCGAAAACGGAGCCAATAAAAAACCCGGTAGAAAAGTAACCCAACAATAAGGCTGAATACCGGCCCGGCAGCAAATATAAGGATGAGTGCCTGACGGCTGTATAAAGAAGAATAGGTATAAAGTGGCCAAAAAATCCTGAAACTGTACAATACAGCAGGGATGCCATACAATCCGGCGATCCAGATGGAAACCAATTTAGAGGAAAAATAAAGCAACAGAAAGGCCAATACATAGGTAAACGCCGAGTTAACAAAAGTTTTAATAAGTTGACCGCGAAGCAGGGGGTCTTCCTTTAAAGCCCGTCTTCCTGATAATGAACTGTTCATGTTCATCATAAAAAAATTGAATTTTTCGCGCCGGATTCTCATACGCTGAGCAAAAGATGCAGAAATATTTTCGGGTAATTTTTGAAGTGCCTCCCGTCTTTGCTGTTTTAAGTCATCCTTAATTTGCTTGCGCAGAATTTTTTCCTCTTCTTTGAGCTTTTTAACTTTTATGGGTTGTCGTAAAAATCCAATGACCTGCTCCTTGAAATGACGAAGCCGGGCTGCTCTTATTTTTTTTCGCATCGGACGGATTTTTTCACGCATATGTTTGCGTTCACTTTTCCGATGGACCTTTTCTTTTTTTATTTGCCGCGACCGGAGTTTTGCAAAGTTCTTCTGTTTAAATCGGGCCTCCTTTTTATTTCTTTTAAAACTCTTTTGTTCCCTGTATTTAAGTATTACCCGCTTTATTAGTCCGGGTTGGTGCGAATGATGTGCTTCCTGTTCATGCCCTTGATGTGTAAAAAAAAGCAAAACACGATTAAATAAATTGTAATGCTTTTGCTGCTTATTGTGTTTTCTCCGAAGCGCTTTCAACTCCCTCTTCTGTTTTTTAATGGACCTTTTTTCTTCCCGGATTTGGGCTTTTTGCCTCTGTTTTAGACGCCTGTTTCGGTTTTTCAATATTCGTTTCTCGGATTTGTCCATTGTTAAAATATGGAGGATAAATTTTGAGTAGCAAAAATAGGTGAGTTCAAGTTGATTTCAAAATCAACTTAATACCAGTCTAATCATTTGAAATAATTTAATTTATAGAAAGGTTACCCATTTCTTGAATTATTATTAACAAATTGTAAAACTTAAATTTATTTTTTTTAGTTTTGGCCCTGTTAATCAAACTGTACGTTGTTGTTTACACCCTTTCGCAATTAATTTTTTGTTAGGTAGATTCTGGATCAACCCGTTTTTTTATTTGGGAAATTAGATTCTTTATAAATAAATGTTAACCTAAATTATTTGTTATGTTGAGAAAATTACTATTAGCTTTTGGTATATCCTTGTTTTGGATTACCATTTCATGGGCTGTTACCGTTCAGGTAGGGTCTGGAACTTCAACGACCAGCGCTCTACCAATTTATTCTTGTTACGGATATACTTATTCGCAACAAATTTACACACAACCCCAAATTAATCAGGCTGGAGAAATTACTGCAATTCGATTCTATTATAGCAGTGGATCGTACTCTAGTAGTGATGATGCATGGACAATTTATATGGGACATACTTCAAAGAGTTCATTTGCATCAACTACCGATTGGGAACCGGTTGCTTCTTTGACAGAAGTTTTTTCCGGAGCTGTGACCTTCCCGGCAACAGGTAACTGGATGGAAATAACACTTACGACTCCTTTTAACTATAACAATACAGATAATCTGTTAATTGCAGTTGATGAGAATGAGAGTGGTTTTAATTGTTCAATTTATTGGGGATCATTCACGAGTGGATCAAATACAGGAATATATTATAGAAGTGATGGTACAAATCCTGATCCTGCTTCCCCACCAACTGCTTATGCCACAACAGGGACACTTGCCCAGGTGCAGCTTGAGTTTACAGTTGCCGGGGCACCCGGTGTTCCATCCAATCCATCACCTGCTGATAATGCTACAAATGTTGCTTCTTCGGGAGAATTAACCTGGGATTTCGGTGCAGATACTGATACCTATGATCTATGGTTTGGCCCTGCAGGAAGTATGACACAGGTTGTAACCGGTGCTGCTGCGGGAGCAACCGGTTCATATGCCTATTCGGTAAGCGGAGGCTTAGAATATGAATGGCAGGTGGTTGCCAACAACAGTGCAAAAGCGTCTGTAAATGGTCCAGTTTGGAGTTTTACAACTGCGATCGTTCCAGGAACATGCGGTGTTTGGGAAGTTTCACTTATTGATTCATATGGAGACGGTTGGAATGGAGGATCACTTGACATCTATGTCAATGGAGTAGTAGTTTTAAGTGGCTTGACCATAGCTGATGGCAATGGACCGGAAACACATCAATTTGCAACGGACATTGACGATATCATTTCTGCTGATTATACAGCCGGAAGTTTTTCATATGAAAACCAGTATATTATTTATGACGAATCATCTACTGAAGTTGCTAATGAGGGAGCATCAGGGGCAACACCAGGTGATATTGGAGATTATACGGTTCCTACCGGATTAACCTCTTGTGCAGCATGTCCGGCTCCTTCAACTCAAACGGCAACAGGGGTTACCACCACATCAGCTGATCTGGGATGGACTGAAAATGGTTCTGCTACAAGCTGGGATATTGAATTGGGTACCACAGGATTTTCGCCTTCCGGTACTCCAACTGTGGCTGGTGCTACAAATACATATACCTATGGATCAGGATCCGAAGGTCCGTTAAGCCCAGGTACAACTTACGACTGGTACGTGAGAGCTGATTGTGGTGGTTCGTACAGCACATGGATTGGGCCCAATACCTTTACAACATCAATCCTTCCGGGAACCTGTGGTATTTGGGAGGTAACCCTTTATGATTCATTTGGAGACGGTTGGAATGGAGGATCACTTAACATCTATGTCAATGGAGTAGTAGTTTTAAGTGGCTTGACCATAGCTGATGGCAATGGACCGGAAACACATCAATTTGCAACGGACATTGACGATATCATTTCTGCTGATTATACAGCCGGAAGTTATTCGGCTGAAAACCAGTATATTATTTATGACGAATCATCTACTGAAGTTGCTAATGAAGGGGCATCAGGGTCACCCGGCGATGTGGGTGACTACACAATACCCACTGGTTTAACCTCATGTCCTTCCTGTCCTGATCCGAGTGATCAGTCAGTTGGAAGTTTAACTGGTACAACAGCTGACCTTGGATGGACTGAAAACGGTTCAGCCACAAGTTGGGAAATCGAATTAGGAGTTGCTGGCTTTACACCTAGTGGAACACCTACAGTTACAGGTGCAACAAATCCTTATACTTATGGTTCAGGAGCTGAAGGTCCTTTAAGTTCCGGAACAGCCTATGAATGGTATGTACGCGCTGATTGTGGTGGAGATTATAGTGATTGGGTCGGTCCTCATTCATTTTCTACCCCTTGTGCATCCACTTCAGTACCATATTTCGAGAATTTTGATAACGAAACTGCTCCTGCATTTCCGGTATGTATGGCTGTTGAAAATACCAATGGTGACTCCTATAAATGGGAAACAGCTACCGGAACATACGTTAGTGCACCAAATGCCGCAAGGATAGGGTGGAACAGCTCATTGGCAATGGACGATTGGTTCTTCACCCAGGGTTTAGATTTAACAAGTGGAGTTAGCTATGAAGTCAGTTTTGTATATAGGGCCGGAAGTTCATTCTACCCTGAAAATTTAGCTGTTGATTGGGGTACTGCTTCGAACTCAGGTGCAATGTCAGGAACTCCACTTTATACGCATGAAGGTATTGACGGTGGTTGGTATTTAGCCAATATAACATTTACCCCAGCATCCACTGGTGTTTTCTATTTTGGATTCCACGGCTATAGCGATGCTGATCAATTGTATCTTTATGTTGATAATATTTCCGTAATTCCTGCTATTGAAGGAAGTGATCTTTGGACAGGGACAACTGATTCAGACTGGCACACTGCAGGAAACTGGTCAGGAGGAGTTCCAACAACAGGAACTGATGTAACTATTCCAGCTGGAGCAACAAATTACCCAACAATTGGGGGACTAGCCCAATGTAACAGTATATTTGTTGAATCCGGAGCTTCCCTACTCGATAATGGCAATCTGATTACCGGATCGGCTACCGTTGAAAGAGATTATTCTGGTAATGTTTGGCATTTGATCGCTGCTCCGGTTGATGGTCCTCTGGCCGGAATCTTCACAGGGCTCTATTTACAATCGCATGACGAACCTTCAAATGCATATGTTGAAATTATTGATGTTAACACTCCGATAAATGCTGGACAGGGTTATGCAGTTTGGAACCCCAATGGTGTTGGACCACATACTGCAAGTTATTCAGGAAGTTTGAATTATTCTGTTACCCGCTCTTTAACAAGATCGGCAGCAGGCACTGATAATGGCTGGAACCTGGTAGGAAATCCATTCCCATCTTCCATTGATTGGGGATCGGCCGGAATATCTAAAACCAATGTTGGTGGTTCTACCTATCGTCTTGATGCTGGCGGATCAGGAAGCTGGGCAGTGTGGAACGGAACCGTTGGAACCAACGGTGCAACACAATACATTGCATCAGGTCAGGGATTCTTTGTTTCAGTTAATGACGATGGAAGTACAACCGGTTCTTTAACTTTTGGTAATGCTGCACGTGTTCATGATAACACTACCTTCTTTAAAGCAGAACCTGCAGATATTGTTAAGTTAAGGGTAAGTGGAAACGGATTTACTGATGAAACTGCCGTTTATTTCCGTTCAGAAGCAAGCATCGGATTCGATAACCAGATGGATGCCTATCAGATTCCAAGTTTGGAAGAATCTGCTCCGTATATTTATTCCTGTGGAAATGGTGGCATGTCAATTAATGTACTTCCTGAAGTGCAAACTGTTCCTTTGAATGTAAACATTGGAACTCAGGAAGGAAACTTTACAATTGACCTGGTTAAAAATGGTGAATTTGAGAATCTGTATCTGGAAGATGTTGCAACCGGCATCGTTACCGATTTAAATGCAGCGTCATACGATTTCGAATTCATTCCAGGACTTGAATCAAGATTTAACCTGCATTTTAGCCCATTATCAGTAATTGATAACAGGAATGAACTGTATCACATCTATTCCTTCAATAAGGATGTTTATGTAGCAGTTCCTGAAAATGCCAATGGTACAATTACTATTTATGACTTAATGGGCAGAGAAGTTGTTTCTACTTCTATTTCAAATACCGTTAACCGGATTACCCTTGAAAAGAGTGCCTATTATGTAGTAGTAGTTTTAAGTAATGAAACTGTTGTAACAGAAAAAGTTTTCATAAAATAATTCAATATCCAGATGTCCTTCCGGTGTTAAGCCGGGAGGGGCTGGATTTGAAATAAATATTTTGACAATAAAAAAATACAAATATGAAAAGAGTATTTAAAACATTAATCGTTACAGCTTTTTTCCTCTCCGCTCCTTTGTTTCTCGCTGCACAAAACCCTCCCCATCCCAATGGTGGTGGAGCACCTAATGGTGGGAATACACCGGTAGGTGGAGGTGCTCCGATTGATGGCGGAATATCGATCATGCTGGTATTAGGAGCAGCTTATGGCGCCAAAAAAGCTTTTCGATTTAACAAATAAGAAAGATTAATAATTTTGGAAACCCTGTAGTGTTGTTTTAATACAGCTTGCTACAGGGTTTTTTTACGATATTTGGGTTCATGAAAATATTACGACCTACATTTTTAATCAACGAAAACACCTGCAGGGAAAATATTTCCAAAATGGCCCGTAAAGCAGCAAAATCAAATTGCATTTTCAGGCCTCATTTCAAAACCCATCAGTCGGCCCAAATTGGTGCATGGTTCAGAGAATTCGGCGTGGAGCGCATTACAGTATCTTCGGTAAGTATGGCGCAATATTTTGCTTTGCATCATTGGAATGATATCCTGATAGCTTTTCCATTTAATATCCATGAAACGGAAACCATTAACGAACTTGCAAACCGTATTACTTTAAGTTTAACCATTGAGTCGGATTCTCATATTGAATATTTGGCAAACCATATTAAATCACCTGTAGCCGTTTATATTAAAATTGATGCCGGATACCACCGAACCGGATTATCTGCTAATGATCATTCAACCATTGATTCAATTCTTTCCGTTTGCAAATCAAATCCAGTAATCAGGTTTAAGGGATTTTTGTCGCATTTTGGAAACACCTATCAATCCAGAGGTGCAGATGAGGTTAATAGCACCTTTAGCAAATCAATGGCAAAACTGAAATCACTGCAAAATAAATATATTCATCAATTTCCGGATTTATTGATTTCCATTGGCGATACTCCATCCTGTAACCTTGTGGATGACCTCTCAGATGCTGATGAAATCCGCCCCGGAAATTTTATATTTTATGATTTAATGCAACTTCAAATCGGCTCCTGTTCATTTTCAGATATTTCCACAATTATTGTTTGCCCGGTGGTGGCTAAACATCCTGAAAGAAGTGAATTGGTAATTTACGGAGGAGCAGTACATTTATCAAAAGATTTTATCACCGATGAAAATGGCCAAAAGACTTATGGAAGGATAGTTTTTTTGAAAAAGGATGGTTGGTCGGACTTGATTGAGGGCTCATTTTTAAGCAATCTTTCGCAAGAGCATGGGATTGTTACTTGTTCTGAAGATTTGATGAATTCAACAGAAATAGGTGACCTCCTGGGCATTTTGCCGGTTCATTCATGTTTGTCGGCAAACCTTTTTAATTCATATTTAACAATTAAAGGAGAAACTGTGCAAAATATCCACAGCTTTTAGTGAATAAGGTTTTTTATAATTATTACCGTAGTTCAACTTTAATATTACTTTTGTATTTATCTTTCCTTTTAAATCAAACTCATGATGAGAAAACTAGGTATTGGTCTTCTAATTTTGTTCTTGGCATTTGGATGTGCTAAAAACAATGCAACACACTCCTTTAAAGACGGAAATGCTCAATACCAGCTTAAAAATTACCAGGGAGCAATTCAGCATTTTAGCAGGGCTATTGAACTCAAAAACAATTACAAGGAAGCTTTTTACTTCAGGGCATTATGCTATGTTCAAAAACAGGTACTCGACAGTGCATTGATGGATTTTAATGAAGCAATCAACCTGGACCCCAATTATAAGGAAGCCTATTTCAGCAGAGCTTTTTATGTAAAAGACAAATTGGGCGATTATAAAGGCTCCATTGATGACTACAATCATTATATTTCCCTCAACGAAGGGAACAATGCATATGCATTAAATAACAGGGGTTTTGCCAAATATAAACAAAATGATACCCAGGGTGCCCTAAACGACATTGAAACTTCACTGCAACAAGATCCGCAAAACGCATATGCTTATAAAAATTTGGCTTTGGTTTGGATTTCGGTGGATAGCCTGAATGATGCCTGCCAAAATCTGCATTTAGCACTTGATCATGGTTATGCCCAAAAATATGATGATGAGGTTGACCAACTGATTGAAGAATATTGTAAAAATTAATCCGGTACCTGGGAGCCTAAGCCACGGTTGGGATACCAACATTCATTTTTATCCTCATTATTTATTTCCGCGTCAAGATTTAAATCAGCCCTATTGTAAATTATATTTCCTACCTTCAACTCCCAATTATCATTTTTATCCATGATATCAACTGTTCCATCTGCATTAGCATCGCCCGAAATCATACCATAATTCCCATCACCAAGATCAATCTGACCATAATTATAAGCTTGCAGATCGGAGGTAGTAAAATTATAACTGTATGTTCCTCCGGATTCAACAATCGGCAATGCAGATATCACTGGTAAGTGATTTCGATGATGAATTACAACAAATAATTGTTGTGTCGGGCTGATATCAAAAAATAAATCAGGGGATCCTTCAGTGTTAATAATAGTTCCATCGCTCCGCAAAAAAGCTGCTTGTGTTGCCAGGATAGTTAAAGATGTGGCGGTGGCAGCCGAAAATGCATCCCTGATTTCAACCAATATCCAATCAACAACATCAACCCCAGGCAAGGCTGTAACGCCTTCCGAGCCGGTATAGAACCATGGAGATACATTATAAGGTTGTAAGTAAGGAAAATCATCCAATCCGTTAAGTACAGAATTCATTGAACCCAAATTGTAAGCTCCCTCCAGAAATACATGTAAATTTATGTAAATACCGGGTGTAAGAAGGTTCTGCTCCGAACCATTGGTTCCCGGAGAGCCCAAATCGAGTCCGGAAATCGGGTAGGTTTCTTCCCTAAGTGAAGCGGCCGTCCATAGTGCTGGATCATTATTATCATCTAAAGTAGTTCCAGTAAAAACCATTGAGGCCCCGTTTAAATCCGGCCAACTAGGACCTCCATCCCATAAAATTTTATCAACTTGTGAATTATCCGGCCTTAATAGCTCAATTTCATCCCCGCTATTTCCAAGGTAAATACCAGTGTATTGATAATCGCAGGTAAAACCTCCGTTTGATCCAGTATTGCTATTGATCCCAAGTACTGCAAATCCTTTCGCCGGAACAATTACCGAACCTGATATGGTATGGATATCTGTTCCGTCATCTTTAATGGTCCATCCATCCATATCCACCGGGGCGTTTCCCGGGTTGAACACTTCAAACCATTCTCCGTTTGCATCTGTTATATCGGCCGGGTTATTCATCACTTCTGTAATAATTAATGATCCTGAATTATCAATAACAACAATGTAATCAATACGAATTTCGGTATCACTTCCAAAATCATTGGATACTGCCAATGACACCAGGTAGGAGCCGGGAGTATTATAGGTGATAACCGGGTTTTGAATAGAGGAAGTAGAGGGTGTTCCACCATTGAAAGTCCAATTCCATTGAGTAGGATCATTCAAGCTTAAATCGGTAAACGTCACGATTTCTCCGGCGGCAATTGTGGTGATACTTGCTGTAAAATCAGCAACAGGTGGCAGTCCACACTCATTAAACCCGGGTGACGCATAAATGGAATCTCCGTTTGAATTTACAGTAACAAAGTTTGCGGAAGTAGCCCAATTAGCGGGATCACTATTGTCGAGTTCAGGATCACAAAACATCAATGAGGGGCCATTTCCATCGGGAGCAGTGGGCCAGGGAGCAACATCCAAATAATTAACAGAATCAACCGTTCGTCCATAATTATCTTTCAATAGCAACAATTCTCCACTGTTACTGAGGCCCTCGCTTGTCCATTGTAAGGCAGTAACACCAAAAGTATTATTTACTGCATCAGCATTAAGTGCAAGGACCAAAAACTCTCCGGGATTAACACTCATAGCCGGGAAAGTGAAATCAATACCCTGTTCGAAATAAAAACCTTCCAGGTTTTCAGGTAAGGCTCCCCCATTATATAATTCAATAAACTCCAAGCTATCTAATCCAGCTTCAGGAGGATTATACATGATCTCGGTTATCATCATCTTAGAATTTGAAACTGCTGAAAGTGCTTCGACTCTCAAATCACAAATAACCGGCAAATGATCCGATCCATAATACAAAGCCTGTATCACTGAATCAGGAACTTCAGGATTTGATGGGGGATCAATCAGGTCAAGATTCAGGTGGTTTCCATCATTTCCAAAAGCCTTACATGAATTTGGAATATATTTCACCTTTTGCGAACCACTATTTACATCATCCGTGAAAAAAATAAAATCAAAACGATCATCAAGACCACCTGTAGAGCCATTACCAAAATCTACGGTGCGGGTGCTTTGCGTATGAATATCGCTGTAAGTTGGATTGTTATGCCATTCACCACTGGTAAGCGGATCATTAAGATTAACCTGCGAATTATTAATAATGGCTTGATAAGCGGGTTCAGAACTTCCATATAAATTAAAATCTCCACCAAAGAAAACATTTTCAGGATTGGATAAACCATTCAGATGGGTCAGAAAATCATTTACTTCATCCAGTCTTTCCTGCTCAAATCCCTGGCTGGCCTTTAGATGCGCAATGTAAAAATAAAAATAAACCGTATCCTGTGTTACCGCAAGATCAACCGATTTATAATAAAGCACATATTCATTTATATCGCGCAGGCTGGTATAAATAACATCCTGCGAAACAAGTCCAAGTTTATTGCTATTAAAATAAATGAGGTTTTCGGAAAAATCACCTGTGATGTATGTGGCCATTTGGTAATGATCAATCCCGTAGGTATTCAATGCATCATTCAGGATCAAATTAGCTCCTTCGGCCGATTTCAATTCCGTAATGCAGAGGATATCGGCCTTAACAAACTGGTTGATGGTTCTGAAGCGGGCTTCTCTACCAGGATCACTTATAGGAAAATCAAGAACATTGTAATACATCAAACGAAGAGTATCGTATTGAGCCTGCGTTGAAATACTAATAATAATTAAAAGGAGGGGGAGTAACTTACGTGAGATATTGCTCATTTTTAACATTTTATTGAATGCAAAAATATCACTTTTCAAATCTTAGCAAAGTCAAAACACCATAAGCATTGAAGTTTGACAAAAATTGTTTAATAAAAACTTAAGATTAACTTTAACATGAAATCAGATATGGAAGATACTTTTGCGTCATCGTCTCCCTCATTATAATCCACTGTGTTTTTTAGCCGTTGCAAGTTCTTGTGACGGCCTTTTTTTATTCATCTGGCTTAAGAACTACGCCCTTGTTTTTGCGCCCGTCAATTTTAGCAATCACAGGATTCTTAAAACGAATATGCCTGATGAAGTCATCCTCGAAAACGGCATCATGCTGATTTAGAAAATCAAGGTCATAATAACCATCGTTGATGTATGGATTAATTGTAAAATAACCTACTCTGAAAGATGTCAGATTTTGGAAAAAATGCGTTCCCTGACTGGGATCAATCCTGTAATCCTCCATTCCTGATTCGATGATAAGCCGTGCCGCAGATATTTGCGGCCACTTAACGGGTATGCCCAGCCAGGGATCGGTGCTTCCCCAGCGGCCTGGACCGATAAGGATATAATTTTTTTTCTCTTTCAGAAATTGATCATTGATCCTCCCCACATCCTGAGCAATTTGAGGACTTTTAGCTGGATCAAATGATTCGGGTTTAATATAAACAACGTCAAAGAGATTTTCAATAATTCCATTACCAAGTGCGCTATCAGAACTGATGATACAGCTCGCTAATTCAACATTTTCAAGATTTACATCCATCGTTTCCTTATTGTCGACAATGGGCCTGATTTGAAGTAAATTGAACAAATGAGGTTCGCCTTTTTTATTACTCAGGTTTACCGCAAACTCGATTTCTACCGGCTTATTCATTTCATGCTGACCAATTTCAAGCACAAGATCCAAAATCCCAGCTAGTGGAAATACATCATGTCGCAAAATATTTGTGAAGGTAATAACCTTTTTGCCTTCATAATTCGGACCATCACGCAAAACATTGTTATTGAAATCATAAGTAGAGGCAATGTGTTGCAAGCTTTTATCCTTTTCGGCCTCTTTAATTCTTAAAGATACAAGATTGACCCCGTCATCGAGACTGGGTTTAAATATTTCAGGGGACAAGTCGAGAGCATAAAAAATTCTTTGTGTTTCGCGAAGGGCCATGTCAGGTGAGGTGAGTTGCAATACTTTTTTCGGATATTTTGGCGAAAACCTTAACGTTTGGCCACCATCCACAATATATTTACCTAAACCCAGCGCAATATTGGCAATTCCATCTTCGGTTTGCTCGGGTTCAATTGGATAAAAATTAATGGACCTCGCAACGCCTGAAAAGCTTGGATAAAATCGTTTCCCATAGGTATGACCGCAAACTTCCTGCAATACAATGGCCATTTTTTCTTCATCAATCACATTAAGTGTTGCCGACATATAGGCTTTGCTGTCTTTATAAAATGCTGAAGCATAAACGCTTTTAATTGCCTGTGAAAGCATATCAATCATTTGCCTTTCGTCATTCTTTACATAAGGGATCATATACGTAGAGTAAATCCCGGCAAAAGGCTGATAATGGCTATCTTCGAGCAAAGATGATGAGCGTACTGCAATGGGATTATGTATGACTGAGATAAAAGTGTACAGATCTTCATGAATTCTGAAAGGTAGCCGTGCAGCCACAAAAGCATCAAGAATTTCCTGATCTGTTACCCCATCTGACAAAGCAACTGAATAAAGGTTATTTTCCTCCATAAATTCATCAAAAACATCGGTACACAGCACCACCGTTCGGGGGATTGTAACAATTACACCCGGAAACCTTTCCAAAATGTTATTTCTGGATACCAGCGAATCCAAAAAAGCAAGGCCCCTGGCTTTACCGCCAATAGACCCGGTGCCAATCCTGGTAAAGGTGAAGTACTCATCAAATGTTTCACGATAAAACTCGGCAATTACACCCCTGGCCTTGTTAAGTCTGAAACTCGCTATGGCATCAAACATAAACCTGCGAACTTCATCCAGGTTTTTAAAATCATTGATTTGTAAATCACGGATGAGATCTGCCAATGGAAATAATGCCCTTGCCCTGAACCATTTTGAAAAATGATTTCGTGTAATATGATATTCAAGCGAAAAATCAGGAACCCTGAATAAAATCTCCTGAAACGATTTAAGATCGCTTGCCCGCATAACTTCATGTCCATCTGCAGGATCAACAAAAACAAAATCCCCAAAAGCAAAGTATTCGAAAATAAAACTTCGCAATTCGTGGGACAGGGTTTTACTATGTTTATTAATAAATCCAACCCTAACCTCCCTGGCCAGTTGTTCACTGTTTTCATCTGATGATTGCAAAAGCAGTGGCATGAAACGATCATCATCTTTAATCAATTGGCACAATTTTACCCCGGCCATTTTATCGGTTTGTCCTTCTCGCGTATAACTCAGGTCGGTGATTACTCCAAGCATGTTATGTTTGTATTTTTCATACAAAAACACTGCTTCCTCAAATGTTGTTGCCAGCAATATTTTTGGTCTGCCGCGCATGCGCAGCATTTTTTGGTGCTCATTCAATCCCTCTGTCATAAACTTTAGGGATTGCTTAAAAATGATCTTATAAATATTGGGCAGGTAACTTGAATAAAAACGGATTGAATCCTCAACCAGCAAAATGGTTTGCACACCAACCTCTTTAACATCATGCTCTGCATTCATACCATCTTCGATAAGCTTTATAATTGCCATTAAAATATCGGCATTACCCAACCAGCTGAAGATGTAATCAATTGCGCTTAAATCTGCCTGATCAACCTTTAATGTTACTTTTCTGGAAAATGGAGTCAGTACAACGATTGGTTTATCAGGGAACTTTTCTTTGATTTGCTGAGCTAGTTCAAATGTATCTGTTTCCTCAGCGCTTAACATGGTTATTACCAAATCGATGTTCCCTTCATCTAAAATCCAAAGAGCATCCTCCTTCGAATCGGCCAAAATAAACTGTGGAGGATATCTTAAATTCAGTGAAACATATTCGTTAAAGATTTGCTCATCTATCCTTCCGTCATCTTCTAACATGAAAGCATCATATGCACTTGAAATTAAAAGAACATGATAAATCCTTTTACGCATCAAGGTGCTGAAAGAGGTATCACTAAAATAGTACTTCGGGGCACGAAGTGGATTTGGACGATTCATATAATTTGAAGTTGTAGCTTCACAAAATTACAAATAATACCATGCCGATTGATTGGAACTTACAAGCATCATTATTGACTTTTAGGTTGATTTTTAGTAAATTTGAGAAAATTAAATACCTAAAGCGATGACAACAAAAACCATTTCTCAATCGACTCTCAAAGAAAATATCTTCGAAAAGTATTTTAGTCAGGCTTTACAGGATAAGCCTCCAAAACCTGTAAAAATAGGACCATATATCTCCATCAGCCGTGACTTTGGATGTATGGCCAATCCCATTGCTGAAAAATTATCTGTTGAATTGACAAAACGATTACATTCAAGAGGAATCCAAAACAAATGGCGCTGGTTAAACAAATCTATCCTGGAGGAATCATCAAAAGTGTTGAATTTAAGTCCGTCGAAAATTGATTATGTATTTCGGTCGGAACGAAAAAGCACCATGGATGAAATCGTTGAAGCGATGAGCACCAGGTATTATAAAAGCGATAAAAAGATAAGAAATACCATAACTGAGGTTATCAAATCCATTTGCATGAATGGCTACATCATCATCGTTGGGCGAGGTGGAATAGCTTTTGCAAAAGACAATCCTGAATCATTACATATAAAACTCACTGCTCCCATTGAATGGCGGGTTGAAAATGTTTCGAATAACTATAACAAAACAACTTCAGAGGCCTTGAAATACCTGCTACGGATCGACCAGGAAAGAAAATACCTGATTGATAGTTTTATGGGCTATGATACGGATCTTTCGATTTTTGATATTGTTCTTAACAGGAAAACACTTTCCGAGCAAGAAATAATATCAATCATTCTCAACCTTGCCGAATCAAAAAAGCTGATTCGATAGTGGTTAATTTACTTTAAATTTGAATTTTATCTCAGAAAGATCCTGGTTCGCCTTTACAATCTTTCCTTTTAGTTCTTCCTTAAACTGGGCCATTTTTTCAGCCATTTTTTCATCACCGGTTGCAATGATCTGAGCAGCTAAAATCCCTGCATTTCTGGCTCCGTTAATAGCAACCGTAGCAACGGGAATTCCCGGAGGCATCTGAACGATGGCTAAAAGGGCATCCATCCCGTCAAGGGTTGCTTTAATCGGAACACCTATTACTGGCAGTGGAGTCATGGCTGCAATCACACCTGGTAAATGGGCCGCCATTCCGGCTCCGGCAATAATTACTTTTATTCCACGAGCCCTGGCTCCTTTGGCGAATCTTTCAACTTCTTCCGGTGTACGATGGGCACTTAATGCATTTATCTCAAAAGGTATTTCAAGTTCATCAAATAATTTAGCTGCACCTTCCATTACACCCAGATCGGAAGTACTTCCCATAATAATACTTACTATTGGTTTCATCTCTTAAAATTTTCGTTTTGGTACAAAATTATATAATTTAAGCCTGATTTTGCGATCTTGTTATCTTTGTAGTTCTTTTGCGATAAATAAATTTATGAAAACAATTAAAATACACGATAAGGAATTTTCCCTGTACATAAAGGAAGAAGATATCCAGGATAGGGTTAAAAAAGTTGCCGAAGACATAACAAGGGACATGGCTGGCAAAAATCCGCTTTTCCTGATTGTTCTTAACGGGGCTTTTATGTTTGCAGGAGATTTGTTCAAGTATGTAAATTTTCCTTGTGAAATTTCCTTTGTAAAACTATCTTCCTATATCGGCACAAAAACGACTTCAGTAGTTCGTGAGCTAATTGGATTGGACGAGGTTTTACACGACAGGTCGGTTGTAATTATTGAGGATATCATTGATACCGGTATAACTATGGGTGTAACCCAGGAAAAACTCAAAAAACTTGAAGCCGAAGAAGTAAAAATTGCCACTTTGCTTTTTAAACCGGATGCTTTTAAAATGAACTATAAAATTGATTATATCGGACTGGAAATTCCTAATGATTTTATAGTTGGCTATGGGCTCGATTATGATGGCCACGGTAGAAATTTGCCTGATATTTATAAGATTATAGAATAAAAACCATGGGTAGTCCAAACTTTGTGGATTATGTTAAAATTAATTGCCGTTCGGGAAAAGGAGGTGCCGGCTCAGCTCATTTTCACAGAAGCCGGTCAAACCCAAGAGGTGGACCAGATGGAGGAGATGGTGGCAGAGGCGGGCATATTATCCTCAAGGGCAATGACCAACTATGGACCCTGCTTCATTTAAAATATACCAAACATGTAAAGGCAGAAAATGGACAGGCAGGATCAGAGAGTTTAAAAACAGGTGCTAATGGTGCTGATGTGGTTCTGGAGGTACCTTTGGGTACGGTTGCCCGCAATGCTGAAACCGATGAATTTCAATGTGAAATTACTGAGCATGGTCAAACCCATATTTTAGTCCCCGGTGGGAGAGGTGGATTGGGTAATGACCATTTTAAGTCACCAACAAACCGGGCTCCTAAATATGCTCAACCTGGTGAATCAGGTTTAGAGGAATGGCATATTCTCGAATTAAAACTTCTGGCTGATGTGGGTTTGGTTGGATTCCCGAATGCCGGTAAATCAACTTTATTATCAGTAATATCAGCCGCTAAACCAGAGATTGCTGATTATCCTTTTACCACTTTAACTCCGAACCTTGGAATGGTAAGATATCGGGACGACAGATCATTTGTGGTTGCTGATATTCCGGGAATAATTGAAAATGCCCATCAGGGAAAAGGTTTGGGTTTGCGTTTTTTACGTCATATCGAAAGGAACGCACTTTTGCTATACATGGTTCCGGCTGATAGTAAAGATATAAATAAGGAGTTTGAAATACTTCATAACGAACTAAAGCAATACAATCCGGAGCTGCTGGATAAGGATTTTATTATAGCAATTACCAAATCAGATTTATTGGATCAGGAGCTTATCTATGAAATAAAGAAGGACCTTCCTGATATTCCATATGTTTTTATTTCTTCCGTTGCCCAATTGGGATTAACGGAGTTAAAGGATTTGATTTGGAAACAATTAAACAAACCGGTTCAATTTGATTGATCAACTTGTAAAATGGGATACTGATCTTTTCCTCTTCCTCAACGGGATTCACAATTCCTTTTGGGATCAGATAATGTTTTACATTAGTGAGAAGTGGGTTTGGATACCTTTATATATTTTAATAATTGGTGTATTAATAAAACTGTTTAAAAGAAACGCCATTTGGGTAATTCTTACAATTATAGCTGTGGTAGGTCTGAATGATTTCATTTCAGTAAATCTTTTTAAAAATGTAATTATGCGATTACGGCCATGTCATAATCCTACACTCGAAGGTTTGGTTCATATTGTAAATAACCATTGCGGGGGTCAATTTGGCTTTTACTCATCACATGCGAGTAATCATTTTGGTATTGCCACCATTGTTTCCCTATTTCTGTATAAAAGAATAAACAGATATTGGATTGTAGGATTATTCATTTGGGCCACTATTATTGCCTATTCCAGGATATATCTTGGGGTACATTATCCGGGAGATGTTATAGCCGGAGCATTGGCTGGTACCTTATTAGCATATGGATTATTCAGACTCTTACTAATATTAAAACCTGATTTGGCTTAATAACCATATTCTCTTCCTTCAAGCTTATCCGCCTTCACTTGAAAAACACAAACATCTCTCACCGCAGGATCATTATAATTGAACGTTTTTTCGGTATATTGTTTCATAATAATATTTAATGCAGCTATCTTGGTGTCTTTGTTTTCAACAAATTCAACCTTCCCACTGGCAAATACACTTCTGTATTTCATACTATAACTACAAGCTACACCTTCACTCTGCCATCTTAACTCATGATCAGTACTCATGGTAATGGCAACTTCAGGATTTGATTTTAAGCAGCTAATTTTTTTTCCTATGGGCGCAGAATGAAAATAAAATATTCCTTTTTGGTAACCAAAATTCATGGGAACTGCATAAGGTTGATTTAATTCATCACGCATCGACAATGTGATTATTTCACATTTAGCCACAATCTTTTCAATATCTTCGAGAGTAGTAATTGGTCGATTTTTCATGCTTTAGCTCTCCTTTATGGCACTGTTAATAATTGAAGTTACAATTGTTAAAACAATACTGAATGCCAGTGCCCACCAAAAACCATCAACTTCAAACCCGTTTAAAATTGAGCTAACCATTAAAATGATTATTGCATTTATTACAAAAATAAATAAGCCCAGAGTAAAAATGGTGACTGGAATAGTCAGAATAATGAGAATAGGCCTTACTAATGCATTAAAAAGACCTAGCACAATAGCAACTACTATTGCACTAATAAAACCGCTAATATGAACTCCAGGCAATAGATAAGCTGCAGTTATAACAGCCAATCCTGAAAGCAGAAGTTTAATTATAAAATTCATAACATTAAAATTAAAAAAGCTTTATCCGCCAGTGGGCGGATAAAGCTTTTGATTACTATCTATTAATCAGCTCTTAGTCTAAAACTTTTTTACGAGCGTCATAGATTTTTTTGGTTCCGTAACCAATAGCCAGTGAGATCATAATCAATAATCCACCGCCGATTGGAGCACCACCACCAACTGAGTTGGCACCAGCACCGCCACCAACACCTGTATCATAAGGTAATGGCTGTGCTGAAAGGATAACCGGAACCAGTACTACAAATAGTATTGCTAAAATCTGAACTACTTTTTTCATATCGTGAGTATTTTTTATGTTATTCAACTTAATTTAACTTTTACTTGATGTATACTTTACCGGTTACAATCTCTTCGTTTGAGATAACTTTAACAACATAGTAAGTATTAACCTCATCGATAGGAATTACGTTTATAACATTTGGCTGAATGTCAGTAGCAACTACTTCCTGTCCCATCATGTTATAAATTACGATATCACCTCTCAGGTCTTGAGGTACCTGAACGTATACTTTACTGTCGTTTGACCAGATGTTTACATTAGAGGCATTCAGTTCACCAGTTCCAAGAGCACCAAAGTGAATAATGAAATTGTGAGCTTCAGCATTGTTATAATCAAATGTATAAGAATCAGTCAAAAGATTTGTAAATACGCCATTTTCAACATCTTCTAATGTTACTTCTGAGAAATTGCTTGTTTCGATAGCTGCAATAGTGTAAGTTCCATTTAAGCCGGCAACAAATTCCATAGGAACCATTTCAGTAGCAGGACGAGCGTCAATTGCTAAATTAGCTCCAGTGGTAGTTGTATAAATTTGTGGAACAGCTTCTTCTTGAGTTAACAATTTGTAAGCATCCCAGCTTCCATCAAAATTAGCTGTAGCTTCTTCCATGAAACGAATGTACATTTCATCTTCGTAACCATTACCTGAAGCCTGAAGTCCTAATAAATTATCAACTTCGCTTTTCATGAACATACCACCATGTGCACGCATACTATTATCTACAGTTAATGTTCCACCAGCAGTTGCACTAACGAAGAATCCTTGAGTAGGAGCAATCAGATTGTTCACACCAGGTACTGCAGCTGACCATTCAACAAAGTCAAGTGCAGCATCATTATACTGGTAAATTGAAGTATTCAAAGCAGCCGGCCAGGTAGCAACCATAGCATCTGCATCAAGTGCTGACATATATGGGTTACCCATCAGGTTCCAATGCTCAGCAACTGGTCCTCCTGCAGTAAATGAACCTGGAATTGCTCCAGAATGAACATCAGCTGCTAAACCGGAGAATTCAAGTACAGTACCTGTTCCACCAGCACCACACTGTCCAGCATACTCAGGTTGAAACTTAACGCTCCAGCCTTCTAAAGCAGTCCAGGGCATAGCTGGAGTTACTGGAATACAAGGAGCAACTCCTTCTACGTGAACATATAAACCAGTACCTTCATCATAGGTATTCAGGTAATAGTCCAAAATATCATCGGTGGAGAATCCAGCAATAGGGGCAGAAATAAAATGCCATCCTGCATCATCTCCAGTGGAAGCAGTAGAAGTAATATCTCTCCAATATTCGAAAGCTCCAGTACCGGCAATACCACCTAAATCAATATAAGTACCGCCCATACCTGTTGCATCTGAAAGTACGCCAAAGAAACCATCATTGGTGAAAAGACCATGAGTTTCAAGGCCACCATCAGGAGCAACGCCTAATGAAGCACCCGAAAGAATACCTAATGCAGCAGTTGCAGCAACACCACCTGAAATGGTTGGTAGTGGAGCTTTTCCACCTGTGTTAGGAATCTCAACATCGGTAGTATTATCAGGAACAGTTCCTAATGACCAGTTTCCTGTATTGAACCAATCATCATCAATAGCACCTGTCCATTGGTTTGTCGTTGGACCACCAGGAACAACTTCAAAGTTGAAGATATCAAATGGGTCCAATTGTGGCATTCCAGGAGGGGTAACAGTCGAATTTGCATAAGGTACATTAGCTCCAGTTGGATCAATGTACATACATTGGCCATTCATCAATGGAATACTTCCAGGATGTGCAACATCATAAAATACAATCTCAGTCATAGTTCCGGGAGCAGCTCCTGGAGCAATGTCAAAAGTATATGTGAAAAATGACATCCAGGTAGTTGGAATCTCGGTATGAAATGCTGCAAACGCAGGACCTCCAATAACTTGTTGAATTGATGCAGAAATTGTTTGTGCAAAAGTATTTGCTACACCTTGTACATTATATTTATATAATGTTGGTGCATAAGTTTCTTGCAATAAAACACCACGATCAACAGTAACACTAGCAGGTACAACGCTTGCACCAAATGCCGCATTACCGTAATCAAATGCAACAGTATTAAGTCCAAAGTAATAACCAGGAGCATCTGCCATTACCTCAACATCGAATTGTAATTGGGTATCCCCGTTGATCAATTGGAAGTTATTGAACCTCCATGATACATTGGGTTGCGCCATAATTGCCGTACTGGCAACCAACAGCGTAATAAAGAGTAACAACTTTTTCATTTTGTTCATAGTTTTAATTTTACAAATATTAAATTTTCAACTCTTTTAATTTTTATTATTTTGGAATTTGACTTTCATATCCTGAATCAGCGGATTTAGAAGGAACTTGTCCACCACCACCCAAATTGGGTTTCCAATTTAAAGTTTCGTCAGTACTCTGGGTCAAGCCATTCATATTAAAATCGCCACCCATATATCCAGAGCCACCTAAATCTGACTTCCATACTGCCGTTTCATCGGTACTTTGGATCAAACCGTTGGCATTGCCATCAGCTGAAACTAAACCATAAATACCACTACCCAGGTCTTTATGACCATTAGATCCCCCAAATACTTTATTAACCGCATCTGAAAAATCATATTCATAGGTCCCTGTGCCATTAATTCCAACATTAAAATTGGAAATAACACCAAGGTGATTTCTATGGTAAATAACCACGAATAATCCACTGTTGTAAGCTTGTTTTATAACCAACGGATTACCATCAACATCAACGATACTACCATCATCCAAGAGAAGACCAGCCTGTGAACCGATGATCGATCCTGATCCGGCACTTGCTGCATCACTTGCATCACGCAATTGCACCAATACCCAATCAACTGTATTTGCGGGGAATGAACTTACTGTCTCAGTCCCTGAATATAACCAAACAGGGCTGGCATTGTCATAATATGGCAAAGATGGATTAAAGGGTTGATTTAATGGAATATACCCATTAGTTAAAAGATCAGTATTCATAATACTACCTGTACCTGCATTATAAGGTCCCTCAATGAAACACTTTAAAGTTGAAAACAATAATCCTTTCAATGAGGCATTGCTTAGGTTATTATCATAAGTCGCAGCTTCTGCATACTTAACAGGATCTGTATTCGAGGTTGACTGCATGTATTGGCCACCATCCATCAGAGAGGCATCAAATGAAATGCCTGCTAATTCATTGGCATCTGCAATATCAATTTGAAACCTCAGCAATCCAGTAAATTCTGTGGGTACTTCGAGGAAAAATGTAGAAGTCCCTGACTGTGCTAACTCATTATCAGCTTCAGTGATTACAGCAAATTTTGAATTTGTGTTGTCAGCCGAATTAACAATGGTATAAGTAGCTGATGGATATGAAGTATTATCCATCAATTCCAGCTCAGAGACCGCAATTTTTCCATTGGTTACGATATTTGAACCAAAAGCAGCTGTGTTATAATCAAAATAGATTTGAAAGTCTCTTTGGAAAGTACCTGAAGCGCTTGCCTTAACCTGAACATCAAACTGAAAAACATCAGGAGTTCCGGCTACAACCTGAGGATTTGCAAATCTCCAAGTCAGCGCCTCCTGAGCTACCAATAAGCCACCCATAAAGACAAAGCATACTAATAGTAATGTAAATTTTCTCATTATAAAGTCATTTATGAAACGAAAATCATGAATGGTATGATGATTAATAAGACAAAAGTATGTTCTTCGCAAGTAATTTCCAAATAATTGAATGAATTTTAACAAAAAAATAATAATTAATTGATTTCTGCCGGAGTATGTTCCGGCAGAAATCAACTTATGTTTTAGTCTGGTATTTGACTTTGATATCCTGAATTTTGATTGATAAACGAATTATCTGCGCCTTTGGCAGGAACCTGTCCGCCGCCACCGAGGTTTGGCACCCAATAACCTGTTTCATCTGTACTTTGTCCCAAACCATTCATATCAAAATCGCCACCAAGGTATCCTGAAGAGCCAAGGTCCGTTTTCCAGGCACCAGTTTCATCTGTACTTTGAATAAGCCCATTGGCGTCTCCATCAGCAGCAATCATTCCCCAAACGCCTGGCTCGAGCTCTTTATGTCCGTTAGCACCGCCGTATACTTGTGTTTCACCAGAAGAAAAATCAAATTCATATGCTCCGCTGACGCCATTAAAAACTGCTGGGCCACTTGACAGGATTCCCAAATGATTTCTTTGATAAACCACTATATACGGATCGTTGGCTAGTTTGAGTGCAGGAAATGTTACAAAACTGACTCCATCACGTGCTACCACAGTTCCATCATATAATACAAAAGCAGGGTAATTACCTACAATTGTTGCACTTGAAGCATCAGGCGCTGTTGCAGCATCTCTAATTTGAACTAATATCCAGTCTACAATATCAGTAGATGGAATTGATGCTACACTTTCGGTACCTGCATATAGCCATTTAGGCGACCCATTTCCATAGTATGGTAAAGTTGGATTGAAGGGTTGAGTTAAAGGCAAATATCCATTCGTATTAAGGGTTGATAACATCAAATCAGATGGTGCATCATATGGCCCTTCAAGAAATACTTTCAGATCGGCCTGAAATACTTCATAAATATCTATATCAAACTGAAAGTCCATTTGCCTTGTATTGAGTGCTGACGTATTAATATCGCCTATTGATACAGGTAATAAGATGGTCCCAGGTCCAGGAATTCCATAAAATTCATAATATGGAGCATATTCATAATAGCAACCATACCAATCCAAGTAAGTGTTTGAGTAGCCGTTACATGCACAATCAGTCAATAATGCGGCCCAAACACTCCATATAGGAGTACCTAAATCATCAGATGTGGGACAAAAATCAACTGTTATATAATTAAAAGCATATGGAAGGTCAACTTCGTAAAATACCACCGGATTACTTGTACAAGCATCAGATGTGGCTCCTTTTGTAGTACCATTTACAGTCACCGGGTAAGGCCCTGAGATTGGTTCAGGCGTTGTGCAAAGATCATTTGCAGGAACTGGAGGAGCATCACAAGAAGTTGGCAAATCAACTACTCCCGACGGAATCTCATAATTTGTTCCATCTACAAATTCAAGCGTACCATAATTACCATAAACAAAATACATACATTCTTCAGGATAATCTACTCCAGTGAAAGTAATATCAACTAATGAGGTATTCGTTACCATAAAATCATAGCATTCCGGACCTGCTCCACTGGCCAGGGTTAAATCATCATAGACCAGGGTAGTTCCAACATATACATCGATTGAACCCCCATTCCATCCGTCTCCCCAATCATCTCTTAAACAAATCGACCACACGCAATCTCCGTTATTTAATGTTGTAAAATTAGGTCCCTGAACCCAATCAGATACCAGTCCACCACCACAATCTGATCTCACCTGCCAATGGTACTCTGTTAATTGCTTAAGGCCTGTAGCATTAAAAGTTGTAGCTGATAAATCTTCATCTGTTGGAACACCAGTAAGTGGATCTGTTGCTTCAATAATTTCAACATCCCACATTGTTCCTATGTTATCTATCCAGCTTAAATCAGCCTGGTTATTGAGGATGTTGTCAACCATTGGAGTGAGTGGTAACGGACAACCAGGTTGTTCGCGCAGTGTTACATCATCCAAAGCCATATCTGAAGCATAATTTAAACCTGTTAATCCTTGCCATCTCAGATAAACACTGGATTCGCTAGTATAAGCGACTAAATCGAGTATAACCTGATTCCATACATTCCCCTGATCTCCAGATAGGGTCCATATATTTGTCCAGGAGGCACCATCATCTATTGAGATATCAACTGACATTGTTCCCATATCTAAACCATACATATGATACCAGAATTCCAGCTCCGGGTTGGTAAGGGAGGTAAAATCAAACTCTGGACTTAGTATTGTTCCAAGACTTGAATAACAGGCAGATGCCTCTGTAAACAGGTACTGTCCTGATCCTGATGTATGATCACCTGTAGGGCCGGTTCCAGAAGAAGGTGTAGCTCCAGTAATAACATTCCAGTCAATATCTTCATCAGGTCCGACGAAGTTTTGCCAGCAACTGAGTAAGTTTAATGGAACAGAACCATCGGGGGTACATGCATCTGTTAAATTATCTCCGGCTTTACTATCATCAAAATTATATGTGTAAGGATATGCAGTAATAGGCACACATGCAGGAACTGTTTCAAAAAAATGATTAACACAGTCATTACCAGGAATATCATCAGTAGATAAGTCAGTGCAAACCAGTATGTCATGTGTTCCAACCCCACTGGCATCAATGGTGGTTGTAAATGAATAAGAATAACTACCGCCTGCTGGAATAGGGCCGGGTGCTACTTCATTAACAGCAGAACCACCTTCAAAGCTGTAATAAACCGGAACATTTGATTCACTTACGGTACCCATATTAAAAATAGTTACGGTAACAATTTCTGTTGAAGTGTTTTCTCCGCTGACAGGATTGGTAACAATTCCTGCAAATACATCATGAGTAGGGTTAGCAGAAGGTGTTGGAAATGAGAAAGCATCTACTTCTTCACCACCGACAAAAGCTCCAATAAGTGTAGTAGCTCCTGTCGTAGTATTAACACTTCGAAGTTCTCCCTGACTGCTTGTATTGTTATAGGCAGCAAGGTAAACAACATCACCTAACGGATCGTATCCCATACCTTGTGCGTAATTAGCATCAAATCCGGTTGCCCCGAGTAATGTGGATGCCCCTGTACCTTTGTCAATGGTATAAATTTCATCAGATAGGGAATGACCATACAATACACCTGCACCGTCAATAGCAATATCAATCATTAATAATCCGCTTGTTGCAGATCCAACATAGGTAGTGCTAGCGTCATTGACATCAATAGTAAACAAATCACTTGTTGATCCATAACACATTACATACATTATACCGGTATTGCGATCACATGCCATACCGGTAGGTGAAGCACCTGGTGATCCTGCAGAAAAATCAGGTAAACCTACTTTTTTCAATATTGATCCATCAGACACATTAATCATGTATAAATATCCGTCTGAATTTGACAGAATATAGTAATAATATGGGGATAAATCGTCATAGGCTCCTGCATAAGATGCCCATGGAGCTGATGGCACAGATGTTAAATAAGTACCGGGAGTAGAAACATCAAGTGATATAAAGCCAGAACCAAAAAATCCATAAGCCCAGGCTGTAGAACCTTTCGGAGAAGCATTGGGATTAACGACAGGTCCTGTAAAGAACTTTTGAGGAGCGACACCCGCACTCATAACTTTATCGCCTGATGCAGTTTGTAATGGACTTGAAACATTTTCAACTCCATTTTCCATCTTAAATTTTTGAATTTTCAAAGCTTTTTGTTGTGCATTTGATTCATCAGGAATCAAAATAGCCTGGGAGGAGTTACCCATGTCCTGCAGCTTTGCCTTACTCTGAGCTAATACCGCTGAACTATAAATAATAACTCCAACTAAAGTTAACAAAAGTAATCTTGTAAATTTTTTCATTGGGTATAATTTTAGGTTAATACTAAATTAAATATTTTGAGGAAAATTTAATTCGATTTAGTGGATTTGATAAAATCACGTAAAAATAATAAATTTTTTAACCGTCACCCAAAAAATAAAGACAGGTACTCAATAATACTAAGCACCTGTCTTTAAAATTATACTTATTATTTAGGAATCTGGCTTTGATAGCCAGTATCTGAAGCTTTGGCAGGAACCTGTCCGCCGCCACCTAGGTTAGGCACCCAATATCCAGTTTCATCGGTACCTTGTCCAAGCCCATTCATATCAAAGTCACCACCAAGATAACCTGATGCTCCCAGATCGGTTTTCCAGGCACCTGTTTCATCGGTTGCTTGTATTAGTCCATTGGCATCACCATCTGCGGCAATCATTCCCCAGTATCCATCACCGAGGTCCTTATGACCGTTTGCGCCACCATAAACCTGGGTTTCAGCGGATGAGAAATCATAGTCATAAAATCCTCCAACATTGGTAAGCGCAGTAGCTGACATTACACCAAGGTGATTACGGTGATAAACAACCATAAACAAACCATTATCTATAGTCACACCTGCGAATCCAAGACGGCTCATGCCATCCAGACCTACAATAGAGCCATCGGCTAATACAAATGCTGCCTGTTCGGCTTCTATTGTTGCGGAGGATGCACTTGCTGCATCAGCAGCATCACGAACCTGAACAACTACCCAGTCAACAACATCTGTAGGAATAGCAGCAACAGATTCAGTTCCTGCATACAACCATTTAGGAGCAACATTTCCATAATATGGTAATGAAGGATTATAAGGTTGGTTTAATGGAATATAACCGCCTGAATTTAAAGTTTGGAACATCGTACCGGCAGCGTCATAAGGTCCTTCCAAAAGAACCGTTAACTCTGCGGCAATACCTGCAACAACCGTTAATGTTACCGGAACATCCATGATTGGCGTAACAGGATCATTTGAAGTTACCCTGATATTGGCAGTATATACATCTGGCGCTAATCCGGCAGCATCAAAACCTACCATAATTTGATCAGCGGGATCCCCTGCCAGAACGTCTCCTGTAACAGATTCACCACCATTTAATGACAGCCAGCCGGTTGCGCCAACCACGTATGTTATGGTGAGGTATGGAGGATTTGCATCATTGTGTCCATCAAAATTAACATAGTAACTTGTTCCTCCATCTTCATCAAATAATCCAAGTGCAAACCATCCTGAACCTAAAGCTGTTTCAAAATCGGTAATTGCATTTCCACCCAACTCATATAATTTCCAACCTGCTGCATAGGTACTTGACTCCGTGTTATAATTATAATACTCAGTAACATCCCTTATTTCTGTGTCTAGAGTTGCAGGATCTGTAATCAGAGGATCACTTGTTAAATTGTTAATGTACCAGTAAGGCCAGTTTGTAGCATTTACATAACAATTTAACTCAATGGAAGAAATAATTGCACCAGGAGGGAGAACTACGCCAGAAACATCAAAACGCATCCATCCTGACTCAGCATCCCCAATACAACGAACTTCACTAACATCTGTAAATGTAGTACCATCCGTTGAACCTGTCCAATAATCAACATTAGAAGGAGATGCTGTTTCAGTGCCTCCACTGTATTGTATATTCGCCATGTAGGCAAGATCAAAACCACCAATATTGCCAATAGCTAAATCTTCGGATCCATTTTGATTCTCAACAAGTGTATTGTTAAGTGATAATGGAGCAGGGTCTACTACCGGAGGTCCAGTTACATTTACATCAAAGGTAAAGTTTTCCTGATATGTTCCAGTTGCCATCGGGTAATAGAAGGTTCCTGGTCCAGGTACATCTTCCCAGGTAAGACCGGTTACGTTTGGAGCTGAAAAATTCCAGTCAACTGCGTAATAATAATCAGCAGCATCACAGCTACATTGCACATCGGTACCTATAATCCAACCATCATCCAGTAGTGCATCACCATAAATATCTAATACAATGTAGTTATGTGCATAGGGCAAATCAATAGCATACCAAACCTCTCCACTTGGAAGATTAAGAAAAGTGGGGCAATCAAGAGAAGCACCCAGTGTTGTACCTGCTATACCTGATACCGGATAAGGTCCGTTAACTGGTTGTGAGCTTGAGCACAAATCATTGGCAGGTTGCGGATAATAAGTAAAAGTATATGGGCCAACCCAGCTACTTGTGCTACCACCACCACAATCGTCCATAACATAAAAGTCATACGTTTCACCAGTAGTTAATCCGGTTATTGTTGTAGTTCCACCTGTAGCACCGGTAATCATTGCTCCACTTCCTTGTGACAATGGGTTTACGCCCCATTCTACATCTGATAGTCCGGAATTACTGTTCCAAACAAGATCAATATTACCACCAATGTTGTTTTCAACGCTTAAGGCAGTGGGCTCAGGACAAGCCGGAGGTACACGAACCTGAACATTGTTAACAAATAACTCATTATCAGCATTTGAAACTGTTGATTCACCATAAAATGCAAATTTTACAATCCCTGTATAAGCAGTCACATCTAGCACAACATGCTCACCAGCAGAGTTTATATTATCATAAACAAATGGTGATCCTGCATTATCATATAGGCGCAAAGTGTTGGCACTTGTCCATGTGACTCCACCATCAGTGGAAATTATTATCGCAAATTTATCATCAACTCCGCCTGGGTCAGCAGCACCAGAAGAACCATAAGCATTTAGTGATAAATCAAATTCAAGTTGATACCCACCAGTTCCGAGGTCAATTTCTGGAGTTACAAGCCAATAGTTTGCTCCTGTTGACCATATATTTACTGTAGCAGCCATATCACCAACAATATTTTGATAGTCATTTTGATACCATCCATAAGTTATTGATGACAGAACACTTGGATCAGCAAGTAAACCAGAATATCTTTCCCAGCAAATTGGAGCAAATGTTCCCTCAAAATCCTCCAGATATGGGAAAGTATTTACAGTAGCACATAAAGTTGTGAAAGTAAAAGGACCAGCCCATTCACTTACTTCATCTGTTCCACAATCAGCCTGAACGTAAGCATCATAAATGGTTGATCCAGCTAAATCAATAAGACTTTGTGTTATTGTCGGTGTTGGTTCACCTGATACTGTTTTAATGTACGATTGTTCTTCATTTCCAGTTCCCGGTAAAAATCCGGTTAATCCTATCTCAACATTCCAGATTGTTTCTGTTCCCTGTGGGTTCCATGAAAAATCGGCAGTTGTTGCATCAATATTATCAACTAACAATGATAAAGGTTTAGGACATGTTGGAATTACATCAATATCAACAGCATCAATATATAATATCCACCCATCAAGCCCACCTGGAGCAACTCTCCAGGCAATAAATACGTCACCACTGTATGCACTTAGATCAATTACAATCTCTTCATAAGTTGTGTTAGCATAAGATGCGTTTGCAAGAATTGTATTGGTAAAATCAGCAGGTGCATTGCCCGTTGTTGAGAGTAATACTTCAAAGTCATTGGGTTCTCCAGAACTATTAACACGCTGCCAAAAACTCAATTGTTCATTTCCTGTCAAAGTAATTTTAGGAGAAATTAGATAGTCATCATTATTGCCGCTATTGAAATCAGTATACATCACAGCAACTTGGTCACCCTCGTATGGATTAGTCGTATAATTTAAATTCCATGCATCTCCGTCACCATTTACATTCAATACTGTCCAACAACTTTCAGTTGTGGATGCTGAGTTAAATCCCTCAAAGAATGGAAGTACAGTTACCGTTTCACATTCAGTGAAAAATGACCAGACAGGACCAGCAATTTCAGCTTTAGCAGCATTTTTCGATACAATCTGCCAGAAGTATTCTGTATTATTTGCGAGGTCTGCTGGAGGATCAAACGATCCTGATGGGCCACTTGCAGTAGCGTCAGCAACCACTATATCAACAGGGGGATTCACGGTTGACAATAAAACATCATACGTTTCAGTATTCAATCCAAAATCCCAGGTTAAGTTCGCATCAATCGCAACACCGGATGAACCGCTTGCGGGAGATGGATTTGTTGCTGCATAAGGAAGGTTCGTTGAAGTGGTAAATGACCAGATTGAACCTGTTGTTTCACCACCGGGGCCTTTGGCTACAACCTGCCAGTAATAAGTTGTTGAATAACCCATGGTACCCGGATCATAAGTTCCGGTCGCTCCGGATGGCAAATTGTCCGCAACTTTGGTTAAAGGCGGATTGTCAGTACCAAAATATAAATCATATGTGGTTGTATTTGCACCAAAACTCCAGGTTAAATCAGCAATTACTGATACAGCAGTTGCCAGGTTTGCAGGTGAAGGGTTATAAGGGTCACCAGGAGTGATTGGGGGGGTAAAAGCAAACATATAACCTTGTGATGGAAGAACTGTTGGGGAAATTGTACAACTTGCACTATTAGTTGCACCTGCAGTTGTAGCAGACCAATCAGTTGTGGTTGTACGGTTATTGTAGTCAGTATTTGAGGCACCCCTTAAACCAACTTGAACTGTAGTTGAAGTGTAACCAAACACATTATCCCCATATACAAGTTCAATAACATTTGAGGTTTCATACAAACGAATCTGGAAATTAACCATGTCGCCAAAATAGGTACTGGATCCAAAACGTTTGAAATTCTTGTATTGAATTATATGTACTCGATTCGGTGCAGTTCCAGTTGTTTCAGTTCTTAGTTCAGCACTAAAAATTATACATGTTGTTGCAGTCGCATCAGATGTTGCAACCTGGGAGATTGTAATCGTTTGAGATCCAGAATCAAAGGATAAAATAGTTGTTCCTGTCGGGATTCCCGTACCAGTTATTTCTTCTCCAACTACTACCGGTCCAAAATGAGAAACATTAGTTAAAACATCACTCCCTGTAGTTACATCAGCTTGAACAAGTGTTCTACCATCTAAATCACGTGAAAAGGCTGAAATTGCTCCAGAATATGCTGTGCTGGAGGAGATTGGACTTGGATTATAAGTGGATGGTAAAGTAGATCCAAATGTAATATTTCCATTGGTATTGATATTAAATTCTGTGTAGTCAATACCATTAAAATTAAATGTAAATGGAATTATCTGACCAGAAAAGTTAACATCATCTAATGTATTGCTTGGATTAGAGGCTGAAACCAGGGTACCTCCTGTTATTTCAGTGTAAGAACCTGTGGATTCAGAAAAGCTATATCCCGAAGCTGCATCAGTTGGAAGTTCTTTATTAATAATCGATGTCTCCTCAAGAAGGCCACTGGCTTTTAACATTTCTTCTGCCTTCAACATGATCTCGGGATCATTAAGTAACTTTTCATTAATACCTTGTTTTTTCAAAAAAGCCTTTGATTCTTCATTCAGCTTTATTGATTTTTCCGCACTAATTTGCTTTTCAGTCATCTGAAAAGTCTTTTGTCGGGTGTTGTTTTTTTCAACAACCTGACCGGAAACGGAAATAGCGGCCCACGCCATCGAAATAAGCAAAAATGAGCGCCATAACTTTGTAAACTTTTTCATACACATTTAAAATTTAGGTTAAGACATTAAAATTATTATTATTTGAAATTGTCAAAATCGAACCATAAAATCAAGTTGTGCCATTGCAAATTCCGGGAGCATTTATTTTAAATTACCCACTTCAAAATCATCTGGAATCCACATTTTCCCAATATGTCATTCAATTTTCGAAATATGTTTAATTACACAACCTGAGTGTAGAGGAATGGTTATAACCGCACAAATTTAGCAATTTATCTTTATGCCCGACAAAAATGTTTGACCCTTCGATACAATTTTCTCACGTTTTGTTAAGGTTTAAGATACGATTTCTTTTGATTTAGCTAACGCTGACGAATGGTTATTTTAAAATACAAAGTTATTAAGTGCACTAATCGCTGATTCGTGTTTTATTTGAAACTAATCCCTGAATAAATCCCATACAGGATCCCTCGGAGGAGACACTTGAATATGCAGGTTTTCATTGGTAACGGGATGCGCAAAATACAAATCCCTAGACAATAAATGAATGGATTGGTCAGTATTAGCACGCGGAAAGCCATATTTTACATCACCCCTAATCAAGCATCCAATTTTCGCTAATTGCACCCTTATTTGATGGTGGCGTCCGGTCATGAGTTCTATTTCAAGCAAGTGATATTTATCAGACGACTTAAGCAGTTTGTATTTTAATTCAGCCCGCTTGGCACTACCTTTGGGTTTACTTGAAGCAAATGATTTGTTCTTTTCCTGATCTTTAACTAAATAATGGATCAAATGGCCTTCAGGCTCGGGAGGTCTTTTGTTTACAACTGCCCAGTATACTTTTTGAATTTCCCGGTTGGCCAGCATTTTATTGAGTCGGGCTAATGCTTTAGAGGTTTTTGTAAAAATCAAAATCCCTCCAACTGGTCTGTCAAGCCTGTGCACAACACCCAGGTAGACATTCCCAGGCTTATTGTACTTTATTTTCAGGAAATCCTTAATTTGCTCATTAAGCGGAATATCACCCGTTTTATCTCCCTGAACAATTTGTGATGGCAGTTTATTGATAATGATCAGGTGATTATCCTCAAACAGGATTTGCCGTTCAGGATCAAATAAAATCATTGATCAGGTTAATATTGTTCTCTGTCATTTGGGAAGTTAACAGATTTTACATCGTCAATATACAGGGTTACCGAACCCTTGATTTCCTCGCTAAGATTATGGTACCTTCTCAGGAATCGTGGTGAAAATTTAGTGGTAATTCCTAGCATATCATGTAATACCAATACCTGCCCGTCCACTTCATGACCAGCACCGATACCGATTGTGGGGATCTTAACTGCCTTTGTAACCCTGGCAGCCAATTCAGCCGGGATTTTTTCCAGAACAATACCAAAACATCCTGCTTCCTCTAAAAGGTGAGCATCGTGAATTAGTTTATCGGCTTCTTCCTTTTCAGTGGCGCGCACTACATAGGTTCCAAATTTATGGATCGCCTGAGGAGTTAAACCAAGATGACCCATCACCGGGATCCCTGCTGATAAAATCCGTTTTACTGATCCGATCACTTCCTCTCCACCCTCAATTTTGATGGCATTGGCTCCTGCTTCTTTCATAATTCGGATAGCTGATTGAAGTGCTTCAATTGAGTTACCCTGATAGGTCCCGAAAGGTAAATCAACCACGATCAGAGCACGGGTAACTGCCCGCTGAACCGATGAAGCATGATAAATCATTTCGTTTAATGTTATCGGAAGCGTGGTTTTATGACCTGCCATGACATTTGATGCAGAATCACCAACCAAAATCACATCTATTCCTGCATCATCCAGGATTTTAGCCATTGAAAAATCATATGCAGTAAGCATTGCAATTTTTTCCCCTCTCAGCTTCATTTCCTGAAGAACATGAGTGGTAATTTTTGAATAATATTGCCTGGAGTCTTTTGCCTTTTCCATGAGGATATGTTTTGCGCAAAGTTAAATGTTTTTTAATTTGATAAGCTTTTCATGCAACCATTCAGATGTATTGAGAATCTTAAATTCGCCGGTGGGTGAAATAATAATTATGGAAACAGAATGTTATACTTAATTATTCTATAAATTTGCAAGGCTTCTGATTTCAAAAGGGATGAATAAAATTTTACGAAATACACTGATCGTTTTTTTGATTTTTGCAGGATTTACCGGATGTGAAACTGATTTTGACACCACTGCTCCTTATAAGGACATAACCATCGTTTACGGGCTGCTCGATTCAAAAGACTCCATGCAATACATTAAAATCAATAAAGCATTTCTGGCTGAGAACAATGTACTTACCTATGCAGCACTGGAGGATTCAAACAGCTATCCTTACCCGCTTGATGTTTGGATTGAAGAATGGTCATCAGGAGATTCAGTGAAGGCAATTTATTTCGATACTACCTCGGTTTATAATAAAGAACCTGGCCAGTTTTACAATCCCCGACAGATTATTTATAAATGGAATAAGCCAGCACAGCCTTTTAAAATTAAATACGTTGTAGAAGGTCTCAACGACACCATCGGTGTGGAATATTACTGGCTCAATGATGAAAGTGACTACCGGTTAAAAATTAGGAATCCTAAAAACGGGAAAGTTATCTCGGCCGAAACCCCGCTGGTTCAGGATTTCAGCATAACTCGCCCTGGGTTTGCAACATTTATTCGGTTTGTACCTGACCCCGCCACACCAAAGCAATTTAGTTGGGAGAGTGCTGAAAACAGTGGTCAGTATGATTATGAATTAAGATTCAATTACCGGGAGTTAAATTTTGGCAGCAACGATACCATTGATAAACATATTACCCTTGCATCTCAATCGGTCACTGCAGATCCCGGTACCAATGAGTACTCCTTTTTCTACTGGGATTATAATTTTTATTCAGCATGCAGATCACTCATCCCTTACACGGATCAAAATCGGGAAGATCAGGTCAAAGACCGCTTTACCGGAACAATCGAACTTATCGTAGCTGCTGCCGAAACCCAGTTTTCGCTTTACCGTCAGGTATATGAACCATCAACAAGTATTGTTCAGGAGAAACCAACCTATACTAATGTTGATAACGGGCTTGGGATATTTTCAAGCAGAGCACAAAAAAGTAAAGCTAAAAAGCTACACGCCGAAACAGTTACCGACCTGAAAAACACAGAAGATAATATCTACAAATTTGTGTATTGATTTTTCCTTATTTGTTGGGCTCCTCTTTGTATTTCTGACATTGTGTCACAATTTTCACCAGTCTTTTTTCAATTTCCTTTTTAGCCCCAAGGAGCTGATTTAATGGCCCTTATGCTCAACAGGGCTCATATTACGCTTATTGAGTTTTCAATTTGTTATGCAAATTATCATAGTCCTTCCTTTGGCATAATGATTGAATAAGCCGAGAACCGATAAGATTAATAACAGAAAAATAAGAATATATAAAAGCATAAACAAATGGGAAAAATAATTGGAATTGACCTTGGAACAACGAACTCGTGTGTTGCCGTAATGGAGGGAAACGAACCTGTTGTAATTCCAAACAGTGAAGGCAGAAGAACCACTCCTTCAATAGTGGCATTCACTGAAAATGGTGAGCGTAAGGTAGGTGACCCGGCCAAACGTCAGGCCATCACTAACCCCGAAAAAACCATCTTCAGCATTAAAAGATTTATGGGTGAAACTTTCGACCGTGTATCCAAAGAAGTTGCAAGGGTACCTTATAAGGTAGTTAAAGGTGACAATAATACACCCCGCGTTCAGATTGATGACAGGAAATACACCCCGCAGGAAATCTCAGCGATGGTGCTTCAGAAAATGAAAAAAACAGCTGAGGATTATCTTGGACAGGAAGTTACCGAAGCAGTTATTACTGTACCAGCTTATTTCAGCGACTCACAACGTCAGGCTACCAAAGAAGCAGGTGAAATTGCCGGGCTTACCGTTAAAAGGATCATTAACGAACCCACTGCTGCATCATTGGCCTACGGTCTCGACAAAAAAAATAAAGATATCAAAGTAGCTGTGTACGACCTTGGTGGAGGAACATTCGATATTTCAATCCTCGAACTGGGCGACGGTGTATTTGAAGTAAAATCAACCAATGGTGATACCCACCTCGGTGGCGATGATTTCGATCAGAAGATCATCGATTGGCTGTCAGAAGAATTTAAAAAAGACGAAGGCGTAGATCTGAAAAAAGATCCGATGGCCCTTCAGCGTTTGAAAGAAGCTGCCGAGAAAGCCAAGATCGAACTTTCAAGCTCCAGCGAAACAGAAATAAACCTGCCGTACATCATGCCGGTGGATGGTGTACCAAAACACCTTGTGAGGAAATTATCACGTTCAAAATTCGATCAATTGACCGAGGACCTGGTTAATGCAACTATTGGCCCCTGTAAAATGGCTTTAAAAGACGCGGGAATGACTGCTTCTGATGTGGATGAGGTAATTCTGGTTGGAGGATCAACCCGTATCCCCTCGATTCAAAAAACCGTGCAGGATTTCTTCGGAAAAGCGCCTTCAAAAGGTGTTAACCCGGATGAGGTTGTAGCTGTTGGTGCAGCCATTCAGGGTGGTGTACTCACAGGTGAGGTGAAAGATGTTCTGTTGCTTGATGTAACACCCCTTTCGCTCGGGATTGAAACACTGGGTGGTGTAATGACCAAGCTTATTGAATCAAACACAACAATTCCGACAAAAAAATCGGAAACTTTCTCTACTGCAGCTGATAGTCAAACTTCGGTTGAAATCCATATCCTGCAGGGTGAACGTCCGATGGCAAATCAAAATAAGAGCATCGGAAGATTTCACCTCGATGGAATTCCTCCTGCACCCCGCGGAATACCACAAATCGAAGTTATTTTCGATATAGATGCCAATGGTATTCTGCACGTTACAGCTAAAGACAAGGCAACCGGAAAATCACAGAATATTCGCATCGAAGCTTCTTCAGGACTTTCGGATGACGAAATTAAAAAAATGAAAGATGAAGCTGCGGCTAATGCTGAAGCTGATCAGAAAGCAAAAGAAGAAATCGATAAGCTGAACAATGCCGATGCCCTCGTATTTCAGACTGAAAAACAGTTGAAAGAATATGGTGATAAAGTTCCGGCCGACAAAAAAGCGCCCATTGAAGCAGCACTTGGCAAACTGAAAGAAGCTCATAAAAACAAAGACATTGCCGCCATTGACGCTGCTATGAATGAGCTGAACACTGCATGGCAGGCCGCAAGCCAGGAAATGTATGCTGCCTCGCAACAAGCAGGTGGACAGGATGCAGGCCAACAGTCGCAAGGACAAGCAGGAGGAAATGGTAATCAGGCTGGAAGCAATGATGAAGTTACAGATGTCGACTTCGAAGAAGTGAAAGACGACGATAAAAAGTAGTAATTCACAACACAATATATATCCACGGCGCTCATTTTGAGGGCCGTTTTTTTTATTCCTCTTCCATCAGTTTTTCTTTAATTCTCGACTTGAGAATATCAATACCGATTTGATTTTTCCCTCCCTGTGGGATGATGATATCGGCATAGCGCTTATTAGGTTCAATAAACAGAAGGTGCATCGGTTTAACAAAAGCACTGTAATGATCGAGCACTTGTTTGAAATTCCTGCCCCGTTCTTCAATGTCACGCCAAATGATACGCATCAGTCGTTCATCGGGATCAGCGTCCACAAATACCTTGATATCCAGTTTTTTGCGTAAACGTGGGTTGGTAAGGATTAGAATTCCGTCAACGATGATCACTTTTTTGGGTTCTACGAGCGTAGTTTCTTTTGCCCTGGCACAGGTAACATAGGAATATATCGGCATCCCAATGGTTTCACCTGCTTTTAATTTATCAAGCTGTTCAATCAGTAAATTAAACTCAATAGAAGAAGGATGGTCGAAATTGATTTTTCGTTTTTCCTCCGGTGATAAATGTCCGTTATCCTTATAGTATGCATCCTGTGAAATTACAGATACCGACCCTGGAGGCAAACTTCTGATAATTTTCTTTACAACGGTTGTTTTTCCTGACCCGGATCCACCGGCTATTCCTATAACTAACATAAAAGTGACTAAAATTGATAAGTGACTATAGTTTTAATTGACTAGCGTTTGGATTGACTAAATTGACTAAAATGTCGCATATTGCCAACTGCATACTGCTACACCTCCTTCATCACGGGCAATGCTCTTTTCTTTTTCCACATACCCCTCGTAAAATCAGGAAACTGCATAGGCCAGCTTCCGCTGGCAATGGATTTTGAGCTTAGTTCTGTTAAAGCACTTAAAACTGCAGCATCATATACATCCATATCCGGTTCGAGGCCGTTTTTCAGTGCATTGATCAAACGGTAATCTTCCAAATAATCCATGCCTCCATGACCGGCACCTTTTGCTTCCATTTCCATTTTTGCCCATAATGGATGATAATACGCATCTTTATAGTTATTCAGATCTTCCCAACTGTGTCCTTGTGTTTTGCCCTCGATGTGAATCAAAGGTGTTGGGTATTTTCGGACAATGCCATTGGTTCCCTGCACCAGGATATCGCGGCTGTATGGTCTCGGACTACTGGTATCATGGGTTACCAAAATCGTTTCGCCATTCATTGTTTTGATCATCGTAGAAACCACATCACTCAACACAAATTTTTCATCTGCCTGTGGACTTTCAAGCCCAAATTCCTCCACAGCATATTTATGCAGCCCCCGTGTTTTTGTTCCGAACGAAACGAGGTAATCGATATAATTCCCACGGTTGATATTCATACATTGAGCTACCGGTCCGAGGCCATGTGTTGGATACAGGTCGCCGTTGGTGGTCATTGAATGAGCCCTGCGCCAAACACCTTCTCCATTCATATCATGTTTCACGGCTCTCAGATCATGCAGGTATCCGCATCGGGCATGAAGCAATTCACCCAATACTCCATTTTGCACCATATTAAGGATCATCATCTCTTCCCGATCGTAATTGCAGTTTTCCATCATGATGCAATGCTTGCCGGTTCGCTCCGATGTTTCGATCAACTTCCAGCAATCCTCAATAGTTTCAGCAGCAGGAACTTCAGTGGCAGCATGCTTACCCGTGTTCATTGCTTCAAGACTAACCGGTACGTGCCATTCCCAAGGTGTGGCGTTGAATACGAGATCAATGTCGTTACGCTCACACAAGCGTTTAAAATCTTCTTCGCCATTCGAATATCCTTCCGGTTTAGGGAAACCGGCCTCTTCCACCATTTTTTGGGCTCGTTCAACCTTGGATGGAACAATGTCGCATACCGCAACAATTTGGCAATCTTTGATTTTTAGAAAATTGCTCACATGAGATGTTCCCTGCAAACCAACTCCTACCATTCCTATTCTGACAATATCCAATTTTGGCAATAAAAAGGGATAATGATTGAGTGCAGGTAACATTTGAGTTGCTGATGATTGCATGGCTGCTCCACCAAGTGCCAGACCAAGTCCGGCTTTTGTAGATTTCTTCAGGAAATTCCGACGATTGTATGAATTATGCATGAAGGCAAGATTAATTATTCAAAACAAAAATAAAGTTTTGAATTTAATCCAGACTGATAATGAGCAAGTTTTTAGGGATTAGAGTAAAAAACTAAGCAATATCCCTGCTGCCACCGCAGAACCTATAACACCGGCCACATTCGGAGCCATTGCATGCATCAGCAAGTGATTGGATGGATCATATTTCAGTCCTTCATTCTGAACTACCCTTGCACTGTCCGGTACCGCTGAAACCCCGGCTGCGCCCACCAATGGATTTATCCGGTTTTCCTTAGGTAGAAACACATTCATCACTTTAGCAAACATGATTCCCCCGGCAGTAGCTACCATAAATGATAAGGCTCCAAGCACAAAGATCAGGATTGATTCCCCGGTAAGGAAAACATCCGCCTGTGTGGAGGCTCCAACAGTAAGGCCCAGAATAATCGTGACAATATCAATCAGGGCATTTCTGGAAGTTTCCGCTAAACGACGAGTAACACCACTTTCTTTTAGAATATTTCCAAAGAAAAGCATTCCCAACAAAGGCAATGCGCTTGGCGAAATAAATGTTGTGAGCAAAAGACCGATAATTGGAAATAGTATTTTTTCAAGCTTGGTCACCGATCGTGGCGGTTTCATTTTGATCACCCGTTCTTTTTTGTTGGTGAGCAGTCGCATAATCGGCGGCTGGATCACCGGAACCAGGGCCATATATGAATATGCGGCAATGGCAATCGGACCAATGAGATTTTTAACATAGATCGGATCGCCGGCTGCGGTTTGCCCAATCACATTTAAACCATTAGCAAGCTTGGATGAAAGGAAGATAGCTGTCGGACCATCAGCTCCTCCAATGATACCGATGGCGCCCGCTTCAGCTGGATGAAAACCCAGTGTTAGTGCACCCAG
>ERZ795053.143-NODE-143-length-86255-cov-9.951462_pt1 | contig 86255 bp, 72 predicted proteins | sample MGYA00375137_ERZ795053 | MGnify/ENA primary metagenome ERZ795053 (study PRJEB30182, sample SAMN05720284) | activated sludge metagenome | isolation source: Anaerobic digester | place: Hong Kong | collected 2014-12-17 ...
CAACCATGAAATTCCCCAATGCACTGGCCATCATCGTTGGCTTTGTTTTATTTGCAGGCATCCTTACGTACGTGATACCTCAGGGTGAATTTGACCGGGTGAAGGATGAAGAATCGGGACGCGAAATGGTGGTGGAAGGGTCCTACCACCAGGTGGAAGCAGACCGCTTATCTCCTTTCGACATTTTACTGACCATACCCCGCGGGATCGAAGGCAGAGCCGATCTGATCGTACTCATTTTTCTCATCGGCGGTGCATTTGTCGTCATCGACAAGACGGGAGCCCTCGCCTCCGGCATCGACTACCTGGCCGGTAAAGTGGCCGGAAAAGAGTGGGCCGCCCTCGTCGCCCTCAGCGGCGTATTTACCTTTGGAGGTGTTGTCGAAGGCATGCAGGAAGAACTGATCGGAATGATACCCGTTATCCTTTTACTGGGCCGGAAATTAAAATACAACGCATTGGCCATGCTCTCCGTCAGTTTCGGTTCCGCCGTAGTCGGTGCTGCATTCAGCCCGATGAACCCATTTTCGGTCGTTATCGCCCAGGAAGTAGCGGACCTACCCTTCCTGTCCGGGTTCGGGTACCGTTTTTTAATGCTCATGGTGGCCTTTGCCCTTTGGACCTGGATTTCAATCCGGTACGCCTTCCGCAATAAAACCGACGGAAGGGAGGCGGATGCGGAGGTCTTGCAATCCTCTAAATTATCGGGCCGCCACCTGTTGATCCTGGTTCTTATACCCGCTGCTTTTGCACTGCTCGTAATTGGCTTTCTTAAACTCGACTGGGGGTTTGAGGAAATGTCAGCAGAATTTTTTGTTGTTGGCATCCTGGCCGGATTGATCGGTGGGCTGGGCATCAATGGTACCAGTGAAGCATACATCCAGGGATTTCGGGATATGACCTTTGCCTGTATGGTCGTGGGTGTCGCTAACAGTATCTCTCTGGTACTCAAGGATGGCACGGTCATCGACACCATCGTTTACGGGCTTTTTACCCCGTTAAAATACCTGCCGTCTGATCTGTCGGCTATCGGAATGATGGTCGCTCAGTCTGCACTTCACTTTCCGGTTCCCAGTTATTCCGGGCAAGCAATACTTACCATGCCCATCCTGATCCCTTTGTCGGATCTCCTGCACATATCGCGGCAAGTCTGCATTCTGGCCTATCAGTATGGGGCCGTTATGATGGACCTGATCCTTCCCACCAATGGAACCTTAATGGCCATCATTGCCATTGCAGGCATTTCCTATGGTGATTGGTTCAAATTCATCTGGCGGAAAATCGCCCTGATCCTCCTCCTCGGGGCTATAGCAATCCTGGTCGCGCATCATACCGGATTTTAAAATCGATGATTTAGGCAATCCGATTCAGCATTAGCCTTTAAAGGCACTCCGGTTTAATTCCATTTTTTCAAGCAAATCTTTAAACCGCTTGTCTTTACGGATAGGATTAAAAATGGAATCCGTGGAGATATAAGGCATATTGGAGTCATGTTCGCGATATGCCTTTTGCAGCCATTCAAGCGCTTGATCTTTATTCCCAGCCCGCGTAAACAGCGTGGCGATCTGCCAGGCGGGCACGTAAACTGCTTTGGATCTTTCCACCTGCAGCCGGGCAAGGTTTTCCAATGCAAAATGATACCCCGCTTGCGCAAAGGAGGATTGCAGCGTTTCTAAAGCAACACTGTCTTTTCGAGCCTCGAAATAGCGTCTCCAAACGTCAATGGCTTGGTTGTACTGACCCGTCAAATGATAAGTTGTCCGGAGGGTGGATATCGCGATGGGATCGTATGAATTAGCTTCAAGCGCATTGGCGAGCAAGTCAATCACCTGATCGTATTGTCCAGAAAAATTCAATACCATTCCATACAATGCCTTAAACAACGGGTTGAACGGATCCAATTCAATGGCTTTTTCCATGTGCCGGATAGCATCGTTTTTTCGGCCGGTAATGCATAAAAAATGCGCATAATAAGCATGGGCGTCACCAAAGTTTGGGTTCAGTTTTAAGGTTTTGCTATATGCTTGTTCAGCGGCATCCCAATCCCACAGATACCAGGTTGAAAAGATGGCTTTCCAAAACTGAACTTCCGGCAAATTGGCCCCTAATTCCTCCGCGGTGGTTATGGCTCTGATCAATTCTGTGGCTACCTCAGCAAATCCGATGTATCCCTGCTGCAATCGGCCGCCCCATACCGCCATTATCCCGGCATAGGCCGGCCCGTAATCCGGGTCTTTGGATTTGGACAATTCGAAATATTTCATCGCTGTTTCCAGATCTGCAGGAGTTAATTTGTACCAATATTGCAGGCCTTGGAGATAAGCCTTATAGGCCTCCGGATTTACCGCCCGCTCCTCGGGTTTAATGCTAATTCCGGCTGGTGTAGAAATTCGCGCCGCTTTGAATATTTCTTTGGTAATTTGGCCATATAGCCTGCTGATGTATTGAAAATCAGTCACATACGAGCGGGACCAGGTTTCTTCTCCATTGCTTCCATCGATCAGGGTAATAACCAGGCCAAGCGTGTCATCCAGTCGAAAAATGGATCCGGTCAGGATTCCGTCCACTCCCAACTCTTTGGCAATCGATGCATAGGAGTCTTGTGCTTCCCGGTAGCGCAGGACCGATACGCGTCCCTTGATTTCCAGGCCACTCTGTTGTAAATAGGACAACATGTCATCATGCACCCCATCTACCAGAGCCTGGTGCTCCTGACTGTTCTGAACAGTGAGAAATGGCAGCAAAGCCAGCTGTTCTAATCCCGATCCCCTTTGCCATTTAAAATAACCAAAAAGCAGTCCCAGGATCACCACCAGCGACCCTGCGGCGAGGATTATTCTGTTCCGCCAGTTCGGAGCCGGCGTCTCCAGCTTGCCCTGCAAATCTTTTTTGTTGGGAAATACCACGCCGGGCATCCGGAGTGCATAGACTTCCCGGCTTCGACCATCGTTCTTAAAATGGAAGGAGCCCAGTAGCCCAAATTCAAGATCGTCCTGATTCTTGATTTCTTCCATAACCTTACCCGAAAACAGAACAGCCCCGGGTACGCCCAAAGACTCAATGCGAGAAGCCAGATTAACACTGTCTCCAATGATGTCATCTTCGGTGATGACGATATCTCCGGTATGGATTCCTATTCGTACCGGTATGTCAGCCTTACGGAATTGCTCCTGGAGCTGGTAAGCACACCGGACTGCTTCGGAAGTACTTTCAAAGATGCTGAGGGTTCCATCTCCGTAATACTGGATAATCCGTCCATGATATTTTGTGGTTAAAGGTTGAAAAATGGCCCGGTGCTGGTTGCGAATGACGATAGCCGTACCCTCACTTTGTTGCATCAAAGCGGTATAACCTGCTATGTCCGTAAACATAATTGCGGCTAGTTTTCGTACTGCCATAGCGTTAAATCCTGTATCCGTCCGGACTAAAATTTACAGTTATTTTACCACTTTATTTACCTGTAGACCAATGATTTGTTCACATAACCGGAATGATAAACGTTTACCTTTGGGTTCAGCTGGGAAGTATAAACCTGGATGGATTGAAGAAAAGAGCTTAATTTTACCATACCAATAACCCCAGCTGCCATTTCAACGAATCGCTGTCATGAAGAGAACAACCCTGAGCACGCTGATTGGAGTATTGTTATTACTAACCCTATCGACTGGTCTGGTTGCCCAAAAGAATCAGGTCCCTGATAACATCTTTGCCACCAAAACTTCGCCCCTGGCTCAAAATGACGAGCATCAGGGCTTTTATGCTGCATTTGGCTACTTTGCAGGTTATTCACTCCATGCAGCCAGTTACATGTCCGTCGATCAGGGTGTTCCCAGCACCTATACAGGATTCCGTGCGTTTACCTTTGATGCCCGCGGCGGGTGGGGTCTGAATGATCAGTTGGTCGTGTATGGGACAGCAAAATTATCACCGGGAAATTCAACGCTTTCCTACTACCACTACTTATACAGCGGAGGAGCATTAGCGTATTATCCCGATAAGCATACCGAATTTGCGGTTCACGCCGGAGCCGGCTACTACAATGCGAAGGTTCGACGGGGTCAGTTAGCCGGTAAGGGTTTACTCTTTAATCTCGGAGCAGGACTCGAATTTAGCAACCATGTGTCGCTGGAAGGTATGTTCCTTTTCGGGAAACTCCAGGATGATCCGGAATACCCCTATCCCTTCCGGACCCATGAACTGAATGCCAGTCTGGGCGTCTTCTGGATTCTGTATTAATTTGATTATTTGGTTGTATCCGAATTACCTGGATTTTGCGCCAGATTCCTTAGTTTACTGCTATGGAATCCAAATCACCAACCACCACTCCCCAACTCGAACGTAAATTAGGCCCTGTCATGCTCTGGGGACTAGGCGTCGGGTATGTGATCTCTGGTATGTATTTCGGCTGGAACCTGGGCCTGGAGCAGGGAGGCACGCTGGGATTGGCCATTGCCACCGCGTTTGTCATCCTGATGTATCTGACCTTCACATTCAGTTACACGGAGATGGCCTGCGCTATACCAAAAGCCGGAGGAGCCTTTGATTATGCTTATCAGGCCCTGGGCAAGCAAGGAGCTTTTTTTGCCGGCATGGCGCAAAATATTGAATTCATCTTTGCACCTCCTGCCATAGCTTTTGCAATCGGAGCTTACATCCATCTGTTTCTGCCGATGGTGCCCATCCTCACCATTGCCATTATTGCCTACCTGGTATTCACCGCATTAAATGTCTATGGCATCCAGGCGGCAGCAACCTTTGAACTCTTTATTACCATTCTGGCCGTACTGGGTCTTATTCTGTTTTTCTTCGCTACCGGCCCTTCCTTTTCTTGGGATCACCTGAAAGTAAATGCACTTCCCCATGGCTGGACCGGTGTTTTTGCAGCCATTCCATTTGCCATCTGGTTTTTCCTCGCCATCGAAGGAGTTGCCAATGTCGCAGAAGAAACGATCCATCCACAGCGTAATATCCTGATTGGGTTCGGATCGGCATTGCTTACCTTGGTCGTATTATGTTTACTCACCTTTATGCTTTCGATTGGTGTAAACGGATGGGAAACGGTCGTTTATGATCCGGGTTCCGGACAGGCTTCCGATTCTCCCCTACCCCTTGCACTCAGCCACCTGATGGGGCAAAACCATTGGATCTACCGGATCATCAGCTTTATCGGTATTTCCGGACTGGTAGCTTCCTTTCACGGCATCATCCTTGCTGCCGGCCGTGCAACCTACGAATTCGGAAGAATGGGTTTTGCACCTGCTGTTTTCGGAAAGATCCATCCGCGCTTTAAAACGCCTTCCAATGCATTAATGATCAACACAGCAATCGGTATCGTGGCCTTGTTTACAGGTAAAACCGCTGAGATCATCACCATAGCCTGCTTTGGCGCCTTGACCCTTTATGCCCTCTCCATGATCTCCATGATCCGGTTACGCCGGCAGCAACCTGACCTGCCCCGCCCCTTCCGCGTTCCTTTTTATCCGGCCTCACCAATTATTGCCTTGGTCATCAGCCTGGTGGCGCTGGTCTCCATCACCATTTACAACCACTGGCTGGCGCTCATTTATGCGGGAATCTTGTTGATCGCATACATTTGGTTTACCTTCAGGCACAAAGAAGCAAATCATGAAAGCTAAAGGTCTGCTAACCGTCGAAGCATTGAAAGAGTTGGTTTCGCATGGAGCCATAGAGACCGTGATCGTTGCATTCACCGATCACTATGGCAGACTGATGGGCAAACGGTTTGATGCTGAATTCTTTGTGGACCAGGCACTGACAGAAGGTACCCATGCCTGCGATTATCTGTTGACCACCGATATGGAAATGGAACCGGTCCCCGGATATGCCTTTGCCAACTGGGCATTGGGCTATGGCGACTTCCATCTGGTCCCAGACCTGAATACCTTGCGGATTGCAGATTGGCTCGAAACGACGGCCTTGGTGTTGTGCCAGGTCGTTTCCGATAAATCGCATCATCTGGTCGAAGAGGCACCCCGCTCCATCCTGACCAGACAACTGGAACATGCCAATAGTGCCGGATTTAAAGTAATGGCGGCTTCCGAACTGGAGTACTATCTTTTTGAAATTGACTATCGCAGCGCGGCGGAAACACATTTTCAGGACCTCAAACCTGCGGGCTATTATCTGGAAGATTATCACATCATGCAGGGCTCACGGACGGAGGCGTTCACCGGAGCCGCCCGCCGTCATCTTAAAAACTCAGGCGTACCGGTAGAAAATTCAAAGGGTGAATGGGGACTGGGCCAGCATGAACTCAATGTCCGTTATGCCGAAATACTAGAGATGGCCGACCGGCACATCGTTTACAAACAATGTCTGAAAGAACTGGCGGACCAGATGGGCCTTTCAGTCACATTTATGGCCAAATACCACCAGGACCGCGCCGGATCAAGCTGCCACATCCATATCAGTTTGTGGCAAGATGGCAAAAATGCCTTTGTCGGAAAGCACAACTATGGCCCTGTCGAAGGCTCCGAATTATTCGGTTGGTTTCTGGGTGGCTGGATCCATTATGCCCCGGAAGTGATGGTCTTCTATGCACCAACAGTAAATTCCTATAAACGTTATGTCGACGCATCGTGGGCCCCTACGCGGTTGGCCTGGAGCCATGACAACCGTACAGCCGGATTCCGGGTGGTCGGCCAGGGTTCAAGCCTGCGTATCGAATGCCGCATACCCGGTGCCGATTGCAATCCCTACCTGGCGTTTGCTGCCTCCCTGGCGAGTGGCCTGCGTGGTATCCGCAATAAAATAGAACCACCGGCCTGCTTTACCGGTGATGTCTATGCGGCAAAAGACCTTCCTGCTGTACCAGCAAACCTCGAAACTGCGCTGGAGCATTTTAAAAGTAGCTCCTTTGCCAAGGAAGCCTTTGGCGAACAGGTAGTCGGGCATTATTCCCATTTCTACCGCACAGAGCTGGATGCTTTTCAGCGCTCTGTCACCGACTGGGAACGACAGCGTTATTTCGAAAGGATTTAATTCATTTAGATAATAGACATGAGACACCAGAAACTAGACTTTGATACCATTTAATATCAATGCCTAACTTCTAGTGTCTCATGTCTAATGTCTATTATCTAGTGTCTAATTATCTACCCCTTTACCTGGATCGGAACAACTAATTTGACGCTGACATTTCGACCCATATTATACACGCCCATTCTTCCTGTCACATTATTGACCGCTTCGTATTTTAACCGGCTCAGGTGATTTTGATAGGCCACATCGGTCAGGTTGTTGGCGTTGATAAATAAAGAAAATAAGGTCCGGTTATTGGATACAAAATCAGCACCCAACCCAACATTCAGTAAGGTATATCCGGGCGTAGCCGTTTCCGTGCCATATGCCGAATAAAAATGATCCTGCCGGAAATAATTATCCACCCCGATCATAAAAAATCCATTTACCAGATTTTTTCCAATCTTTTTAACATTGGCTTTTAATTCGGAAGTTAATTTAGGTGCCGGGGTGAACGGCAAATTACGCGTCGAATCCGGCTGATCTGCTTGAACAGCCCGAACCCAGGAAAAGCCATTTTCAAAATGTAGCCAGTCGATCGGCGCCGGATGCACATCGATGCTTAATTCACTGCCGTACAGATGCGCGTCCCCGGAGGTATACTTATAAGTCGCATATCCATCGGTCAAGCTATCCCCGCCCATTGACCGGCTCAGCTTTTCGAGATAGATGTAATTGTTGATTTTATTGGAAAACAAATCCAACTCTGCCGTTATGTAATGCGAATTAACTCCCAGTGCAAAATCCCACTGCCAGCTGCTTTCAGCTTTAAGGGTAGGGACGCCTATGATGTAATTCACCGTACCTTCATGGACGCCATTGGCCGATATTTCAGCAATATTCGGAGTCCGGAATCCTTTAGATAAATTTAGCTTGGCAAACACCTGTTCGCTAAATTGATAGGTAGCACCAATACTTCCGGAAAATCCCTGAAATTGAGCATCAATGTCGGAAAATTGCAAAAAAGAATCGCCATCGGGGTGATCCGTCCGCTCGCCAAATGCATCCAGGTACAACGCATCAGCCTTTTCTTGCCGTGTATCAAAACGCAATCCACCACTTACATCTAATTTTTCAAACGATTTCCTGGCCAACGCGAAAATACCGAAGTCAAAAAGGTGGTAATCCGGAATTAAAAATTCTGTTCCTTTATTTTGAGATTTCTGATACATCCCATTGGCACCTACGGAGATATTCCATTTGTTTAACTCCGGTAAATTATAACGAATGTCGTAATTGACCGTATTCAGAAAGAAATACAATCCGTATTCATCCGGGGTTAATATTTCTCCATATTCCTGCCGCCTGTTTTGTTGCCACCCCAGGATGGTCTTCAGGCTTCCATTGCCCAGCACAAAACTGCTGTTGGAAACTGCTTTATAGTGATGGATTTTCTGGAAAGGTACTTGAGGCGTGTAGCTTCTGAAGTCGTCCTCCGTAGCAATAGCCTCCCCTTCTTCTCCGCCTATGGCGACCGGTTTGATAAATTGTCCGGAAGCACTATCCCGCTCTCCTTCCACAATTCCGGGCATCATGTCATAAACGCTGAAGTGAATGTTTGAATACCCCCACGATTTGATCACGCCCAGGATGCCACTAAGGTTGTTTTCTTTGAATCCGGAATTAAATACATAACCATCGTAGGCATTCTGGTATGCATGGGATTCTTTGCCACTATAACGCACATCCCAGATGTAATCGTTGATATTTCCTGCCAGATCCGCAGACCCACCGATTAGTCCCGCATTGGTTTGGTAATTGGCCAGGACTGAACCGGAGATCTTTCCTTTGGGTAAAGTCGGTGCCGGTAAAAAGTTAATCACTCCGGCCATAGCATCCGAGCCGAAGGCAAGACTTGCAGGGCCTTTGAGAATCTCGACCCGGTTTACGCCGTATTCATCAATTTCAATGCCGTGCTCATCACCCCATTGCTGGCCTTCCTGTCGTATCCCGTCATTGACCACTACGACCCGGTTGAATCCCAATCCACGTATAACCGGCTTGGAGATCCCGGGACCCGTCGTGACCTGATCGATGCCGGGGCGGGAAGCTATGGCATCGATAATATTCGACGCATTTAATGCCCGGAGTTCTGCCGTAGAAATGGTCGTGATTGGCGTGGGTGTACGCCTTTTCTCAGCAGATTTGGAAAGTCCGGTGACCACTACCTCATTCAGTTCCATGACTGCCTCTTCCAGCATAAAATCTTTTGTGGTGGTGGTCGCCAGGTCGATGGTTTCCGCGATCAATTTATATCCGATGAAACTCACCTGTATAAGTGCTTTGGTCACTGGTAAATTTTCAATCGTATAGATACCGTCTATGTCGGTCGTTGTTCCCTTTTTTAAATCCGGAAAATAGATTTCAACACCTGGAAGTCCCTCCCCGGTTGCCTTATCGGTCACTTTACCCTGCAAGGTGACACTGCCGGATGCTGTCGAAGGTGCAATAAGAAAAATACTGGCAAATAGATAAAGCAATAATTGCTTCATAACAGATTGATTTTAAGAGTTGACACTGTGGTTACTGCTTGGTCGCCCTACAGGCGGACAGTGGATAATCTGCTAGCAATCAACAGGCGGGCCTCTTAAATCGGCGGACAGGTAATCTGTAATGACATAATAGGAGGAGTTCGCAACCACCATTCGTGGAGTGAAATGTTTTGTGATTGCGACCAGTTCACAGACGGAAGGTTTCATGACCGGAGCCGGCACGAAATCGCATATAAAACAGTGGTGTTCTATATTTTCTACGTGAATTACATTGTGTTCGACACAATGTTTATCGTCGAGATGCTCCAGCGTGTGTATAGCCTCGGCTACTGTTGGATACAGGAAAACCAACAGGAAAAAGAATGCGCTTATTTTACGGAGCCAAGGAGCCATTACCCAAATGTAAAAGAATAATCAGTAAAAATGTTCAATAACTGCTGATATAACATACCATCACCGGCCATCCAACTGGAAGAAGGCAACCTCCCCCTTAAATGGTTCTTAAAATAGGAAAGACGCTACGATGCTGTGGCCCGGCACCCGGATACTAAAAAATTAATCTTCTACTTCTTATCCATCCGTTACATTTGTAATCAAGCAAGAACCAACAAACCCAATTGAAAAACATGAGATTGGAAAACAAGGTAGCCCTGATCACCGGCGGAAGCAGCGGAATTGGAAAGGCGGCAGCACTACTCTTTGCGCAGGAAGGGGCGCAGGTGGTGATCGCTGATGTTGATGTCGCCGGAGGAGAGGCATTGGTCGAAGTCATCGGGCATCAGGGCGGTCAGGCCACATTTGTCAAAGCGGATGTCTCCCAAGCTAAGGATTGTGCAGACATGATATCTGCTGCAGAACAGACATTTGGCAAATTAGACATACTGTTTAATAATGCCGGGATTATGGATAGCCAGGACGATACTGCAGAGACTACAACAGAATCTACCTGGGATCGCACCATGGACATCAACGTCAAAGGCGTCTGGCTGGGCTGCAAATACGGTATCCCTGCTTTGCGCCGGGCCGGAGGTGGGTCCATTATAAATGTAGCTTCCTTTGTTGCCAAATTGGGCGCCGCCACGGCTCAGATTGCATACACCACCAGCAAGGGTGCGGTTCTTTCCATGACCCGTGAACTGGCTGTCATCCATGCCCGCGAAAACATCCGGGTGAATGCGCTATGCCCCGGGCCTTTACGCACAGAGTTACTCATGAAATTTCTGAATACCGAGGCCAAAAAACAACGGAGACTGGTACACATACCGATGGGTCGTTTCGGCGAAGCAGAGGAAATCGCAAAAGCTGCTTTATTCCTGGCATCCGATGACTCCTCATTTATGACCGGGGCAGAATTACTCATTGACGGCGGCATCACCGCCGCCTACGTAACTCCCGAATAATGCCAAAAACCCAGGGATTTCAGATCATCAGCCCCGGCGATGCATCCATAGTAGCCGAAAGACATTATGCTTCTGCCGATGAAATTCAGCAGGTCTTACAGACGGCTCGTAACGCCGGTATGGCTTGGCGTCATGTTCCATTGGACGAGCGGATGTCGATCTGTACCCGGGCTATCGATCATTTTGTCGCCAATGCCGCTGCCTGGGGGGAAGAACTGACCCGCATGATGGGCCGCCCCATTCGCTATTCACCCAATGAAATACGGGGAGGTATGCAGGAACGCGCACGGGCCATGATTGCCATGGCGCCAACAGCCCTGCAGGATCTACCTGCCCGGGAAAAAGATGGGTTTCAACGATTCATCCGGCGGGAAGCATTGGGCACTGTACTCGTTCTGGCTCCCTGGAATTATCCCTACCTCACCTCCGTCAATGTGATCATTCCGGCCCTGCTCGCCGGCAATACCGTCATTCTGAAACATGCTGAACAAACTGCCCTGTGCGCGGAACGGTACCAGGAAGCTTTTCAGGTAGCCGGCCTGCCAGCTGGCGTTTTTCAATTCCTTCATTTAACCCATGACCAGGTGGCCGATGTCATCGCGGACCCAACCATCGACCATGTAGCTTTTACCGGGTCGGTAGCAGGTGGGTATGCCATTCAGGCCGCCGCCGGCAAGCGGTTTATTACCGCCGGATTGGAATTAGGCGGAAAAGACCCTGCCTACATTTGCGCTGATGCCGATTGGGACTATACCGTGGAAAATGTCGTCGACGGCGTTTTTTTTAATTCCGGTCAGTCCTGCTGTGCCATCGAACGGATCTATGTCCAACAGGAAGTCTATGCGGATTTTGTTCATGATTTTGTATCCCTGACGAAAAAATATCTGTTAGGCGACCCTCTTGACCCTGCCACCACATTGGGGCCTATGGTTCGCATCAACAATGCACAAAAAGCCCTGGCCCAGGTAGAAGAAGCGATCCGCATGGGAGCCACACCCCATATCCTTCCGGATGACTTTCCAGCGCTTCCATTGCCTTATCTCGCTCCTCAGGTTTTAACGGGTGTCCATCATCAGATGGACCTCATGCGGGAGGAAAGTTTTGCACCGGTGATTGGCATTATGCCGGTTCAGGATGAAGAAGAAGCCATCCGCCTGATGAACGATAGTCCCTATGGGCTTACCGCTTCTATCTGGACGTCCGACCCCGATCGGGCCATGTCCATTGGCGAACGAACAGCGACCGGCACATGGTTCATGAACCGGTGCGATTACCTGGACCCTGAACTGGCCTGGACCGGGATCAAGAACTCCGGATATGGATGCACCTTATCCCCGCTGGGATTCGAGCACCTGACCCGCCCCAAGTCTTATCATCTTAAATTCCGCACTTCATGAAAACTGCCTTACTGGTTTGTGATCATGTACTTCCGGACCTGGTGCCCGAACACGGGGATTATCCTTTTATGTTCAAACAACTGCTGCCGGCACTGGAGTTGGACGCCTGGTATGTTTGTGACGGACAATTTCCGGAGATCGGAAACTACGATGCCTTCGTGATTACCGGTTCAAAATATTCCGTTTACGATGATATTCCCTGGATTAATGATCTGAAATCGTTTGTGCGGGGCATCCATTCTTCCGGTAAAAAATGCATCGGTGTCTGTTTCGGACATCAAATGGTGGCAGAAGCGCTGGGTGGTAAAGTAACGAAAGCTAAAGCAGGCTACCTCATCGGAGTACACACTTTTCACATGCTGCAACATGCATCCTGGATACCACACAAAAAGGCTTCCTTCCACATGCTGATGTTGTGTCAGGATCAGGTGCAAGAATTGCCGGATGAGGCAGATGTACTTGCAGGAAATGAATATTGTCCGGTGGGCATGTATCAAATCGGCAACCAGTTCTTCTGTGTTCAGGGTCATCCGGAGTTTTCCAAAGCTTATGATCAGGCAGTCTTTACCCATCGTTCGGAACGTATTGGATACGAACGCATCAGTCTTGCCCTGGAAAGCTTTAGCACAGAACCTGACCGGGCGTGGTTGATGGAAGTGATCCAGGCATTTCTATTCAATACTTAGCTATCCAATCAAAAAATCTACATTACTAATTGGCTTTAGGACGACATGAACCGCATGAGTAAAGCCTGAATGTTGCTTATATGCATAAAATAGCTTATATTTAGGTAGCATAGAACAACAATCTTTGCTATACCATCACAGCATCCCGACACCTGTTACCAAGATCGCATCAATTAAGGCGGCAATGCGTTGTTAAGGCAATGAGTCATCATTTCTACTCATTACTTCTCAACCAATAGTCCGGATTTTACACAATGAATACCACATCGAAAGGTGCATTGGTAAACTATTTCAATTAACCCGCAAAGAAGTATAATGACCCAAAGTAACACAGAATGACTTATGGATAATCCGTTTTTAAAATTTAATACAGCATAAATGAGGGTATTTATCCTTTGCACGGGAAGGAGCGGGTCAACCGCAATAATTAATGCTTGCAAGCATATTAAGAATTATACATCAAGTCATGAATCACTGACCCATTCATTTGGCCGCGACCGATTCCGTTATCCGGAAAATCATATTGAAGCAGATAACCGGTTAGCATGGCACCTGGTCCTTCTAAATAAATTATACGACGACGATCCCATTTACGTCCACCTAAAAAGGGACAAAGAAATGGTAGCGCAAAGTTTTTTAAAACGATTTTACATTCCGGGAAGCATTATTGATTCCTTTTGCGAAGGCATTAGAATGACACCAAGTGAAAAACTATCCAAAGAAATGCGCCTTAAAGCTTGTTATGACTATATAGATACCGTTAATGCCAATATAGAGCATTTCCTGGCGAAAAAGAGCAAGGTAATTACCTTAAACCTGGAAACTATTCGCGTTGATTTTATCCAGTTCTGGAATTATCTCGGTGCGGAAGGCAACTTAGAAAAAGCATTGCATGAATTCGATAAAAAACACAATGCTACTTCTCAGCGCAGATTAAATATGGCCTGGCGAATGCGCTTAATTGCAACGCGGGAGTGGCGCCATATTAAATCCTATTTTCATTCAGTTTGAAGAAGACGAAGTAGAGAGGTTTCCAGGAGGCAGCTTGCTTTTCATTATACCAGGATTAAAAATAATTCCTGATGTCGTTGTAACATAAACCGGAGTCCAATTGGTTCCAAGAAACAAATTTTCCAGTGAATTATTTTGATATTACGCCTCGCAGACTCCTGCTTGCTATAAGTAAAACGTCACGTCTGCTCCCTCTATTGTCATCAAAAAAATATAGTCCCGAATTAAAAAATTTGTCTTATCCGGTAAATATTTTTGGTTTCAATTTGTTAGAATTAATTCCATTCAAAATGAAAACCAGGAACAAGGTAATTACCGAAAAAATTCAAACAACGGGTTCGGACGAAATCGAAATCGCTTTCGAATGCTTTGGCAATCCTATGCATCCTGCCACCTTTCTCATCATGGGCGCCGGAGCCCAGATGATCAACTGGCCGGATGGGCTGTGCGAGCTTTTGGCAGCAGCAGGATGTTACGTCATCCGCTTCGATAATCGCGATGCGGGACTGTCCACACACCTTTACCATGCTCCGGTCCCGGATTTTCCTGCGGTCCTGGCTGGAGATTATTCGACCGTGTCCTATACCCTCTCCGATATGGCTGCGGATACCATTGGGCTTGCGGATGCACTCGGTCTGCGTCACTTACACCTTGTGGGGGCTTCCATGGGCGGGATGATCGCACAGACAATCGCCATTGAATATCCCGATCGCATTCGTAGCCTTACGTCCATCATGTCCACGACGGGTGCTCCGGAGGTAGGACAAACGGATTTTGCCGTTTTCAGTGGTTTGGGTAACCCTCCTTACCACGACCGGGAAGCATACATCACTTGGCGGCTCCGTGCGCTGCGTGCGGTCGGGTCGCCAGGTTACCCATTCGACGAAAAAGTCGCCGCAGAAAATGCCGGATTGGCCTGGGATCGGGATCACGACCCGGTGGGGCTCCTGCGTCAAACCACTGCAGTCATTAAATCCGGAGATCGCACCAGCAAATTGCAACAGCTGCTGATCCCCACGCTGGTCATTCACGGCGAAGAGGATAAAATGATCCATGTTAGCGGAGGACAGGCAACTGCTGATGCCATACCGGGTGCCCGGTTGTGCACTTTTCCCGGTATGGGCCATGGCTTTCCCCAACCTTTATGGGCCGAATTCGCCGGATTAATCCACGGGCACATTGAGCATTCAGCATGACAGGTCGCTGAGCCGTCCGATTTGTATGGACACCATTTCCCATCTCCTTTATCAGGAACAGCTATGATATTGATCATTGTCTTTTATTCATCTTTTTGCTTAATGACGAATTCAGGTCCTGCAATACATCTCCTCACCCATGGTTATCGAAGGTTTTATTGAATCATGCTTTTTCAATTAAAACCAGCAGTCATGAAAAAGTGTCTAACCTATGCTGTGTTGATGATCTTCCACGGCATTTTATTGGCTCAGGATTGGCCAATGATCAATCAAAACCCGCAACGGACAGGCTATGTGGCGGAAGAAGAAAAGTTATTTCCACCGCTGCAAATTGATCGCTTGATCGATTTAGGTGGCATTCCGAGTTCTATGATTGTGGCGGAAGATGTTCTTTACTACCTGATGGATGTTGATTCCACCACGGTGCATGCCTATTCCCTGGACGCGGATCATGAGTTATGGCAATTCACCATTCCAGGTGGTGCCGGAACTGCTGGTTTTATCCCAGCCCTTTTTGAAGATCTGATCTACGTGGGCGGACAGCAAGGTGATGCTTTGTACGCTTTGGATCGCTTCAGCGGAGAAATCAGATGGTCCAGGGAAATAGGCTTCCTATACAATCACAGCCCCATGCCGGATGGAGCAGGCAAGTTATATGTTTTCGCCGACAGCTTATTTTGCTTAGATGCAAATGTCGGCTCAACCATCTGGAGTACAACCGGAAATTTCAGCACTCCAACCCTATTTGCAAATGACATTTATTACGGAAATAGCGAACAATTCAGATCCTGTAATGCATCCAACGGAGAAATAAATTGGGCCCGAAATCAAAATTCAAACTGTACCCAGGTGATCGCTAATCCATCAGGAATATATACCATCAACGATACGACCGTATGTTCCTACTATTTTGATGCTTTCAAGAACTGGTGCTATTCCTTTCCCACAGGAATTCATTCCATTTTTTTTACCGGTGGTAATGCCATGCTAGCGGATACTGTATTGCTATTCACTGCATTGAATACGCTGGATAATGTTGGAATGTTGATTGCCATTAATACCAACAATGGAGTAAAATTATGGGAATATCAATCAAATTCCCGGAACTTCTTCAATCCGGCAGGAGCTCACGGGGTAGTCTATATCACAGGTGGAGATCCATCGACCATCAAGGGATTTGACATTCTGGACGGTACGCTTCTTTTTGAAGATACTTCCCGGAATTTCTTGAGACAACCGTTAATCGCAGGAAGTAGATTATTTGTCCCGACCTATCCGGGTGTCATGATCTTTAAAAGCGAGCTTACCTCGGTACAACCGATCAGGCAAACATCCATTTTCACCTATTATCCCAATCCTTTTGGTCAACACATTAATTTGAAGCTGGATCCTGCCCTCGATGGTCCCTGTGAAATAAAATTGGTTTCCGCTTCCGGTGTTGTCCGAAAGAAAATAATCATGAATCCGGGCCAGGAATATCAGTGGAACACGGAGGGCATGGCCTCGGGATTTTATCTGTTAGTAGTAACCGCCACGGATGTTCAGCAGGTACATAAAATCATCAAAATTGCTTACTAAGGCCCAGAACATGCAATAGGATTGTTAGTGAGACATTGAATATGCGTTCTAATACGCGTTTAGGGTTAACCGGATCATGTCACCCAATGGCAAAATAAAGCGAACATAATTATTAATAATGGACCGTTATTTGCCGTAATGACGGATTTGATTAAAAATTTTGAACTTCTATTAAAATCCAGACTACATCCCTGAAAAGCAATGACTTAGATCACGCTCCCATCCCATAATAAGTAGCATTTATCCATTCTGGGCCCGCTAAATTTGGGACCGGATCAGGAGACCATGAAAACATTACTTTCCCTATTAATTGCTATCCACGGAATGATTCACCTGATGGGGTTTTTTAAAGCATTTGGGTTGGGATCCTTTTCAGCCCTTTCGCTTCCCATTTCCCGGACTTCAGGAATATGGTGGCTGATAGCCTGCTTATTATTGATTACCGCCCTGATCTTTAGGTGGACCGTTGCGGACTATTGGTGGTTACCTGGGGCCGTTGCGGTATTGGTTTCCCAGGTGTTAATCGTTCAATACTGGCAGGATGCGAAGTTCGGGACGCTAGCCAATGGGATCCTCCTGATCGCCTGCATCACTGGCTTCGCTCATCATCAGTTGGAATCAAAGATTCACAAAGAAAGATCACTACTCATTGCCGCGCAAAAAAGTCTCCCGACTCTCCGGATTAGCGATGACCTACCCGGTCCGGTACAGAGATGGCTGGAATTTTCCGGCGTTGGCGCTCTGCAAACCGTCCAGACCGTCTATCTGACCCAGAAAGTGCGAATGAAATCAAAACCAGGTCAGTCCGGATGGTATCAGGGTACTGCCGACCAATATTTTACGCTGGATCCACCGGCCTTCCACTGGGCCGTTGAGCTATCACTCAATCCGGTACTTTCTCTTTCAGGGCGCGATCAATTTTCCCGGGGACAGGGTGATATGTTGATCAAAGCAGCGTCGATCTTACCCATGGTTTCCGTCCGGAATATTCCAAAACTCAACCAGGCATCCATGCAGCGCTATCTGGCGGAAATCGTATGGTTCCCATGGGCAGTTCAGAGCCCCTATATCACGTGGACGGCGATAGATGAAAATACCGCGCAGGCGACCATGTCTTATCAGGGAATGTCCGGATCAGGTACTTTCAGTTTTGCCGGCTCAGGGGAGTTTATCCGTTTTACGGCATTGCGTTATAAAGAAGTAGATGACACCGCCGAACCGGTAGAATGGATTATTGAAACCCGGGAAACCAAAAAAATCAATGGCATAAACGTGCCTGTCAAATTATCCGTCAGCTGGCGGCTTGAAGAGGGAATCTGGACCTGGCTTGAACTGGAAATAACCGGGCTGGAATACAATAGCGAAATAGAAGTCAAATAATCCGGATCATGAAAAAACCAAAACCAAGCTATTGGAAGACCTTGGTGCATCCAAAAAAAGAGATGCAATTATTATTACAAAATGATCATTATTTTCAACGTAGCTTCTTTTACATTTCACTTCCGATTTTTGGTTATCTACTAGTCTACATTTTCCTGACTTCGGCGCACGGTGCACCTTCGGTTTTTACTCCATGGCTGAACATTCCAAAGGACAATTATTATGCAGTTAATCGTTTTTTATTGGCGCCCAGTATTCTCATGGGGTGGGTTGTTGCGGTTTCATTTATCCAAATCATGGCCGGATTCCTGCACGGAAGAGGCACATTTGAACAAACTCTTTCGGTATTGTCCCTTAGTATCAGCCTGGCCATGTGGGGTAGCCTGATCCACGATTTGCCGATGAGCTTTCTCAGCGTGATTGGTATCATCAATGCCAATGAGCATGAAATTGCGATGAACGAACCCACTTTTTACAGAACACTACTTTGGATCTCGTATACCATTTACACTTTATTGTTCCTGATCCTATTTCCACTTACCGTCAAAGTTGTTCACCGGTTAAATACTATTCAAAATATTACAGTCGGAGTAGTGGCATTTTTTCTGTTCCAGAGTATTTTCTTACTATTCAATCGGTGAATACCATCAAAATTGTAAAAAAAGAATTAGAACAGAGCATACCTGCTTACAGCCTTATTTCTCTGAAAAGGCTAAATGGAAATAATTATCAAGAGCATCACTTCATAGCAAGCAATTGTCTTTATCGGGCATCTCTGAGTCCAAATATGGCGTTTGGGTCAGAATTAAATAAACACTATATTATGGTGCAAGTGGTAACAGGAATTCCTGGAACTTTAATAAAAAACCAATCAAGACCAACGAACAAAACGTTAAGATTATTGAATCCCTTTATAATGCTTTCACTACAAGCTATATGCCTACCTTAATGGAGTTGATGGATCCTGCTATCGAATGAACTGAAGCAGAAAGCAATTCCCTTGCGGACGGAACCAGAAGATAGGGATCTAATATACATTCAGATATTGGCGGTCATCATTTTACTATTGGTATTAAATGCAGAATACCGGCGGTTCATTGAACCTGATCTAAATGTATCAACCACTGTCGAATCTGGTTTTGAAACTCAGGCTCAAAGGGCTGCTGTTCTGCGGCACTCCAAGATACACAGCGATCTTTTACCTTATAAAATCCATGTTGTCCGCCGTTCATCACCTTGATCGTAAAATTTTCCGGTATTTTATGATCAAACAATTCGTTGAGATGACGAATGTTCTGATCCGGAGGCACGTTCAGGTCATGCTCTGCAAATAATAATAGCGTCGGACAGGTAAGGTTTCTCATCACTACATCGTTATCGTAGTCAATGATCAGGTGCCAGTAATAAGCACTTTTAATGAAGGGAAGGTGCTTACCGATTGCGGCAGCCGTATTTTTCCTTTTGCGATACTGCTTCATTTTTCTGCCCAGCTTTTCCGGAGGATAACCATTGCATAAATACAACAGACTGTCATTCATGGAGGTTTGCGCCCGGACACCCACCGTTGGTCCTGCCAGACAGAGTACAAAAGCAATATCATGATGTGTTGCGGCAGTGAGCTGCGCGATCCAGCCCCCCTGGCTATGACCGGATATCCCGATACGGGTCGTATCAATATCAGGTCGGGACTTCAGATAATTTACTGCAGCGTAGGCATCATCAGCCCTACCGTAGAAATCATTTTTCATCCAATTACCCGTCGAATTTCCCAAGCCTCTCTTATTGCAATACAGAATGGCATAACCTTGTTCCAAAAGAACATCTTCGATATAAAATTTATGGGGCCCCCAGGCCTCATCTTCATATCCCTCAAAAGGATGATTTCCCGATCCCTGCTGGAAAACAACGGCTGGAATTTTTCCATTCTGATTGGGACGGATTAGAATTCCTTCGATGGTTTCCTTGCCACTTTTAAAGGTTACCGTGGTGGCAAATCTGGATTGTGCCATGACATTCCAAGTGCCCAATAAAATCAATGGCAGTATTAAATTATTTCTCATGACTTGTTCTTTAGATCCGAATGATTAGCTGCTTCTTTAAATAATCGTCTGACCATATCCAGGTAAATTATCTTCTCCGATCGCAATGTGGTAGTTGGTGAATTTGAAAAAATGATCACCCCTGACCTGGCTTCAGGGTCAAAGGATACGACCGAATTCATCCCGGGGTCCAACCCGGTATGGGAAGGTCGTCTCGGCATAATTAAGTTGTACAACACATTTTCAAATTCATTATAACTCCATGATATGGCTCGCCATTTAGCAATTTCCGGGTATTGGATTTTTAGAAACTCCCGGATCGTTTGCTCCTTCATAAATTGTTTGTTGTCTATTTTGCCCTGATTGGCCATCAGTTTGACAATTTGAGCGTAATCTGTTACCGTTGTTCTTAATTGACCGGCAGGATATTCGGGATAACCAAAATGGCTTAATACCTGGGTGCCTTTGAAGTCAGTTTCTTTATACGGCAAGTTATGTGGAGTAGCAATGTTGTTATCCGGAACTTCGGCAAGGAACCAGTAGGTATTATGCATATTAAGCGGTTCAAATATTTCCTGGGACATAAAAACATTGAATGGCTTTCCAGCTATTATTTCCACCAGGTAACCGACCAGAGCATACCCAACATTTGAGTAATGTTCCTCTGTCAATGGTGGCGTATGGTAAAAATTCCTGGCCGGTGCATAAAATTCACCGCCTTCCATAAAATACGATTTTAAAAAATCCCCTAATGCAATAGGAGAATCACCGCCTCCTGTACCCAGGGTGTACAGGGTTTCCAAAACATCCCAGTTGTCATGAATGGATGAAACGTGTGCAAGCAGCATGCGGATGGTGATTTTGACTTCCGGAAAGTTCGGATTAACCACTTTGAACGGCAGATAGTCATTGATAGGGGCGTCCAGCGAAACCCTTCCTTGGTCATAGAGTTTCATCAGTGCCAGAGCCGTAACCGGTTTGGAGACGGAAGCGACCATAAACAAGGTACTGTCATTGATTTCATCCGACTCCTGAAATGTTTTGACCCCATAGCTGCCTACCCATTTTAACACTCCATCGGCAACATAGGCTGCTTGCATTCCGATCCGCCCGGATTGTTTCATTTTCTTTTCCAGGTACTGATCCAGCTTGAGATGATCCGGTAGATCCGGTGCTTTCAGCAATAGGGCAAGGCTTAAGCCTATAAGAATTTTGATCGCAAGAAACTTCATATTAAAGAGCTTATTTGAGAAAGCCCGGATGCATCGGGTCTTCATATAATTAGACCCAAAGAGAAGATTTATGTTGCAAATTCGAAACCGTGGGATGTGCTGGATGCTGTTATCAGGACATTAATTCGGCCTGAAATGCCCGGGGGAATGCCCGGTTTTCTTTTTAAACGCCATATACATAGCAGACCGGGATTTAAAACCCGATTCGCTGCCAATACCCTCAATAGAATAATGATCCATCGTATTATCCTTCAGGATAGCCAATGCATGATCAACCCGGTAATTATTCACCCATTCATTAAAATTATACCCTGATCGCTGATTGACGTAGGTAGAAATTGTCCTGGCCGGAATGTGCATCTGCCTGGCCAATTCGTGAATGGACAGGTTTTGATCCAGGTAATACTTTTCGGACACCATAGCACTTTCAATTTTCTCAAAGAGTTCTGGATCCAGTGCATCGGGAAGTGGTTGTAATACAGCGGTTGTGTTGGCATAGGATGCCAATCGGTCGATCGACCCATCGAAAAGCGTATGATGGGTAAATGCCTTGTAACTTACAAAATAGTTGAAAAGCGCAATGAACAGAAACACCAGGGTGATAAGATCGGACTGGCCTCTGCCACCCATCGCAATCCGGAGCAACTCAGCGCCCCAGAAAAAAATAACAGGAACCATCAGAAAGATAAATTGCCATAACCAGCTACTATTTAGCATGGTCAAATCCGAAGATTCATTCCTGACGCGAAGGCTATATCTGCGGGTTTCATAAAATGCAATGACGAATGCTGATAAAGTCAAAAAAAATGTATAATACTGAAGAGACATATAAATTATATCCATCCATTTCCAACCCAGGATATCGACAAGCGTTGCGTCTTTGGTAAAGAACAATAAGACATTGATTCCCGTGATGGCAATCATGCCGAAAGCCAGGCTATAATGGATTTTCAAAAACCGCCAATAGCTCGAAGCCCGCTTCACTTTTTCCAGAACAAAATGCAGAAACAATATGGGAAGAAACAACCGAACCTCTGGAAGGGTGAAGTATCCTCCGATGGAATAACTTCCTATCGCACTGTAAGGCAACATATCCACCAGGGCCTGAAAAACGAAGGCAATTAAAAAACTACCCAGTAGCTTATTTGCTAAACTGGCATGTTTTTTTGAAAAAATAAAAATAAGACCCAATAAGAATCCTTGAATAACAGCAGCCCAGATTATCAATGTGATCATTGTAGCCATTCAATGCTTTTGCTGTATTAATTAGACCATTAATGTCATTTACATTTAATATCCGATCTTTTTCGATTGAAAGGTAAGCATTCAAAAACTTAAGCAGCATTTGTCAGAGTACCTTATCCGTCCATTTCTTCTCCCGGATCCTGCTCCACAGCTTCCGTCCGTACAATTCACTGCCTGAACGCCCTTTCATCACAAGGAGATCATCAATTAATTAATATTGATGAATTCGAAGTGATCCAAACTAAAATAATGTTATATTGAGATGGACTCTCTATACAGAGTCCCCGAATTATCATAACCAACCAAAAAACCAATCATGACCAACGAACAAAACGTTAAGATTATTGAATCCCTTTATAATGCATTCGCTACAGGTGATATGCCTACCGTACTGGGGCTGATGGATCCTGCAATCGAATGGAATGAAGCAGAAAGCAATTCCCTTGCAGATGGTAATCCTTATATAGGACCGGATGCCGTTTTACAAGGTGTATTTGCTCGTCTTGGCGCAAATCACGAATATTTTGGATTGAAGAATGTGAAGACATACAGCATGGATGATCATATGGTCCTGGCTACCCTGCGCTACGATGCCAAAGTAAAAGCAACCGGGACGGCTTATGATGCACAAGCCGCACACCTCTGGACTTTAAGCGATCAAGGTAAAGTGATCGCCTTCCAGCAATTTGTGGATACTAAAAAACTGGCAGACTCCGGAACATAATTTACCATTCACAGAAGGGGCTATGGTTACCAAATAGTTATTGGTTAAAACTATTTATAGATTTCGTTGAGTTTGACATCATCAAAAGATGTTAGCGGAGTACATTGGGCGGGCAAATCAGGAATTTGATTAAATCCAATAAACCGATGGATCCTCAAACCATGGAATCAGAAATATCCCTTGAAATAGTTCTTGTCCAACCTACACCCGGCGTCGTATTTGGATTGCAGGAGGGATCCGGCAGCAATTACAAATCCGTCCAAAAACAAATGGCTACGGATAGCGACCTGACTTTCCGGTTCACCATTATTGCAAAAGGCGACAAAAACAAAGATGTGCTTCCCAGACTATCAGGCAATGTCGTTCAAGGCCCTCCTGCCAGCAGATTTATTTACATCGATATTGGCACCTATGCGGGACAATCCGATTCCATCTGGGGCAGGAGGCTCAAAATCCCATTAACCGGGATTACCTGGCAAGTCATGAATTCATTACCTTCCGATGGTGTCCTGAAGACCAGCGTACCCGGCACCGGCAAAGACGGTGGACCCAATTGTGCCACTGTCAAACCATTTGATGGTTGGCACCTCAAAAAATAAAACAATGACCAGAAGTGCATTATTGGAAATGAACAATGTCGGTATCGTGGTAAGCGATCTAGACAAATCCATTTCATTTTTCACTGAAATGGGACTGACCCTTGAGGGCAGAACCATGGTTGAAGGCGAGTGGGCGGGCAAAGTAACAGGGCTCGGGCAACAGTCGGTCGAAATTGCCATGATGGTTACTCCCGACGGACATAGCCGCATTGAACTATCGCGTTTTCTGGTTCCTGCAATCCTATCGGACCACAGGACAGCCCCGGTTAACTCGCTGGGTTATTTGCGGATCATGTTTCGGGTTGACCATATCGATGAACTTATATCCCGGCTTGAAATCACCCATGGCGCCAAACTTGTTGGAGAAGTAATGCAGTACCAGGACACATACCGGCTTTGTTACATTCGCGGTGTCGAAGGAATTCTAATCGGATTGGCTGAGCAACTGGAAAATAAATGAAAATTATCTCCTTTTATTCTATTGTTAATTCAATCCATGGCTATGGTACAATCAGTCACTGAGGTCAGCACACCATTTCTACAATCCTTTGCTGATGCCTTCAATGCCCATGATCTGGATGCAATTATGGCACATATGACATCCGATTGTCTATTCGAAGCTTCAGCAGGACCGGATGTCGACGGAGAGAAGTTCGCCGGCCAACAAGCGGTAAGGCAGGCTTTTGAAGATGTCTTTAACACTTTTCCGGATGCCCGCTGGGCAGATCCAAAGCATTTCATTTCCGGTGACCGGGGATTAACGGAATGGACATTCTCAGGTACCAAAAGCGATGGCAGCCGCGTTGAGGTTACCGGCTGCGACTTATTCACTTTTATCGATGGTAAAATCGCGATTAAAAATTCTTACCGAAAGAACCGGGTAATCACAAGCTGAACACAATCTTTTATTTGCTATAATGCAATACAATCGACTGCGATCTTAATATTTACGTTTAATGCCAATGTCTTGTCACCACATTAATTACTACCTTTCAAGTACGAAAATGACCTCATCCTATCCGATCAACACCGATCAAACCACCTATTTACCCTTAGACCATGAGTGACCAGTTACAATTCCTTAACCCTGAAGGGCTATCAAAAAATCCGGCCTTTTCTCAACTTGTAATAACCCAGGGTTATGGCAAGACCATCTACATTGGCGGGCAAAATGCCGTAAATGCACAACGGGAAATTGTAGGCGCCGGAGATATTTCAGCGCAGACAGAACAGGTAATGCAAAATATTCAGACAGCTCTTTCAGCCTGTGGCGCCACCTTTGAAAATCTTGTCAAACTAACCATACACATCGTTCAGGGCCAGGACTTATATCAGGGGTTCCAGGCGTCTCAAAAATACCTGGGGAACCTAAAAAATCCCCCGGCCATTACCGGATTCTTTGTTGCCGCATTGGCTCATCCGGCCTTTCTCGTGGAAGTGGATGCCATCGCATTTATCCCGGGCAAGATTGAGTAGATTAATAACGATTTATTGGGAGCCTGCTTTCGCGATCAAATCATACGAACAAATTTATCTTTACTGGAAATGTTAATCTAATCCAATGCTATCAGCAAGGTTTCTATTCCTTTTATTGATCTCAAGCCTTATAGGCTTGTCAAGTTGTAAAACCAACCAAAAAACGCAAGCTTCCACACCTGAAAAAGGTTTGTTCAAGGTAACCATCCTCTATCCGAACGGAGAAGGTAAAACCTTTGACCTGGAATATTATCACGACAAGCACATGCCTATGGTCGCTGGCTTCATCGGTAAGAATTTAAAATTTTATGAAATTGACCAAGGAATTGCGGGCAGAACTCCTGGCGAACAGGTACCCTATCTAGCCATCGGCAATTTCTATGTTTATGATCTTCCGGAATACAATGCTGCTATCCGGGCTCACCTGGATACCATCACCGGTGATTTTAAAAATTACACAAACATTCAACCAATCATTCAGATAAGTAAAATCACGCAGTTAGGATACAATAAATAAAGTTGCCATTCGGTCTGTCAAGACTTTCCCATCCCGAGCAAGGACCTACCTTTTACATCGCCTTAACATCTTTTTACAACTGGTTCCGCAATCTGATATTTCCGCAAATACATTTGTAATCAAAATAATCGAAGATGATTAAAGCCGGTCAATATCTGTATTTGGGTTCATTTCTGGGGGGCCTCATTTTTTTTACCGCCTGTTTTGGATCAGAAAAGCGCACACCCATCATGCAAACCGGGGCACCACAACCGCCGGCAGATACACCAGCCGGGCCACAAATTGCCGAATATGTGCGGAATATTCTTGAAGACCAATACGGTAATCTGTGGTTTGGCACCAACGGATACGGGATTGGTGTCTACGATGGGAAAAAGGTTTCCTATTACTCCTCAGCGCAAGGCTTCAATGGCCAGCAGATCACGGGCATTGCAGAAGATCCGGATAAAAATATCTGGTTCGCCACCAATCTTGGGGTGGTGAAATACGCATTGTCCGGCGACGCTTCCGGCGAGAAAAAGTTCATCAATTATTCCTATCCGTACACATTTAGCAGCAAACAGTTCTGGAGCATTTGTGCAGACCGAAAGGGTTTCATCTGGGCTGGCGCTGCAGATGCAATTTACCGGTTTGATGGCACCAAATGGTCGCCTTTTGCCCTTCCCTATCCGGAAGAAGTAACCGGCGAATTTATTACCAAAGCAACATCCTGGTCCATATCCGAGGACAAAGCAGGTAATATTTGGTTCTCCACTAATGGATTTGGAGCCTTTAAATACGATGGGCATACCTTCACCAGGTATTCGGAAAAAGAAGGTCTGACGAACAACAACGTGGACCAAATTATGGAAGACAGCAAGGGCAATGTCTGGTTCGGAACGCGGGATGGCGGCATAAGCAAATATGACGGCCGGTCATTCATCAATTACACGGCTCAGGATAGTATTCGAAATAATGAAGTTTGCGTCATCTATGAAGATAAGCAGGGAAATATATGGCTAAGCTCCGAAGGCTTTGGCGTGTACCGATATGATGGAAAAAGATTTAGAAATTACGGAGAAAATGAAGGTCTGGGTGTTAAGGCCGTACAAACCATTCTCGAAGATTCAAAAGGCCGGTTTTGGGTAGGCGGCGGGGGTGGTCTCTTTCGTCTGGAAGGAGAAACATTTGTGCCTGTCACCAAACAGGGTCCCTGGAACTGATTTATCTTCCGGAATGAAGCAAAATCATCAATGGCATTTAGTGAGCTCCATTATGGATTGATCGTTGAGCTACCAAGATATACATCAGGGTGAAAGTTCCTCATTTTGGTTTACTGTCAAACGAATTCATGCGCACCAAACAATATTATCGTCGTCTTTTCGCTATCTTTTTAAACAACCGAAAAAAGGGTACCAGAACACATCTAATACCCCTTCAGTCAGTAATATTTATCAAGCAAACCTGGCAAGCAGGTCAAGGGAATTGATCTAATCGCTCATTTCAAAAAAGACTTTATGAAATACATCCTTTCTATTGGTGTGATGCTTTGCTTATTGAGCTGCTTCAGCAACAAAAATGAGGTTAAAAGCTCCGAAGCACTGAACAAAAATGTACTAGAAACGTACCTGAAAAGCATGGCACAAACCCATGCAATCCCTGGTATGGCTGTAGCAATAATTAAAGATGATCAGGTTTATTATCAAGGATATTTTGGGCTAGCCGATCTTGAAAGCCGGGATTCCATAGATGATCGTACTATTTTCAGGATTTATTCAACAACCAAACTGCTCACTTCAACTGGAATATTTCAACTGATAGCCAATGGAAAAATAGCTCTGAACGATAAAATAAATACTTATGTCGAAGGTCTTCCACCGAGTTGGAACGATATTGAAATTCAACATTTACTTACGCATTCCTCCGGACTTCCTGACATCATTTGGTACGATAATCAATTGGGTGATCAGGAACTAATAAATAAAATGGGTTCTGACGGTATGGTTTTTAAACCCGGTGAACAATTTTGGTACAACCAAACCAATTACTGGCTGCTTTCCAGGGCTGTAGAAAAAATTACCGGTATGTCATTCGAATCCTTTATTATCCAAAATCAACTTTCGGGAGACAGTACCCATTCCTTCTTCTCATCCAATTCAGCCAAAATCATCCCTCATCGCGCCAATAAATACGAATACAACTTCGAAAAGCGTGAATTTGAAAAAACGACCAATAATGACGGCCGGAGAGCCCATCCTGGGAATGGTTTAAATATTACCTTAAATGCTTTAATTGCCTGGAATAAAAAACTAGATGATAACCAATTACTAGATTCCGTCACAAAAGTCAATATGTGGCGGTCTTTCGAATTTGGAAACAAAAAAGATAAATTCCGATACGGCTGGGGGGATTATACAAGCGGTTCTACCGAGTCCATCGGATTTACTGGCGGAGGGGTAAGTGGATTCAGAAAATTCACAAAGAATAATCTTTCCATTCTCTTTTTATCAAACGGTTATAAATATTTCCCGGTCCATGATCTGATCATCAATCACCTGGCCGGTCTGGTAGACTCAAATCTGCTCAATCCAGAATCTCTCGTCAAAGAGACCATACAATCCGATTTTATCTTATTACCAATCCAACAAGCTCTTCTAAACTACCAGGATATCCGAAAGCAAAACCCAAATCTGGATCTCGAGGGAATTTTGAATTCATTAGGATACGCTTTGATGAAGGAAGACAGAGTAAAGGATGCGATTGAAGTTTTGGCTATAAACGTTGAAGAGAACCCAAACTCATCCAATGTTTATGACAGCTTTGCAGAGGCTTATTTCAAGAACAGGCAGTATGAACAATCGCTGAAATATTATAAAAAATCACTGGAACTTGACCCCACTAATAACAATGCCGTCGCCATGATCGAAGAGATCAATCAACATATGTCCAATAAAAAATGATCTAAGTTAAAATCCTTTTCAATCGTACATTTTGCATTTTGAATGAATGATTGTAAGTTAATCTAAAATTAGATGGACATGAATGGATACTGGTTCCTGGAGACGCTGGTCAAAGTTCGCGTTTCCGGAAATGACAGTGCTGACCACATTTCTTTGCTGGAGCATCGTGCTTACCCTGGTGATTCTCCTCCAATGCACATTCATCATAACGAGGATGAAATCTTTGTGGTGCTGGAAGGTGAATTCCGATTTATGATCGGCACCAGTGAGCACCGCCTAAAAGAGAAGGAAACCATCCTGGTTCCCAAAGGTACGCCGCATTCTTACCGCGTTGAATCCAGTCAGGGCGGTCGGTGGCTGACCATCACCACCGGGCATGATTTTGAAAATTTCGTAAAGGCTATTTCCAGGCCTGCCGGCGCGGATGCACTTCCTGAGCGCCTTGGGCCACCATCCGAAGCTTTTAAAGCCGAATTAGCTTCAAAAGCAGCTGAATATCAAATCGAACTAGTGGGCCCTCCCTTGCATTAACCACCGTGGTTACCAGTGCGGGAATGTAAAGGTGCGCACTTCAATACCGGATTCGCTTGCATAAAATACATAATTGGGTATCCAATAACTATTTATTCCGGACGTTCAAATCGCAACTATTATTAATGGCCATAAGCAATTAATCAAGGTAGAATATATGTCTTCACCAAATGAACCTATGGGACCTTACCGGGATAACGCGCTTAATGTTATTTATAATATGCTCTTTTGCGATAACCTATCTTTGTATCAGGAGCATACCTTAGAGCCGGCGCCCTATCCTTTTGACATCCTCTTTTCTGATGAAAGCGCTCCGGAGGATCTGCAGAAAGTCATAGAGGATCCTGATACGGAAACCCGAGTGAAAATCCTTGCTTACCATAAAAGAAATGCCAGGAGCAACCTTCCTGCGCAAAAAGAGTTGCTAGGGGTAATCGTCGAAGTAGGTCTGGAAAACGGATTGGATGTTTTAGCCTCCTACGCCAATGGAACCGCCCGATACATCAATCAGTCCGGTAAGATGATAATTTGGGAAAACCCGGATGATCAAACCGCAAACCACTTGATCCAGGACCTTTTTATACAGAGTAAGCGGATCGTTGATCAGATTGGTCCATGGGATAACCCCCGAAAAACGCCTCCTGTAAAAGGATACACAAGAATTACCTTTCTGGTCTCGCATGAACTTTATTTTGGTGAAGCTCCAACGGAAATTTTGTTTAACGACGCATTGGCCAGCCCCGCCCTCATGAGCGCTACACGGTTAATGCAATTTCTTACCCATATTAAGCCAAGTTAATTGGCAATTATTACCGCAAAAAATAGAGTTTAAGCATCGAGCTTAGCCCGGAAACGCAAGATTTTATACATAAAAATCCAATGGTATCGAAAGATCAACCGTTAAAAGTCCTGCTTGACAAAACAGGAAACGATCCAATTTATAAACAATACGCATAAATTATTCGTCTCTATTATTGAACAAAAGGTGACGAAGCAAGCAAAAGGGCACAATTTCCAGGCAAAACGTAAAAAATATTAATTTTGAGTAGAGCAAAAATCAGATTGCACTTAGGTAGATACCCAGACAAATGCGATACCAATGGAAAAGTAGTCGAATCGGTCAGGTTCAAGGACTATATCCGTGAGAAGGTGAGTTATTTCGTTGAAAGGGATGAATCGGTGTATGCCTATGTCTTAAGGCCCGTTGATGATGGCATCTACCCCGCAATCCTATGTCACCATCAGCACCAGGAAGAAAGAAAATTTGGGAAAGACGAACCAGCAGGTATCCAAGGCGATAAAACCATGAATTACGCGGAAGAACTGGCCAAAATCGGGTATATCACTTTTGTGCCTGACTCATTGGCTTACGGAGAAAGAAGGGACAAAGAAGATCCCGTAGGTTTTAATTATTGGGTTTTTGCAACCAGGTTAGTTCAAGGAAAAACCTTATTGGCAAAAAATCTCCACGATCTATCCCAAGGCATTGATTATCTGGAGACCAGGAGTGACGTAGATAAAACGAGAATAGGATTTATTGGGCATTCTTTCGGTGGCAGGATAGGCCTATGGGCCGCCTCACTGGACAAAAGAATTAAAGCTACCGTATGCCATTGCGGATGTATATCCTATAAAGAGTCCATGACCCGAGACACCGGAATTCAATTGGAGTTTGCAATCCATGGAATTGCCAGTGAACTGGATATAGAAGATGTTATTAAATTAATTGAGCCTAACAATCTATTGTTGTCCACAACTTCCTGCGATAAATGGTCCAGAGGAGCTAAAAGTACTTTTCAGAAGGCAAAACCTTTTTTCGACGTGGGCAATCTGGAATTTATTTTATCTGAAGGAGGTCATGAATTTAGTGAAGAAATGCGCTTAAATGCCTATGCATTTCTAAATCGATTTTTAAAATAGGGCCCCTATTGCCTGTTTAGTTCACTTCTATTTGCAGGCCGAACATTAGGGGGACAATGTAATTTCGTATTTTATTTGGAACCAAACAAAACTGATATGAAGACCATTAATTTGATCCTAGTAATTTCATGTTTCTTTTTATTGACCCATTGTTCCCAAAAACCAAATTTGGAATTGCTTAAATCGGAACTACTTAAAGCAGACCAGGATTGGGCTCAAGCTGCCAAAATGGGCGATGTGGCGAAACTTACAACCTACTGGTCAGAGGATGCTATCAATTTCTTCCCTGGCATGCCACCTGCCGTAGGAAAAGATTCCATCCTTCAGCTGGTCAAAATAAACCGATCCCAACGTGGTTTTTCACTTTCCTGGATTCCTGAAAAGGCTGAAGTTGCCAATTCTGGAGATATGGGATATACGTATGGCTCTTTCCAGCTTGCTTTCGTCACTGTAGACAGTATTGCGGTGAACAGAAGTGGCAACTATGTATGTATCTGGAAAAGAAGTCCGGACAAATCATGGAAATGTGCCATTGAAAGCACTATTTTCAGCTCACAATAGGATGTTCGTGAAGATTGCATCATGTTTACACGACCCGTCCTGCTTACCCTCAAATTTACCATTGGGAATGGTTAAACCACACTCATAAAATGATTAATCCGAGAATAAATCTGATGCACATCCATTAATCTTCAGGGAAAAATTAAAATCAATGTCAAAATTATCTATCAAGTAAGGGAAAATGAAGCTTGCGTAAGGCTTTTGATTTACAATTCGCTAAAATAAAAGACAACCAAACCTGTAATAACAAATTATTTTCACCAAATTGACAAATAAAATCGCAAGCAATGTCAAAAGAAAATAAAACCAAAGAGACAACCCAAAGCATTGATGAATTTATTGATTCCTTTGTAGAATCGGACCAAAAGAAAGAGGACAGCTATCAGCTCATCGCACTCATGAAGGAATGGTCCGGGTTTGAACCAAAAATGTGGGGACCGTCCATCATTGGCTTTGGCAGTTATCATTATAAGTACGAAAGCGGTCGTGAAGGGGATATGCTCATTATTGGTTTCTCGCCTAGAAAGGCAGCCATCTCCCTATACATTGCCGCACCTGGAAAAGAACGGGATGAATTATTGCCCAAGCTGGGCAAACATACCACCGGCAAAGGGTGCATTTATGTAAAAAGGTTATCCGATATCGACTTGAACGTTTTGGAAAAATTATGCCGCACAACACTGGACCGAATCAAAGCAGAATCCTGAATTCTCCGGTTGCTGCTTTAATCCGTCACGACTTATCGCTAAAGGATGAATGCTTTGGATGAAATAATTGGGCATTTTGAAACCCATAATGCTGAAGGAATAAGGGAATGCTTTGAAAATGGCATTGACCCTAACAGGGACCATAAGGGTAAGCCCCTGATTTATGAAATGATCAACATGTATCTGCGGGGACCCGGATTTAAGGATTGCATGCAGGCCTTTGTCGATTACGGGTTAGCCTTTGATGATCCAATCCTGCTTGCGGTACTGCTGGACGACCAGGTTGCATTAAATGACCTGTTAACCGCAAGCCCTGACCTGACCCCTAAGCGATATAATCTGGACTGTACGTTCACGCCACTGCATGAGGCCTCATTGCTTCATATTTGTGCAGAATACAACCACCTGGCATGTGCAAAAGTACTTGTTGATCATGGCATGTCCGTCGACATCAAAGCAGGCGGGGACCGGTACGGATTTGGCGGCCAAACACCCGTATTCCATACCGTCAATCAACACAACAATGCCAGCCTGGATGTTTTGCATTTCCTGATAGCACATTCCTGTGATCTGAACCTGACCGTCAAAGGGCTTATTTGGGGTAAAGGATATGACTGGGAAACATTTGTTCCGGCCGTCAATCCACTCAGTTATGCCATGATGGGACTGCTGAGACAATTTCAAAGGACCGAGATCCAGATTTATGAAGTCGTTTCCATTTTACTGGAAGCCCGGGATGGAATAATTTATTCTCCTTGCAACGTACCCAATAAATATTTGATGGGTTGAATCCAAGTGGCTGGATCTCCAAAGCCCGCGGCAAGAAATCAGGCTGTTGACGCAATTACCCTCCTGTTTGACGCAGTTACCGTTAACTGGTGCGTTTCAAAATCAATAATTTCGGAGAATTTAGATCCAATGTTCTGATGCGGAAAATAATTGTGCTTTCGATGATGTCTCTGGATGGAGTCATCCAATCTCCCGGCGGACCGGAAGAAGATCCATCGGATGGTTTTGAATATGGGGGGTGGGTTGCACCTTTCTCCGACGAAATGTATGGTAAGGTTGTTCAGGAAGAACTTAAACCGGCAGATTATTTACTTGGGCGCAAGACATTTGAGATCTGGGCAGGATACTGGCCGTCCCGCGGATCTGTTTGGCCGGGCATTAACGAAGGCAATAAATACGTCTTTTCAAAAAAACTAAAAAAGAAAGATCCACTCCTTACAGGGTGGAAAAATTCATCCGTTCTGCGGACGGTCGCCGAGTTGAAAAATTTAAAAAAAATACCGGTAACTACAAATGGAATAAAGCGAGGGGATATCCAGGTATGGGGAAGCAGTGAACTGGTGCATGTGTTATTAAAACACGATCTGGTCGATGAGTTACGCTTAAAAATTCATCCCCTGATTTTGGGCAAAGGTAAAAAACTGTTTGATCAGGGAGCTATCCCGGCCACATTTACCTTGCTAGACAGCTTGGTCACCTCTACCGGTGTCATCATCGCACATTACCAGCGTAATGGGAAAGTAAAAACAGGTAGCCTTGGGAAATAGCTCCATGCAAATAAGTGATCAGCCCTTGATGTCATTCTAAATAAGTCGGCCAAAAAAAGATTTGGCTTCCGGACAAAATACTTGATTCAGAATCCACTGAAACTATCTACATTTAGATCAGCCTATACCTATCCGGATCCGGAATACAATCCTTTTAAAACAAAACAAAATCATATGTTGAACAAATGTATTGCACTAATCTTTTGTATTGCCATTCTTGCGTCTTGTAAACCGCAAGAAAGCAGTCAGACCGAAGCCGTTTCCACTTTTAATGAACAAGCGGAAACCGAAGCTATATTAAAAGTGATCGAAAATGAAACCAAATGCTTTTTTGACGGAAATTACGACTGCTGGAAAAGCAACTGGAGCCATAATAATTACGCGCTTCAAGCGTGGAATAATTCCGATGGAACAGCGGATGCGGCTGTTGGGTGGGATAAAATAAATACACAGGGAAAAAACTGGATCGAAACCTATTATAAAAACGGCGAAAACATTATTCACCCGGAAGTACACCGGGAAAAACCAATTGTTAAATTCTTTAATGAGACCACGGCTTACTTGCTCTGGATACAACACAATGCAAATCAGGAAAAAACCAATTTCCGCAGCAGCCAGGAAATACGCTTTATGGAAAAAGAAGCTGATGGATGGAAGATAGTGTGCGTGACCGCCCTTTGGGATGTTGCTCCTAAAATACCATACGATAGTTTGAATATCGATTAATTCAAAAAGGGTCCGATCAAATAACTACCCACATCCGCTTTAGGGGATCTCCGGAAAGATAATTCCGTATCGGGATGCGGTTTCCACAAGCTTTTGAATATTAGGTGGCCCTTGAGGACGGGGTGGTATCTCCAGTGTCCTGGCAGGCTCCGACATGGCGATGAAATATTCTTCAAATCCCCCAGGAGATAATTGAATAAGTACTTCGGCTTTTTCCGTTAGGACCCTGAAGGTATGCCGAATGTTACGTGGCAACATGATCCACCCTCCTTTACTGACATGGTATAATTCATTACCAACGGTGAATTCCATTTCCCCGTCCATCACATAAAATGATTCTTCTTCCTTCGTATGGATGTGAAAAGGAGGTTCTAATCCCTGTATCTCAAATCCGTGTATTACAGAAAATGCACCCTTTGTTTCCCCCGAGGAAATAAGGATACTGATGAGATGTCCGATGTACCAGTAGGAGTTCGACAGTGATGGTGCTGTGAGGATCATATGTTATCTATTTCTGATTTGCGCAACGCTGCCCTATTAACTTGCTGCTATAAAAAGAACTGAATCTTTGGTCAGCGGTGACTAAATTAGATGGGCGATTTCAAATGATCAAGTACCTACCAAAAAGTAAGGTACATACCAAAAGGAAATGGAATATTGATATTCAATCAGTTAATCTTTCGAAATGGAAAATAATTTTTCACAAGAGTACTTAATTGAGCGTTGCCCGGTCCAGCATACCTTACAGTTTATTGGTGGAAAATGGCGGATTGGCATTCTCTGGAGCATGAAGGATGGATGCAGAAGGTTTGGAGAACTGAAAAAAGATGTTTTAGGTATTTCCGAAAAGATGTTAATTCAGGAGTTACGACATCTTGAGCGGGCTGACATCATCCATCGAAATGCATACGCAACCATTCCACCTAAAGTAGAATACAGTCTGACGGAAAGAGGTCTATCCTTGATTCCGGTATTAATGGACATCGTAGCCTGGGGTTATTCCGATATGAAAAAGAAGGGATTTTCTGGATCATGATCCCAAATGTTGATTTTTTTAATAATAAAACCACTTAATAATTGTCTTGAAATGAATCGTCTGAATAACCTGTTTCTTGTACTTACCGCATCATACTTTCTATTTTTTAGTCCAGATTTATTGGGGGAAAATGCACTAAAATACACCCTGGAATATCTTCCTAACTCCGGAAAAGTAACCCTGGAAATACAGTTTGATCCGCTGGATGCAGGGGATGTGCGGTTAATTATTCCACGCAGTGCGCCGGGTACTTATAGCCTGATCAATTACCTGGCCTTCACAGCGGATATCAGAGCCCTAACCACCCGGGGTACTGAGTTGGAGGGTAGCCTGGGGGACGGCAGTTACTTTATCTTCCCGGCAGAGCACACACAGTTGTCCAAATTGTTTTATACGGTAGATGTCAAGCGGATGGAGGAGCAAATCCTTGATGCCTCCATGAGTTCCAAAGCACGGGACAATTATCTGGGCTTATTCGGATACAGCATATTCGGATTTATCGAAGGTCAGGAGAACAAACCAATTGAATTAAGCATACAAACCGATCCGGAATGGCCAATCTTTAGCACCCTCGCCCCTTCCGAATCCAGAAAATACGGCCGGGCAACGTTTGAAGTGCCTGATTACGCACTATTGGCAGATGCCCAATTCCTGCTGGGCAATGCCGTCGCTGTCCTGGAGGTTCCAGATGCACCGATTCCGCTGTATGTAGCCACCTACAGTGAAACGCCCATTTCTCCTGAGGAAATCGGACGAAGAGGAAAAGTGGCACTCGAAAATCTCAAAGCGTATTTTGGATACGTCCCCATGCCACACTATACCATGGTTTATGAGTTTGTCAAGCCCGTATCCGATCGCCACGATTACGGCTTTAACATGGAGCATTTAAACAGTATGACCGCCAATCGGGATGTCTCCCGGCCCATCGATGCTTACGATCCCGATGCGAACATTACTTCCATCGTTCATCACATGGGACATTCCTGGTTACCATTACGATCGTTTGGGGCAGGATACCGGCCCTTTGACTGGCAGATCGCTCCGCTAATCGAAACCATCTGGCTGAATGAAGGATTTATCTGGTACATCACAACGATTCCAATCCTTAAAAACGAACGGATGCTCAACTGGTTTCAGGCCAATCTGGACCAGGCCCCCGCATTCATAAAAAATAAAACACTCAGAGAATTATCCTTATTGGGGTCCACCCAGTATGCCCAGGACTTCCGGATTGGCAAAAACCTTTTCTCCAGAGGCGCATTGATGGCGTATGAAATGGATGTTTATATCCGGGAACAAACCGAAGGTAAAAAATCATTTCGAGATGCATTATTGGGTCTGCTGGAATGGACCAATGCCAATCAGCGTGCATTTAATTATGAAGAAATTGAGCCTATCCTGTCCGGCGCTGCCGGTGTAAATCTTACCGCAATTTGGAGTCGATGGCAACAGCCAATGAATCATTAGGTGACAATATCAAGTGAGTCGTCGTTATCTAAGGTGGATTCAATCAACTGATAACCGCCGAAAAGATCTTTCCATGCAACAAATAGCGAGAACAAACTGGTTGTACCTTGTTGTCATACTTTTTACCAGCATTCAGTCAAGTCGGGCTCAGAACAACGAGCCCTTCATTATCCCAAGGACAAATACCCAATCAACCATCAAGCAAAACATTGCATCGACATCGATTCAAATAACGTATGACCGTCCCAACAAAAGAGGCCGGGTGCTTTTCGGCGATCTGATACCGTATGGCAAGATATGGCGGACCGGGTCGGAGGAAGCCACTAAAATCTATTTCAGTACGCCGGTAAAACTGGCAGGCCACCCGGTTGATTCCGGGACCTATGAATTATTCACCATTCCCGGGCCCGCCGAATGGGAAATTATCTTGCAGGCCCCGTCCCACCAGTGGGGCTCCTACCGGTACCAGATGGCCAACGATGTCCTACGGTTCAAAATCCAGACCACCGAATTAGCTGAACCGGTGGAAACATTTACCATCAGCCTGGATGACATCGGGCCGGATCACGGCATACTGCATCTGGCCTGGGATCGTGTTTGCGTGCCGATACCTATTTGGGTGGACTTAAAGATGACGGTTGTGCCGAGTTTGGAGCAACTTCTGACCTCTGAAGGTAGGCGTCCCTATTTCCAAGCGGCGATGTTTTATTACGAAAATGACCTTGACATCGATCGGGCAGCAGAATTGATGGCCATGGCCCTGGACCAAAATCCGGGCCATCTGGGAATGCTTTACCGGCAGGCCTTGATACTCAAACGAAAAGGAGACCTGGCAGGTGCCATCCATTCTGCCGAGCAGTCACTTGCTGCCGCCCAAAAAGCCGATGAAGAATTGCAAAGGGAATACATCCGATTGAATACCCTCCTGCTTGAAGCGCTGCGTGATCCGGCCCACAGGCAGTAAATCAACTTTTCCAAAGTCCTGAACCCCCAACGCGCCGCATCCGCTAAAATCCGGTCGCAAAATCAACCGGAATGGGCAAAGTATGGGTTGGCTGAGCCATAACAATTCCTGAGATTCCTTACATTGAGATCCCTATTGGTGATCGTATAATCGAGCCGGTATTTGCTTGATAAAAATTTAATTTATGGAAAAGGATGACCTGTCAGCGACCACCCCAGAGCCAAATAAACCAAAACGAACCGGAACGAGGACCCGCAAAGTAAGTCAGGGAGATGTGACTGACGGAATCACGCCTGCGGAAAAGCGTAGTCACTCCATCGATGACCGGGTGCATTCCCGGATTTCCAAGGAAGCGAGTGAACTCATCAGCCTCGCTGAACAAAATGGAACTTCGGCCGAACAAACTGTTCGGGAATACCTGAAAAGTTTCTCCAAAGAGGAACAATTAATGATCCTGAAACAACTTCAGGTGGATCTGAAGCTGGGCGATAAAAAACAGCATCCCGATGATGTGTTGTCACCCAACTGGACCACCGGGGGCTATCCCTACCTGAATCTGATGTCTCGTAAAAATTATGAGCGTCAGAAATACGACCTCCAGGTAGAGTTGCTGAAGCTTCAACACTGGGTACGGGAAAATGGAGCCCGGGTTATTATTCTCTTTGAGGGGAGGGATGCAGCGGGCAAGGGTGGCACCATCAAGCGATTTATGGAACACCTGAATCCACGTGGTGCCCGGGTGGTTGCCCTGGAAAAACCTACCGAAGAGGAGAGAGGGCAATGGTATTTCCAACGGTATGTCAAACACCTGCCTTCCAGGGGAGAGATTGTGCTGTTTGACCGCTCCTGGTACAACCGGGCCGGGGTAGAACACGTGATGGGATTTTGTTCGGATGATGAATACCAGCAATTCATCAAGGAAGTACCCGAATTTGAGCGAAACCTGATCCGCAATGGTATTCACCTGATCAAATTCTGGTTTTCTGTAAGCCGCGATGAACAACACCGTCGCTTCAAGGACCGGGAGAATCACCCGCTCAAACAATGGAAACTTTCTCCGGTCGACCGTGCCTCTCTGGATAAGTGGGAAGCCTATACGGAAGCCAAAGAGAAAATGTTTTTTAATACGGACACGTCTGACTCGCCCTGGATCGTCATTAAGTCCAATTGTAAAAAACGCGCCCGGCTGAATGCCATGCGCTATGTCCTGAATAAATTCAGTTACGGGAAAAAGAAAATGAAAAACATCGGACGTATTGATCCCCTGATCGTTGGCCGCTCCAACATCATTTATGAAATCGAAGAGGAAAAAAGAAGACTACAACAATCAGAAGATAATTAAATCAAGAATAATGTTCAGGCATACAAAGCTCTTAATCCTGGTCCTGGCAGCCATAACTACCGGTCCTTTAGCTGGACAATCTGTTCCGGCCAATACCACTGCCGCATCAAACTGCCTCCCGGGTAAATCGTATCCCCGTATCTATCCCGACCAACGGATCATATTTCAGTTGCATGCTCCCGATGCGAAAGAAGTATTGGTTGATATTGTTGGAAAAAAATTTCCTATGCAGAAGGACACCAGCGGCACCTGGACAGTAACCACCGAACCAATTGTTGAAGGATTTCATTATTATGCCTTAAACGTTGATGGTGTTCGCGTATCCGATCCGTCCACTTATACCTACTTTGGCGCAAGCGCTGCGCTGAGTGGTATCGATGTGCCTGCCCCGGATGACATGGACTTTGCAGCAAAAGATGTGGCGCACGGACAAGTGCAAGCTCATTATTATTATTCTGGTATTCGCCAGGCGACCAGGAGATGCTTTGTCTATACCCCACCTGGTTATGATGAAAATCCGGGGAAACGCTATCCGGTTCTCTATCTCCAACACGGGTGGGGCGAGGACGAGACCGGATGGAGCACCCAGGGAAAAATGAATTTTATTCTGGATAACCTCTTGGCTGAAGGAAAGGCTGAACCGATGATTGTGGTTATGGACAACGGAGATATTGCCGGATTACCATTCAATGTGGTTAACTGGGATTCCGCACAAAACGTTACCTCAACCGGTAAGGATAAAGTTGAATTTCAGGATCTGATCATCCGGGAGATCATCCCGATGATCGATGAATCCTTTCGTACCATTCCGGACCGCGACCACCGGGCTATGGCCGGCCTTTCCTGGGGAGGACTACAAACCTTTGAGATCGTATTTAATCACATGGATCAGTTTGCCTATCTCGGCGCCTTCAGTGGTGCACTCCGATTAAGGGATAATGTTGATATCACTGAATTATATGGTGGTCTGCTCAAAAAACCGGAGGTGGTCAACCGGGATATGAAGCTGATGTGGATGGGTACCGGAAGTGAAGAAGGAAATTGGTCGCAAGGATTCCGGGATAAGCTGGTCGAACTGGGTGTGCAGAATATTCAGTTTTATGTATCCCCTGGCACCGCTCATGAATGGCTAACATGGAAAAGATGTCTTCACGAATTTGCCCAAAAATTATTTAAATAAACTGAAAACCGGGATGCGCTTTCTAAGCAGGTAGCTGAAAATGACTTGGTTGTTTTTAACCATTCCATCCGGTGAATGACTTTTTTGATTACCATACCGGCGCAACCAATTGCTCTAATAAAACCTGGAAGGGGGTAGCTGCATTGCATAACGGTGACGGTTAACTGTGATAAATTCTCCCGATGATCAATCGACTCGATGCCTTTTACCTGGAACAGCAGGAGCCCAACCAAAGTTGCCTGTTGGCATTGCGGCAACTTCTGTTGAGCCAGCAGCATGTCCATCTATCGGAAACGATGAAATACGGCATGCCTTGCTTTTTGCTGGCCAGCCGGGCGCTCTGCTACCTCTGGACCGACAAAAAGTCCGGTGAACCTTACATCTTGTGGGTGGAGGGCCATCAGATGAAACACCCATCCCTGGAAGCCGGTGATCGGAAACGGATGAAGATACAAAGGATAAACCCATGGGCTGATTTGCAGGTAGCCACCATCCATCAGGTATTGGATGAAGCCATCCAATTGTACCAGACCAATGCGTGATGTTCATGCAGGGGCCAGCTAGATCATGCGGTAAGAACAAACCGGGGCTTTGGATGTTAAAATTTTACGTTCAGCCCATCATTTAAGTGGTTATCTATGAAGGAAACATTCCAACTATTTCAATTAACCGAAAAAGAGGTAGGACAAATCCAGGCATCCGAAAATGTGCCGCACACGCACGATTATGAAGAATTATTAATTGGCGTACAGGGAAGCCTGGAGCATTTCATTGATTTCACCTGTACCCGGATGGATGCACCTTTTGTAAGTTTTGTTACCAAGGGAAAAGTCCATCAGGTCATCCCGCACTTAAAGGACGGAGTATGCAACATCTGGGCAATCCGGTTTAAAAGTGAATTCATTCCGGAAACCACTTTCCAGCTGTATGCCTATTACCACAACAACGCCAATATCCCCATTCCTGCTGACCGTTGTTTTAAACGAATTGAAACCATCTGTCTGCTCATCCGGGACGAATACATGGAAAAAGAGCCCGACTTTGCCGTAATCCGTCATTTGTTGAGTGCCCTTTTCACCATGGTCGAATCGGAACGAAGAAAATTGCATCCGGATGAAACGCCTTTGATCCGCACACAAAATTCTACGTTTAAGAATTTCCTATTGTTGTTGGAAGAACATTTCCGACGGCCGGAAGGGGTGGAATTTTATGCCGAAAAATTATTCATGAGCAGCCGAAATCTGAATATTATCTGTCAGAATATTTTGCAGCAGAGTGTATCCGAGATCATTGAAACTCGCAAGCTCATTGAAGCAAAAAACCTCCTACTAACCACCGACAAGACCATTGCAGAAATCGGCTTTGACCTTGGCTACAATGATAAGTCCTACTTCACCAGTGTATTTAAAAGGAAATCCGGACAGACCCCCAGTGAGTTTCGCAAGGAGATGGTAGCGATCATTTCCTGATATTACCACTTCTTTTCCGATTTGCCCTACCTGTCGTGGTCCAGGTTAATGGAACTTTGTATCCATAATTTATTGATCACTTAAAATCAAATAACATGACGACGGAAAAAGTCACCTGGAAATTAGATCCCGCACACAGTGAGATCACCTTTAAAGTTAAACACATGATGATCTCCAATGTGAAGGGCGCTTTCAATGCATTTCAGGCGGAAATTCACGGTGAAGATTTCACCAAGGCTAAAATTACCACGGACATCGATGCGGGTTCTATTGACACAAACAGCGCAGACCGTGACGGCCACTTAAAAAGTGCAGATTTCTTTGACGTGGAGAAATACCCCACCCTACATTTCGAAAGTTCTACCTTCACCAAAGTAAGTGGTGACCAGTATAAACTGACCGGATTTCTGACCATGAAAGATGTACGTAAAGAAGTCTCCCTGGACGTAGAATTTGGTGGTATTAACAAAGACCCCTGGGGAAACGAAAAGGCCGGGTTTTCCGTAGAAGGTAAGTTAAACCGCAAGGATTGGGGTTTAAACTGGAATGCTGCATTGGAAACCGGGGGCGTACTGGTCAGTGAGGAGGTGCGTATACAGGCCGAGTTACAGTTTGTGAAGCAGGTAGCCTAATTAATTGCTTGCATGGATCGCCGGCATCTATTAAAATCATTATCTCTGACATTAACCGGAGGCGTTATGAATCTGAATGCGCTCAATCATTTAACCGCTCATTTCGAGAACACCGAGGTTATGCCTCTCCTATTTCTCGGGCATGGAAGTCCGATGAATGCAATAGAGGATAATACATTCACCAGGGGTTTCAAAGAGGTATCCAATCGCATCGAGAAGCCCCGGGCGATCCTCTGTGTGTCCGCGCACTGGGAGACGCGCGGCACCTACATCACTGCCATGACCAAGCCGCCAACCATTCATGACTTTGGCGGTTTTCCAGCCGCTTTGTACCAGGTTCAATATCCGGCACCGGGCAGTCCGGAGCTGGCGAAAGAGACCCAGGCATTGGTTGATAAAACCGAGATCCAGTTGACCGATGACTGGGGATTGGACCATGGAGCATGGAGTGTCATCAAACACCTGTACCCGGATGCAGACGTTCCGGTTGTGGAGATGAGCATTGACTTCACGAAGAGTCCGCAATATCACTTTGAATTGGGTCAGGCACTGGCCGCGTTACGCAAAAAAGGGGTGTTGATCATTGGTAGCGGCAACCTGGTCCACAACCTACGGATGGTCGCCTGGGACCAGCTGGATACACCCGGATATGCCTATGACTGGGCGGAAGAGGCCCGCACCAAAATGAATGACTGGATCCTTTCCGGGAATCATGGGCCATTGATCGACTACCACCACCAAGGCCGGGCGATGCAACTGGCCATACCTACACCGGACCATTTTTTACCACTGCTTTATGTCCTCGGACTTAGAACCACCCGGGACGACGTCAGTTTATTTAATGACCAGCCATTAGGAGGGTCCCTGAGCATGACATCGGTGCTGTTCAGCTCCAGATAAAAGTAACGTCGCGGATCACGGTCGCTTTACGGCTGCGGGCAGCCAATCTAATTCTGCCCGCGTTTTCTTTAAGAAGGAATATCCATGTATGCTTTCAATACCGGTTTCTTAAACCGAGCACTGGGGCTAATTGCCTTCGCCCTGGTCGTATCAGGTTGTTAAAAATGAAGTTTATGAGCCTAAAGGCTTTGATGGTCCGCTTCATGAATTTATTCTTGGTGAATGGCACATAACCGCAGTCAAAGGTTGGCCCTATGGAATCGATTAATGGACCCAGGTGGATTGGGATAAAACCTACATCTTTTATTGGGACAGTACCGGCATTCTGATGGGCGGTCCGGAGATCAAATCTTTTGCCTACGAAGTTGAGGATGGCACCGGACGGCTGTATTTTTTACCTAAAGACTACCTTTCCGTCTACCAAAAAGTAGAGATGTTATTCGATCACGTGATGATCCTGTCAATGCAAACACGTGACGGTCCATACGATGAAAAATACATTCGGGTTCGCTAGTTCAATTTAGGAATTTGCCGTGTGTGAACAAGAACACAGTACTTCCGATAGACATCGAGTACATTGACTCCGCATCAGCAAGTGCAGCGTATTCTTTTAAGCAAAAAATGAACCTATGAAATACTGTATGAGCGCCACCATCCCAGGTAAGACCTTTGAGGAAGCCATTGAGCTGGCTAAAGTGGAACTGAAAAAAGAAGGATTCGGAGTCCTGACCGAAATAGACGTACAATCCACCCTGAAGAACAGAATTGATGTCGACTTCAAGAAATACAAAATTCTCGGTGCCTGTAACCCACACTTCGCCCACAAAGCACTATTGAGTGAAGACAAGATTGGCGTTTTTTTACCCTGCAATGTCGTCGTGGAGGAACATGAAAATGGAGAGGTCGAGGTATCAGCAGTTGATCCAATTGCCTCTATGAGCAGTGTTGAAAACGATTCATTAGGCGCTTTAGCCGGTGAAGTGAAGGAAAAACTCCAACGATTCATTCAGGGTTTGGCGGAGATTTCACAGCACTAAACACCGGCTTAACAAGCGACCTTCCTTTAATTCGAACCAGGTGTCCAACTCCGTTTCGGGTTGCGTGCGATTTCCGGGAGCCAGGGCAGGATTGCACTTACCGTTAAGACCATCTCCAAAATTTGATTAACTTACTTAGGTCATTAACGGATAATAACCCCTGCGAGAACCATGGAAGCCATTTACCTCGCTTTTGCCAATCATCAGAATGAACGCCTGGACAACCTGACCCGTGAGGATCGGGAGATCAATGAGATCTTGTCTTCCCGCATCCAGAAGCAGCAGTTAACTGTCCTGCGCGATTCCTATACTTCGATCGAGACCATGACCGGACATTTATCGAGATTTCGCAATGATCTCCGGTTATTTCATTATGGAGGCCATGCCGGTAGCGAAGTGTTGATCCTTGACCAGGAGAAAGCACGATCGGAAGGGCTGGCGCAGTTACTGGGAAGCTGCAAATCCCTGCAACTGGTATTCTTGAACGGTTGTTCGACCAAAAATCAGGTAAAAGGTCTCTTAGACCTGGGAATTCCGGTGGTTATTGCAACCCGATGCGCCATCGAGGATACTTCAGCTACTCAGTTTGCCATTGAGTTTTACCGGGCTATGGATCAGCGACAATCGATCCGGGAGTCTTTCCAAACTGCTAAAGCGAAGCTGTTGACCAGCCAGGAAAAGAGCATAGAATTTTATGATGACCTGCCGGTATGGGGTGAGACGGCAGACGAAGACATTCCCTGGGGGCTGTATACCAGCAAAGATGCAGCAGAAGCACTTAACTGGAAGTTCCCGGAAACAAGTCAGAACGAGATCGTCATTAAATCAGGAAGTGACCGGCCCAATGTAACGGCGAGCACCGTCAATGACGTGCTGGTCCAGGTGCTGGTACAGGAACTGTCCAAATACAGCAAAAAACTACAATTGCTGAAGATGATGGCCGAGGATGAAGAGACACGGGATGATGTGGATATCCGGGAATTTCGCGGGGCCATCGTAGACGCCTTACCAGCTCCGGTCGCAGAGCAGATCCGGAAGCTGTTCGCAGCGACGCCGGAAACACAAAATACCGGTATTGATTCCATCAGTATGGAGCGCCTGAGGCAGTTGATCATAACCTATGATTCCATCACCTTACTGATAGCCTATACGCTCTTATCGCAGCTGTGGGACATAAAATTCCAAAATCCGGACCTGAAGATTCCTGATTCAACCATCCAGGAGCTCAATACATTTTTCTCGCTGGACGACCAGTCCCTGCGATCGTACGACCATGCCCGCCTGATCGAAGAGTTATTGCTCTTTTTTGATCAAAATCAGATCAATTATTTCATCGATGAGCTGAAGACGTTAAAGGTTGCCTTTGCTCAAAAAGGGACCTTCTATGATTCGCACCAATATCTGATGGCGATGAAAAAGCGCGTATTTCAAAATGATCCTCCTATCGGACCCGATGAGATCGAAAACATCTGCCTGGAAACAGAGAGCCATCTGGCCAATATATTCCAGCATGGCGGATTTTTCGCGAAATATAAAATGACCACCATCAAAAACATTGACCTGATTAAACGAAGGAACCGAAAGCCGAAATACAAACATTACCTCGTCAATCTCGACAATGTCACGCAGGGGTTTATCGATGCCAACGATGAATTTGAAGTATTTACGGATTCCCGATCCGTAATATTCCTTAAATCAAAAAAAGACATCCAGGAATATTTAAATCTTACGCCTTTCCTGATCGATGAAAATGCGTACACCGGCGATGCAAAAACCAAATTGTATTATTTCAACTGCATCAAAAAAGGTTCAAATTCCTTGTCCTATACTTTCTCCAACAACTGGAGCGAGCAGCTGGAGGTTTCCGAACAAAGCTATCCGGAAATACTGGAGGAATTTCAGGAGCTAAAAAATCAAATCATCGGAACAAAGTCGTGATCCATGGAGAATATCCGTAGTCCGTTCAAGTTTTTGGATCCTTACACCTTCAAGGATCGCAAAATATTTTTTGGCCGGTCCCAGGAGATTGAGGCGCTGTATAAAATGGCCTATCAAACGGATATCATGCTCATCTACGGGCGTTCGGGTACCGGTAAGACCAGCCTTGTCCAGTGCGGCTTAGGCAACCGGTTCAATGAAGCTGACTGGTTTGATATTTTCGTGCGGAAAGGCAAGGACATTAATGTTTCCCTTTACCAGGCTCTTGCCCGGGTGGCGAAAACTCCATTAAAAAAAGATGCGACCATAGTCCAGATGGTCAAGTCGGTATATCTGGACTATTTCCGGCCGGTCTATTTATTGTTTGACCAGTTTGAGGAGTTATTTATCCTGGGCACTCCTGAGGAACAGGAACGATTTATCGACGACATGGACCGGTTAATCAAGGCTGAGTTAAACTGCAAGATCATCCTGATCATGCGGGAGGAATACCTGGCCAGACTGGATAAATTTGAGAAAAAAATACCTTCCTTATTCAGTAAAAGATACCGGGTCGAGCCCATGACCCATTCCAATGTCGGTGAAGTCATCCTAGGCTCCTGCCAGGAATTTGGCATTCCGGTCACGGAACCGGATATCGTGGTCACCAAAATCATTGAGCACGTCAAAGACGAGCAGGGAGAAGTCCCGCTCGCCTACCTCCAGGTGTACCTGGATCATCTGTATAAAGTCGTTAAGCGCAAGGGTACCAATCCGGTGACTTTCACCCCCGGCCTGGTAGATCAGGTGGGTGGTATCAGCGGTGTGCTGGGTACCTTTCTGAAAGAACAGGAAAAGGAACTACAGGAAGAACTGAAACAAAAAGACCCGAAGGTTCCACGCTATGCCGTACGGTCCCTGCTAAACCAGTTTGTCTCTGTGGAAGGCACCAAACAACCGATGAACCTCCAGGAGATCAAGGTGAATCAATTATCAGCAGATCAAATCAGGTTTTGTCTGGAATACCTGGAAAACAGCCGGATCATCCGGTCTAAGGATGAAACCTACGAGCTGGTCCACGATACCCTTGCCAAGCACATAGCGAATCAACGCGATGCCAAAGAAGTCGCGATGCTCGAGGTCGTAAAGTTGATTCAGGATCGCCTGGCCATCAACAAAAAGTGGCAAAATGCCTATTCAGAACGCAAATTGAATTTGGGTCAACTGCGAAAAAATCTGACCCGGTTTAATCAAATGAAGAACTTCCTGAGTTCAAAGGAAATTCTGATCATTGAAGAACAGCGGCAAAACCTGCGTGATTCAAACCGCCTGTCAGGAGAAGAATGGTCCTTTGTTGATGAAAGCATCCAATACCACAAACGTCGCAGAACCCAGCGACGCTGGTTGCGGGGATCCACGATTGGTGGGCTGTCCTTTGGCCTGGCCATATCTTTATTTTTTGGGAATAAAGCGCGCAACAATGAAAAATTAGCCAATTACAACCTGGCTCGTCTGTACGAAGAGCGCGCTACGGCCGCTTTAGCCGATGGCAACCGGCCGGATGCCTGGTTGTATACGCTGGAGGCCCTCCACCTGAAATCGGCTTATAATTTACCCAAATCCCTCAACCGGCTGATGGACCCCGATCTACAACCTAAGGTCGCCTACCGGGAGTCCGGATTAAAATTTAACCAATCGATCAACCTGATCCATACGACCCAATCCAAAAACCGGCTGGTCTTATGCAACTCCAAAGAAATTTTGGTGGTAGACCCGATCCGGGACAGTCTGGTCAATAATTTATCGCTTTATGTGGATCACAACCTGTTGTTACTGGCCTTTCCCAACACTTCATTTGCCAGCAGATCGGAGATACGAGACCTGGCCTTTGATCCGGAAGATAAGCTGGCATTGATGGTATTCCGCGATGATAGCATACTCAGAGATCATCCTGCGCTGCTGAGTGAACGTGTTTATCAATGGAACCTTGAAGATCGAAAGCGACGAACGCCATTCATTCCCCAATACCACCAGAAAATTTCAGTTGGCGCATCGCCGGTTCGTACCGTGAAAGCCACTGGCATCGATGTATCACCAACCGGCGATCTTTTTGCGGTGAGCCGGTCAGACTCCTCGGTTGCTATCTATGCCATGGATGCCTTTGATCCTGCCGGTTCCAGACCACCGAATGTCATCATCTCATGCAAAAGTCCGGTTCAGGATTTAAAATTTAGTCCTGATGGTAAATCCATTGCTATGGGCATCGATTCCGGTCAGGTTGCTTTTTATTCGCTTGACGGTACGCTGCAATATACGCTTAGGGAAAAAAGTGATCAACCGATCCAGGAATTACAGTTTCTTCCGGGAACGGACCGGATCGCGGGCATAACATTTAACCGGGGCATTTCTATCTGGTCGTTGGGTTCAACCGGCGAGAAAGAGTACCTACAGGATTCCATCCTTGCGGCCAATCAGTTTTTAATGACTCCCCGGAATACCCTGGTCTATGGAATTGAGAATGCGATTTATTTTCAGAATCTGATCAATCCCGTTGAGGACCCCTTCAAATATTTTTCCAAAGGCGCCATATTGACCCTGGGCTACGACCAGAATACCAACCGCCTCTATTATGCTACATCAAATAAAGAGCTACACTGGATAAATTTGAATTTCCAGTTGTTTGATGAAAAAGAATCGAAATGGTATCTGGATAATTTTGTCACCAATTTCGGCGAACCCTGGACCATTCGATTACTGGACACCATTTACAAGAAGTCATTCCATGCGTTGTCCAAAAAAATTGAACAATCGTACCTGAAATCGGAGAAAGACTCTCTGGTATATCTGGCTAATTACAAATATTACGGGATGGAGCTCAGGGAGCCCCGGGTGATTGATTTTACCGGTAATGATGTCATCCGGTATAAAAGTTCCAAGGAATCCAGTTATCCGATCGTATACCGTGACTCCATTGTCCTGACACCGGATGGTGTATCGAATATGGCCAGCGCGGTATTTATCCGGTCCACCATGCAACCTCCATTCACCGTTCGCTTTGATTATTTGATGCGAAATGAAAAAGGACCGTATCCAAATGGCAAATGGGATGAATGGCCCGCGGATGGATTGGTGTTGATGCTTTTTAAAGACAGCACCGCCTATCGCAAACAAATACCTAATGGCAATAATCGTGGATTTATCCTGGATAACACCGGGTATGGCCTCCATTTCGCCACCTTCACGGAAAACGATATCCAGCTGATGGATGGAGCCGGTAATCTGTTGTTCTCCATCCGCGATGCCCAACGTTCGCCGATCAACCCACCCGTGTATACCGATGGCAATGAATGGCGCCACATCCAGGTGCTGGTTTCCAAAGACCAGATAACCGTACAATATGCCTGTGGTCGCAGCTACACCTGGCGCGGCAACATTGATCTGCAATTCGGCGGATTGGGATTTGCTGCCGGCACCGGAGGTGCAACAGCCAAACACCTGATCCGGAATGTGCAGATTGATCCGGATCTTTTGCCAGCCTATGCGGGCAATGCGACCATTACGGGTAACCGGGTAAGTGTGCGCTCAAACCCGGTCATCAACAGCGCCAATATCCTGCTCAAGTTGGATGTGGGCGCCCAGGTCCAGGTATTGGACTCCATCAACTCCAAACCTGATAATGCGGTGATTGCCAAACAATCTTCGGTGGTTGAATTGGATGGAGGTGGTACTTACTCCATCAACAAAGGGAAAGGTATGGAACTCCTGCAGCCCGAGGCGGAGAATGGTCAATATCATATCCGCATTATGAGTGCAAGTGGAGTCACAACTACGGGAAGGATAGCGGCGACGGATGTAGAAACGCCCGAACTGAAATGGTACAAAATATCGAGCCCTTGCATTGGCCGCGAAGGATATGTGTATGCGCCGTATGTCGCATACAATCGATAACCCTTCCGGAATAGCGAATAACTAATGTTTACCTGTCAAGACACATCAAGGATCCAAACGATCCAGCGCCCTGACCAACCGGACAGTAACGTCGGAAATTTCATCCCGGGAGATCGTTAAGGGCGGTGCCAGCCGGATGCTTTCCATATTAAACAGGAACCAGTCGACCAGTATGCCTTCCTCCCGGGCCAATTCGACCAGCTGCAAAACACGGTCCTGAGCACCGAGGTCAAGCGCGATCAACAATCCGAAATTCCGGATCTCCCGGATGGCTTTATGCTGTAATCCCCGGACCAGAAGGTCCGCTTTTTCAGCGACCTGTTCAATCAATTGCTCTTGTTCGAGCACCTCCATCGCAGCCAGTGAGGCCGCACAGCATAAAGGGTTGCCACCAAAGGTAGTCATGTGACCCAGCATTGGATGATGTGTCAGGACCTGCATCACTGAACCGGAGGCGATAAATGCGCCAAGAGGGAGTCCTCCGCCAAAGGCTTTGGCAACCAAAAGGATATCCGGCTGGATGTCGTATTGCTCGAAGGCAAACCAGGTGCCGGAGCGGCCCATTCCGGTCTGTATTTCATCGATGATAAGCAGGGCGCCGGTTTCGTCACAGCGTTTCCGCACCGCGCGTAAGAAGGTGGCGTCGGCAGGGTGGATGCCAGCTTCGGCCTGAACGACTTCCAATACGACCCCAGCCGTCGCCGGGGTGATGCAGTCGATGCTGGAAAGATCATTGAAGATCAGGTGCCGGATACCGGGCAGTAAAGGCCGGTAGGCGCCGGTGAAATAAGAATCACTCATCAGACTCATGGCTCCCTGTGTTGAGCCGTGATAGGCATTACGGCACGCCACAAAATCATAACGGCCGGTGTATCGTTTTGCCAGTTTCATAGCGCCTTCAACCGCTTCGGCTCCGCTATTGGTAAAATAGACGCTCGTCAACGGCTCCGGTAAATGATCCACCAATTTTGCGGCAGTCCTTAGTTGTATGGATTGGATGTGTTCCCCGTAGACCATGGTATGGAGATAGTCATTCGTCTGGGCATGGATCGCTGCGGTTATGTGCGGATGCTGATGACCCAAATTGCTGACGGCAATTCCGGAAATCAGATCGTAATGAGGTTTCCCCTGCTCATCGTATAAAAATACACCAAACGCTTTGCTCACCTGGAAAGCCAGTGGATTGGGGCTGGTCTGTGCGATATGACGGAAAAACAGATCGTGATTGCGGGGCATCTTTTTTATCAAAGTTAAGATTATCTCTTAAGATGCCCCCGATATTGAGGAGTAGCCCAAAGGGTTCTATCAGGGTCTAGCAGGAGGTTATTTTTTTTGACCTTAAACTGAGAGCCTGATCGCTCAAGAAAAAAAGTAGTTTTCTTATCAAGAGAACATGCGCCAGAGCAATTCCGTTGATGGTGTAATATTATAAAAAATTTAATACTTAGTTAACCTTTCAAAAAAATATATTCAATTTTTTTTCATGTACATAAGTCTAAATACGAATCAGCTAAACAATTAAGGTAATTTATATATAAACTACTGTTTATTTCAAAACCTACCCTTTGGACTAGCGCTGTGCAGGTGGGCTCCCGCAGGGAGCAGCCCAGCGGGCCGAGCCCAGGCGAGCACCGGAACATAGCGGCCCGCGGGATTAGCCAATAGCTTTTCAGTCAGCTACGAGCTGCGTTAAAACCGAAAACATCGATAAAGCAGTACGGCGGGCAGTCCCCTACCCAAATAGAGGAACGGGCATGAAGGATTCACCAAGGATGGCGGATGAATCCGCATGGAGCCAGCCGGTCAACAGCTCCTGATAGATACTGCGGAAATCAATACGATAATCCAGGTCTCCATCAACTAGCCGGGTTAAATCCGGAACTGCATGGCGGAGCGGATCGCCGGACAGGTTTCCGCCAGCCAGCCAAACCTGGTTTGCAGCACCATGATCGGTACCCCGACTAGCATTTTCAGCGACTCGCCGGCCAAATTCGGAAAAAGTCATTACCAGCGTATCGCTCCAAAGCTGATGCCGTTTAAGTTCTGTCATAAAAGCCTGCATGGCTTCAGCATATTGAGTAAAAAGATTGGCCTGGGCCTGTTTTTGATTGGCATGGGTATCAAATCCGTCCAGGCTGGCATAAAAGATATGAATGTCTTCATCCGAAAGTATCAGGCGAGCAATGATCTCAAGTTGTCTGCCCAGTGCGGTAGCGGGAAATGCTTCTGTCAGCGGATGGCTCTCAATGGCCTGATGCAGGACATCTGCGGCCAGATGGGTTTCTTGCATAACCTGATACAAATAATGCAGGTCCGAATGCTCCGCAATTCCTTTACGCCGGGATAGCGCACGTAAAAAAGGATTGGATGCCGTGCGGTACAGCAGATCCGGGTTTTCCATGACAAATCCCTGCCTGTCTGCACCCTTGAGGGTCAAACTCAGGGCATCTCCGGTTTCCAGTGCAGTATATGGCGAACAAGAGGTACACTGATGGTCCAGGTATCTGCCCAACCAGCCGGTGGACCACGTTTCCCGACTACCGCTTCCGGACTGCCAGATGTCCATCGATCGAAAATGAGAACGGTCGGGATTGGGGTAGCCCACCTGGTTCAGGATATGAATACCTCCTCCCAGGATATCCGGGGCAAGCGGTCGCAATGCAGCATGCAAACCCAGGTCTTTCTGCAATAAAATGGATTCTTCTTCATGCAGTGCCAGGGATGGCCTGAATTGATAGTATGGATCCTGCCCTAAAGGAATGAGTGTATTAAGCCCGTCGTTTCCTCCGGACCATTGAATGATGACCAGGATCTTATTTTGCCGTGAAGTGGCTTTTGAGGACACATACTGACGAATAAATCCCGGCATCAGCATTCCGGAAGCGGCAAAGGTAGTGTGCTGTAAAAATTGACGGCGTCGCATCCAATTGATTTTTTTATAGTTTAAAAGGATTTCCAAGAGCATAGATCTCCATTCCGGTTCTTCCATCAAGCCATCTGGTATTCAGGCGTCGCCATAAAGGCAACCGTCCGGACCTTAAAGGATTGATCCTTGCGGGCAAGTACCTGGTCCAGGTAACTTATCAATGCCTGGCGATCGTTCCCGTTCTGAGCCAGGAGCCAGGTTGCCAAAAAGTGACTGAGGTCTTCTCCGGGTGGGAGTTTCTGCATCAAGGTCTCCCAGTCCACCTTCCAGTTCTGCTTTTCTTTCCTTTTGTTTGACAGATCCAGGGCCATCAAAGGGACACTCACGCGCAATTGTAAGGAGGCGTTATCGACCCAAGCACGTCCCCCCGGCCAGCCGGCTACATTGGGCGGGTTAAACAGCATCTGACCGGTTAACCGGAAGAACCGCCCCAAACCTTCTTCAGGGGGAATGCGATAATGGAAAGCACGACTGAGTCCTGCCAGCCAGGCGACCGGTGATTTGATCTGGGAACCCAAATGCCGGGGTTGATAAAAATGATCCGCAGTAAAGAGAAATCGAAAAACGGGGGCCAGCTCATAACCGGATTGAAAGAGCAAATCTGCCATCTGATCAACCATCGGTTCGTCGACATCGGAATTGACGAAGAAACGGTAAATCCTTGAGGCGATAAATCGTGCCGAAGCCCTTTGTTCCAGGATCAAATCGATGATGTCTTCTCCATCCCAATTTCCACTATGACCCATAAATGTCTTGACTCCAAAGTCATGCTGCTGGCGCTGGAAAATGAATTTACCCTCAAAATTGGCCGACCACCCGGTGAACGCACGTGCTGCTTCCCTGACGTCCTGTTCGGTATAATGACCCCGCCCGATGGTAAATAGTTCGAGCAACTCCCGGGCAAAATTTTCATTGGGATGATCTTTGCGGTTTTGTTGATTATTGAGATAATTGATCATGGCGCCATTGCGGGCTATGGCAAGCACCAGATCCCGAAAATTGCCCAGGCCGTGTTGTCGCAGCGCATTCAGATAGTTGACCGCATTGATGGGGTTTTCAATCCGGCAGGCGAAATGACCATGCCAAAACAGGCTTACCTTTTCGATGAGCTGGGCGGAAACAGGGCTTTCAGCCATGCGTAGAAACCAGGCATAGGCAACTTCCGACGTAGATTTCCTGGCTTGCTTTCGCAGCTCTAAGCGCTCTTTGGAGCTTAGCTTCCTGACCTTTTCTTCCGTCAGGGTTCCGACAAAATCAGAATCCGGCAATGGGGGTATCTGTTCCGACCAATATGCATCGAATAATTGGTGCGGTGACCGCCCCCTGAAATGAATGAATTCGTCCATGGTCAGTCCAAATCCGGCTCTCAGGCTCAGGTGGGTAATTTCGGTACTTCCTTCCATGCGTGTTTTTGTGTTCAAAGCCTTAGACGAGGAAAACAAGTCAGGGTTTACCAAGTCAGGGAAATAAAAATGTTAGCGCTATGTTAAACCATCGCCCGTTCCCGTTTATATCCGGTCCAGGAGGGGTGGGTCTTTCGAAAATGCCTGAGATTGCATTATTTTTGTATTGTTCTAAACACAAAGGTTCGACATGATAAAAATTAGGCTCCTCGTTGCAACGCTATTTATCAGTGCCTCGGCATGGTCCCAGGGTATTGAGTTTTTTCATGGCAGTTATCATGAGGCTTTTGCCATGGCCAAGGAACAAGGCAAGCTCGTTTTTGTGGACGCATTCGCTGAATGGTGCGGGCCGTGCAAACGAATGGCAGCTACCGTATTCCCCCAACCGGCGGTAGGCGACTATTTTAATGCAAATCTGATCAGCCTGAAAATTGATATGGAGAAAGGCCAGGGCCTGGAATTCCGGAAGACTTATCCAGTTTCTGCCTATCCGACGTTTTTTTTCCTGGATGGCGACGGGAATATTGTATCCAAGGTTACCGGTGCCCGCGGACCGGAACAATTCATCCAGGTAGCGCAAGCCGCCGTGAATAAATACGATCCCAGCGCAACCTTTGCCCAGGCCTATGAAGGCGGTGACCGCAGCTACGAGACCGTATATAATTATGTAAAATCATTGAATAAGACCCACAAGCCCAGCTTAGCCGTATCCAATGAATATTTGAATGCGCAGACCGATCTTTCGACACCGGAAAATCTGCGTTTCATCTACGAGGCCATGGTTGAAGCGGATAGCCGCATATTTGATCTTTTCATCGAACACCGGGCCGGCATCGAAGCGGTGGAAGGCGCTGAAGCTGTTCAACAGCGGATTCTGAAAGCATGCCAGGCAACGGTGGACAAAGCAATCGAATTTCAATTTGATGCCCTCGTGGAGGAAGCACAAATGAAGGTCAGGAAAAATTTACCCGGCCAGGCGGATGCTTTTATCGAGACTTCATCGCTGGCCTATGCAAAAGCTGCCGGTGATGCCAAAACCTATATGACCTTAAGCAAGGACCGGGTGAGCGGTTCGTATAAGAAGGACGCCAGTCGCCTTCACGAAGTTGCAGCTGAAATGGAGCAATACTTCAACCAGGATCCGGAAGCGATGGCCTATGCCGCGAAGCTGGCTAAAAAAGCCTGTGAATATGGTGGCCAGGCGCAGTATTATCTGACCTATGCCCAAATCCTGCTGCACCAGGGCAATACCAAAGATGCCATGGATCAGGCCAACCATGCCTTGAAATTAGCTCAGGACCGCAAAGAAGATTGTGGAGAAATCGAACGCTTTATCAAGCAGATCTAAAAGCGAACCTTGCTATTCCTCTTCGTTTGAAGAAGGTTGTACCAGCTGATCCTCCGGGTTTACTTCGTCCGGTTCACGTGGTTCCAGCCAGAAATTATTATATCCCTCCCGGATGGTGATGTGGACCATCTGCTGATTGACCAATTCCAGGAGTGCCAGAAAGGTCACGATGGCATGGATCCGGTTGGTACATTGATCGAAGATATCCTGAAATGAGGCTTTTCTGCCTATGCGTACGGACGATAGAATGAACTCCTGTTGGTCCTGGATGGTGTATTCGTAACGCGCGATGCGATGTACTACTGTTTTCTCCGCATTAAAGCGAGCCATCACCTGTTCAAACGCTTTTAACAATTTGAACAGGGTAAGTGATTCCAGCTCGACATCCACCAGCGCCCGGGTCGCCATTTGCCGGAGTTCCTGATTCACATTTCCCCGGCCAAATTTTCCGGCCTGGTCTTCTTCCATCTCACGGAGCTCATCCAGAACGCTTTTATAACGCTTGTACTCCAGCAAGCGCTCCACGAGTTCCTGGCGTGGGTCGATCTCTTGTCCTTCTTCATCCAGCGGCTTTCTTGGAATCAGCATCTTGGCTTTGATGCGCATGAGTGTTGCCGCCAAAAGGATAAATTCACTGGCAACATCGACGTTAAGTTTTTCCAGATGCCGGATGTACTCCAGGAAGTCATTGGTTATCTTGGCAATAGGAATGTCATTGATATCCAACTCATCCCTTTCGATGAAGAACAGAAGCAGGTCAAAGGGACCTTCGAATTGTTGTATTTTAACCGTGTAGGACATGGACCACAAAAGTAATGTTGAATATTGAATGTTATGTGGTCAATGGATATTTGTTTGTCCCGATGCTTGACGAAGCTTATCATTGTCGAACTTCTTAATGCAAATTATGACCATCGAAGCATTCAATGAAATGGCTCTAAGCTTTCCCGGAACCAGCAAAAAGCCTCATTTTGATCGCCAGGCATTCCGGACAACAAGAAAAATTTATGTCACGCTGCACGAAGAGTCCGCCTCGATTAATGTAAAGCTGACTCCGGAAACCCAATCGGTCTATGCTGGAATCAATCCTTCCATCATCTTTCCTGTACCCAACAAATGGGGACAGCAGGGATGGACCACTGTGGATCTGATGCAAACCCCGGAGGAGTTAATCCATGAAATGTTGCAAATAGCTTACGAGGAAGCCTTATAAAAAAAAGGTTGCAGGAGCCTCACTCCTCCAACCTTTCCCATTATAAGATTTATTCCGGACCTGTATCCGCCAGGTCAAAATTTGATCCCCAGGGTTCCCATGACCAGATGTTGCTGGGTGGTATTTTCGATGTTTTGGCCAGGACCTTCAATCAGTTGATACGGACTGTAATCCGAACGGTCGTGCTGATAGCGGTAGGCCACGTCAAAAAACACTTTGTTTCCCCGAACTCCGGCTCCGGCGGAAAAACCGGTATTGTATCCGGTCTCTGAGCTATACGGGTTGTTTGCGACCTGAATGCCACCGCGGACACGGAAGTAACCCAGAACCCATTCCGCGCCGGCCCGCACCTGATACCCATTCTGAAGCGCATCCTGGATCTGGGCATTCAGCTCGCCTTCATAGATCTTATCGTCCTTAAACCGGAACTTGGCATTTTGGTATGGCACCCAGGCCAGTTCTGTTGAGATGAAGCCATTTTTACCCAGCAATATACCCACACCGAGCTGCGCACGCATCGGCAACACATAGGAATAACTGTATTCGCCCTGCGGTGAATTTTCCGTATTGGTCTGGATATTATTGTCTTCCTGGTAAGAAAAGGTCAAATCGGTCGTATACGTGTCATTAAGCTTAATCACGGAAGGCGTATGAAAGGATGCTCCGACCCGGACCTGTTCATTGAGCAGATAGGTGGCTCCAAATTTGGCATGAATGCCCGAGCCGTCGGTACGCACATATTCCTCAAACTGAAGTTGTTCAAAATAGGGTATTTCATTTTGGTCGTCGTCTTCCTGATAGGTCTTACGTACTTCGTAATTGACAAATGGAATATTGACCGTTGCGCCAATGAGCAATTTTTCATCGTAATTCGCTCCAAGTCCTATAAGTAGTTCACTCATTCCCCCGCTGGCAGAAACAACCTGTTGTTTACTGGTTACTGCCGAAGGGTTCAGATCGTAATCGCTTTCGTATTGATAGTTCTCATCAAAGTCATAAATCGCGCCGGTCACATAAGCTGGCAGGGTCTCAAAGGACCCCAGGGCATCAGGTGGCAAGTACGAGGCTTGTTGCACCCATCGCTGAGTGATGGATCCGGTGGAGCGACCCATGATGGAAAAATTACGGTTGTAATTGGCCAGGCGGTTGAGACCTATGGCAAAGTTGGAGGTCTTCCACTTACCACGTTGTGGCCGCGTAACGGAAACAAGTCCTACGTTGTTAATCAGAAATTTGTTGGTTTGATCGGTGGCGCTACCGGTTCCGGACAAAAATTTGGAATTTACCGACAGGCCGGAGAATGCCGGCGTAAAATTAAATTCTGACCAGCGGAAAGCGCCGATACCGGCCGGATTCTGTGACAGGGCTCCGAAATCTGCGCCCATTACGCCCATGGAACTACCAACGCCGACATGACGGGCGGTTCCGGTTGGATTAATGGCTGCAAAACGGGCGGCGTCGTTGATGGTTTGTGCGTTGGCTATGCCTGCCACCAGGCACCATACCAGCACCCAATGATACGGTTTCATCATGCTATGGATTCGTGCTAGAAAAAAGGGTGGAACAATGATAATTCTCACTATTCCACCCCTTTTGTATATACAATGATACTATTCTTAATGGTCGTTGTGTCCCCGGGGTGAATTGCTGCTGCTGCTTCTTGGCGAGGAGTTGGAAGATGAAGAAGAGCGTGAAGGGCTCATAGACGGAGAGCTGCTCCGTGTCGGCGTTGACGGGCGGTAGGTGCTACTTCCCGAACGGTTCATGCTTGGGCTGCTGCTACGCGGTGAATAACTCGGACTGCTGCTGCGCGTCGTGTTGTAGGTACGCGGTGAGCTTGAAGTCGTCGTACTTCTCCGGTAGGACGGGCTGGAACTCGTGCGCTGGCTACCGGAACGGTAGGTCGGCGTATTTGAAGTTCTTGGTGTCACCTGCGGGCTTCTTGATGTCGTCGTAGTCCGGGGTGATGCAGTCGATCCCTGACGGGTGCCGGAATAGCCATCCGTCCTGCGGGTCGGGTTATATACCCTGTCCTGATCGGAAGTCCTTGCTTGTGTCCGCGGGCTCACGACTCCACTGCGCTCATTGCCTGTGCGGCGATTTACAACCGTTGATCCCTGGTTAGCTGTGCTTAACCCAGGATTGAGGCCATTATTGGTGCGGCGAGGTGTTGAGACAACCGTTCCTCGGTCGTTGACTCCGATCCGGCGGGAACCGTAATAAGAACCGCGACTGCTCCCTGCATCGGTATTGCGGTAATTGTTATAGCCTCCATAATAACCATAATTGGAATAGCCGTATGGAGAGTAGGCATACGATGGTCCACACCAGGTGTTCCATCCGGAACCGTAATATCCATAGGAGCTAAAGGGGCTATAAAAGCTGGAATAACGGCCATATCCCCAGGGAGAATAATAACTCCACGGACTGGAATAGGAATCCCATCCATAACCGTAACCGTAAGGATTCCATGCCGTAAACAGGCTGGGCCGGTAATAGCGGCTTCCGAAAAACAGATTCAGATTGACGCCTGAACGACTGTAGGAAGAATAAAACGGATCGTAATAACTATAATCCATGTAGTAAGGAGAATAATAGCTAAACCCTGCCGTAGGATGATAGAATCTGCGAATCCGCTGGGTATAGTAGTAATCATAATCGTCGTAGTAATCGTATGCCTCGTCATCGTAGGCATAGTCATCATTCGGATATTCCTCATTATACGATACCGTGTACGACGCATCCATATCCGGATCGTAATACAGGTCATCGGTTTGTGCATAGGACACACCCCCGAAGACAAGAACCAATAAGGAAAGTAACCATGTGTTTTTCATTGTGATAGGATTTAAGAACATCGTATAATACCCGGACAATGTATAATGTGCAATTTATTACTTTTATGCCGTTTTTTCTGTTAATATCCGTTAAAGTAAGTTCTTGACACGTTATCAATTGTTAAGAGCGCACCTTTGAACGCTATCATTAAGACGTAAATAGAGCCGGGTTAGTTCCGATGATAACATAAATTTAACCTGGCCAGGCAATTGGAAATCAATGATCTATGAGTAAAGGCATCACTTCGAGAACGGACAATTATTCACAATGGTATCTGGACATCGTCAAGCGGGCCGACCTGGCTGACAACTCGGCGGTGAGAGGATGTATGGTCATCAAACCCCATGGTTATGCCATCTGGGAAAACATGAAATCCGCACTGGATCAAATGTTCAAGGAGACCGGCCATGTCAACGCCTATTTTCCTTTATTCATCCCAAAAAGTTTCCTTAGCCGCGAAGCGGAACACGTAGAAGGATTTGCCAAGGAATGTGCCGTGGTGACGCATCATCGCCTTAAAAATGATCCCAACGGAAGCGGTCTGATCGTGGATCCTGACGCTAAGCTGGAGGAAGAGCTGGTCGTCCGGCCGACTTCGGAAACAATCATCTGGAATACCTATAAAGACTGGATTCAGTCGTACCGGGATCTTCCATTGCTGATCAATCAATGGGCCAATGTTGTCCGGTGGGAGATGCGTACCCGCCCTTTTCTGCGCACGGCGGAGTTTTTATGGCAGGAAGGACATACAGCGCATGCCAGCCGTCAGGAAGCCATCGAAGAAGCAGAGCGTATCCATGAGATCTATGCCCGGTTTGCCGAGGATTTTATGGCCATGCCGGTCATCAAAGGCCGCAAGACTGCCAATGAGCGATTTGCAGGTGCCGAAGAAACCTACACCATCGAAGCATTGATGCAGGATGGCAAAGCACTCCAGGCCGGGACCAGCCATTTTTTGGGTCAGAATTTTGCGAAAGCATTTGACGTACGGTTTCTCAATGAGAGCAACCAGGAAGATTATGTCTGGGCTACCTCCTGGGGGGTCTCTACCCGCCTGGTCGGAGGAATGATCATGACCCATTCGGATGATGACGGTCTGATCGTGCCGCCCAAACTGGCGCCATTGCAGGTGATCATCGTACCGATCCCCAAGCCTGCCCCGGAACTGAATGAAGTAGCCGAAAAAGTGATGCGGGCCTTGCGGGATAAAGGGATTTCCGTCAAGTATGATATGGATATGAAAAACCGTCCTGGATTTAAATTCGCCGAATACGAGTTAAAAGGTATTCCGGTGCGCATAGGGATGGGCATGCGGGATCTGGAGAACAATCAGCTCGAGGTAGCCCGCCGGGATACCAAATCAAAGAGCATGGTTCCTATCGAAGGGATTGGCGACTATGTCCGTCAATTACTGGACGAGATCCAGGCCAATCTTTTCCAACAGGCAGTACAATACCGAGCCGAGCATATGACAGAAGTAAATGACTGGAAAACATTTACGGAAGTACTTGAGGAAAAAGGAGGATTTGCTTCGGCGCACTGGGATGGCACAACGGAAACAGAACTTGAGATAAAGGAAAAAACCAAGGCCACCATACGATGCATTCCTCTGGACGCCAAAGAAGAAGCCGGTCAGTGTATCCTGACGGGTAAACCTTCGAAAGGCAGGGTTTTGTTTGCGAAAGCATACTAAAAGAAATGTTGAATGTTGAATGTTGAGTGTTGAATGGAAGGGCAAGGCTTTAAATTGATTCTCCTCAGATGCTTTATCCTGGTAATGACTCTCCCCTTCCAGGCACCCGCCCAATCAACCTGGATGGCCGATAATGGCAACGGTACTTATTCCAACCCTATTTTTTACGAAGAATTTTCCGATCCGGACATGATCCGGGTGGGCGACGATTATTACCTGACCGGAACGACCATGCACACCATGCCCGGTCTGCCCGTGCTCCATTCCCGTGATCTGGTTAACTGGGAATTACTCACCTATGCCATACCGCGACTGGATCTGGGACCGGAAATGCGCCTGGAAGACGGACAGGATATGTATGGACAAGGTATCTGGGCGCCTTGTCTTCGTTATCATAATGGAATATATTACATAATATCAAATGTAAACAAGCATGGTACCCAGCTTTTTACGGCTACCAATCCGGCTGGGCCGTGGAGCCATCAGCAAATGCGGGCTCACCTGCATGATGTCACCGTACTCTTTGACGATGATGATAAAATTTATGCCGTATGGGGCTACAATGAAGTGAAAATGGCCCAGCTGACGCCGGACCTGATGGACGTAATTCCCGGAACGGAGCAGGTCATTATTCCTGCCGGCAGCGGTGCCGGTGAAGGCAGCCACATCTATAAGATAGCCGGCAAATACTACATCACCAATACCAATTACGATCCGGTCTGTTATCAGGTTTGTCTGCGCGCTGACAAGCCGTACGGACCTTACGAAGTTCGGGTGATCAGTGCGGAAGAAAATCTGGGCGAGGCACAGCGATTGCGCATTTTTAATACCCAGGCCGGGCCTCCTTTTCCCATCATTCGTTATCCGGAAAATTATGTAGGTTGCATCCCCATGCATCAGGGCGGGATCGTCCAGGTTCAGTCCGGCGATTGGTGGGGTTGGTCCATGTTGGATTACAATTCGGTAGGCAGGGTTACAGCCCTCTCGCCGGTAACCTGGGAAGATGGCTGGCCCTATTTTGGATTACCCGGTAACCTGACCAGGACCCCACGAACATGGGTTAAACCCAACACCGGATTTACTTCCCCCCGGCAGGCCCCGTTCGAGCGAAACGACGACTTTGATGGCCCAGCCCTGAAAAATAGCTGGCAGTGGAATCATGCTCCCCGCGATGATAAATGGTCGCTCAGCGAGCGTCCCGGATACCTGCGACTCCATACGCTACCAGCGGAAAATTTCTGGCATGCCCGCAATAGTCTGACCCAACGCGGCATCGGCCCGGAATCCATTGCCGCGATCGAAGTAGAAACCGGCCACCTGCAGGATGGTGATGTCGCCGGCCTGGCACTGTTAAACCTGCCTTATGCCTGGGTAGGCATCACTCAATCAAAGGGAGAAAAATTGCTGCGCTTTTTTGATCAACAAACCGGATCACAGATCAACATACCCCTCAAAAATGGCACCGTCTGGCTACAGGTACACGCAAATTTTAAGCACGATTGGGGACAGTTCAGCTATAGTTTGGATGGCAACAAATTTATCGAGATCGGGGATAGGGTCGAACTACCCTACCAATTAAAGACTTTTCAGGGGGTACGGTATGCCTTGTTTGCTTTCAATGAGGACGGAAAGGAAGGCGGTTATGCCGATTTTAATCAAATGTCGGTTGAAGAACCACGTCATCTACCACTTACACAGCCTATTCCCTATGACTCCGTCATATCATTAACGAATCTGGCTGACTCCACGGTGCTGGTTAACTGGCGAAATCACCTCAGACCGGTTGATCCGAACAGTCCATTCACTCGCGAACACGCATCCGGTTTTCGGGTTCTGGACCGGGGCAACGGCCGTATTGCGCTTCAATCGGTATCCAGTGGCGGATATGTGACTGTGAAAGGACAGGCCGGCATGGCGGAAGTACGCATCGAGCAGGCCGACCAGGGGGATGCTTCGACCTTCCAGTGGGTAGACCTGTTGGACGGCACAATTGTACTAATGTCTCTTTACAACCACTGCTATCTGAACGTGGATCCGGGAGCCGGTAGTCTTTGTTCAGCCGACGCCAAAGGTGCACAACCCGATCGGAAAGGTGGTGCATGCTTTAGCTGGAAGACGATGAAATAGTCTACCCAGATTTTTAGTCCACACCTGGTTAATCCCATACAAACTTCCAGCTTCCATCCGATTGTCTACGCCAAACGGTGTGAAAATAGCCGTGAGATTCGATTTTCTTTCCAGCCGTATCCACAGCAGAAAAAGAATAGGGCCCATAGGTGTAGCCAAGATCTCCGCTGGCCGCAACATCCACAAAATCAGGGCTCCAGGACAGTTGTACATCCGTCAAAGTCTGATCAGCATAATAGGCATCGATGGCTGCATTGCCCCGAATCAGTTGATTGCCCCGCATCATAACTGCACTGGAATCGGCAAAATGTACAAAAGCTGTTCGTATGCCTTCCTCCGCGGCCAGATCATTAAATTCTTTTTCTGCCTGGCGAATCTCATTCTTACGCTCTTGTTGATCGATGGCCGCATCGGGATTACTGCATGAGACCAGAAATGAAAGCAGCAATATTCCCCAAAAAAGATTTTGCATTTTTTATTTCCAAAGGTATGTCACCCTAAGACACTCATTGAAAATTAGTGATAAAATGCATGAAAATAGGGTAACTTGGATTGTATGCTCATGGCCTCATCAAATAAACCGGTTATCCTTGTTGCGTGTGCCAATGACCCAGAAAATCCCCTGATGTCCCTGTACAGTGAAGTGGCAGGTATACGGAAGCAGCTGAAAAACATTTGCGATGCGGGATTATGTGAACTGGTGATCATCGAACCCGCGGATACCGAACAAGTATTGCATGCCTTTAAATCTCTGGGCCAACGAATTGCCATATTCCACTTTGCCGGTCATGCCAATAGCTATCAATTGTTTCTTGAATCCATTTTAGGGGAAAAACAACCGGCATACATATCCGGCCTGGCTTCCTTTCTTCAACTGCAATATGGCTTGCAGCTGGTTTTTTTGAATGCTTGTTCCACCAATGGCCACGTACAGGATTTGATTGGATCCAATGTCAGTGCGGTGATCAGTACCTCCCAGGATATTGACGAGGGCCTGGCCACTTTTTTCAGCATTAATTTTTATGAGAGTCTGGGATTAGGTAAAGGCATTGAACAGTCGTTTCTGGAGTCCAGGTCAGCCGTAGCCATGAGGTACGGAAAGATTGGAAAATCCTATTACAGAAATTTGGTTCACATCCCTGATTCCTTGCCCCTGGAACTTAACATCAGCCCAGGCTGTGAGGTAGTTAAAACCTGGAACATACCCGAGGCGGCCGGAAACCCATTGTTCGGATTACCACCGTTACCGGCAAAACCCCTCCCCGAAAATCCATTTCGCTATTTTCAATGGTATACAGAGGAAGATGCGAGTCTGTTTTTCGGCCGTTCCCGCGAAATCCGCCAGTTGTATGAACTGATGACTGGATCCGATGGAGCCAGGATCATTCATCTTTACGGGAAATCCGGAGTAGGAAAATCTTCCCTGCTGGCTGCCGGTTTGATCCCTAGAATGGTTGGTATGCACTCACTGTTGTATCTGCGGTGGGAAGAAGGAAATAATGGCCTTCATTCCCTCGCAGATTGCTGGAATTGTAATCCAGATCCTGAATCATTGTACCGCAATTGGCTTGCACAGGAGAAAATATCCAATAAACCGGTATCCCTGATCCTGGATCAGTTTGAAGGCGTGCTCAACAAAGTACCGGACCCAGTCCGCCAAACCGATCCATCCTCGAGTACGGATCAATTGCAACAATTCATCGAATTCTTACAATTCATTCAAAGCCATCCGGAAAAAACACAGGGTAGGATCATACTATCCTACCGAAAGGAATTTCTGGCAGAATTGGAAGACCGTTTTTACCGGTCGAAAATAGATTATGAAAAATTATTTCTGGATGATCTGCGCCGGGAGGGCATTTATGAAGCCATAACAGGTATAACCCGGATTCCCGCTTTGCAGCAAAAATACCAGCTTGTTGTCGAAGAAGGGCTTCCAGAAAAAATGGCATTTGATCTTCTCCGGCAATCTGAATCCCTGGTTACTCCCATTCTGCAGGTGGTCCTTTCGAAGCTGTGGTTTCAAGTCAAAGATCATCCTCCGACACGCAGGTTCACTCATCAGGAATACGACCACCTGGTGCAGGGAGGAATGTTACTTTCGGATTTCCTGGACGAAAAGATGGCCGAGATCGGGCAGACGGAAACAGTGGCGGTTCAATCTGGCCTCCTGCTTGACCTGCTTCGTTTTCATACTACTTCGAATAACCGGGCAGCTAACCGGACTGAAAAGGAAATCCAGGAAAGGTACACACATGTAATTGACCAGGTTCAACGACTTTTACAAGCATTGGCCAATGCTTACCTCTTGTCCAAATCACAGGAAGACGAGGAAACGACCTACCGACTGGCACATGATGTACTCGCTCCGATTATCCGACAAAAATTCGATCGGTCTGAGCTTCCCGGGCAGCGTGCCAGAAACATCCTGGATCACCGTTTGAATGCCTGGAAAAAAACCGATGGGAATAATGTGATGACACCCAAGGAAGTCCATGTGGTCCAATCCGGTCTCACTGGTACAGGCATGCTTAACGAGGCTGAGAGCAGATTTTTGAATACCAGCAAGCGCATCACAAACCGTCAAAGATTGATCCGGCGTATACTAGCCGGAACCGGCATAATGCTTTTGGGAATTTTGACCTGGTCTTTAATTATGAATGAACAGAACCGGCTTAAAGTTTTGCAGGCAGAAGCAATAAATGCCAGACAAGAAGCGACGATTGCCCAACAATCCAGCGAGCTCATGCGGACCCAGATGAATAATTTATTGCTGCAAAATACAGCCGACAGCTTACAAAATGAATTCTCCCAGGTAGCCCTGGCCAACGCGGGGATTCAGGAATCTTATACCCAATTGAGCAAAGACAACCGATTTGTCAATTTGCAAGCGGAAATCATCGAATTACTAGCCAATTATTCGGGCCAGGGATTCTCTGGCGCCCTTTACGTCGAAAAAGAACAAACCGCCCTGATTACACAAGGATTTGGGTTTGCACAAAAATCTGCCAAAGTGCTTTATTCGGAGAGTACCGTTTTTGATGTTACCGGATTTGCCGAACAATTTACGGCGGCAGCCATTTTAAAACTGATTAATGAACGCAGGATCAGTCTTTCTGACCCACTACAACAATTCTTTCCCGACATTCCGGTATCAATGAATTCCATTACCATCCGGAATTTATTGACCAAATCCACCGGTTTACCCGAATTATTTAAACGCCAGGATGAATTCAGGAAAATTTCCCAAAAGACATTCATTTCCCGCTTACTTAAAGCTGATCTAAGAGTCGGTGGAGAGGACATCAGCACCAGCCCGGATTATTCTATCCTGGCATTGATCGTGGAGTCGGTATCTGGTACTGCTTTTCCAAAGTTTATTAAAGATCAGGTGTTCCTTCCCGCCGGATTGCAGCAAAGTGGATTCCGTGGTTTGCGTACATGGCCCCAGAGGGAACTTGCGGAAGGTTATGGTAATCAAAAGAAGGGATACCAATTGCCCTCATCCGACTGGCCGGAGGTGAGCTGGTCTGTCATGGGTTCCGGGGGAGTGCTTACTTCCCTCCAAGACATGATCCTTTGGAAAAATTACCTCATCAGTAAGGGGTTGCTGCAGGAGTGGCTGGATCTGGGACTGCTTTTCCGGAAGGCTGACCACTACTTTATTCAGGAGGCGGTGGGTGATTACGGGCAATATGCCGGTTTTATCTATCAGCCAAAGAGTGAATCTTTTGTGATCCTGATCAGCAATAGCTACCGTACAGATAAAGATCTTGTTCATCCTTTGATCCGGGAATTGGAACGCATTATTGCGCGCTATTGATGAAATCTTTATTTTCGAAAAAAGGAGTATCATGATTAACCAAGGACTTTCCTTGCACATTGGGATCAATCAGGTAGATCCTGCTTGCTACGGCCAATGGGAAGGGAAATTGCAAGCCTGTGAATCGGATGCCAGGGCCATGGCCATGATCGCCAAAAGCCAGGGTTTGACGAATCAGCTTTTGCTGACCCAGGAAGCTACCCGGAATAACGTCCTGGATAAGATCCGGCAGGCTGCCGATCAATTGACTCCCGGTGATCTGTACTTCCTTTCTTATGCAGGTCATGGTGGTCAGGTTCCGGATACTTCAGGGGATGAGTCGGACGGGTTGGATGAGACCTGGTGCCTGTATGATGGTCAGTTGCTTGACGATGAATTAACCATGGCTTTCTGCGACTTTAAAGAAGGTGTCAGGATACTTCTCATTTCCGACAGCTGCCACAGCGGTACCGTATCACGCCACAATCTTGAAGCTCCGGATGTGCCGGAAATAGGTCCTGACGGGATTGGTTTCCGTTGTATGTATCCCAAGGCGGCACTGACGACCTACCGGTCAAACCGAAAATTTTATGATCAGATCAAAACAGTGATCCCGAATCCTTTACCTGTACCGAAGGCATCGATCAAGTCGATAACCGCATGCCGCGACAATCAAAGTGCAGCCGATGGCAAGGCAAATGGATTTTTCACTTCCAATTTATTAAAGGTCTGGGATAATGGTTCATTTTCAGGTGATTATGAAACATTTTTTGAAAAATTGGAACGGAAGATGAAGTGGAAAACATTCTGGAATGGTAACAAACAAGAGCCGGTCTTTATCAAAGAAGAGCCGATGTTGGATACCTTCCGGGAGCCCTTCCGTATTTAGCAACCTTACTTAATAGAATTGAGGTAAAGCAGTTAACATCCTTGAAAGGTCTTCAATGACCAGGTCAGCCCCTGCAAGGAGCAATTCTTCGGTACTAAATGCTCCTGAATTCCTTCCGATGGTATAAATGCACCCGGCATTTTTGCCCTGAATCATATCGGTCGGCGTATCACCAACTTTGATAACATCTTCCGTATAGTCAACCGCACAAAGGTTCATCAAACGATAGATCATATCCGGGTATGGCCGTCCGTGTTCAACCTCATCGCTGGTAATGGTGGCATCAATCAATCCCTCCGTGGACCACGACATGCGTCTTAGGATGATATCCGCCAATTCCCGGTCAAATCCCGTATCCAATCCGATCTTTATTCCCAGATCCCTCAGGTTGCGAAATAGATGACTTGCTCCCGGCACTTCCCGGACCTTAGGGCTGTTCGCATAAAAGTCACTCATGTGTTTTTTGAAAGCGATGAATAACTGTTTTTCCAGGGCAAGGCTATCTTTTCCCATCGCAGAAAGAATTTGGTGGATGCCAACCGGTTTGGGTACGGCAATGGCTTGACTGGCGATTTTGCGATCAATGTTCATTTCAAACTGTGCAAATGCACGGATCATGGCATCATGTACGCTGAATGCATCATCCACCGTGGTGCCAGCCATGTCAAATACGACCAGGCGGATCATGCGACAGGTGTATTTAGCAAGGGTATCAAATCATCCAATCGGGCAAGCAACCGATCTGCCTCGTGGGCTTCCAGCTGCTGCGCCATATGCGTCCCATTCGTCACGGCAAGATTCAGGAATACCCTGGCTCTCCGCCCGGACTCAATATCGGACGGGGTATCACCGATATTGACCACCTGTCCCGGATCTTTGATATGCAGTCGCTGCATGGTTTGGAATATCATGTCCGGAGCAGGCCTGCCGGCATCAACTTCATCACTGGCCAGGCTGGATTGGATCCAATAACCCGGTGGACCCAGGTGCTCCTCATCCAGCTTCTGGAACCATCCCAGCCGTTTTAAAATGATGTCGGTTACCTGCCGATAAAATCCGGTGGTAAGGCCTACTGCGATCTGGTGGTCCTGTAAATATTGTAAAGTTTCCAGGCAGCCTTCGGTCGGGAATACCGGCTGAGTCATGTAATGATGTTCCAGCAACTCCTTGAATAAGTCATAGCTAGCCGCCACTTGAGTGAACCAAGCTTCATTACGGCTCCCTAATTGACGTGCCCAAAAAGTCTCAAATACGTACCGTTTGGACCATCCCTGGACCGAACGTATCTCATCATCAGTCATTTGCAAACCACTCTGGTGTGCCGCCTGCGCAAAGCATGCCTCTACTTCATGAAGGTCCCGAACCGTAGTACCGGCCATGTCCATCACAACCAATCGAATCCGGTCTCTAATTAATTCCATATGCGCGCTAAAGTTTGTTCACTATATCCTGGACTGGCCGTCATCCCTTTGCCTCCGATGCCGGTGATGATATGGATGCGATCATCCACTGTGGCCTCAAAAATATCCCCTTCGGTACATTGTGTATAGATGCCGTACCATTGCCGTTCAATGGTCCAGTCCGGTAAATGGATGATCTTCTGAGCCTCCGTGAGAATTGCTTGCTGAATTTGGATATCGATTTGATAGTCCAATAAGTGACGCTCCGAAATGGGAGCGTATTCGTGCGAATCGCCAATGATTAATGAACCATCGAGGGCTTGCTTGAACAAGATATGGATACCAAATTCTTTCAAAAGACTAGAATCTGCTTCCATGGATTTTACTGCCGCATAGGAGGGACACTCCTGGAAACTTTCATACCTGCGGATGGTCAACCCGGAAAGAATGGATCCGGGCAGGTGGATATCCTGGAAGGAGCGTGTTTGCATCATGTGCAACTTACACATTTCCAAGGGTGCATCTGCAAAAAGCTGAGGAAACAGATAATTGAAGTCAGCCCCGTTACAAACGATGGCCTGACTAGCCGCCCACCTGCTTCCGGTGATGTCTTCCGCCAATACCCGCTGTCCGGTGGACTCCAGATGCAGGACCGGGGTATTCGGCCGGTAAACCAGCCCGTATCTGGACTGTAGATGATGCAAGATCCGGTGAATTGCCAGGGTTGGCTCCAGCGTAATTTCTTCCGGGTAATACAGTCCGCCCAAGCAGTATTCATCTCTTAATGCCCCGAGATGGTGCATGCAATGCGTGGCTGTCCACAACTCACAGGAATAGCCCCGTTCCTGGTGCATGGAAGCCATCTCCTCCAGCAAAGTCATTTCATCTTCGTCGGAAGCCAGATAGATGCTTCCGTTTCGACGGGCGGAGATATCAAACTGTTGTTGGATGGACTGGTAAATCTCCAGACTCCTTCTACCCAGTGGCTGCCATTTGGCATTCATCCCTGAAGGAACTATCTGACCGAAATTACGTACCGTAGCACCCTGAGGCATCCCATCTTTCTCCAAGAGAGCAACCTTCAACCCTTTGCGCAGGGCGTGGTAGGCATGGAATGTACCCAATATACCACCCCCTACGACCAAAAGGTCACAATTTTGAACATTAGGTATCTGAAATGTCATGAATCCGTTTCTATTCAATTATATATCAAAAGGGAGAAGCCGCTTTACATATCCCATTGGCCTCTCCCTTGCATTGCATCACAAGGATACTTCCGTAGCATCCTAAATGGATTGGATGAGCTGTATCCTGCCAGGGGCAAAGATGCATTCAACCCTGCATGCTGACGACGAAATCAACATTAAGAATTGTTTAATTCATTGTAAATCAACCGTTAACCCACGATGAATTTCTTGTGAATTCGCAGTTAACCGCTAGGAGGTCAGCCTATTAACCAGCACATTGCTGACTGAATGAATTAAAGAATGATCCGTCGTTATTTACTGCGCGCCCCCGCTTCAGTGGTCACCCTCTATGCACTGGTTGCTGCTTTTGGTGCATATTTTTGCATGTATGCTTTTCGCAAACCATTTACGGCAGCTTCCTTTGAGGATAAAGCTATCCTGGTCATTGCTCAATTGATCGGGTATACGCTTGCCAAGGGAGTGGGGATCATCTGGATCCCGCAGGTGAAAAAACAGTACCGTGCAGCCTACGCCATCGGATTGATAGTAATCGCCGAATCGGCTTTGATCCTGTTCGCTTTTCTCCCGCCACCCATCCGCTGGATAAGTCTGCTCATCAATGGTTTTCCTCTGGGTTTTATCTGGGGTCTGGTTTTCAGTTACCTGGAGGGCAGACGGTTTACGGAAGTATTGTCAGCCGGCCTCACCATTAGTTTCATCCTTTCTTCCGGCATGGTCAAGTCCGTGGGTGCTTGGTTATTGGTTCGTTTTAATCTGGCTCCGGCTTCCATGCCCTGGATCACCGGTCTGTTTTTTTTGCCGATGGAATTATTATTCATCTGGATGCTCACCCAGATACCCGAACCCAGCCGTGAGGATCAGCATGAACGTACTTATCGCCCCGTGATGAATTTCAGGGAGATGAGACGATTCTATGCCACCTTCGCTCCTGGATTTCTATTACTGACCGCAGCATACATGCTCTTCACAGCCTTAAGAGATATCCGTGAGAACTTCGCCAATGAAATTTGGCATGAATTGAGTCATTTCAATGCATCCATTTTCACGGTCACTGAGCTTCCTATTGGCCCGGTGATCGGGGTATTCATGGCCTTATGCTACCGCATTAAAGATCATCACGCAGCCTATGGCCTTTACCATGCAGCCGCCATATCCGGAATGAGTACTGCATTGGTTGCCACTTATCTTTTCGTTCACCAGATGGTATCCCCGGTTGCCTGGATGATTGCCTTGGGCATTGGCATCTATTTGGCGTACGTCACCTTCTCCAGCGTATTGTTTGACCGGATTATCGCTGCTTTCCGCTATCCGGCCACGGCGGGATTTATGATCTATGTGGTGGATACTGCCGGATACACCGGCAGCATTCTCGTCATGCTTGGTAAGCAATATGCCGAGCCGGGACAGCAATGGTTGCCTTTTTTTGTTGATTTGGTCCAGTGGACAGGATCAATGGGCATCCTGCTTATGAGCATCAGCTGGATCTATTTCCGTTTGAAATCACGGCGCGAACGCGATCCAGGAGCCACAGACATGGTGCTCGCCGGCAGCTAATAAGATGAGTTATTCGTTGGTTTTCAGCGGTTTACCTGGCAGGTAGATCTTATCCGGAGCGGCGAACCCCAGGAAGGCCTCCCTCACCGGTTTGCCAACCCATACATCCGGGATTTTCAACCCCCAGGCCCAGGCCAGAGTAGCTGCATTATCTGTGGTATTGACCGGCGAGACCATAGTATAACCCACCTTAACACCTGGTCCACTGAGTATGAATGGAATTTCCATTTCGGCGAGCGTTTCACCTCCGTGTACTTTCCCGATACCGCCATGGTCGGCCGTGATGAGGATCAATGTCGAATCGCGCAATCCGGTTTGGTCCAATACCCGTAGCACCTGTCCAATCAGTGAATCTGCTTTGGCTACCGAGGTATAATATTCCGGTGATCCATGACCAAATGTATGTCCGGCATGATCGACGTGATCCAGATGGATGAAACAAAACTCAGGCCTTTTCTCCCGGAGGTAGGCACATGCGGTCGCTATGGTTTGATCTTCGGTTTCTTCGTGCCGGTTAAAATCCAAAACTTCCGGTTCCACCAGACGGCCAAATCCTTCCCAGTGATAAATCGCACCTATTTCCGCTGCGGGGTTGTTTTTGTACATCAAATAAAAGATGGTCGGGAAATGGTGGAATTCATTTTCTGCGCTAAAAGGCAGGGTATAACGATCCTTCTCCCAATCGTTTGAAGTAATGCCATGCTGCTCCGGTCCGGCGCCCATGATCATAGAAGCCCAGTTAGGAGAAGAACTGGATGGCAGTACCGCCCGGGCATGAAAGGTATGGCTCCCCCCTTCAATCAACCGGTCCATAATAGGTGTACTGGCTTGTTCTATTCCATCGGGACTCATACCATCAACCCCAATAACCAATATATGACGGAGCCCCTCGATGGATTGGGCTGAGGATAGCAAAGCAGCTATCAAAAAAACACAAACAGGCCCTATCCGAATGAAATGCCAATGCATGATATTCTATTTTCATTAAAGGTAGGAGATACTCCCCTTGATCCAATCTTCCCGTTGGTTATCAAATGATTAAATCCATGCAATCGCTGGGACAATTTCTGCCTCCGGAAAAACTTAACATTGAAATACGGTCCTATTAACACCAGTTTTACGCTTCAAAAGATATCTTAGCCATATTATATTCTGCAATAACCTAGTAATTACCACCACAATACTTGAGTGTGCGAATCGTAACCTTTACTGCGGTATGGTTAGGCTTTAGTCTATTTGTTCATGGACAGCAACCCTGGGATTGCAGTGGCCGGATATTCCGTGTTCTGGAACATGATGGCGTCACCGAGTTACAGGAATTATTTGTGCAATCCATGACAGGTACACTTTCACTTCATCGCCTGCACTTTTACCAGGGCATCCGCATCAATGGCATTGCCTACCATCCTACCCAGAACATGATCTATGGAGTCGTGCTGGGAACTCCGAACCGGTTATGCCGGATCGATGCCGGTGGTAATTTGGCTATTCTAAGGGATCTCCCTCTGCCTCAGGACTACCTATTTGTTTCCGGAGATATGGCACCTGATGAAAAGCATCTTATACTCTTCGGGTATAGCGACAAAGAATTACCAAACTTGCTTGTCCAGATCGATTTGAGTAAGCCGGATTATCCGACACGGTGGATTCCCATGCTTACCACAGATCCGCTCCATCCATACGTATATTGCGCCGATATTGCCTACCACCCGACCACCGGACAGCTCTTTGGATTTGATCATCTGCAGAATAAGCTCATCACGCTCGATCCGGATCAGGGAATTATCAACAATTCAGTCTATCCGGTCTCCAATACGGCGGAAGGCAGTCTTCCCAGCTTGTTTTTTACGCCTCATGGCGAGTTATTTGGCATCGGTTCCTCCGGTGACCAGTATGCTGAGGACCGGTATTTTTATAACATCAACACCAGGACCGGACAACTGGTACCCTGGGTAAATCTAGGGTATGAAGCCAATCAGGACGCATGCTCCTGCCCATTCAGCGTTCATCTGCTCAACCGCATAGCTCCGCGACAGATTGCACCTTGCACGGATTTCACCATGACCCTGGTCGTCATCAACCGGACCGATGAAGTTTTGAAAGAAGTCCGGATTGTGGATTCCTTTGCTGAGGACATTCTAATCCGGTCCGTTAGTCCGCTCCCATTTCCCGGCAAAATAGAGCAAGGCGTGGGAGGGCATAAACTGGAAATTGTGGCAGCAACCATTCCCATTGGCCGGGACAGTATTACCCTCATCCTGCACGCCGCGGAAAATGCAGTATCCGGTCAGCGAACCAATCAGGCGCGCATAGAGCCTTTAGAAGTAATCAATGCATTGTGGCTTGATTCCGATGACCCGGAAACGCTGGAATATGGCGATCCTACCCAATTCGAGATTACCCCCTGGGCCGGCCTTTTTAAGCAAGATCTTTATCGAATCTGTTCCGGAGATACGGTTCGGATTGAATCTTCGGTCCCAAATGCCCGAAAGTACCGATGGTCGAACGGCGATACTACGGCATTCATCAACGTAACTCACCCCGGCACCTACCACTTGACGGTAACATCCGATTGTGGTGAAACCCAGGGAACAGCGACCGTGATTGCCGATAATCTGGAGATTCATCTGGGAGCCGACCAGGTAATAGACCGGGGAACCTCCATCATGCTGGAACCAGAAATTATTTCGGGTTCTGCCGTGACTTCCTATTACTGGGAAAGCAGTCAACCCGGATCCATTGATTGCTCCCGGTGTCAACAGACCGAAGTATCACCCACCGCTGATACGGAATATCGGGTTTCGGCTCGCAACCGTTACGGATGTACAGCCACCGATCACGTAATGATCCGGGTTCGGGAGCTCAGCTATTATGTTCCCAATACGTTCAGCCCCAACGGCGATCAATCCAACGATGTATTTTACCTGCAAGGACCTGCTGATTACCCGATTGTAACTTTTACGATCTATGACCGGTGGGGAAATGCCCTGTACGAGATCCGGGATGGTCGCTGCAATGATGCCGCTTTTGGCTGGGATGGAACGTGCAACTCAAAGCCGGTTTCACCGGGTGTTTACAGCTGGCAGGCAAAGATCCTTGCCAAGGACGGGAAAGAAGTATGGGGGTTTGGTGACGTAACGCTGATCCGTTAAAAAAAAGATGGAAGGCCTGCTTGCGACCTTCCACCCGACAATATAAATCTCTAACCTTAAAATCTATTTCTCCCACCACACTTTTGTAGTGATCTCATCCGGTCCCTGCCGTGTGATGGCTGCACCCAGGTTTTCCTTATTCAAGGCACCTTCCTGTGAAGGATATTCGAATCGGCTGGGATAGTTGGTATAAAATGCATCCGGTCCCGGCTTAATGGTGCTGGGAAATCCGGTGCGGCGGTATTCGATGAATCCCTGAAAATCGGTGTAGAAGAGTGCAATGTACTTTTGCTTGATAATGGTCTCCAACTGATTGTCATAGGCCACACCGGTCCGGCTAAAGTAGTCCGAGGGCATTTCCACATTCCAATAATCAAAGTTAGCCGTGATCCCTGCTTCATACTGATCCTTGGCGGAACCTGTGATCCATCCTCGCTGAGCAGCTTCTGCCAGGATAAATGCAACTTCTGAATACACCATCATCCGGCCCTGGTTCGCATTCGGCTGGAAGAAAAAGAAGTTGATGTTAAATTTGGACAGAAAGGCATCGCCACCTTTGTAGATGTAGGCAGGGCCGTCCACAATGCCATTCTGCATCCCGGATATCATTGGCGAGCCGGTTTCTACCGAATTAGTGGTTGGATCGGCAAAGAAATCGAGGCGGGGGTCGTCGAATTCGCGTAGTACATTTTCGAAGGTTTCACTAATCCGGTATTCGTTGTAAGAACCAACACGATAAACCGATTCCTCGGTGACCGGATGGGCATTGGGATTTGCCGATAAAAACATTACTGCGGCATTATCAGCATTGGAAGTCATCACCGGATATTGCGCAGGATTTGTATAGATCTCGCTGATAACCGACTGTGCCGTTGCCGGCTTTACTTCACTTAACCGCAAAGCAACCCTTAGACGCAAAGAGTTGGCAAATTTTCTCCATTTCACCAGGTCTCCATCGAAAAGGATGTCACCCTTGATACCCGTGGTGCTATTTGCCAGCAAATCATTGGCAGTTTTTAGTTCTGCCAACAAGTTGTCGTAGATCGACTCCTGGCTATCGTAGGCAGGTGCGTAAACCGGATCTTCCGCAGCTGCTTTGGCCGCTTCCGAATACGGAATATCACCCCACATATCCGTCATGATCTGGAACATCCAGGCCTTCATGATTTTGGACACCGCTGTATAACTCTTGAGGTCCTTCTTCGCAGCTATGGATTCCAAAACCTCGGCATCACGTACAGCCAGGTAATAGGTATTCCAGGTACCGGCCTGATCGCCCCAATTGAACAGGTCAAATTCGGTAAATACAATCCGGGCGCCATATTGGGCCATCAGGTTGCCTTCGCTCCAGGCATCTCCCACGGCGGTACGGATGGTGTTGCGCTGCACATTGGTCAGCAGCAGTTCCGGATTGTTATCGATGGACAATGCAATATCCGGATTATCATTGGACACATTGAATTTCTCGCAGGAGGTCAGACCCACCACCAGAGCAATCAATGCGATTTGAAATAATGTTTTCATGAATTCAATTTTTAGAATGGATGAAATGGATCAGAAGCCAATATTGATAGAGAATCCCATGCTTCTGGCTGATGGTATCGTGGCATTCTCTACCCCGGGAATGTACCTTCCTCCGTCAAAAGCCAGCAATTCCGGATCGCCATGGTTGAAATCTTTGGACCACAACCATAAATTACTCCCGATCAAGGCAATCTTTACATTCTGTACCGGGGTGTTTCCCAATAATGATTTTGGAAGACTGTAAGCCAGCTTCAGTTCACGCAATTTGATAAAGGTGGCATCGTACATCCCTTCCGATTCATTTTGGCGGCGATAGCGGTTGTTGTGGTATGCATTGGCCGGCACGATCACGTCATTTTCGGTGTACCCGATTACATTTCCGTCTGCATCCAGTACTTCTTTTACTCCATCTCCGATAATTCCGTCCGTCAGGGTTTTTCCAGTCGTCTCATCGAGGTACGAAAGGCCACTGTCCTTGATACCTGGGTGTGGACCGCCAAATTCCGGTTCGCGTCCCCACAATGTCTCTACGACGTTACCAGAGGTGGCTGCGATCAGACGGGTACGTGAAAGCAATTCTCCACCCTGACGCCAGTCAAAGAGGAAGTTCAGGCTGAACCCTTTATAGGTTAATTCGTTCAACCATCCCAGGGTAAAATCAGGGTTGTAATTACCTAACTTGCGCAAGGTATTGTCTTCCTGCACCAATCCGTTACGGAATATTACCTGACCGAAATAAGGGCTACTTGGGTCGGATACCGTACGTAATCCGGTTCCCCACATGTCTCCCAATGCACCGCCTTCCTCCGCGACAAGGGTTATCCCGTTGCCTCCGTAAACATAGCGATCAACCCCATCGGGCAGTTCCAGCACCTTGTTCCGGTTCAAACCAAAATTGAACATCGTATTCCAGCGCAGATCTTTGCGAATAGGCGTCATGGAAAGAAGCAATTCGACTCCTTTGTTTTCAATTTTACCCGCATTAATGATCCGCGAAGTTTTACCGGATGTGTAAGGTAAATCAATAGCCAGGATCTGGTTTTTACTCACCGAACGGTAGAAGGTAGCATCGATACCTATGCGATCATGGAAGAACCGCACATCCGCACCTGCTTCCACACTCGTCTGAATCTCCGGCTTAAGATCAAAGTTGGGGAGTGTATTTGAAGGTGATGCCGTGGCATTGCTGCCCCAGGGAGATCCACCAAAAATGAACGGGTCGGAGAGGCGGAATGGGTCGGTATCCGAACCTACCTGTGCCCAACCCAAACGCAATTTGGCAAAAGACAATGCACTGTTTGTAGGAACGTCGAAAAGGTCGGTCAAAATGGTGCTTAAGGAAGCCGATGGATAGAAGTAGGAATTGTTGTTTTCAGGTAAAGTCGAAGACCAGTCATTACGAGCTGTCAGATCCAAATAAACCAGATTGCGGAAACCCAACTGGGCAAAACTGTAGAGAGAGTTGATCTGCTGTTCGGGACGGCTGATGGACTGTACCAGCGGGCCGTCTGAATTGGTGAAAGAATAAATCTCCGGCAACAACAATTTATTGGCAGCTACCGAATGGAAATGATTGCGACGCTGCATCTGGTTGCCTCCCACGTTGATGTTGAAGTCCCAGTCGTTATTGATCTGCTTTTCATAACTGAGCAGGAAGTCAATATTTGTTTCCCGGAAATTGATTTTGTCTTCGCGATACTGCCCATTGGGGAATCGCTGCGTGGAATAAGCACGCTTGATGAAGCGGTATTCAGAAAATACATCCGTCCCGCCGCGGACCATCAATTTGAGTTCCGGCGTAAATTTATAGGTAGCAGACAAGTTGCCGATCAGGCGATCCTTTGACAATCCATTGGTATTTTCATACATGTTGAAATAAGGATTGTCGTGGTAATTGTAGTTGTAATTGAATTGCTGAAAACCTTCCAAACCATCTTCCCAGTAATTACGCAATCCTTTTACGTCAATTTGCTGACCCCACCAGACAAACAGGTACATGACCGATTCCGTACCGTAACCATTCACCGTACGGTTATCGCTGGCTGAACGGATGTAGTTGGCTTTGGTGTTGACAGTCAGTTTATCGGAAAGGTTGTAATCACCGGACCAGGAAACGGTATTCCGGCTAATGTCGGTGTTCGGCACGATCCCTTTATTGCTGAAATTGGTGTAAGAGACACGGAAATTGCCCTTGTCGTTACTACCGAAAAAAGACACGTTATTAACCGTGGTATGTCCGGTCTCCATGAAATTCTGGACCGGGTCACCATGGTCAACCCAGGGTGTCGGTGTGATGGTACCACGCCGGTTCAGGTCCACACCGTTGGGACCCAGCGTAAATGTCAATCCGTGTACATCCCCACCCCGGAGTCCATTGGAAGTCGGTGAGTCATGCTGGGGAATCAGCCGACCATCGAGACGAGGTCCCCAGGACTCGTCAACGCCGTCAAATGTTCCGTTTCCATAACCGTCAACGAAGGCAAACTGGAAGTTTTTACCCTGACCATATACACGCTGGTATTCTGGCCCTTTTAACATGGTTTCGAAGGTGGTTTTGGAATTGATCTCTACGCCAATTCCTTTGCGTCCTTTTCCGGACTTGGTTGTAATGATCACCGCTCCATTGGCAGCCCGGGAGCCGTACAATGCCGTTGCATTCGCTCCTTTCAGGATGGATACCGACTCCACGTCATCCGGGTTGATCTCGGCACCACCGTTGCCATAGTCGAGGTGCATGTTGCTGGAAATACCGTTGGTGCTGGTGCGGGTATCGGTTTCGTTATTGATAGGAATTCCATCAACTACAAAAAGCGGCTGGTTGTTGCTGGTCAGCGAGGACATACCGCGTATGACAACACTGGCTGAACCGGCATTCTGGCCGTTCGATACGACCTGCACGCCTGCCGCACGTCCGGATAGCGCACTCACAAAATTGGTGTTGTTGGACCCGCTGACATCGTCGCCATTAACTTGCTGTAAGGCATAACCCAGTGATTTTTCATCACGGGTGATGTTCAGCGCGGTGACGACAGCCTCCTGAAGGGTCACCCCTTCGGTCATTTTTACGTCAATCAAACCACGGTGGTCTACCGGAATTTCCAGCTCCGTATAGCCAATGTAGGAGAACACCAGGACGGCATCCCCGGCATCTACTTCCATTTCAAATAGCCCATCAACATCCGTGGTGGTACCATTGGTGATATTTCCTTTTTGGTAGACATTGACTCCGATCAGCGGAGTTTCTGTGTTGGCGTCGGTAACTTTTCCGGTTACCTGAAACTGAGCATTAACGGTCAGCGGAATACCCAAAGCGAAAAATAGGGTACACGCCAATAAACGCCCTACGCCGATCACTTGTAGCGCAAGTTTCATTGGTAAATAGGTTTAATTAGATGATTAAATAGTCAGCCGAATCGATCGTCTTTTACGGAAACATTCAGCACTGCAAAAGTCCGGAAAGCTGATCCATTTCAGACTATTCGGCTCATTAACAAATAATTACCAATGCGTTAACTGAAGCTTATTTTATTGTTATGCTAAATACCGCTATTTTTATTCCGGTTTAATTAGATATTAAATAGTTAGCCGGGTCCATCGCCGGATGCCCCGGCTAATTTTTTGGATGTACCCATTGCGCCAATAACTGCCCAGAGGAAGCCTGACTTCCCAATCCAATGGTGTAAAACGGATTTTATGGAATTCCCCTCGCGGGTAAGAATTTTAACAGGAGTTATAGCACCCGGAATTTAATAAATACAGGATTCCGGCTTCGACTGCACCACGTAAGATTTGTAATTTTTCGCCTTCGGATCACTGCATCCACAGAGATCAAGTAATTGAATATTTCTAAAATCTACCGGATGGCTCTCGGCCTGCAGGGCGATGTAGCCTTCTTTGAGCAGCAGCCCGTTTTTTGCGACCCAGTCGTCCGGATGATCCATGCCACCAACCGTTTTCCAGTCTTCGCCTGCTGCATTGACATTGGTGAAGCCGCCTCCTACCTGCGGCTTCTCAAATTGGAGGACCGTATCCCCATCGACAATGAATGTCATGAATTCATCGCCATGGACAATGGCCTCCGCTTGTACCCACTGATCGCCATCATAGGTCTCCGAGTTGGAATTGATGCAGTGATCGTAGGTGACTTCTCCATGCATCTCGACGGCCGTGCCCGGCGTACAGACATTACCGGTAGGGCGCGATTTGCCGTCACTGAGCCCCCCCAGCATTTGCCATTCGATCGAGACCGGAAAAGTTTGGGTTAACTCATTGCTCTGTGCGGATTGAGAATGCAGCATGACTCCCGAATTCCGTACATTCCAGGTAGCACCGCCAGGCAATTGGTCGCCAGTAAATCGATATTCCCACCGGAGTTTGTAATACGAATAGGGCTGATGGTAGTACAAGTGTCCAAATTCATTCCGGAAGGAGTCGTATTCGGTGTAATTGACCCGGATCATCGAGTCTTCCACGACAAAGGTGTTCTTGTAATTCTCATTGACCGGATAACCACATATTTTGATGTCCCAGCCGTCAAGATTTACCCCGTTAAAGAGATCGATCCAGGCTTCTTCATCCTTGACTGTATCGACAGAATGACAACCAACCACGAATAGCAGCAAGCCTAACCCGGTGAGAATACGCAACATGTCTTTCTTATTTGACTTGAATATACAAGAAAAGAATCCGCGAAACTGAATTAGGAACACTGATTTGCTGGATGGATGCCATTCAGCGAAATGATCCGGTCCATTCGTACTTCTTGTCCATTTTCAAGGATGACATATTCTTCACCGTCAGCAATTCGAGTATTGATCAAATGTATTTGTTTGGTAACTGGGGAATTATCGGCCTCTACAAATTCCAGTAGAACCGGAGTGCGCAGCACAATGGCCGCCTCGATCCGATCGTAAAACGAACAATCTATGGGATGGTAGGGCTGGTATGATGGTTCTTTCAACTGCACAGACAACTTAAAGCATCCTGCTCATAATGATCAAATGACGGAATGATGGCAAACAATTCATCGAGGGAATATCGCCTTCCTTTTGTTGTTTCAATGCCTACCTGCTCATCATCCATCCAGACCCGCTGGATAAATAAAGCATGCCACCGGTCCGGATCCGCAACAAATGCCAAATCCACCACCAGGCGCTTGACGGCAGAATATTCCAGATAATTGACAAAATCCGATTCCGTGCGGTAGATGATTTTTTCGTCCATTCCACAAAGATATTTGAATTTTAGGTGGATTGCTGCTACTCAGATCCTCGGCATCACCCAATGCCATTTAATGGCTGCCAGGCGAATGAAAAAAGTGGCAGCAACACAAATCAACATGGCTGCATCCCGCGGTATAGCGGTTTGTAAAAGCAAGGTATAGGTCCCCGCTCCGGCCAGGCAGGCAGTGGCATAGATTTCCTGGCGAAAGATCAGCGGGATCTCGGCGGACAATACGTCTCTTAAAACACCACCAAATACGGCTGAGATGGTGCCCAGGACCATACAGATGGGCCAGCTCAGGCCTTGCTGTCGTGCCAGTTCATACCCCAGGATGGTAAATAGTCCAATGCCAATGGTGTCAAATAAGAAGATGGTGCGGTGCCAACGGGTCGTGGCCTGACGGAAGAAAAAAGCCGTCAACATGCCGGCAGCAATGATCGGTAGATACCACGGATGTTTCAGCCATCCGACCGGCGTGTTACCGATCAAGATATCCCTCAGCGTTCCACCTCCCAGTGAAGTTACCAACGCGATGACTCCCCCTCCGAAAAGATCCAGCTTTTTGTTTTGCGCCGCTGCTGCTCCGGATAGAGCAAACACGAAAGTGCCGATGTAATCGATGGCTAAAATGAAATAGGAAGATGCGCTTTCCATGCCGCCAAGATAAGCACTTACCCGCACAAGCAATCTGTAGGATTTTTGACGTCATTTGAATAAAAAAATCACCCTTTCGGATGATTTTACACCTGATTTTCCCCGCTTATTTTTGCTGCCAACCTTCAATTACGGACATCTCTTGATTATTGTTCATCTCGTAAAATCAAACAGATGTTTAAATCTTTTACTGCTATTTTAATCCTGGGCGGTGTGCTTGGGATGGCCTGTCCCGCTTTTGGCCAAACCGGCGACCCCTGCAAGGATGGCATCCAAACATCCGCACTGCAGACCACCAATATCGGTTACAACAAGGCCGAATTGGTTTGCAATGTCACAGCAGACGGCTATTATTTCCGCATCCGGGAATCCGGAACGGCAACCTGGCAGGAATATGCTACCCTGGATGGAGGTCCGGGCGCGTCCATCAATATAAACACGCTGGACCAGGGCACACCTTACGAATGGCAAGTCCTCGTCGGCATTGGTGATTTGACACCAGGAGGTAAAAATTGCCTGTCTCCGTATTCCGCTCTCAAGACTTTCACCACCTATACTTGTAATCCTCCGATCGGCAGTAACATCAAAGTGGATGTACCAACCACCACAGCACAACCCATCAAATTTTCCTACCTCACCAATGCGAAGGACTTCGAATTCAGATATAAAACCAGCACCCAGTCCAATTATACGATTACCGGCTGGCTCGAGACACCGGAATATTTGCTTGCATCGTGGACCTATGCCACGACCTACCAGGTTTCATTCCGGATCAAATGCGAATTGAGTGGAAGCTCCGGCTGGAGTGACTGGTCAGATGATCAGGTCTTTTCCACTCCGGTATCTCCTGACTGCGATACACCGCCGGCGTCCCAGCTTTTCAGCCAGGTCACCAGTTATACTTCAGTATTGCTAACCACCTCCGTTGCTTCCGTAGATTACACCTTTTCATACGGAATAAAAGGATCGGGGAGCTTCAAGTCCATTCCGAACTTTTCGAATAATACCTTATACCTTGAATCACTTGAACCGGGTACAGATTACGATTGGCTGGTCATAACAAGGTGTACGCCCGCGCAATATGTCTGGTCGGAAATCGCAACGTTTTCGATACCGGCCTGCACCGGCTTCTCGGCGTCCGAATTAGCGGTCACCAACCGGGCAGAAGAATCGCTCACAGCGGTCATTAATTCCGTCACCACCGGGGAAGCTTACCAGTGGCGCATCCGCCAGCCTGGCATCACGACCTGGGAAGAACTGCCGGCGACCACTGCAACCACGCAAGTGTTTAATGGCCTGAAAGCCGGTAAAACCTATGAGCTGGCATGCCGGGTCTATTGCGATGCATCCAACGCAATTTTCAGCGACTGGTCAGATCCCATTACGACCATGACGCTGGCGGGCTGCCCCATGCCGACGATCCAGGACTTCGAAGTTGTTGAAGAAGGTTATACCAAAGCCCTGGTCCGCTCCAGGATCCAGGCTGACGCATACATGTTTCAGTATGCACGTTCTTCCTTTCCCGGGGGTTACATTCCTACCGATGAACTATCCGATCCATCCATTGAATTGGTGCGCCTCGCCATGGATGACGAATACCTCCTGCAAATTCGGGTGAAGTGCGGTAACCAATGGAGTCCCTGGTCTCGTGATCTGAAATTTCACACCAAAGCATGCGGCGAACTGTTTCCTTCTAACTTGTCCGCCACCGCTCCAGCATCCGGAACCCTCCAGTTTTCAGTCAACCAGAATGGAAACTACAACAGCTTCGAATGGAAATACAGTCAGCCAGTTGTCCAACCGACGGAGTCATTGGTAGAAACCAGAAAACCGATGGTGACGGTGACTGGCCTCATAACCGGATCCGCTTACTTTTGGTCTGTTCGCGCCAGCTGTCCCGAACAATTGGATGAAATCCCCTGGACAGACTGGGTTTCCGGTCCTAGTACCGTCACCCTCTGCGATCCGGCCCGTCCTTCCGACCTCTACGCCGAAATGGTTACCCAAACCTCTGCACGGCTGAATTGCTCCCTACCCCTGACTTCTGTATTTGAATATCAATACCGCCAGGCCGGCAGCAATACCTGGCTTGATGCACCTTCCTCCCCGGTTACTTTTACGGACATTTCCGGTCTGGATCCCGGCACCGAGTACGAATTTCGCTGTTATTTTGACTGTATAGATAGCCAGAGCGATTGGTCAGGCATCCAGACATTTCATACCCTGAAACCGGAAGATCCCTGTAATCCACCATCCATTCAGCAACTTCGAGCTGATCCCGTCAGCACAAACATGGCCCGGGTATCCTGTCTGATTCAGGCGGATGCCTATACCTTCCGGTACAAACGGCTCACCAATCCGACCTGGAACACGCAGGCAACGATTTCAACCCCCAGTGACCTGCTGACCAATCTTTTGGAGGATGAAGAATACGAGGTCCAGTGCCAGCTTACCTG